>Ga0306918_10001571_pt1 | contig 11352 bp, 10 predicted proteins | sample tim00Cox0000000H_FD_203315 | JGI IMG/M metagenome (GOLD analysis project Ga0306918, IMG submission 203315) | Lab enrichment of tropical soil microbial communities from Luquillo Experimental Forest, Puerto Rico - timezero.00C.oxic.00.000.00H (v2)... | ecosystem: Environmental > Terrestrial >... | reverse complement strand
CTGCGAGCCAATGTTGCTGGGCAGCATTGCTTTTGGCCTCTCGCCGCGCCGAGATCTGGGACATGTTGACCACCGCCTCGACGCCGGCCTCGCTGGCGGCTTGGGCGAAGATGGCGGTGGCAGCCAGCAAGCCCGGCACGATCGGGTAGCAAAAGTAGGCAGCGCTGACACCAGACATGGCGGAGCTGACCGCACGGAAATCGAGCAGGTCGCCTTCGACGACCTCGGCGCCGATTGCGGCCAGCGCCTCGGAGCGCTGGTCGGCGCGGTGTACAAATATGCGTACTCGATGGCCGGCTTCGAGCAGGATCTCCACCGTGGGCACGCCGGTCTTGCCGGTGGCGCCGGTGATGAGGAACAGCTGGTCCGATGGCATCTCTTCGTCTCCTTGTAATTTGCGTCTTGCTGACTAACGACAGCGTTAGTAAGATGTAAGCACGGATACCTGAGTAATGCAAGTGTTAGTTAGAGAGAGGCCGCGGATGGAGTTCGAGGAGGCGCTGCAAGATCGAGTGCAGTGGTCGATGGGCGAAGGCTGTTCGATGTCGAAGGTGCTCGATCTCCTCAGCACCAAGACCGCATTCCAGGTGGTCCGCGAGTTGTTTTTCGGCACAACACGCTTCGAGGATTTCGTGGAACGGATCGGAACTTCGGCGCCGGCGGTGTCACGGGCGCTCAAGCAGCTCGAATCGGCGCAGATCGTCGTTCGCGTTCCGTATCAGGAGCCCGGACGGCGGGCGCGGGACGAGTACCGGCTGACCGAGGCCGGGGAGGACCTGCTGCCCGTGTTTCTGTCCCTGGTGCAGTGGGGCGACACCTACCTACAGAATGGACCGGCGCCACTTTCGTTTGTCGACGCCGACACCGGTCAGACCGTCAAGGTCTCCGTTACCGCTGACACCGACGGCCCCCTGGTGCGATCAGCGGGCATCCAGATACGACGAAACACTTCTTCGAAGCGGCACTGAGCTTGTCGATAGTCGTCGGCCAGGCACTGAACGGATCGACGAAATCACTTCTGCCACTTACGTTTCAGTGGTCTCTGTGCGACGTTTCTTGTCGGTGGGCTTGGGTCGCGGCGACCCTTCTCACGGCCAGCAGTCTCAGGCACACCAGCTAACTGCGCGGCGGCGTGCAACGCAGGCAGCAACTTCGTCAAGTGATGCGCATGCTTCTCAGCGTCAAGCCACGCCTTACGCTGCTTTATCAGACTGCTCGACCATCGCCGCGCCGTCGGTTTCGACGTCGACTTGCTTTGCGCACGCGGCGAATTGAGCTGCCGCATGATCGAAGATCGCCGCCATCTCGCCGTAATTCGCGATCGCCTTCTCGGCGTACGCCTTAACCATCTGCCGCAAAACCGCCTGCTGCACAGCAGAATCGACCTTCACGTTCGCTAACTGCTCTGCGTACGCGGCAGCGCGCAAAGTGGCGATGTCGACGTCAGACGACTCGGCGATCACAGCGTCGGTCAACCGTGAAAGACATTCGGTGCCGAGTGAATTGAACATCTTCAGCCGCACCCGCAGCCGTACCCATTCGTCAGGTGGCGCCACCCCTGCGGAGGCGACGAGATCGACGAGATGACTGTGGTTGTGCAGCGGCTCGTGACGCACAGGGCTCATGCGCGGCTCTCCTCTCCAGATGTGTTGAGTAGTGCACCTAGCGGCGAAAACGGTGACGTCGCTACTCGCTGCTCGATCGCCTGCTGGAAGGCGCGCACCCCGGCCTCCTCAGTGCGTTCGTGAGCGGCAACCGCGTCGAGGATGTCGTCGAGTTCGGCTGTCGGAAGCCGTATTAGCTGGTCGATCAGGCGCTGGCGAGTCTTGGCGTTCATGTTTGGATCATCGCACCCAGCCGCGGCTAGTTCTATGATCACGGACGCCGGAGGGCGCTCGCCAGATAGCGTGGACGGCTAGCGCCCGGCCGCAGTACGCTCATGCGGTGGCGGAAACGTCGTACGCCTCGTGCGGCGATCTGAGCTTGGCGTATCAGGTGTTCGGCGACGGGCCGGTCGAGCTCGTCGTCGCCGGGGCGTTCGTCAGCCACGTCGAGCTGTGGTGGGCCCAGCCCGAATTCAAGGCCTTCTTCGAGCAGCTCGCCACCTTCTGTCGCGTCGTCGTGTTCGATAAGGCCGGGGTCGGGCTGTCGGACCCGGTCCCGAAGGTTCGCACGCTGGATGATCGAGCGGCCGAGATCGAGGCCGTCTTGGACGCCGTCGGCTTTGGAAAAGCCGTCCTTTTCGGTATGAGTGAGGGCGGTCCGGCCGCCATGGTCTTCGCGGCAACACGCCCGCAGCGAACGCGGGCGTTGATCCTCCACGGCACGTTCTCGTATAACCCCTTGGTCGACTGGGACGACCTCGACCGCGACCCGGCCGAGCTGCGAGCGCGCGTCCTTCGGGAGCTGGGTGATGACTACACGCCGTCGACGGAGCAGTTCGCCCGCGGACAGGAACTCTCCCCCGCCCTCCTTTCGGCGTGGGGCAGCGGTGCGGTACTCAAGGCCTTAATGCCGTCGTTTCGGTCGATACGCCAGCTCGGGATGTTGGAGCGCATGAGCGCGAGCCCGGGGATGGCGCGGGCGACAGTCGAAGCGCTGTTCCGGATCGACGTGCGGCCGATCCTGCCGACGATCACCGTGCCAACCCTGGTCATCCATGCCCGCGAGGACCCAATTCCGGTGCAGTGGGGCCGCTACCTCGCCGCTCACATCCCTGGCGCACGGTACCTCGAAGTCGACAGTACGGACCACGTGCCCTGGCTCGCCGATCCCGACCGGATCCTGACCGAGATCGAGGAGTTCCTCACCGGCGGCCATGCCGCGCCGTCGCAGTCGCATCGCGCCCTGCGCACCGTGTTGTTCACCGACATGGTCGCCTCGACGCAACACGCCGCGGCGACCGGCGACGAGCGGTGGCGTGCGGTGCTGCAGCGCTTTGGTGAGATCACCGCCGAACTCACGAAGCGATTCGGCGGCACGGTCGTGAAGAGCACCGGCGACGGGTATCTCGCCACGTTCGACGGCCCGACACAGGCCATCCGCTGCGCCGAGGCGTTGCACACTGACGCCGAGACACTGGGCATCGAGATCCGAGTAGGCATCCACACTGGCGAGTGCGAACTGCTCGACAACGACATTGCGGGGATCGCCGTCCACATCGCGGCGCGGATCCTCGGCCAGGCCGGCACCGGCGACATTCTCGTCTCGCGCACTGTGCGTGATTTGGTCGTCGGCTCGGGCACGGGCTTCGAGGACCGCGGCAGCGTCGAGCTGCGCGGGGTACCCGGCACCTGGCAACTGCTGGCGGTGGATCGTCACGGCGCGCGGGCGGGATCGGCCGAGGCGCAACTGGCGTCAACGCCCACCCCCGGACCCCGGACTGCGATGCGCCGCTCGGACCGCGCCGTGGCGGTGATGGCCAGGCGCACACCGTGGATCCTGCGCGGGATGGCCCGCCTCGCCCCGGCCACCGACCGCCGATGAGCAGAGATGCGTTGAGCCGCAACATGGTTCACGCCCCTCGTGCGGAATAGCTACCGTTGCAACGTAAAACCCGGGCGCAGCTGACTGACGTTTTGCTGGACGGGCGCTAGAAGCCGGATACAGTGCATGACCTCAACGACGATGATCATCGTCACCACCACACTGGGTGAGCTCGAGGCCGCTGCCGGGCGCGGGCTGACCGGTGGGGGCAGCATCTTGCCGATGAGCGATGTCATCCGCCTGGCCCGCCACGCCCGTCACTATCTCGCGATTTTCGACAGGGGCAAGGCGCTGGCGCTCTATCACACCAAGCGACTGGCCTCACCCGCTCAGCGGATTGTGTTATACGCCCGCGACCGCGTGTGTTTTAACAACATTTGCCGTTGTTGTACTGGGCAGATTCGGCTCAGATGGGATGGGCGGCCAACCATTCGAGCAGCAGATCCGCTACTGCGTCGGGCTGCTCGTCGAGGATCCAGTGCGAGACGCCTTTGAGGACCTCAAACCGGTACTCGGCGTCAACGTAATCCCGGGTCGCTTGGGCGCTTTTCTCAAGCAGGGCTATGTCGCGGTCGCTCCAGATGAACATCGTTGGGACAGTGACCTTTTTGCCAACTCCCCGTGGGTCGTTCAGCGGGAACGCCCGATACCAGTTGAGTGCGCAGGTCAGCGCACCCGGCTCAGCCATCGCCTTGGCCTCACTTTCCGCCAATGCGAGTGCGTGTGGGGCTCTGGACTTCACAAGTCCGGACATCGTGAACGTCCCCTTGCCGCGCAGCATGTACCACTCGGGAATGCGGGGCAGCTGGAAGAAGTAGATGTACCACGATGCGAGAGCTTGCCGGCTCGTTGCCATCGCCTTGAACAACGCCGCGGGGTGCGGCACCGATAGCGACGTCAGTGTGAGCAGACGGTCGGGAAACTGCTGGGCGACGCGCCACGCCACGATGGCGCCCCAGTCATGACCAACGAGGTGGACCCGCTGCGCGCCGCTGGCGTCGATGAGCGCTAGAACGTCCGCCGTGAGCGCGGAAATGCGGTAGTCACGGCGGCGCGTCGGCCGGGCGCCGGGGGAATAACCGCGCTGGCGAGGAGCCAGACAACGGTATCCCTGTGCGGTCAGTCGAGGAGTGATCGAGTCCCACATCGTGTTCTGTTCTGGAAAGCCGTGCAACAGCACAACTACTGGCCCGTCGGCCGAGCCGGCATCGATGACATCGAACACAAGCTCACCGCGGCGGTACTGGTCCATACGCTCAGCATCCACTCCAGATGCCCGGTGCACTGAGTATTGCGGGATTTAGAGTGTGTCCGACGAGCTGATTCGGGTTGTAGATCGCCACGGCAGACGCACGGACGAGACACGAGACACGCCGTCCGGCCTCTAAACCCGCAGCTCAGGCGTATGTGCACAACCTGAGGTTTCATGCCAAGGACCGTGGCTGTACGGCACCGGGCTGCACGGTGCCCGGGTATTACTCCGAGGTGCATCACGTCATCGGCTACGCCGAGTGCCGCTGCACCGACGTCAACAACCTGACGTTTGGCTGCGGCACCCAACACGGCATCATCCAACCCGGGAAGTGGAGCACCCGCAAAAACGCCCGCGGCGACACCGAATGGATACCCCCACCGCATCTAGACCGCGGCCAACCACGAACCAACACCTACTGGCACCCCGAAAAACTCCTCCGCACCGAGGACCACGACGAGTGGTAGCAGACCTCTGACGCACTGCGGCCATCTGGCGCGTCCTGCAGTACCGTTTATGGTTCATGGCGACGACGAGGCCGGTTGACCGGTCGGTACCGGAGGTCCTCGGGCATCTCGGCCCCAATTGGTTCGCCTCCGTCATGGGAACGGGAATCGTCGCCACTGCCGCGGCGAGCCTTCCTTTGCACATCCAAGGTCTGCGGGGCTTCGCCGAAGTTGTGTGGGTGATCGCCGCGGCACTGCTCGTCGTGCTCGTCATTGCGGTCGGCGGACATTGGCTGCGGCACCCGACGGTGGCGCGGAGTCATGCCCGTAACCCCCAGATGGCCCACTTCTACGGGGCAGCGCCGATGGCACTACTCACTGTCGGCGCGGGATCGGTTCTGGTGGGCAGGGATCTGCTCGGCGACCGCGTCGCAGTAGATCTCGATTGGACGCTCTGGACGGCAGGCACTGTCGGAGGGCTCTTCACCGCCGTTTCCATCCCGTACCTGATGTTCACGCAGCACACCGTCGAACCGGACGCGGCGTTCGGCGGGTGGTTGATGCCGGTGGTGCCACCGATGGTGTCCGCGGCCACCGGGGCTCTGTTGATCCCGCACATGCCGCCCGGGGCTGCCAGACAGACCATGCTCTACGGCTGTTATGCGATGTTCGGGTTGTCGGCGATCGCATCGCTGATCATCATCACCATGATCTGGACTCGACTCGCCTATTACGGCATTTCGGGCACGGCGCGGGTGCCGACACTCTGGATCGTGCTCGGTCCGCTCGGCCAATCCATCACGGCCGCAGGGCTTCTCGGGTCGAGTTCGGCCTTGGCGGTCGATCCGGGCACTGCCGCCGGAATGGGGGTGTTCGCCATCGTGTACGGGTTACCGGTCTGGGGATTCGCGGTGCTTTGGATCGCGTTGGCGACATCGCTGACCGTCCGCACCCTGCGCCGGGGGATGCCCTTTGCGCTCACCTGGTGGAGTCTCACGTTCCCCGTCGGCACGTTCGTCACCGGGACGACCCAGCTCGCAGTGCACACCGGCCTGCCTGCCCTGCGCGTCGCCGCCGTCGTCGCGTATGTGGGCCTGCTTTGCACTTGGGTCCTTGTGGCGATCCGCACAGCCCGAGGCAGCCTGCGGGGCAACCTGTTTCAGCCCCCCAGCACCGATCCCGTGAAGGCCCGCAAAGATCCGGTGGTGTGACCACGCCCTACCCGGCCAGCGCCGCCCTTATGCACACGGTGATGTAGGGCAGCGCCAGGCCGGTGGAATTCGCCAGCGCCGGATGGGTGGCCAGCAACTCACGCACCTGGTCGAGTGTTCTGCTGCGCACCTCGGTCGGCGAGGTGATGCAGTAGCTGCGAGAGGCCACCAGGTCGATCAAGGCCTGCGGCGTAAGGTAATTCGTCCACTCGACCTGATGGCGCTCCGCCGCGGTGAACGATGTCGACAGCGTCACGTCGAAGCTGCCCCTGTCGCCATCGGAACCGATGATCTCGCCCAGCTCACGCACCCAGCCCAGCCGTTCGTCGCGGGTGTTCCACACCAGTCCTAGTCGCCCTCCCGGCCGCAGCACGCGGGTCACCTCGGGAATCGCCCGCTCGGGATCCACCCAGTGCCATGCCTGGGCGACCAGCACCGCGTCAACGCTGTTGTCTTCCAAGGGAATCTCTTCCGCGGTGCCCAGCAGCGCACGCGTCTCCGGCAGCGAGGAACGTAACACTTCCAACATGTCGGGAATCGGATCGACGGCCACCACCTCGAGGCCGCGCTCCACCAGCCGGGTGGTCAGCTTGCCGGTGCCCGCACCCAGGTCGAGCACCTGGCGCGCGCCCCGCGGTAACAGCCAGTCGATCGCCTCCGGCGGATAGGAGGGGCGGCCGCGCTCGTAGGCGGCCGCCGCCGAGCCGAACGAGAGCGAGCGGTCGTGCCTCGAGCGGGTCACAGTTAACACGCGCCTTCCTTGTCTGCCAATTCGAGAGTCTTGCGGATCAATTCGCCGACCGCCTCGGATTCCACCAGGAAGCCGTCGTGCCCGCAGGCGGAGTCGACAACGTGCAGTTCGGTGCAGCCCGGCAGCGACTCCGCCAGCTCCTCCTGCAACCGCAACGGGTAGAGCCGGTCGGAGGTGATACCACCGACCACAACCGGGACCCGGCAGCCGCGCAGCGCCTTACCGACCCCGCCGCGACCACGGCCGACGTCGTGGCTGTTCAGCGCCTCGGTCAAGATGACATAGCTGCCCGCGTCAAAGCGGGCCAGCAGCTTGTCGCCTTGGTGCTCCAGGTAGCTCTGCACCGCGTAGCGGCCGCCGGTCGCCGGATCCTCGTCGCCCTGGTTGTCGTTGGCGAACCGGGTGTCGAGCTCGAGTTCGCCGCGGTAGGTCAAGTGGGCGAAGCGACGGGCGATTGTCAGCCCCGCATCCGGTCTCCGGCCGGTGTCGTGGTAGTCCCCGCCCTGCCAGTTCGGGTCGGCCTTGATGGCCGCGATCTGAGTTGTCTGCGTGCCGATCTGGTCGGCCGTGGCGCGTGCGCCCACCGCGAGCAGCAGCCCGGCCCGGACTCGGTCCGCTTGCCCGACTATCCATTCCACAGCCCTTGCGCCGCCCATGGATCCGCCGACGACGGCGGCAACCCGGTTGATACCCAGGGCGGCCAGCGCGGCGACGTCCGCCGCCACCTGGTCGCGCACCGAAATCAGCGGAAACCTAGAGCCCCAAGGCTTTCCGTCGCGGGCTAGCGAGCTGGGCCCAGTGGAGCCACGGCAACCGCCCAGCACGTTGGTGGCCACCGCGCACCAGCGGTTGGTGTCGATCGGCGCGCCGGCCCCGGCAACCCCGTCCCACCAGCCGGCCGTCGGATGCCCCGGACCGGCCGACCCGGTGATGTGCGAATCGCCGGTGAGCGCATGCAGCACCACCACCACGTTGTCACGCGTCGGAGACAACTCACCCCAGCGCTGCACCGCGATACAGACATCGTCAATCACCGCACCGCTTTCGGTGATCAGCGAGCCGATGTCGACAAAGCCGACCTCGCCTTCGGCGGGCAGCGTCTGGGTGGGGACGTCGGAGATCGTCATGTCAGAACCCCTCAGAACGCCGCCACGGTCCGCGAGTCGCCGCTGAACTTGCGCGCCGCCGCGAAGCCGAGCTCCAGGTCGGCCAGGATGTCGTCGATGCCCTCGATGCCGACGGCCAGCCGCACCAGTCCCGGGCTGACGCCGGTCGTCAGCTGCTCCTCGGGAGTCAGCTGAGCGTGGGTGGTCGACGCCGGGTGAATCACCAACGAGCGCACGTCGCCGATGTTGGCGACGTGGCTGTGCAGCTTCAGCGCGTTCACGAACGCCTTCCCGGCCTCGGCGCCGCCGGCCAGCTCGAATGCCAGCACGGCTCCAGTTCCCTTGGGCGCCAGCTTCTTTGCCCGCTCATGCCACGGCGAGCTGGGCAGCCCCGCGTAGTTGACCGACACCACGCCTTGGTTGTCGTCTCGGTGGCCGGCCAAAAACTCGGCGACCCGTTGTGCGTTGGCGACGTGGCGCTCCATCCGCAGGCTCAGGGTTTCGACGCCCTGGGCCACCAGGAACGCGTTGAACGGCGAAGGGGCCGAACCGAGGTCACGCAGCAGTTGCACGCGCGCCTTGAGCGCGTACGCCGGCGGTCCCAGCTCGGCAAACACCACGCCGTGGTAGCTGGGGTCGGGCGTGGTGAATCCGGGAAAACGGCCCTGCGTCCAGTCGAAGGTGCCGCCGTCGACGATGACGCCCGCGATCGCGGCGCCGTGCCCGCCCAGGTACTTGGTGGCCGAGTGCAGCACGATGTCGGCGCCCTGGGTAAACGGCTGGATCAGGTAGGGCGTGGCGATGGTGTTGTCGACGATCAGCGGTACACCGTTGGCATGGGCCACCCCGGAGACCCCGGGAGTGTCCAACAAGTCGATCTGAGGATTGGAGATGGTCTCGCCGAAGAACGCCTTGGTGTTCGGTCGTACCGCGGCCTGCCACGAATCCAGATCGTCGGGGTCATCGACGAAACTGACGTCGATGCCGAGCTTGGGCAGCGAATAGTGGAACAGGTTATAGGTCCCGCCGTAGAGCCGCGGGCTGGATACGATGTGGTCCCCGGCAGCTGCGAGGTTCAAAATGGCGAATGTCTCGGCCGCCTGCCCGGAGCTCAAAAACAGTGCCGCCACGCCGCCTTCCAGCGCGGCGATGCGCTGCTCGACGACATCGGTGGTCGGGTTGCCGATCCGGGTGTAGATGTTGCCCGGCACCTCGAGCCCGAATAGGGCCGCGGCATGGGCGGTGTCGTCGAAGGTGTAGGACGTGGTCTGGTAGATCGGCAGGGCGCGGGCGTTGGTGGCCGAGTCGGGGCTCTGGCCGGCGTGAATCTGCTTCGTTTCGAACGACCAATGCGCGGTTGGATCGGTCTCGGTGGTGCTGTCGGTCACGTGCGGTGCTTTCTGCTTGGGCTGAACTGGAGGCGATCGGGTATCGGGGCGATGGCAGCCATCCGGAGCGCCATCACCGATGGCGTGAATCCGGCGGCCCGGCGGCTAGCACCGACACACGATGAGACGCGACTGAGCTGGTCGAATGCACATCACGTTTCCCTGTCTACTCAGGGGCCCGTCATGGCGGACCCGCGCTTGCCGGATAGCCGGTGGCTACTCAACCTGGTCATCACCCGGGGCACCCCACCGCGGTTGGAGGGTTGCCGGCCAGCAAGCCGGGGCTTGACGCTGGCGCTCATGACCGACTTGCAGCCTATCGCATGGCGCCGAGTTGATGCCAACGGAGCGGCTCACGGCCACTTCGAACAGGGCGAATGCTGCTTGTAGGCTGGCCTCACGAGCAACCGCTCGCCCACGCTCCCGACGGCTGAAGGATTCGGACGCAGATGTCCAACGAAGGCAAGATCAAGGTCAAAGGCCCGGTGGTGGAGCTCGACGGCGACGAGATGACCCGCGTCATCTGGAAGCTCATCAAGGACATGCTGATCCTGCCGCATCTCGACATCAATTTGGACTACTACGACCTGGGCATCGAGCACCGTGACCGCACCGACGACCAGGTGACGATCGACGCCGCATATGCCATCAAGAAGCACGGCGTCGGCGTCAAGTGCGCAACCATCACCCCCGACGAGGCCCGAGTCCAGGAATTCAACCTGAAGAAGATGTGGTTGTCGCCCAACGGGACGATCCGGAACATTCTGGGCGGCACCATTTTCCGCGAGCCGATCGTGATCTCAAACGTGCCGCGGTTGGTTCCGGGCTGGACCAAGCCAATCGTCATCGGCCGTCACGCGTTTGGTGACCAGTACCGGGCGACGAACTTCAAGGTCGACCAGCCGGGCACCGTCACATTGACTTTCACGCCCGCTGACGGCAGCGAGCCGATGGTGCACGAGATGGTGTCCATCCCCGAGGACGGTGGTGTCGTGATGGGGATGTACAACTTCAAGGATTCGATCCGCGATTTCGCGCGCGCCTCGTTCGCCTACGGCCTGAACGCCAAGTGGCCGGTGTATCTGTCCACCAAGAACACCATCCTCAAGGCCTACGACGGCATGTTCAAAGACGAGTTCCAGCGCATCTACGAAGAGGAATTCAAGGACAAGTTCGAGGCCGAGGGACTGACCTACGAGCATCGGCTGATCGACGACATGGTCGCGGCCTGCCTCAAATGGGAGGGCGGCTACGTATGGGCCTGCAAGAACTATGACGGCGACGTCCAGTCTGACACCGTCGCGCAGGGCTACGGCTCACTGGGACTGATGACGTCGGTGCTGATGACGGCTGACGGCAGGACGGTCGAGGCCGAGGCCGCGCACGGCACTGTCACCCGTCACTTCCGGCAGTATCAGGCGGGCAAACCGACCTCGACCAACCCGATCGCCTCGATCTTCGCCTGGACCCGCGGACTGCAACACCGCGGCAAGCTGGACAAAACGCCGGAGGTCATCGAGTTCGCCCAACAACTGGAAGAGGTCGTCGTCTCCACGGTCGAGAGCGGCAAAATGACCAAGGACCTCGCGATCCTCATCGGTCCCGACCAGGAGTGGCAGAACAGCGAGGAATTCCTCAATTTCATCGCCGAGAACCTGGAGAAGGCTCTCGCCGGCGCCGATTAGCCGGTGGATTGGTGGCGGCCCGAGTCC
>Ga0306918_10001565_pt1 | contig 11371 bp, 9 predicted proteins | sample tim00Cox0000000H_FD_203315 | JGI IMG/M metagenome (GOLD analysis project Ga0306918, IMG submission 203315) | Lab enrichment of tropical soil microbial communities from Luquillo Experimental Forest, Puerto Rico - timezero.00C.oxic.00.000.00H (v2)... | ecosystem: Environmental > Terrestrial > Soil... | reverse complement strand
TGGCGAAGCCGCGTTCGGCGCTGGTGCGGCGGGCGTAGGAGCGGCGCCAGGCCGCGGACGGGTAGTCGTGTTTCTGGGCGGTCTTGGCGAGCACGTCCGGCGGGACGGTGAGGGTCTGCTGGGCGCAGCAGGCCTGGGGGTGCTCGGGCGGGGTGAGGATCTCGGGCCGGTCCCGGTCCAGGGTCATCGACGCGGGGCGGAGCGGGCAGCGGATCTTGCCCATGGCGGCGGGGCAGGCGACCCGGTGGTAGCCGTCGGGGTCGTCGCGGGTGAGGCGGCCGAGCTTGTGCCGGGCCAGCTCGCTGGTCTGGTAGTCGTGGTCCGCGGCCTGCTCTTTGGTGGCGGTGCGGGCCAGTGGTCCTAGTTCGGTCAGGGTGCGGGGCGTGGCCGGGCAGTAGAGGTTGCCGTTGGCCACCTGCGGAACGCAAAGCTGCAATTGAGTGCTGTGCTGGCGCCCGGCGACGAAGTCCCTGGGTTGTATCTGCATCCTGACCGCCGTCGCAGGTGTCAGGTCTCGTTGGGTCTGGCCACTGGGCATGTCCTGACCTCCGGGTTGGCCAGTTCTCGTGAGACGGCTGGCTGCGTGGCCGTCTCATCTGAACTGGCTTTTTTCGGGAAACGGGGTGGAGAGGGCCCGGGAGTGCTCGTGCCTGGACCAGAAGCTGTCGCGGATCCGGGCGAACCTGCGGCGGTGCCCGGCGGCCCAGGTGACGATCGGGTCGCTTCGGGAGGGTGCCTGGCAGGAGGGCTCGCCAAGCCGGCGGGCGATGCGCTGGTAGAACAAGTCGAGCTGCCATTCGCGGACCATGGCGACGTGGCGGCGCCAGTCGAGGTCGGTGAGGATCTGGGCGAGGGCTATTACCTCGGGGAAGGTGACGGCGGGCTGGCTGGGCGGGCCGGTAAGGCCGAGCCTGCTGGCCCGGTCCTGCCAGCGGCTGCGGAGCCGGGGTCGGCGGGATGGTTCTTGCGCCCAGTGCGTCGTGATCCCCCACGCCGCGCCGATGCTGGCGGCGGCCCAGTCCCGGTCGCCGCTGCGGGCCAGGAGCTGCTGGTAGCGGCGGTGCGCTGTAAGGATCTCAGGGGCGGCGGAGATGTCGGTCTGCAGGGTTTCGGCGGCGCGGCCGAGCCAGCGCAGGTGACGGCGGCAAAGCAGCGGTGATGCCTGCGGCCGGACCAGGGCCGTGGCGGCGGTGCCGCCGAAGGCGCGCAGCGCGCAGGGCCGGCAGGCCGGCCGGGCAGCCGGCCAGGGGCGGTAGCAGCGCAGGGCGGGGCTGTCTTCTGGCAGCGGCGGGAACCAGCGGGGCGGACCCCAGCGCAGGGCGGGCAGTGCGGTGGCCAGCCGGTGCCGGGGCAGCGCCGAAAGCGCCTCGAGGCGGGCTATGGCCTGGTCGTTGAGCCAGGCGTCGTGGTCGAGCAGGTGATACCCGCTGCCGGGGATGACCTGGCCGAGCGCTCGCATGATGGCGGTCGGGGCCAGGCCGTTGACCTCGGCGAGCCGCCGGGCGTAGGAGATGATGGTTTCCCCGCCGAGGGGCCGCAGGGTGACCGGCAGGGCGCGGGCGGGCAGCTGCCACAGCCTCATGAGCTGGCCCTGCGGCTGGCGGCGGCCGGGCGCCGCGGGGCCGGGACGTGGTACTGCTCCTGGGCGGCGGTGTCGAGGATGACCCCGTCGAGGTGCTTGCGGGTGATCTTCTCGGTGCCGTCGCTGATCGCGTCGTTGGCGGCCTCGTGGACCAGCTGGTCCAGGCTGCCGATCATGCCGCCGGTCCGCTGGTGCAGGTAGGGCGCCATCTCGATCAGGGTGCCGGGCTTGTGGTGGTGCAGCCGCAGCGTCTGCTCCATGGTCGCGATCAGCTTGGCCCAGTCGGTGCGCTGGGCGGCGGTGGCGTGCCCGAACGCGGAGGTCCGCACGCTGATGAACCGCCCGGCGATCTGCCGGCCGCGCATGCCGGAGAACATGCCGTTTTCCTCTAGGTCAAGCCCGGCATAGACGAAAGTGGCGCTGATGGAATCAAAAAAGTACTTCAGCTGGTCCGAGGCCTCGGCGCCGCTGCGGGTGCGCAGGTCCAGGCGGTGCACCTCATCGACCAGGACCAGGGTGCAGCCGACCTTGCGCAGCACCCCGGCGACGGCCCCGGTGATGGCGTGCTGGCTGTCGCGGCTGCTGACCGGCAGGCCGAGGAACGCGGCGAGCTCGATGGCCAGCGTCTTGGGGGTCGCGGCGGGCGGCACGATGATGTAGACCACCGGGATCCGCCCGGTCAGGCCCGGGAGCCGCCGTTCGGTCTCGATCTGGTGTTTCTTGCCGAGCTGGGTGATCGAGGTGGACTTGCCGGTGCCGGACGGGCCGGACACGATCAGCCCGCGGCGGCCAAGCTGCTTGCCCCGGTTGTTGATGATCAGCTTGGAACCGGTCGTGGTGATCTGCCGGATGTCCGGGGTGGCGACCAGCAGCAGCTCACTGTGGTAGTCCTGGCGGGCCTCGTGGTAGATCTCCCGCTCGACCACGGTCAGGCGTTCCAGGTCGCTGCCGGGCAGCAGCCGGGGCGGTCCGGGGCGGGGCCGGGACACGAATGCCGCCCAGCCTTCCCTGGTGGTCAGCGGGTGCCGCAGATCACCGCCGCTGATGGTCACCGGTCCTCACCGTCCTGCTCGCCGAACGGGTCGAACAGCCCGAACCCGGCCACCGTCGCGGCTCCGGCCTCCGGCGATGTCCCCTCTTCGCAGGTCGCGGGCTCTGCTGCCTGCGGTTCGGGCAGGGCCGCGGGCTCAGGGTCCGGTTCTGGCGCGGGCAGCGCTGGCCGCAGGCCCGGCAGAGCAGCCGCGGCCCTGGTGCGGGCCAGCGTCCGCTGGGTGTCCGGTCCCTGCCCGGCCCGGCGCAGCAGCCCGGCGAGCACCAGCGCGACCGCGGTCTCGTTGGCGTCATCGACACCCCGCTGGGCGGCGATCTTGCGGGCGTGCCGCCAGGTGAAGTCGGCGAACGGCTGAGTCACCACCGCCAGGTGGGTCCACGGCACGGTGATCCACCCGCCGTGATGGTGGTTGCGCACCCAGATCCGGGTCAGATCGTAAGGATCGTGGTGGACCTCCCACCGCCCCTCCCGGGCGGCCAGCCCGGACGACAGCCGCCGGTAAGGGGCCAGCTCGGCGCAGTTGTAGGTGCGGTAGTCGATCTGGATCCCGCCGTCGCCGATGCTGCGCCACTGCGCGGGGAGCAGCTCGATGTAGTCCTCCCCGGTCAGCGCGACCGGGACATACCCGGCGGCGGCGACCAGCGCCGCGTATACCTCGTTCGGCGAGGCCGCCCGGTCCGGGGTAAACGGGTGCCGCAGGCCCTCGTGCGGCCGGGACTGCCAGCAGATAATCCATTCATCCAGCAGTTCCTGCAAGTCAGCCAGCGACCAGACGGCCCGGTCGGCGACGTCGGTGCCGCGCCGGGTGACGTCCCGGCCGGTGTAGCCGGCCACGTGCTGGCAGAACAGCGTGTTGATCGACCCGAAGGTCCGCTCCATGACGGCCTTGTCCGATCCGGTCTGCTCATGGGCCGGCTGGACCGACAGCCCGAGGGTATCGGCGGCGCGCAGGAACACCTCGGACAAGAACACCTTCCCGTGGTCGATCACGACCGTGTCCGGGATGATGACCGGTTTGGCCGCGGCCAGCTCCAGCCGGGTGTCGATGCTGACCAGCCGCCGGTAGGGAATCCGGGACGCCGACATGGCCAGGGCCTGGTCCCAGCCCGGCCGCATCGGCTCGGGCACCATCATCCGGGCCAGCAGCAGCGCGGCGTCGACTGCCTTGGCGCCGACCGGCCGCAGCACCGCGGCGCAGATGGTGCGGGTCGCGACATCCACCGCGGCGACCAGTTCGGGACGGCCGATCACCCCGTCGTCCATCACCGCCATCACGTCCAGCGGCGTGCCGTCCATCTGCACCTGCTCACCGGGGCGCGCGGCGATCGTCGCGGTGAATACCCCGCCCGGCCGCCCCGCCGTCTGGCGGCGGGTGACCGCCGATCCGAACGTGTGCCGCCCGGCCGACAGCACCGCCAGCAGCCGGTAGAACGTCGCCCGCGACGGCACCGGCACCACGCCCGGCCCGTGCTCGGCCTCCAGCCGGTCGATGACCTGCCGGATAACCCGGCCCCGGGTTCCGGTCGACGTGCCGGCCTGCGCGTCGATCACCGCCGCCGCGGCCGCAACGACCCGCGGGTCCACGTTCCCGGCCGGCCGGGCCGCCGGGGCGTGCCGCGTGTCGACCAGCCCCCACAGGCCCTGCTCCCGGTAGCGGTAACGCATCCGCCGCACCGTGCGGGCGCTGGCCTTGACACCAGCCGCGGTCAGCTCGGCCGCCTTGGCTTGTTCCCGCTCGGCCAGCGGCCGGGCCAGGTCGTACTCCGGCCGCGGTGCCGCCCCGTCCGGGGCATCGGGCGGCACGCCGGTCAGGACCTCGATCAGGTGCCGCTCCCAGTCACGGGCCGCGCGCGCCACATGCTCCGGCAGCGCATCCAGCAGCCCGTGCGGCGTCAGCCGCGGCCCCAGGGCCGCAGCAGCCGTCCCCGTTCCCACGATCGCGAAATCCGGCGCGGCCAGCAGAAACGGCAGTGCCACCACGGCGGCCTGTCCCGAGACCGCCAGCAGCCGCACCGCATTCCCGGCCAGCCCTACCACCTGGTGCTCGCCGCCGCCGAACAGCACCCGGTCCCCGACCCGCAGCACGCCAGGCCGCTCAGCCATGCCCGCCGCCCGCCGCGGCCGACCGGAGGATGCTGCGGTCGCTGAGCACCAGCGACAAGTCCGCGGCCAGTTCATGACGCCACATCAGGTGGAACAGCACCGGCAGCATGGCCAGCGGGTCACCGGCCATCTCGGCGCCGTCCATCAACGCCCGCGGCCGGGCGAACGCCTCCCGCAGCCGGGCCGCCGCCGGCTCGTCGTGGCACCGCGGATGCCGGTACCCGGCCAGCCACCGCAGGTTAGCCGCCGGAACCGGGTCGGCCGAGCCCCAGACCGCATACTGCCAGCCCAGCCGGGCGCACGCTTCCCCGGCCGCCGCGAATGCCTCACGGTCCCGCTCGCCGATCCGGTCCAGCGGCCTGGAGTCCACCACCAGCGCGCCGCCGCCGGCCAGGCGGGCGAAGAAGTCCGGCGCGTGCCTGCGCACCTTGTCGCCGGCCTGCCACAGCAGCCAGAACGGCTGCGAGGCCACCGCGGTCACGGCCTGGTCGAAGTCGAGGGCTACCAGGTGATCACGCTCGACCCACGATTCGAATCCGATCCGCCGGCCCATCGTGGCTGACCAGTACCAGCCCGGATAGTTCCTCTGCCCGCGATACGACGGAAACGACCTCACCGGGCGGCCGTCTTCCAGCCGGACCGCGGCCAGCGCCGCCAGGCTCACCCGGCGCTCAGTCCCGTCGGCCGCCACATGCACCACCCCGAAACCGCCGTCCGCGGCTGTCCCGGAACCAGCAGGCTCCACCCGCCCGTCGGCGCCGGAAACAGACATCACATGCGAAATGATCCCGAACCGGGCGGGCTGCGGCGGCAAGACACGCCGGACCGGCAAGATTCGCGATTGCCGGGCGCACCGGCCCGTCCGAGCAGCATCCTCACGGGAACATGCTCGGTAATGGTGCGTGCGGGCGACGGTGCGGCGGACCCGGGCGGCGAAGGCTATCCGCATCGCTGTGTGACGATGTCCGGGTGACCGACGAGGTTCTGGCTGACCAGGTTGATTACTACAGTCGCCGGGCGGGCGAGTACGACATGACGGCGTACGGCGACGTTGCCGCGGCTCGTGCACGTATCGCGCGGCTGGCCGCGAAGATACGGCCGGCCGGGAGCGTGCTGGAGATCGCGTGCGGAACTGGCTTGTGGACCGAGGCGCTGGCGAGGTGGGCTGACACGGTGACGGCTATTGACGCGGCCCCCGAGATGGTAGCGATCGCTCGTGACCGCGTGCGGCTGGCAAGTGTCAGCTTCGAGGTTGCCGACGTGTTCTCCTGGGACCCAGGTACCCCGTTCGACGTGATCTTCTTCTCGGCGTGGCTCTCCCATGTCCCGGCGAGCCGGTTCGGGCAGTTCTGGCAGCTGCTGGGGCGATGGCTGGCCGGGAACGGACAGGTGCTGTTCATCGACGAGCACGTCGATGAACGCGGGAAAGAGACCTACGTCGCGGGCCGCGATGAGGTCGTCGAGCGGAAGCTGCGTGATGGCAGCACGTTCCGCGTGATCAAGAACTTCGTGGACCCGCAGGAGCTGGAACTCCGGCTGCGCCGGCTGGGCTGGGATAGCACGATCCGCCGGGACGGCAGCGACTGGGTATATGGCCAGGCGCGTCTCGCGACGTAGCACGGCTTACTCCGGTCCCGGGCCATCAGCACGGCGCTGACGGGTGCGGGCGAGCCGGCAGGCATCACCGGCGACCGCCGCCAAACTCAACGCCCAAACGCCGAACTCGATGCTCACTCACACGGCGGCGAAGGTGAGAAAGCGCCAGGATGCCTGCACGTCTAGTCCGGATCTGACACCTTCACTGAGAACGGACAATCCTGGCCACATCGGATGAGACTGGCCAGCTGGCTGGCCAGATCGATGAGAAAAGGCCAGTCCCGCCGCGACCTGACAGCAGGCTGCGGCGCGCCCCAGTACGGAGTGACATTAATGTCTAGTAATGAATACCGCAGTGTCGATGATTTGCTGCCGCAGTTCCAGAGTACTCCTGGTAAGGATGAGGTTCCTGGCAAGACTACAGCAAGGATAGGCCTAGTAGCGGTTTCAAATGCTGGACACTGCATTGCAGCCGCTCTACCATCGGGTGGCAGAGGTGATCACGGTGAGCGAGGCGGACCGGCTGGCAGCGCTGGAGCGGGCGGGGCTGGTGCACCCCCGGGCCGAGGCGGTGACCGCGCCGCTGTTCAGCTCCGGCGGGTTCTTCCTGGCTGCGGACAAGGTGCAGGTCAAGTACGAGATGCTGCGGGCGCACCTGGCCGAGCACCTACCGGTCACCGCGGCCGCGGCGGCGCACGGCTACTCGCGGGCGGCGTTCTACCTGGTGGCCGCCAGCTTCGAGCAGGCCGGGATGGCCGGGCTGCTGGACGAGCGCCGCGGCCGCCGGGGCCCGGTCAAGCTGACCCCGGAGATCGCCGCGTTCCTCCGCTCGGCACCGCCGGCCTCGGGGGCCGTGCTGGCCGGGCAGGTGGCGGAGCGGTTCGGGGTGGTGCTGCACCGCCGCACCATCGAGCGGGTCCGGGGCCCACGGTGAGCGCCCGGGTGTTCTGGCCGCCGGGCGAGGCGGCGCAGTCCGACTACGAGATGCTGCGCAGCTGCGTGCTGCAGGCCGGCCGGCTGCCCGCCGGGCTAGCCGGCGCCCGGTTCGCCCGCCGCGGGCTGGCCGGGCTGATCGCCTGGCCCGCCGCCGAGCCGGACTTCCGCGCCGAGCTGGCCGGCGCGGCCCGCCCGCCGTGGACCCCGGCCGCCGACCCGCGCGAGCAGGCGCTGGCGGCCGCCTACCGGTTCCTGCTGGACGCCGCCGCCGCGCTGGCCGGGCCGGGCGGCCGGGTCAGGCAGGGCCGGTCATGAAGGCCGCGATCTACGCCCGGGTGTCCACCGAGCGCCAGGCCGAGCGGGGCACCATCGGCTCCCAGGTGCAGGCGCTGCGCGCGCATGTGGCCGCGGCCGGGGACGAGCTGGCTGCCGAGTACCGCGACAACGGGCATTCCGGGGCCCGGCTGGACCGGCCCGGGCTGGACGCGCTGCGCGACGCGGCCGAGGCCGGGCTGTTCGAGGTCGTGTGGTGCCTGTCCCCGGACCGGCTCGCCCGCTCCTACGCCTACCAGGTGCTGATCGCTGACGAGCTGGCCCGGTTCGGGGTGCGGCTGCGGTTCACCGACGCCCCCGGCCTGGACGAACACGACCCGCAGGCCAAGCTGCTGACCCAGGTCCAGGGCGTGATCGCCGAATACGAGCGGGCCAAGATGGCCGAACGGTACCGGCGCGGCAAGCTGTTCCGCGCCCGCGCCGGAGAGGTGATCGCCTGGAAGGCCGCCTACGGGTTCCGGCGCATCCCCCGCACCGCGGACACCCCCGCGCACCTGAAGATCTACGAGCCCGAGGCCGCTATCGTCCGGCGGATCTTCACGGAGCGGGCCGCCGGGACCACCATCCGCGAGATCGCCCGGCGGCTCAGCGCCGGCGGCGTCCCGGCGCCCGGCGGGCGGGGCTGCTGGAACACCTCCAGCTTGTGCCGGATCCTGCGCTGCGAGGCCTACATCGGCCGGGTGTACTTCAACCGCACGGTGACCGTCCCGGCCGCCAGGCCGGGCGGCCGGCCCAGCCAGGCCCAGCGGCCCCGCGAGGAGTGGATCACGATCGCCTGCCCCAGGATCATCCCCGACGAGCTGTTCGAGGCCGCCGGGAAGATCAGCTACGACAACAGCCAATGGAGCCCCCGCCGGGCCGATCCCGGCGCCTGGCTGCTGCGGGGCATGGTCAAATGCGGGCGATGCGGCGTCGGCTGCAACTGCCAGAAGATGCGCGGCGGCAACGGCACCTGGCACCGCTACTACTACTGCCGCAACCACGACCCGATGCAAGCGGGCGGGCGTGACCGCCGCTGCACCGAGCGCAATATCCGCGCCGACGCGCTCGATGAGTTCGTCTTCGGCCAGATCCGCAGCGCGCTGCTCGACCCGGCCCAGCTGCTGGCCGGCGAACAAGCCGCCGCGGTCGCCGCCCCGGCCCCAGACGATGACCTGCTCGCCGCCGAACTAGCCCGCCTTGACCGCAAACTCCACGCCGCCAAGGCCGAGCATGACCGGCTGATCGACTGCTACCAGGCCGGCCTGATCGTCATGCCCGAGCTGCGGCGCCGCGCCACCGCCATCACCACCCGCCAGCGCGAACTCCAGGACAAGCGAACCAGCCTGGCCGGCCAGCGGGCCGAACTCGCCCGCGGCAACCGGCTCCGCGAAAGCATCGAGAACTTCGCCCAGCAGATCCGGGCGGTCATCGACAAGCTCGACCACGACCAGCGCCAGCGGCTCCTGCGCCTGCTGATCGAAGACGTCCAGGTCACCGGCTGGCACGTGAAAATCCGCCTGCGCATCCCGCTCGACGGCCCACCCGGCGGAAACCCCGGCCGCCTCCCGCCACCCCGCCCAAGCCCAGACGACGGCGGCACCGGCTCCGCCCCGCCAGTGTCAACTGAAGACCGTTTGCGTTCCCTCCATGGCGATGATCGCGCCCTCATGAGTGCCCTTGGGCCCGCTGTTTGTTGACCGGACTACGGGGCGACACGCCGGGATGGTTGATGCGCTGGCCGTGAGCTGGCCGGTAGAACTCACGCGACTCTTGCGAAGGGAGACGCGTGGTGCTGTCGGGTGGGTTCGTCGAGCGGGACATCGCCTCGATCCGGTTGCCGCAGTGGGGCCGGGTCGTTGAGGCGGAGGGTGTCGTGCCGTGGCTGGTGGTCGATCCGGACGGCAACCCGGTAGCACCGGTCCACCGGTTCCTGCGGGATTTCGTGGCCCGCGGCAACCGGGCCGGCAGCGTCCGCAGCTATGCCTATGGCCTGCTGCGGTGGTGGCGGTGGCTGGAGGCCGTCGGCGTGGACTGGGACAAGGCGACGTCGGCTGAGGTCAGGGACTTCGTCTTGTGGCTGGGGCAGGCATCGAAGCCCCGCAATTCACCGAGGACGGCGTCGGCCGCCAGGGCCGGGACGGTCAACGCGGTAACCCGCAGGCGCTATCTCGGTGATCAGTACGAGCCGCGGACGGTCCGGCACGGCAATGCGGTGCTGCGGAGCTTTTACGAGTACTGGATCGAGCTGGGCGGCGGCCCGCTGGTCAACCCGGTCGTGCTCGACCGGCGCGGCCGCCGGCCGGACGAGCATCACAACCCGCTGGCGTCGTTCCGGCCGGAGGGGAAGATCCGCTATAACCCGCGGGTTCCGCGGCGCGCGCCGCGGGCGATGCCCGACGAGCGGTGGAACGAGCTGTTCGCGGGGCTGCGGTCGGACCGGGACCGGGCGATCCTGGCGCTGGGGATCAGCACCGGCGCCCGCGCCGGCGAGCTGCTCGGCGTGCGGGGCTGCGACCTGGACTGGGGTGAGCAGCTCGTGCGGGTCTGCCGGAAGGGATCGGGGGCGGAGCAGTGGCTTCCGGCCAGCCCGGAGGCGTTCGTGTGGATCCGGCTGTATCTGGCCGGGCTCGATCCGCTGGAGCCGCGCGAGCCCGTGTGGTGGACGCTGCGCCGCCGTGACCATGGTGACGGGCTGCGCCGCCAGCCGGTGAACTACGAGGCGCTGCGGGCGGTGTTCAAGCGGGTCAACGTGCTGCTGGGCACCAATTACTCCATGCATGACCTGCGCCACACGGCGGCGCTGCGGATGAGCCGGGATGAGTCGCTGTCCATGCGGGACGTGCAGGTGATCCTGGGTCACGCGCACCTGTCCACTACCGCCGACGTGTATCTCGTCGAGGACGAGGCCGAGGTGATCCGCCGGGTCCGGCAGCACCTGGCCGCGCGGGAGCAGCGCGTTCAGCCGGCCGCGCCGCCCCCGGCCGCGGCCGGCTATGACGCCGGCGACCTGTCCGTCTTGTTCGGAGGAGCCCCGCAGTGACCACGACGACCGCTGAACCCGGGGCCCGTCTCTCCCGCGGCCCGTTCGCCGTGGATGAGCGGCTGCTGCAGCGGCACCGGGCGGGGCCCGTGGACCGCCTGCCGGCCGGCGGCATCCTCGCGCTGCTGCCCCAGCTGCCGGACTGGCCTGCCGCGACGGCGCACCGCACCAGGAGGCTGCGGGGAGCCGCCACGATCCTGGACTGGCTGCTCGCCCACCCCGGCGAGGGCTGGCAGGACCGGTGGACGGTCTCCGGCGCCGACCGGGACACCGGCTGGATCAAGACGCTGGCTCCGGGCGATACCCGCCAGGCGGTCACCAAGAGGCAAGAGCACATCGCCGGGCTGGGCTGCCTGCTGATGTGCCGGGTCGTCCTGCCCGGTTATGACTTCCTGGCCGCCTACCGGGCGAAAGGACTGCATGACCGGGTCCGCGAGATCATGCGGCCCGATATGTTCGCCCGCCTCGGGAACGCCGCGGCCGAACGCGGGCTGAGCGGCCGCGACCAGGGCGACGCGCTGTGCGTGATCAGCAAGATCGTGCTGCATACCGGCACCGACGTCGACGCGCTGACCCCCGGCGACGTCCTGGAGATGTTCGCGTGGAGCGTCCACGCCGACCCTCCGCGCCGGCAGGTCCCGGGACTGCACGCGGCCTGGGACCTGCTGGGCGCCATCGGGGTGACCCCGGCCGGCACCAGCCTGCGGTCCGCGCTGCGGCGCGGCCAGCGGACGACCGCGGAACTGGT
>Ga0306918_10001560_pt1 | contig 11386 bp, 12 predicted proteins | sample tim00Cox0000000H_FD_203315 | JGI IMG/M metagenome (GOLD analysis project Ga0306918, IMG submission 203315) | Lab enrichment of tropical soil microbial communities from Luquillo Experimental Forest, Puerto Rico - timezero.00C.oxic.00.000.00H (v2)... | ecosystem: Environmental > Terrestrial >... | reverse complement strand
AAAACTGTGACAGGATCGACGCAGAAGCACAAGATTTGATCCAAGGAAGTATCGACGACGCGAATGCCTGGATAACCCCGTATCAGACGCTACACGCTAAGCTGCGCAAATTGGCTGAACGTCGAAGCAATACCCGCGAGGTTTTGCGGGCACGGCGGTTAGAAGGCGAGATCGACCACGAAGCGCTGAGCCGCGAATTTATGGCAAGGTTCCCGAAGATCCGAGCGGCCCTTGCCAAATGAGCCAAGCTGGCTGCCCATCGAGGCCGTCATCGATTACAATCGACTGGAAGCGGAGGCGTCGGGCGAGCCTCACTTCTTGCGTGATCGTGGCCTGCTGGAAAGTGCATTAGCGCGGCCTCGAAACTTCTTTGGCTTTGGCGAAGAAGACATCGTTGTACTCGCCGCCGTTCTGATGGCCGGTGTTGCGCAAGCGCACGCCTTCGAGCAGGCCAACAAGCGAACTGCCTTTGAGGCAATGTGGCATTTTCTGCGTCAGAACGGCTACGATCTGGTTATCGACGATACCGCGCGGTGGGCCGACGAGGTGATCGCGCTCGTCGAGCATCAGTCGACCGAGGAAGATTTTGTTCGCGCCATTCGGCCGTTTGTTGTCACGAGATAACGCCCCGAGATGTCTGCACAACGCGCTTGCGTCGGGCGGGTCTTGCCGTTAGCGTGCAGTCATGGAAAAAGCTCGGGTCCTGTGCGGCCCCTGCCAGATTGCGCGATTTTGGTACCGCCAGTACATGACGGCGGCCTAGGATCGCGCTTGCGCGTTTTCCCGAAGCCGCCCACCGAGGCGGCTTTCGCGTTTCATGCTCTTGCTGATCCGAACGTCGCCGATGGTGAAGCGGCTTCCAACCTCGGAGGTGATGCATGACCAGAGCGGCCCCTAATGCGCGAGACGATCGCGTGGAGGGATTGTGACATGACCGGAGCATGGTCCCCCGACAGCTGGCGCGGTCTGCCAATCCGGCAGGTTCCGGGCTATTCCGATGAGGCGGCGCTCGCCCGCGTCGAGGAAACGCTGCATCGCTTTCCGCCGCTCGTCTTTGCCGGTGAGGCGAGACGCCTCAAGGAGCGTCTGGCGGCGGTGGCGGCCGGCAAGGCCTTTCTGCTGCAGGGCGGCGATTGCGCGGAAAGCTTTGCCGAGTTCCACCCGAACAACATTCGCGATATGTTCAAAGTCCTGCTGCAGATGGCGGTGGTGCTGACCTATGGCGCCGGCTGTCCGGTGGTCAAACTCGGGCGCCTGGCCGGCCAGTTTGCCAAGCCGCGCTCCTCCGATACCGAAACCCAGGAGGGGCGCACCTTGCCCTCCTACCGCGGCGACATCATCAACAGCCTCGACTTCGACGCCGCGGCGCGCGAGCCCGACCCGCAGCGCATGGTGCAGGCCTACAGCCAATCCGCCGCCACCCTGAACCTGTTGCGCGCCTTCGCCCAAGGCGGCTATGCCGATCTGCACCGCGTCCATGCCTGGAATCAGGATTTTGTTGCCGACTCACCGCAAGGCGAGCGTTATCGTGCGCTGGCCGATCGCCTGACCGAGACCCTCAATTTCATGGAGGCTTGCGGGCTGACCTCGGAGACGACGCCGCAGATCCGCGAGACTGAATTCTACACCTCGCACGAGGCGCTCTTCCTCTCCTATGAAGAAGCCCTGACCCGGATCGATTCGACGACCGGCGACTGGTACGACTGCTCGGCGCATCTCGTCTGGCTCGGCGACCGCACCCGCCAGGTCGATGGCGCCCATGCCGAGTTCCTGCGAGGCATCAAGAACCCGATCGGCATGAAATGCGGACCGACCCTCGAACCCGACGATCTGCTCCGCCTGATCGATCGGCTCAATCCGGAAAATGAACCAGGCCGCCTCACCTTGATCACACGCATGGGATCGGACAAGGTCGAGGCTAGACTGCCCTACCTAATCCGGGCCGTCCAGCGCGAAGGGCGTGAGGTCGTATGGTGTTGCGACCCGATGCACGGTAATACGATCACTTCCTCGAACGGCTACAAGACCCGCGTTTTCGGTCGCATCCTCGACGAGGTGCACAGCGCCTTCGCGATCCACGCCGCCGAGCGAAGCTATGCCGGCGGCGTCCATTTCGAGCTAACCGGCCAGAACGTCACCGAATGTATCGGCGGCGCTCAAGGAGTGACTGAGGCCTCGCTCGCCGAGCGTTACCTGACCCACTGCGACCCACGGCTCAACGCGAGCCAGGCCTTGGAGCTCGCCTTCGAAATCGCCGAGGCGCTGAAGGGCAGGCGTCAGGCCAATGGCGGTAATGGCGCGGTCCGATTCGCTGCGATCTCGTGAAGCGGGTATTGGCGGCGAATGAGTCAGCCGCGCTTGCGGCGCAAACCGACAGCTATTTTCTGAAAACCAAGGCGATAGTCGGGCATTTCGGCGATCGCCCGGCGACTTACGCTGTCTTCATGCGCCGGCCTGTCATCGCCGCGCCGCGTTTCGCGATCGAGTTTCTCGAAGGTACGGCGGCTGCGCGCGGTGAGAAATTCGACATCGAGCTCAGCCATCCCGAGGGCACCTGGATCGGCGCCGGTGACCCCATCCTTTATGTCACCGGCTCACTGTTCCACCTCGTCGACCTCGAAACCGTGCTGCTGCAAAAGCTGGGGCCGACCTGCGTCGCCGCCTACAACGCCTACGCAATGTGCGCCGACCTGCCGAAGGTCGCTTTTCTTGCGATGGATGCACGGCACTGCGCCGGCGCCGAGATGGCGGCGATGATGGCCTATGCTGCGGCGGTCGGCTCGGCCGTTGCGCAGCGCGAGGCGGGTGCGGTCGGCTTTGTCGGCGGCGCGGCCGATGCGACGGCGGCATTTTTCGGGCAGGAGAAGGGCCGGGGGACGATGCCGCACGCGCTGATCGGCTATGCCGGCTCGACGGTGCGCGCGGCGGAGATGTTCCGCGAGGTCTTCCCCGATGAACCGATGACCGTGTTGATCGATTATTTCGGGCATGAGGTGTCGGACGCGGTCGCGGTGGCACAACAGTTCCCCGAGCTTGCGGCGGCAGGCCGGCTCGCCGTCCGCATCGACACCCCCGGTAGCCGCTATTGCGAGGGCCTCGATCCTACCCGTTCCTACGAGGTTCTCGAGCGTCACGCACCGCACGCAATTCGCGGCTATCGCACCGAGGAGGAATTGCGTCACCTGGTCGGCAGCGGCGTGTCGGCAGCGGCGATCTGGTTGTTGCGCCGCACTTTGGACGAGGCCGGGTTTACCTTGGTCAAGATCGTCGCGAGCTCGGGGTTCGGCCCCGCAAAATGCCGCATGATGGCCGCTGCCAATGCCCCGATCGACGTCATCGGGACCGGATCCTATCTCCCCGAGCTGTGGAGCGAGACCTACGCGACAGCCGACATCATCGCTTATGACAGTGTCCCGATGGTCAAAGCCGGCCGCGAGTTCCTGTTGCGCAAGCGCGTCGATCGGGATTGACGTGAACGGTCTACGCCAGTGCTGGAAGAGCGTGGGCAGCAATGGGCGCGCGCACGCGACCGTCCAACACCACTTTTGCCGCGACGGCGCAGCCCGTTTCACCCGCTCGAATCCACGAGCTGCCGGAGATAAGAGCGTGCAGGAAACCGCAGACAAACGCCTCTCCCGTCCCGATAACGTCCTCCTGCCGACCGCTGACGCTGGGAACGTGAAGTGAGTGTGAATTACGGTGATACAGTTCGGCTCCTCTCGGACCTCGGGTCACCACTCCGCCTTCTTTCGGCAGGCGCATCACCGTATTGAGGTCACCGTGAAGTAAGTTGCGCGCCAGATAATCCGCCTCGTGTTCGTTGACGAAAGCTATATCCGAAAGGGCGAGAAACTCTTTGATTTCCTCCACTGAATAATCGTAGAGCGTATAGGATGGTGAAAAAGCGATCTTCGCATGATGAAAGGTGGCGATTCGCTTTAAGAATGCTGTTCGCAGCGCGGCATGTCGGCTGCCGCCGAAGATAATCCAGCCATCGTCTCGCAGTCCCCCGACTATCGCGGCGATTTCATCATCTTCGAGCTGCCCCATAACATAGATTGCTGGCATCGCGACGCGGGCGGCGACAATCAAGAGATCAGTCATGGTGCGTTTCTCGATAAGAGATTTCGCCGCGCACTTTGCCTCGCGGAAGAGTTGACACACTCGGTCACGATCGGCGCTGCCATAATGTGAAATGACAGTCGAAGGGCGCCCAAGTCGTGAAAAATACCAAGCAAGGTTGCAGACCGCACCCCCAGGCGTGGCTGCGCCACCATCGATGGACAATGTATGTTGATAGTCGCTCGTCACCTCGAGCGAGGTTATTAGCTCCAGCATGATATCGCCGATGCAGGCGAGCGAGACTTCGCGCGGCATGGTACCCATCATTTCATCGGATGATGGACCAGCAACGGTAATCCATCACCGGGAAATTCGATGGAGAAATCCGCAAAGACCGCTGGCGCCTCGGGGCCGATCAGGTCCAACAGAGCGACAGAGACGTAGCGCATCTCAGCATCGCCGACGATGCCGCCCCGGACCATGAAAAAGTGCCGCAATGCACGCGCGTTGGCAGTAACTACAATCGCGGTTTCTGTCGCATTTGGAAGAACACTGCGTGCGGCACTGCGTAGGGCCCGCCTCGCTTCGCGGCGCTCGGCCGGAGGGACGAAGCGATTGGTCTGTTCCAACGCATCCAAGATCTTTCTGTAGGCCGCTCGACCATCACGCATGGCGTGATCCCAGGCCGAGGCCGCTTCGGGAACCTGGTCGATCCCATGGGGCCGTACGAAACGGGCTTCGCTTTCGTCATGATATTGCTGTGAAAGCTGGCTGAACGCGAAGCCAACACGATGCCGTACAAGCTGATGCGTGAAGGCGCGCGAGATACCAACCAGCGCAAAGCTCCATACCGCGTGTTCAAGCACGCTCTCATGCCCGTTTCGGATAAGGTTTTGAATGTATTCGCCCGTTGTCTTCGCGGATTGCTGCGAGCCAAATGACATATAACAAACCCGGCCGGCAAACTCGATGAGCCACTCCGCAGGTGTTGCGACACCTTTTTTTGTCCAAAATGCTTGCTCCGGTGGCAAAACATAGGCAAGGAAATCAAGATAAGCCTCATCGAACTGGGGGCGTCCGAGAAGGAAGGCACGGGGCTTCATCGTCACATATCACCTTGACTTAGTCGGTCGCGGGCTTTTGGCGGCATCTTCAAGCTTGCGGATACGATCCTCCAACGCTTGCTGATCAATCTTCGCTTCAACATGCACCAGCCGGTCACTGAGCCCCTGAATCTCAGGTTTGTTCGTTTCAACCCGCACCAGGCGCTCGCTAAGCCCTTGAAGTTCGGGTTTGCTCAGCGTGTTTGCCAATATGGTGCCTAATAGGGCTAGAACGCCAGTAACGATGCCGGTCACAATCGGTACGGTTGCCGCCCAAAACTGGGCTTTCGTGACAGCTTTGTCAGCGATCATTTTGGCTCGCTCTTGGACATTAACGAAATCTGCCGACAGATTTCCCAACAGCTCCGCCGTGATGGATGGAGCCGCGCCGGCGGGGTGGCGATCAAGATAGGACGCATCGGGATGGTGAGCGAGCGGCATGAGTAGAACCCTAATTATGCGACTACCAGCAATTAGCGGAAACGGCACGCGGCTCATGTTGATCACGGTGAGATGCAACGGCCCCTGATACCCAGGATCGATGTGGCCTGGGTTGGTCATCAGCAAGCCCTTGAGTGACAGACTCGCGGGCGGAAAGCCGATACCCGCAACATTGGGATGCAGGTTCAATTCTTCCGCTGTCCTGATAACTGCAGTCCCCCCGGTTTCTAGGGTCGTCTGGGTAGTGATCGGCACACTGTCACTGCCGGGTTTGCCGGCCTCGGTGCCAGGTAGGTACACCTGCCCAATTGTAAGATCTAACGATGCGGCCTGTATTTTGGATTCCGCCCGCGTGAAGTCATCGAGCGGCACTTGAGTCGCAAGTGGAGGCGCAGTCTTCAGGCTTTCATTGATTTCTTTATCGACAAGCATGGATGTCTCCCTCCTTACACGCCTCAATCCACTTTGAACCGCATGTCCAGCGACGAGCGATTTCTCCGTGCGCGTTAGCTCTTCAGGAAATGGCTGTCGGTCGGAACAAACGCGGTAGACGCCTTTGACATCAAGCTCAACCACCCTGAGGATAGCTGCGTCGCCGCCTACAACGCCTATGCAATGAGGTGCTGCCTTTCCTCGCACCGCGGGGCGAATCGCAGCAGCGCGAGCGACCCGCAAGCGCGGGCGCTATTCGTCCTTTCGCTTGCGCAGCAGGGAACTCGCGGCCGGCTTTGACCATCGGGACACCGTCATAAGCGATGATGTCGGCTGTCGCGTAGGTCTCGCTCCACAGCTCGGGGAGATAGGATCCGGTCCCGATGACGTCGATCGGGGCATTGGCAGCGGCCATCATGCGGCATTTTGCGGGCCGAACCCCGAGCTCGCGACGATCTTGACCGCCGGAAATCCCGCCAGGCTGCGACGCGACAGCCAGGGTCGCCGCGGTTGGCACGCCGGTGCCGACCAGGTGCCGCATCCATCGCAAGAAACGCGCCCTTCGGCAGGTCGGCGCACAAAGGGAAGCGCCGCGGGTCTAGTTGGGTTTGGGGCGGAAACTCTTCCCGGAATAACAGCTGCCTGCGGTAGACCCATCGGGGTTTGACGGGGTCGCCGGTCCCGCCGAATAAGGCGACGGAATCCAATTACTAGGACCGGCCTTCGGCCCAGGCATCCGTGTATAGGAATAGGGAACCTCAGGATTCGCCGCGACCTGAGGCGGAATTGCGGGTATTGTCGACGCCAGATCCGCCGCTTTCGCTGCGAAGACAGCGAAAGAAAACAGCACCACACTCAAAATCATTGCCTTTAACAACTTCATGACCACACTACTCCAGCACAATTTACTTATCGCCATGGGCCTTGCGCACGGCGTTCCACAGCCATCACATTTATCACTTACAAAGTTTTGCATATTTTTTTCATGCTGCTATGCAGCATTCAAAGGGAACGGATTACGATATCTTACCTTATCACATTGCCTTTATGGGTTAAAACTATAGATATGATTACGAATTGTTACGAGATTTCCTATTTCACGCGGCCGTAGATCGTCTTACCGGTTTTGGCTGAAATACTGCACTGCAGCAATCATGATACTTTTCTTGCAATCGCCAAGCCCGTAGAGTGTGCGCCGCAATTTTGCCGTGCGGACATGATGTATCGCACCTCCCTCGCGAAGGCGCGATGCTGTGACATATTTTCAGGTGGTGGATGCCCGATACGAGTTTTGCCGACCCTTTGTCCCGACAGAAGCACCTCCCTGGCGCGAAGCGGTTTGACGACGACACCGACGATTTGCCACTGCTGCCGCCCCGGTTTCTCGAGCCGCCTGGCCTCATTTGGGGCAGTTTTGCCGCGCTGGATGACGCAAGGCTGCGCTGGAGTCATCTGCCGGCGGCCAGTCCTCGCGCCGAATGCGTGATGGTCGGCGGCTTCACCGAGTGCATCGAAAAATACTTCGAGACGATGGCCGACCTGGCGGCCCGCGGGTTGTCCGTATGGTGCCTCGATTGGCGGGGGCAGGGCGGCTCCGAGCGCCCGCGGCGCTGGCCGAGCCGCCCGCGCGCTCGCCGCTATGATCGCGACGCGAACGACCTCGCCCTCTTCGTGAAGACGCTGCCACCGGCCGGTCACCCGCGACTGCTGATCGGCCATTCGATGGGAGGCGCCATAGCGCTCGTCTGTTTGCGGCAATCTCCGGGTCTGTTCGACGCGGCGATATTGTCGGCGCCGATGCTCGGCATCCGCACCGGGCGCATCCCGCGCCCCGTCGCCCGTTGCATAACCAGCACCGTGCGCGCCTCCGGCCTCGGCTTGTGCTTCATCCCGGGAGCGGGACCGTGGCGTCCCGATCGCATTCCGTCGCCCGAAATCAGCCGGATCTCGAGTGATCCGGAGCGCTGCCGCCTGCAATATGGCTGGTTTTCGGCGCGCGCCCGGCTGCGGGTCGACGAGCCGACCTACGGCTGGCTCGACGCGTCCCTTCGTCTTGTAAAAAGGATCAACCGGGCGGAGTTTCTCCGCGATATCCGCACACCGATTCTGCTCGCCAGCGCCGGGATCGAGGCTTTTGTCGATCCCAGGGCGCATCGCCGCGCCGCGCGGCTGTTGCCCGATTGCACCTTGATCGAATTCCCCGATTCCAAGCACGAGCCTTTCCTCGAACGGGATGTGATCCGCAACCGTTGGCTCGACGCGATCGACCGGTTTGTCGAGGAGCGGGTGGCCACTAGATCCGGGCATTGAGGCCGTAGCTGTCGCCAATGCCGGGACTGTTACCGGGAGCTGGCGGCGCGGTTAAATCGCTGTAATGTGCGCCTTTCCGGGTATATGCCAATCCATCGGTCCGTAAGTCATGAACGAGGGCCACGTGCCCCCCTTTGTGACAGAGGTTCGAAATGTTTAGACCCGGTACACCCTTTCTTGCCGCAGCGCTGCTTACAGGCGTCGCTGCGGTCGGACTGTCGCCCGCCTTTGCGCAAACTGCGCCGGGGCCGGCAAATTCGGCACAGAGCGAAGCGCGCCATCAACACGCGGAGCGGATGCTGCCCGGGCAATTGGTCGACGGGCGCATCGCGGTCCTGAAGGCCGAGCTCAAGATCACGCCGGCGCAGGAGACGCAGTGGCAGCAGGTCGCGGCGGCCATGCGCACCAACGCCAGCTCGCTCGATCAGGCGATTACCACCGCGCAGCAGAACCGCGGCACGATGGATGCGGTCCAGCGTCTCGAGGCGCGCGAGCAGTTCGCCAAGCTGCACGCCGACAACGACGCCCGCTTGCTGGCGGCGTTCAAGCCGCTCTACGCCGGCCTGTCGCCGGAGCAGCAACAGATGGCCAATGAGCTCGTCGGGCAGCACCACCACGGATGGCGCCACCGCGCCTGAGCCTGACTAACCGGAACGCCGCCGGGCAGCCCCCGGCGGTTCTTCCACACGCAACCGAGGTGCTGGGTCGGTGGAGAGCAATCCCTGGGCAGATGCGGGAGCACGGCTTCCGCACAATGATCCAGGGCGTGACGATGCACCGGCCGAACGAGCCCGGCTACAGCGCTCCGGGGCTCTTTGTCCTCGACGATTGGCGATGAGGCAAAGCGGCGAAAGCGGCCGGAAAGCCACGCAAGGCTCCACGTCCGCCCGCCGCTCGAACTCGCGAGCGTCTAACCCGCCTTCGCCAACCTTGCCTTAATCTCCTCCAGGCTTCCGGCCAGCAGTGTCAGCTTCACGAACCGTGCCGGCGCGATGTCTTTGCGCCTCGCTACCACGCGATAGCTGAATGCCGCCTCGCTCGCCGATGTCTTGGCGCGCACCTCGAACCCCGTGTTTGTTCGGCTGGTTACGAACAGCCCGTTATTGTCGTCGTATTCGGTGATGAAGACATGATAGCCGTCGGTGCTGACGGTCGTGGCAAAGTCGGGGTCGAGCCGGATCTGCGCCTGGCCGCCAGTCAAACGGCCGAACCCAAAATCCTCGAACCAGCTGTCCGGGCTTTCGAGGCAATAGAGCTGCCGGTGCGATCCGTCGGGGAACGGCACGGCCGCCGACTTGCTGCCGAGAACGGAGAAATTACCGCTGACGGACAGATCATGGCTGACGGCTAAGCTACCGCCGAAAATATCGACGTCACCGCCGAAAAAACCGGCTTGGGCTCCGAACGCGGCGATCCCGATCCCGTTGGACTGACCCTCGGCAACCACGCCGGTGTCCCCCGCAACTCCTCTGGCTACGCCGTGCACCCCAAAGGGGCCAGTGCCCTGCACACCCACCGAGCCCGTCTCGTTGCCTTGACCAAAGACACCAGCCGCGCGAGACGGCCCGGTGTTCGGGCCACCGCCAACGATACCGCGCACGCCCGGCGCACCCGGCGCGCCCCCGAAGCCAATGACCCCCGTGCCGAAATCGCCTCCGCCGACGCCTACGACGCCGGAAAAGTTGCCGGTGCCAACCCCTCTTACGCCATCGGCGGGCGCGGACCCTGCTTGGCCGACGACCCCGGGGCTCTGTGGACCGCCTTGGCCATAGACGCCGACCGCACCGGACGGGACGGTGTTCGGACCGCCGGCACCAATGCCGCGAACGCCAGGACCGTTCGGACTGCCGCCGGAGCCAAACACCCCAGTGCCGGAACTGCCCCCTCCGGCGAAACCCGCCACGCCCGAAAAGGTGCCGCTGCCAACCCCTGCACGCCGTCGGCGTTGTCGCTGGTAGAGCTGGCGCCGGCGACACCCTTCACTCCGGGGCCACCGGCTTGCCCGGAGGAGGGCCCGCCGCCCCGCCCGAAAACCCCGACGCCGCTATTCGGTCCACCAAACCCGGCAACCCCGGGACCGCCGCTCTGCGGGCCGAGGCCGCCTCCACCCACCACTCCGGCGCAGGCCGATGGATCGACATCAATCGTGCCGGCAGTGGCGTTGCCGCCAAAGCCCGCCACGCCCGGCCCGACCCCACTGCCATTGCCTTGCACCCCGGTGCCGCCACTGCCGGGTCGGGGCGGAGACCGCTCCCCGTCGGTGCCGGTGCCTTTGACACCGATAGAGAGGCCGCTGACATCCACACCAATCTCGAATTGGGTGTTCGTCTCGGGCGGTTGTGTCTGGAAGCCGATCGTGGCCGGACCAGTGGCCGTAAACTGCGTTTCCGTAGATCCAGACATCGTCGCATCCCCTGTTGCACTATTGGGCTTCGATCACGAGGCCACATGGTAGGAATTGCGGCGGCCTGGACATCGGCTGCAGGAAGAACGCGTGCTGTTGCCCATTCAATATGCCGCTGCCGACGATCTGACCCGCATCGTTCACCGCGTCGGCTTCTCGCAGCAGCCAGCTGCCGCCATTCCACAGGATGGTGTTCAAATCGATCATATGGGTGCCGTCATACACAAAGGCGCGTGGGCCGCCACCATTGGTTTGCTCCGCCCAGCCGACGACCCAGTCGTAGTTGTTGATGCCGTACGCGCCGCTGAGCGTGCCGCCGAGGGTGCCGAGATCGGTTGCCGGCGACGCCGGATCCTTGGAAATGAAAGCGCGCACGACGCCCTGCCCGGCTTCCCCGGCAACGTCACCGTAGCGGTTCATTGCACGAGGGAACGTGGCGAACTCCAGACCGGGCACGCCATTGATCTTCGTCCAGAGATACCCGAAGTTTGTGGACATCAGGGCAGTCGAGGCGCCGCCTTGCCAGACAAAGCCAGTGACGTCTTCACTGTCGTTGATGTCCGCAACATTGGTTGCAAAGCCCCATCCCGATGGCGGGTTGACGAGGAAGCGGGCCATCGTCGTGGCCACACCG
>Ga0306918_10001559_pt1 | contig 11393 bp, 10 predicted proteins | sample tim00Cox0000000H_FD_203315 | JGI IMG/M metagenome (GOLD analysis project Ga0306918, IMG submission 203315) | Lab enrichment of tropical soil microbial communities from Luquillo Experimental Forest, Puerto Rico - timezero.00C.oxic.00.000.00H (v2)... | ecosystem: Environmental > Terrestrial >... | reverse complement strand
GCCGGCGCAGGGGCCGGCGAACGAAGCAAAGCCGTGGCGCGGCCGCGCCTAAAGGGACAGGTGACGAGCGAAGGCCCGGTCCTCGCGGGCATCCTCATTTTCATTGCGCTCGGCTTTTTGGCCGTTTTCCTGGTTTTGCCGCTTTTTGTTGTTTTCTATGAGGCCTTCGACCACGGTATTGCGGTCTATTTCGAGGCATTGAAGGAGCCCGATGCGCTGTCTGCCATCAAGCTCACCCTGATGGTTGCCGCGATCGCCGTCCCGATGAATCTCGTCTTCGGCCTTGCCGCAGCCTGGGCCATTGCGAAATTCCGCTTCAAGGGCAAAAGCTTTCTGATCACCTTGATCGATCTGCCCTTTTCGGTTTCGCCTGTCGTCGCAGGTCTGATCTACGTGCTGCTTTTCGGCGCACAAGGACTCTTCGGTCCCTGGCTGCGCGCCCATAATATAGAGATCATTTTTGCGGTGCCGGGCATTGTTCTCGCCACGGTCTTTGTAACTTTTCCGTTCGTCGCGCGCGAACTGATTCCGCTGATGGAAGATCAGGGCACAGGCGATGAAGAGGTTGCGTTGACGCTCGGCGCAAGCGGCTTCACGACCTTCCTTCGCGTGACCTTGCCGAATATCAGATGGGCGCTTCTCTATGGCGTGCTCTTGTGCAACGCCCGCGCAATGGGCGAATTCGGCGCGGTCTCGGTCGTCTCCGGCCATATTCGCGGATTGACCAATACAATGCCGCTTCACATCGAGATTCTTTACAATGAGTATAACGTTGCTGCAGCATTCGCGGTGGCTTCGCTGCTTGCCCTTCTGGCCTTGGTGACGCTTGTCGCCAAGACGCTGCTCGAGACGCGTTTCAAGGATGGCCTTGCGCATGGCGCGCGGCGGCATTGAGTGTCATTTCCGAAAAGCGCCTTCCGGTTTCCGGATAAGAATTATGGAAGATCAAAGAGTAGGGACTTGTTTCAAAAGGCTGACGCCATCCAAGCCCTCATCCTGAGGAGCACCCAAAGGGCGCGTCTCGAAGGACGAGGGCGGCTTTAGGGAACACTGGACCTGGACATCATCCTTCGAGACGCAGGCTTCGCCTGCTCCTCAGGATGAGGCGGTGGCTTTTGAAACGGGTTGTAAGAGTCCGCAATGGACATGGAGCAAGAGATGCGCATTCGCGCGACCGACATCATCAAGCGTTTCGAGGGCGTGACGGCGCGCGCGGCCCTGAATGGGGTGAGCCTCGATGTCGCGAGCGGTGAATTGATGGCGCTCCTGGGGCCTTCCGGCTCTGGCAAGACAACACTTCTGCGCATCATCGCCGGGCTTGATGTCGCCGATGAAGGCTCGGTCTTTTTCGGCGACGAGGACGCCTCGCGCAAGAGCGTACAGGAAAGACGCGTCGGCTTCGTTTTCCAGAACTACGCGCTGTTCAAGCATATGACGGTTGCCGAAAATATCGCCTTTGGTCTCGAAGTGCGTGACCGCAAGTCGCGGCCGCCGAAGGCGGACATCAGGCGCCGTGCTCTCGAACTTCTCGATCTCGTCCAATTATCGGGCCTGGAAAACCGCCGGCCATCGCAATTGTCAGGCGGCCAACGGCAGAGGGTTGCGCTCGCCCGCGCGCTTGCTGTCGAGCCCAAGGTTCTGCTTCTCGACGAACCTTTTGGCGCTCTCGATGCAAAGGTTCGCCGCGATCTACGCGGCTGGCTCCGTGAAATTCACGATCGGACGGGACATACCACGATTTTCGTCACCCATGATCAGGACGAGGCACTTGAACTGGCCGATCGTGTTGCCGTGCTTTCCATGGGCCGGATCGAGCAGATCGGATCGCCAGATGAAGTCTATGATCATCCAGCGACGCCTTTCGTCCATGGGTTCATCGGCGAGGCGAGTTCGCTCAATGTGGAGTTGCGCGAGGGCCGGGTTTTTATCGGCGAACATCAGCTTCCGCTTCCCCCGCAAGGCGGCAAGAGCGGCAGAGGTCAGCTTTTTGTCCGGCCGCAAGATGTCGTGATCGGGGAGGGCGGCTCGGCCGCGCTTGAAGCGGAAATCGTCGCGGTGCGGCGTACTGGCGCAACGCGCCGCGCCGAGCTCGTCATCCCGGCTGACGCAGGCCATTTGGAGATGGATGCGCCTGCCTCGATCAACTTTCGTTCAGGTGAAAAAATCCCTATCCGCTTCGTACGTGGAACGGTTTTCGTTAACGGCCATGCTGGCTGAGCGCATTTCGGTCCTTGATTTCAGCACGAAAACAAACGAAACCTAGCAAAAACGCGTTGGCGGCCCCTCGCGTTTTTCGCTTAGGGCATTTTCAGGCTCCGGTTTGCCGCGCGAAAATGTAAAGCAATCTATTCCGACATAAGCGGCCACGAAACTCGAAACGCCCAGATGCCATTGGCCGAACACATTCCCGCTTTGATATCCCATTATGGATATTTGGCCATTTTCAGTATTGTGGCGTTGGAAAGCGCTGGGATTCCACTTCCGGGCGAAACCATATTGATCACCGCTGCAATTTTCGCCGGGACTACGCACGGTCTCAATATTCTAGCGGTCATAGGCTCAGCCGCTGCGGGTGCGATCCTCGGCGATAATCTCGGCTTCTGGGCTGGGCGGGAATTCGGCCTCTCGCTTCTCCTCAAGCATGGTCATCTTCTTCGTCTCGATGAGAGGCGGCTGAAGCTCGGCCAATATTTGTTTTTAAGGCATGGTGGCAAGATCGTCTTCTTTGGCCGTTTCGTGGCGGTGCTGCGCGCCTTCGCCGCGATCCTCGCGGGCACCAATCGCTTGGATCCGATACGCTTTTTCCTGTTCAACGCAGCGGGCGGAATCGTTTGGGCGAGCTTGTTTGGGACACTTGGATATGTTTTCGGGGGAGAGGCCCATCGAATCGCCGCTCCTTTCGGTTTTGCGCTCCTCGTCCTTGCCATCGCCGGAGCCATTGTGCTCTGGCGTTTCACCAGGAGCCATGAGGAAAGGTTGATGCGGGAAGCCGAGCTTGCCTTGCCTGGGCCTCTCCGGTCGAGGCCTTGATGAGCCGACTAACATTTTCCAGCCTGGAGCCTTCGTGTTCTTAACCCATATTCAGCCGCTCATAGCTCAGCATGGCTGTTGGGCGGTCTTTCTTATCGTCATGCTCGAAAGCGCGGGTCTGCCGCTTCCAGGAGAAACGGCCTTGATTCTCGCGGCGGGCTATGCCGGGGCGACGGGTCAGCTCGATCTCGCATGGGTGATCTCTGCCGCCGCCGCTGGCGCGATCATAGGCGACAACATCGGCTTTTGGGTCGGTCGCAAATGGGGCGCGAAACTGCTCGTGCGCTATGGGAAATATATCCACCTTCCGGAAAGCCGGCTGAGGCTCGGGCAGTATCTTTTCCAGCGACATGGCGCAAAAATCGTGTTTTTTGGCCGTTTCGTGGCCTTCCTGCGGGTTCTTGCGGCGCTGCTCGCGGGAATGAACAATTATCGCTGGGGTCCGTTTCTTTGCTACAATGCCGCTGGCGGCGCTCTTTGGGCCAATGCAATCGGCGGCGGCGCCTTTCTCTTTGGCGATTCGATCACGAAAGTGAGCGGTCCTCTCGGGATCGCCGCGCTGGTGATCGTGGTCGGCGCCATGATCGCCTTCATGTATTTCGTGCGCTCCGAGGAAAAGAAGATGGAGAAAAAGCTCTCCGGCGAGATCAAGACTTTTTCTTGAGGCGGCCGATCAAGCCTTGCGATCGAGCCGCGCAATGAGGCTCGACGTATCCCATCTTTTGCCGCCCATCTTCTGCACCTCTGAATAAAACTGATCGACAAGGGCTGCGACCGGCAGATTGGCGCCATTCCGGCGGGCTTCATCGAGGCAGATTGCCAGATCCTTGCGCATCCAGTCGACTGCGAAGCCGAAATCGAACTTGCCCGCGAGCATCGTCTGATAGCGGTTTTCCATCTGCCAGCTTTGCGCTGCTCCTTTCGAGATCACATCCACCACGGCATGGGCATCGAGACCCGCACTTTTGGCGAAATGGAGCCCTTCGGCCAGCGCCTGTATGAGACCGGCGAGGCAGATCTGATTGACCATTTTGGTGAGCTGGCCGGAACCCGCCGGACCCATCAGCCGGCAGGCCCGGGCATAGGCCTGGATCACAGGTTCGGCCTTGGCATAATCGGCTTCGTCGCCGCCGCACATGACGGTCAGCGCGCCATTTTCAGCGCCTGCCTGGCCGCCGGACACAGGGGCGTCGATAAAGCCTTTGCCGGCGCTTTTGGCGGCGGCGTGAAGCTCCCGCGCGACTTCCGCGGAAGCGGTCGTATGATCGACGAAAATGGCGCCGGCTTTGAGCCCTTTGAAAGCGCCATTCTCGCCGATCGTGACCGAGCGCAAATCCTCGTCATTGCCGACGCAGGCGAAGACAATCTCTTGCCCCGTGGCTGCCTCGAACGGTGAGGGGGCCGATGTGCCGCCGAATTCAGACACCCATTTCGCGGCTCTTTCTACGGTCCGATTGAACACGGTGACGTCATGGCCTTGTTTTTTCAGGTGGCCCGCCATCGGATAACCCATGATGCCGAGGCCGATAAACGCGACTTTTGCCATTTTGTCCTTCCTGTCCCGGCGGCGTCCTGCGCCCGCAGGGTGATATCAATTGATCTCGAAGTCGAAATATTTGGCCCAGACCTTTGCAAAAGTGCCATCGGCTCGCACAGCATCCAAAGCCTTTTCGAACATTGCCTTGAGTTTGTCATCGCTCTTGCGCAGACCTATGGCGATCCCATCGCCGAAATAGGCCGTATCGCGCTGGACATCGGCAATCAGACGACAGCATTGAGCCTCCTTGTGAGTCTTCAAGAAGTCGGCGATCGCATCCTTGTCCCCGATCACGACATCGAGCCGGCCTTCCGCAAGATCGAGAATCGCCTCTTCGAGCGTCGCGTAGCGGCGAATTTCTGAATTCTTGTAGACGTCCTCCAGATAGGCTTGATGCGAGCCGCCAGATTCGACGCCAATGGTCTTGCCGGCAAGTCCCGCCGGGCTCGTGTCCTTGACCACATTCTCGCGCGGACCGATGAAGGCGGACGGCATCCGCACATAGGGCCTGGTGAAGGTGATCTTCTCGCGCCCGGCGTCGGTGATCTCCATCGCTGCCATGATCGCATCATATTGATTATTCAAGAGGCCGGGGATGAGGCTGTCCCAGTCCTGCGGCACAAATGTGCAGGTGACTTTCATGCGGGCGCAGAGTTCGCGCGCGAGATCGATCTCGAAACCGGCGAGTTCATTATTATCGAGATAATTATAAGGCGGGCGCGCGCCTTCGCTCGCAATCCGCACTTGTGTCCAGGCAGGGGTGGCCTCAGAGCTCGCATGGGCGGCGGCAAGGCTCAGGACAGGCAAAACACAAAGGCACAAAACGCGGACATGGCGGATCGCGCAAATCCATTCGATCAGCTGGCGAAAGGGAAGGCTTGCAAACAGGGTTCTTCTCCTTGGCGGCCATCCACGCGGCATCCGGCAAGTTTGCGCGCTATGCCGGAGACTGACTCAGCTTGCAGGTTACGCGCAACGGCCTTTCTGAGGAGGCTACGGAAAATGAGCGCATATATTATATAATCTGGATGTGCAAAACGTCGTGAAGAGGCAGCGCTGGCGCAGCTTTTGCTTCGAGAATCGCGTGATTGAACAGGCGCAAGCGAGCGCCTATAACGCCGCGACTTCGAGATCGAAGTGGATCTGCGAGCCCCAGGAATGGAGCGATAGTGAATGGTCAGCGACCAAGACGTCCTCAACGCTCTCAAGGCTGTCCCAGGACCGGACGGCAAGACGCCTTTGCCGGAATCGGGGGCGATTGCGGGCCTGTCGATCAAGGATGGCAAGGTCTATCTTTCCATCGCCATCGATCCGCAGCAATCGGCCGCGATGGAGACGATGCGTGTCGCGGCCGAGACCGCAGTGAAGAAAATCGGCGGCGTCGCCAATGCGCTCGTCAGCCTCACCGCCGAAAAACAGGCCGCGCCGCCACCGCCTCCTGCCGCGCATAAACATGCGCCGGCGCGCAGCATAGCCATTCCGGGAATCGCCAATATTATTGCCGTATCCTCGGGGAAGGGCGGTGTCGGAAAATCGACGACAGCGGTCAATATTGCCTTGGGGCTTGCCGCTCTCGGCTGGAAAATCGGCATTCTCGACGCGGATATTTACGGTCCTTCGTTGCCGCGCCTCCTTGGTCTCAAGGCCAAGCCTGAATCGGAAGGCCGGTTGATGCGTCCGCTTGAGGCTTATGGCGTGAAAGCCATCTCGATCGGATTCCTGGTCGAGGAAGAAGATCCCATGATCTGGCGCGGCCCCATGGTCATGGCCGCGATCCAGCAATTATTGCGCGAAGTCGCCTGGGGTGAACTCGATTGCCTCGTTGTCGACATGCCGCCCGGCACCGGCGATGCGCAGCTCACCTTGGCGCAGAACGTGCCGCTGGCTGGCGCGATCGTGGTCTCGACGCCGCAGGATCTCGCCTTGATCGATGCCAGACGCGGGGTCGCCATGTTCAACAAGGTCGATGTGCCGGTGCTCGGCATCGTCGAGAACATGAGCTATTTCCTCTGTCCGCATTGCGGCGGCAGGTCGGATATTTTCGCCCATGGCGGCGCACGGCACGAGGCTGAACGCGTTGGCGTGCCATTCCTCGGCGAAGTCCCGCTGCATATGAATATTCGCGAAACTGCTGATTCGGGCAGGCCGGTCGTCGTCACCGATCCCGACAGCGCCCATGCCAAGGTCTATCTCGATATTGCAGGGCAGGTTAAGGCCGCGCTCGAAAAAGGCCGCGCCCGCGTCGCGCCAAAAATTTTCATCGAATAGGATCGGTGTCCGCCGCCGCCCTCCTTCTGGGGAAGGCGTTTGCGCATGGGCGAGTTGCGGTTTCGGCCTCGCTCGAAGAGGGGCGAACTATCCGCCCGTCACGCTCATGTGGCGTGATACCGCAGGCTTCTTCACATTTCGGTCAATGACGAAATCATGGCCCTTCGGCTTGCGCGCGATCGCGGCTTCGAGCGCCGCGTGCAAAGTCTCATCCGTGGAGGAGGCACGCAATGGTGCGCGCAGATCCGCAGCATCCTCCTGGCCAAGGCACATATAAAGCGTTCCCGTACAGGTCACCCGCACGCGATTGCAGCCCTCGCAGAAATTATGGGTGAGGGGGGTGATGAGGCCAAGCCGGCCCCCGGTCTCCGCGACGCGAACGTAGCGGGCAGGGCCGCCAGTCTTATAGTCTATATCTTCAAGCGTGTAGCGCTCCCCCAATTGCGCCCTGACAAGGTCCAAAGGCAGATATTGATCCACCCGTTCTGCCTCGATGACGCCGAGCGGCATGACCTCGATCAAGGTAAGGTCCATGCCGCGCCCATGCGCCCATTCGAGCATTGGCGCAATCTCGGCATCGTTCACGCCGCGCAAAGCGACCATATTGATCTTGACCGCGAGTCCCGCGTTCTGGGCGGCATCTATTCCCCTGATCACTTGTGCATGATCGCCCCAGCGCGTGATTTTTCGAAATTTTTCAGGATCGAGCGTATCGAGTGAAACATTGAGCCGCCGGACGCCGCAGGCGGCAAGCTCATCGGCAAAGCGCGCAAGCTGCGATCCATTCGTGGTGAGTGTCAGTTCGGACAGCGCCCCCGATTCGAGGTGGCGTGACAGCGAACGGAACAGGCTGAGAATATTGCGCCGCACCAAAGGTTCGCCGCCGGTAATGCGCAGCTTGCGGACGCCACGCATCACAAAAGCCGTGCAAAGGCGGTCGAGTTCTTCGAGGGTCAGAAGATGCGGCTTGGGCAGGAAATTCATGTCCTCCGACATGCAATAGACGCAGCGCATATCGCAGCGGTCCGTGACCGAAACGCGGACATAAGTGATCTCGCGTCCGAACGGATCGACAAGCGGGGGGATGGCGGGAGGCAATAAAACCAGGGCTTCCGGTGGTTCGGATTTTGCCTGCGATCTTGTGACGGCGATATTCATGGCCTTACATATAGTCCGACGGTTAAATGCCGATAAGGGTAATACGTAGCTTTGTGAACTAAAGTTTCGAAGGCGGGGCAAAGAGATGAGCGAAATGGGTGGCCAATGGCCGAGCGAATTGCGCCTGAAGGACAGCGGACGGACTCTGAGCGTGAGTTTCGAAAATGGTCCTTCCTTCGACCTCTCGGCGGAATATTTGCGCGTCATGAGCCCGAGCGCCGAAGTCCAGGGTCATAGCCCCGAGGAACGGGTGACAGTCGGCGGCAAGGAAAAATGCGTGATTATTGGGATCGAGCCGGTTGGCACTTATGCGGTGCGTCTGACCTTTGACGACATGCACTCGACCGGGATCTATTCCTGGAACTTCCTCTATGAGCTTGGCAGCCAGCACGAGGAAAAATGGGCCTTTTACATTGCCGAACTTGCGGAGAAGGGGCTCACGCGGGATCGGCCCGGTCAGTTATAAAACAATATGAAGCTTGCTCCCGGGGGGAGCACGCTTGAATGTTGGCGGATTCGAGACAAACAGCAAGCAAGGGTCACAAACAGCGACCCTTGAGTGGTGTCTAGTAACACCAACAATCATTCTGTTGGCGGAGTTAGAACCTGTTTCAAAAAGCTGGCGCCATCCAAGCCCTCATCCTGAGGAGGCCTGCAAGGCCGCCTCGAAGGACGAGGGCGGCATGAGGGAACACTGGAAGCATCCTTCGAGACGCCACTTCGTGGCTCCTCAGAGGCTGTGACTCTTTCGAATTTGGCCAAAATTCACCATTGATTTCATCGGGTTTTTTGATCCCAAAAACGCCAAATTTCGAATAAAGTTACAACCTCTCAGGATGAGGCGGTGGCTTTTGAAACAAGTTGTTGGCTTCTACCGCTGAACAATGACCCGCGCGCCGACTTTGACGCGTTCATAAAGATCCATGACATCATCATTCGTCATGCGGATACAGCCTGACGAGACGGCCTGACCGATTGTCTCGGGTTCGTTCGAGCCATGAATGCGATAGAGGGTCCCGCCGAGATACATGGCCCGCGCGCCAAGCGGGTTCTCGGGGCCGCCTGGCATGAAGTGCGGCAGATCGGGACGCCGGCGCAGCATCTGCGCGGGCGGAGTCCAGGACGGCCATTCGCGTTTCATGGCAATATGTTTCGTGCCGCTCCATTCGAAGCCGGGGCGGCCGACGCCGATCCCATATTTGATCGCCTGATTGCCAGGCAGAATATAATAAAGGCGTCGTTCTTCGGTGGAAATGACAATCGTACCCGGTGTATATCGGCCCGGGTAAGGGACGACCTCGCGTGGTGGCGCGACCGCGCGGGGCCTTCCGTCCAGATCGACGCCGGTGCTGGATGCCGGCGGCTGGCGCGTGAGATCATATTCATAGGCACTGACATTTGCATTGCCGGCGGCAAGCAACGAAACAACAGCACTGGCAATTGCCAGAATGCGACGGCGCATGTCCAACTTCCTCGGGAGTGAAGGATTCGAAGTGCGAATCAACAAAATGGGATGAAAGCCATAATCAGGCCATAAATGGAGAGTTGGCAATCTTTCGCCGCCTTCGCCGAGGAAAGTTCACGCGGATTTGCGCCGCGAGTGATCAATCCGCAACAGCGGGCGGGGGGCCAAATGCAGGACGTGACCCATGCCTTTTTCGACGCCCACAGCTTGCGCGATTTTCTTTACGATTTGGTTCACGGTGCTTTTCGCTGTACTTCCATTCGGCGTGCGCTCGCAGCACGAGGCGGGCGAGATTGTCGCGGGGACGGAGCCCGGGGCGCCTGTCGCGCCCCAGCTTTTGAAAAAGATGGTCTGGACCACGTTGGTTTCGGCAGTGGTTTTCGCGGCGGTCGTCGCTTTGGCTCACTATACGCAGTGAGCCTCTATTGACCCTGCAGGCCGATAAGGTTACTGCAAATCCATTCCCGCTGAGGGAGCGCGTAGCTCAGTCGGTAGAGCATCTGACTTTTAATCAGAGGGTCATGGGTTCGAATCCCATCGCGCTCACCAAGAAACATGCAGCCGGTAACTTTCCTCGGGCGTGCTTCCCAAAAATCCGAATGGGAAGCAGAGGGGACGCAAGGCAGGGCTAGAAATCACGGCAAAGCTCGCGCCGTAGCCCGCCACAACCACGTCGCAAATTGCACTCATTCGCGAGTGATAAGCCCCACGCAAGCTTTCCTGCCGACACTGGCTCATGGAACCAAGGGCGAAGGCCGGTGGAATGGCCAGCGGAGGGCGCCTTTTGCAATCCTTGGTATAATTTTGGTTTTGGCACGATCACGCGCCCTGCGATTGTTTACAATCACAGGATAGTAGCCATAACCAAGTAATTCCATTATATTGCCTGAAAGCTCTGGTGTTAATAGGAAAAGCAGAAATTGCCGCTATATAATTCCAGCAAACAGCTGTTGTGGTGGTTGGCGTTGGTGGCCTATGCCGCGGCGTCGATTCCCTTGCTCCTCGCAGGGTTAGGCCTTTATGCGTTGAGCTGGTTTAAGCTCCTGGTTTCAGGGCTGTTGACGCCGGCTGTGCGGTGGTCCGGGCGGAAGGAAGAGGGATAATGAATGTGTTCATTCACACGCATGTGCAATGAACACAGGAACTATCAATATTCTTCATCCATCACACCCTGGTTGCAAAATTCCTCTCCTGTTTTCTCTTGTCTTGCGCCTCTTGCATCATCATGGCCCGACGGAACGATCTGACGGGTCTTCCCGCTCGTTTCGCTCTCGATTGCGCAAAATTTATTGCGAACAAGTAATAAAGCGGTCAAAGCAAAAGGGCTCTGCGCTCTGAAGGCCGCGATCTTCCCGTCGGGAAAACGCTCACCATCTGATATAGATCAGACCAGTCCGCTCGTCCGTCTGGCAGATTGATCCCCAACACGCGGCAGATTTTGTCGCAGGAGGATGAGGATATGGGCGACAAGGTTTTACGCCAGAGCATCATCGACGAACTCGATTTTGAGCCCAGTATCGACGCTGCGGATATAGGCGTGGCGGTTGACGAGGGTGTCGTGACCCTGACCGGCCATGTGCCGACTTATGCGCAGAAATACAAGGCTGAAGAAGTCGTCAAGAAGGTACGTGGTGTACGGGCGATCGCGCAGGAGATCGAGGTTCGGCTCGCAACCGGCAAGCACACTGCCGATGACGAAATTGCCAAGCGCGCGCTGTCAATATTGGATTGGGACGTATCGATCCCCAAGGAGGCCGTGCAGGTCAAAGTCGCCCAAGGCTGGGTGACCTTGAGCGGCGAGGTCGATTGGCAATATCAGCGACGCGCCGCCGAAGATAACGTCCATAAATTGAGCGGCGTGCTGGGCGTGGTCAATCTCATCACGCTGAGGCAAAATGTGCAGGCTGCGGACATCAAGAAACGCATAGAAGAAGC
>Ga0306918_10001555_pt1 | contig 11402 bp, 8 predicted proteins | sample tim00Cox0000000H_FD_203315 | JGI IMG/M metagenome (GOLD analysis project Ga0306918, IMG submission 203315) | Lab enrichment of tropical soil microbial communities from Luquillo Experimental Forest, Puerto Rico - timezero.00C.oxic.00.000.00H (v2)... | ecosystem: Environmental > Terrestrial > Soil... | reverse complement strand
CCGCTCGCGGAAGAGGGTGCGAATCAAGCCGCCGATCGGAACGGCAAAGCCATGCTTCTTGCGGTCGACGATCCCTGGCGGCAGGTAGCGGCGCGCCAAGCGCTTCAGGATGTATTTCCGGCTCCCCCCGCGCAACTTCAGCCCGGTCGGCAGCGCGCAGGCATATTCGGCAAAGCGGCGGTCGAGAAACGGCGCACGGACTTCGAGGCTGTTGAACATCGCGGCGCGATCGGTCTTGGTCAGAATGTCATCGGGGAGATAAGTGACAAGGAAGAGATGGAGAAGCAGATCGACCGCCGAGAGACCGGCCGCCATGGCCGCGCAACGGTCGATCGGCGCAAAGGAGTGGGCAAGCGCGTTCTCCGGCAAAGCCGATCGCCGCCACAGCGCGGCAAGGTCCTCGGGCGCAAACGGCGCCATCCACAGGAAGGATTGCCTCCCCGCCGCCGCGCCGAACCCTTGCGACAGCTGGCGCAACAAAAATCGCCGGTTCATGTATCCGGCAGCGTTCGGCAATGCCGCGACGGTGCGGCCGAGCATCCGGCCAAACTTGGGAGGAACGAGATGCATCGCCGGGGCGAACCGTTGCACCGCGAAGTTCGGGTATCCGGCGAAGAGCTCGTCGGCGCCATCGCCGCCGAGCGCCACCGTCATCAGCCGCCGCGCCGCGCGGCACACGAGCCAGGTCGGCAGCAGAGATGAATCGCCGAGCGGTTCGGCCAAGCGCTCGCTGACCGCATCGAACGCCTGGACGAGGTCGCCCGCGGCGAGCTCGACAATCTCATGGCGGACCCCGAGGTGGCGCGCCACCGCGACGGCGTGCGGGGTCTCGTCAAAGCTCTCGTCAAGGCCCTCGGCCGCGACCCGCACGGTGAACGCGGTCAGATCGGGTGCGGTTTCCGCCGCAAGTGCGGTGATCAGGCCGGAATCGACGCCGCCGGACAGAAAGACCCCGACCGGCACATCGGCGACGATCTGGCGCCGCACCGAGCCTCGCAACAATTCGTCGAGCCGCCCGGCCGCCTCGTCGGGACCAACCGCCCGCCGCTCGATCGGCGGCTGCCAGTAGCGCTCGGCCGCAATCCGCCCGTCGTGCCAGGTCAGGATCGTGCCGGGTTCGAGCCGCTCGATCCCGGTCCATCCGGAGCCGGTTTGCGGCAGATATTCGAACAGCAGAAAGCGAAAGGCGGCGAGGCGATCGAGCTCGGTGTCGCTAAACGCCGGATGGCATAAGAGCGCACTGACCTCGGAGGCAAAGACGAGCTGATCCCCCGCGAAACCCCAGTAGAGCGGCTTTTCGCCGAACCGGTCCCGCACCAAGTGGACCGCACCAGTGGCGCCGTCGCGAAAGGCAAAGGCGAACATGCCGTCGATCTGCGCCACGGCGTCGCGCACCCCGTCGCGGCGGATCAGCTGGAACAGGATCTCGGTATCCGAACGATCACACAGCGCCACGCCGGCGGCGCGCAATTCGTCCGCGAGCGCCCGATAACCGTAGATCTCGCCGTTGAACACCAACGCATCGCCGGTCACTTGGTCGACCCGCGGCTGGGCGCCGCCCGCAAGATCGATGATCGCGAGCCTCGTATGGCCGAGCGCGATGTGGGAATCGACAAAGACTCCGTTGGCGTCCGGGCCGCGATGGGCGAGCGCGCGGTTCATCGCCCCCAGCACGCCGCGCGCCTCGGGGCCGGGGGCGGTGAACCCTGCTATGCCGCACATCAGAATGCCCTGGGATGGGCGCCGACGGGTGCGGCTCGGCGCTGCGGCGCTGCCGGGTGCTGCACGATACGCCTGATCTTGTAGGGGGGCCGCCCGCGCGCCTCGTAATAGATGCGGGCCTGCACCTCCGCGATGATCCCGAGCAACAGAAAGAGGACGCCCGAGAGACCGATCGTCGCGGCGAGCAACGGCAGCGGCGTCTGGATCAGCGAGACATTCCAGGCGTATTTCAGAGCCAGCCCCCAGCCGAAGATGGCGACCGCGAGGATCATGAAACCAAGGCCGAGCTTGCCGAAGAACTGGATCGGCCGATCGAAGGCGCGGTCGATAAAGTAGACGATCAGCAGATCGAGCAGCACCCGCGCGATGCGGCCAATGCCGTATTTGGATCTGCCGAACCGGCGCGGGCGGTGGCTGACCGCGATCTCGGTGACGCGGGCCCCTTCCCAGGCGGCGTAGATCGGGATGAAACGGTGCATCTCGCCATAGAGGCGGACATCCTCGACGACCTCCCGCCGATAGGCCTTGAGGGTGCAGCCGTAATCGTGCAACGGCACCCGCAGCAAGGCCGAGATCAGCCAGTTGGCAACGACCGAGGGCAGCCGGCGGGTCAGCGCATTGTCCTCGCGCGCCACGCGCCAGCCCGAGACGACGTCATAGCCCTCGGCGAGCTTGGCGATGAGCCGCGGGATGTCGGCGGGATCGTTCTGGCCGTCGCCGTCCATCGGGATGACGACGTCGCCGCTGCTGTTCTGGATCGCGGCCATCAGGGCGGCGGTCTGGCCGTAATTGCGCGACAGATGCAGCACGCGAACCTGCGGGTCGCTCTGCGCTATGGCGTCGAGAGCGGCCGCCGAGCCGTCGGTCGACCCGTCATCGGCAAAGATGATCTCGGCCGATTGCGGCAGCCGGTCGAGCGTGTCGGCGAGCGCCCGGTACAATTCGGGCAGCGCCGCCTGTTCGTTGTAGACCGGTATGACGACCGAAATGTCCATCTCGCGTATCGAACGCCCAGTGCCGTCCCTCGATTTATCATAAAATTATGAGGAAACCCTTAGGAACACCGCCATGGCCGAGGCAGCCCTTTCCCTGTTCGACGGGAAAATACTAGGAAAACCCCGATTTTGCCCCTTTCAAGCACCCCGCGGACGCTGCCAAGCCATTGATGTTTCGCCAAACTGCGAGGCAAATTCCCTAAGCGGCCGAACAGGGAATTAAATCGGCCGAACAGGGAAATAAATCGGTCGAATAGGGAATTAAATCGGCCGAACAGCCAATCAGCGGCGTGGCCGCCGCGCGCGTCGGGACGAGCGGAGTGCGAGACGGCGCAGCTTCTCCCAGAAGAGCGCACGTAGAAACACCGACTACCCTAGAAGCGCGATTACAACTCCGCTCTTTGATCCGATCTCATCATACGGCGGGCAGCTTTCGGCTATAAGCGCGCCAGCTGTGTAGAATTTTCCAAGTTGGGCTCGCCGAGCGCGTCGAGGACGGATCGGGCGCTCTTCGTCTCGGCAAGCATCATCAATCTGTTTGCCAGCGGGGTTGCTGCGCCCGGCTTGGTGTTGCTACGATGTTTTTACTTTTCGCGATCTGGACCAAATCCCTGGATCACGGGAAATCGTTTGCGTGCCGACTATCGTATCTCGCGATTTTTCTCGGACATTGGAGACCGAGCTATGCGTTTGTCCACGGCAGACATCAATATCGCCAAGCGACAGCTTTTGACAATGCATTACCGCAGCCGCGTCGGGCACCTCGGGGGCAATCTCTCCGCTCTCGATGCCATGATGGTATTACATCATGAGCTGATGGGAGCGCGAGACAGGTTTATATTGTCGAAGGGTCACTCCGCAGGCGCGTATTACGTCACGCTCTGGTCTCTCGGCCTGATTTCTGAGCTTGAATTGACCACTTTTCACAAGGACGACACTCGTCTTTCGGGGCATCCGCCGGCGCAGGGCATTCCACAGATCCTGTTCTCGACCGGCAGTCTCGGGCACGGTCTGTCTCTCGCCGCGGGCTTAGCGCTGGCTGCGCAGCTGAGGGGCGGGCAGCAGCGCATTTTTTGTCTGACCTCCGACGGTGAATGGCAGGAAGGCTCGACATTAGAAGCCCTGGTTTTCGTCTGCCACCACGGGCTGTCAAACCTGACAATCTTGGTAGACCACAACGGCTTGCAAGGATTCGGATCCACCGCCGAGGTCGCGACGATGGATCCGTTGAGCGATAAACTATCCGGCTTTGATGTCGACCTGCGCCGATGCGATGGGCACGATCTTCAAGCTCTGCGAGACACCGTGGCGCCGCTTAGCAACCGCCCGGTTGTGGTGATCATGGATACCCGCAAGGGACATGGCGTACCTGATTTCGAAGGGCGTATGGAATCGCATTATTTGCCGCTGACCGAATCGCAATATCAGGCGGCGATGGCGCGCCTGAGTGAAGACTCATGAGGACAGAGCTTTGCACGGCTCTCGTCGCGCGCTCGAAGCTGCCGGAAATGGTCTTCCTGACCGGAGACCTCGGTTTTATGGCGCTCGAGCCGCTGCGTGACAGCCTCGGAAACCGGTTCATAAATTGCGGTGTTGCCGAACAGAACATGGTCACGGTCGCGGCCGGTCTGGCGAAAGCGGGCTTCGACGTGTGGGTCTATTCGATCGCGCCGTTCTGCTACGCGCGCGCATTCGAGCAGATTCGCAACGACGTCTGCCTCCACGGCCTCCCCGTCCGGCTGCTGGGCAACGGTGGCGGCTATGGGTACGGTGTGATGGGCCCGACGCACCACGCCCTCGAAGATTATGGAGTTATGCTGACCCTCCCTGGCATGCAGGTGTATGTTCCGGCCTTCGACGAGGATGTCGCTAATGTGGTGGCCCGCTCCGGAGCGTCCAATGGCCCGTGCTACATCCGGCTCGGGCGTGGAGAACTGCCGCCCCAGGTTGAGGCACCCACCTATGCCCCATGGCGACGGCTCGCTGCTGGGGACGGCCCAGTCGTCATCGTAGCTGGCCCGCTCGCAGGCTCGACGCTGGGCGCGCTGCCAACCGTCGGGGCATGCCAGCCCGAGCTCTGGGTGGTAACAGAGTTGCCGTTCGGCCGATCGCCGCCGCCAGACGAGTTGGCCGAGCGGATCGCCCGATGTGGCCGAGTTTGCGTCATTGAAGAGCACGTGGCGCACGGCGGAGTGGGAGCCATGCTGTCACAGTGGCTGCTGGAGACTGGTCTCCGGCTCCTGCGCTACAACCATCTCTGCGCGCGCGGCTATCCCTCTCAGCGCTACGGATCGCAGGCGTACCATCGGAAGGACAGTGGGCTCGATCCGGACTCGATACGGTATGCCATCCTGAAGATTGCCCAGTGATGAATGACGCAGTGGCAAGCCCAGCCGAGACCCGGGAAATCGATTGGGCAGTGCCACTCAAGGGCCCGATCCTCGTCCTGGGAGGCGGTGGATTCGTCGGCGCTAATTTGGTGCAGAGGCTGCTCAAGACGCGCTCCGACGTGATTGCCGTGGTGCGCCGCTTGCCGGCGTGGCGGTTGGCCGCTCTCGACACCAAGCATCTGATCGAGGTCGACCTAACCAGCGTTGCCGAGATACGGCAGATGCTGGACGCCGTTCGCCCGCGGACATTGCTCGATTGCAGTGCCTATGGCGCGTACTCATTCGAGACTGACTCAGAGCTGATCTACCGCACAAACTTCAATTCTCTCGTCACATTGGTCGAACTGCTCGACAAGAATTTGCTAGCTTCATTTGTCCACGCCGGCAGCTCTTCCGAATACGGCTCCAACAGCGCTGGTCCTGAAGAGGCGGCTTCACTTCTGCCCAACAGCGATTACGCCGTCTCCAAGGCTGCCGCTGCCCTTTTCATCTCCTACGCCGGCAAGACCTTAGGACTGCCGACAGTCAACCTGCGGCTCTATTCGGTATATGGACCGCTCGAGGACGCATCGCGGTTAATCCCGAACGTCGTCAAACATGGAATTGAGGGCCGATACCCACCGTTTGTGTCTCCCGAGACATCACGCGACTTCGTCTATGTCGGCGATGTCTGCGAGGCGTTTCTGATCGCCGCAGCCCGCCTGACCCCCGAGTTATACGGGGAATCCTTCAATATCGGCAGCGGCATGCGCATCAAGATCCGCGACCTCGCCGAGACTGCGCGCGAGGTGTTCGGGATCGCACAACCCGCCGAATTCGGTTCGATGCAGGGGCTTTCCTGGGACCTCGACGAATGGTATGCGGCCCCGGCCAAGGCCGCCAGCCTGCTTGGATGGTCCGCGACCACCTCGCTCGCCGAAGGGTTGCGCCTGACCGCCGAGTGGGTCCGCTCGTTGGGACCCGGTGGCTTGGAGGGGCTGACCAAGCGCAATCGCGCTCCCGAGCGAAAAAGTATCACGTCGGTTGTCGCTTGCTACAACGATGAGCGGGCGATCCCGATCATGTATGAGCGGCTGGTCGTCACCTTTCGGAAGATTGGCGTCGATTACGAGATCATTTTCGTCAACGATAGCAGCCCCGACGACTGTGCCGGGGCGATATTGCAGATTACAGCTCGCGATCCGCGCGTGATCGGGATCACCCATTCGCGCAATTTCGGCTCGCAGATGGCCTTCCGCAGCGGCATGGAGATTGCGACCAAAGATGCCTGCGTGCTGCTCGACGGCGACTTGCAGGACCCGCCCGAATTGATCGAGCAGTTTTACCAGCAATGGCAAGCCGGTTATGACGTTGTCTACGGTCGCCGCATCAAGCGGGAGATGCCGATGGCCTGGGGCGTGCTGTACAAGGCGTTCTACCGGGTCTTCGCGGCGTTCAGTTATGTCAACATCCCTCTTGACGCAGGTGATTTCTCACTGATCGACAAGCGTGTGGTCGGCTGGCTCTTAACCTGCCCCGAGAGGGACCTGTTCATGCGCGGCCTGCGAGCTTATGTCGGGTTCAAACAGACAGGCGTCGACTATATCCGTCCCGAGCGGATGTTCGGCGCCAGCACAAACAATCTGTTGAGGAATATTGCTTGGGCAAAGCGCGGCATCTTCTCGTTCAGCAATACACCGCTCACCATCCTGACGGCGGCTGGCATCATTATGCTGGGACTCTCAGCGGTGCTCGGGATCATCGCTATATTGATACGAGTGTTCGCCCCTGGGCTGGCTCCTCGGGGTGCAACAACTATTCTTTTGAGCATCCTGTTCTTTGGCGCGCTCAATCTTTTTGCCATCGGGCTGGTTGGTGAATATGTCGCCAAGATCATGGAAGAGGTAAAGGGTCGACCGCGCCTGATTCGTTCGGTTTTGCTCAGGAATGGCGAAATGACGCAGCTTCTTCCAGAAAAGCGCATCAATGCATGAACATTAAAAAGACAGACACCAAGCGCACTCGGCTTTGATGGGAACTCGGCGAAGGACGTGCCAGAAATGACCGTGCACGAAGAATTCAAACCCATTAGTGTAAGATACGACGGATCCTGGTCGGGGCGCGTACTGTTCGCCATACGCTGCCTCGTCGACCTGCAGGTAAAAACCGTTTACGCCTTTCTGAGGCAGACGGTCCCGGCGATGCAGGGTAAGGTTCTCGACGTCGGGTGTGGAGAAAGCCCGTACGCCCACCTTCTTACGGCGAGCGCTTCCTATACCGGCATTGACATAGTTTACGCCGACGAATTCGGTATGACGACCAGGAATGACGCCATGACATTTGACGGAAGGACCCTGCCGTTCTCGAACGAGTATTTTGACCACATCATCTGCACGGAAGTCATCGAGCACGTTCAAGAACCCCAGCCGTTCGTGACCGAGCTTCGCCGCGTGCTCAGGAGCGGTGGAACACTCGTAGCCACCATTCCCTTCTCCGCGCGGGTCCATCACGAGCCCTACGACTACCAGCGGTTTACCTCGTGGGGACTGAAACGGCTCTTTGCCGAGTTCAAGGAGGTAAACATAAGCCCGCGTGGCAGCGACCTTGTCTCAATCGCGGCCAAGGGGGTCGTGGTCGCTGTTCGCTTGGCCCGGCCGCATGTTGGCGCCTCACTGATTTGGCGCCTGCCGACGTTCGTGATCTTTGCGCCGGTGCTGGCGATATTGATGACCATCGCGCACCTCGCGCTGGCGTTCGATCTCGGCTCCAAGTCAGACCCGCTCGGTTATTCAGTTCTTTGCGTGAAGTAGGTTCACCTGACCGAGTGAGCGTACCACTCAATTTATTTTATTGCGGAAGCTGGATTGGGCCTTTCCGATATTGCGACGTCATCAGCTATCCGTCGAACTCGGTAGCCATGACTGTCGAGGAAGGCGTTGACCGACCTTGCAAAATCCACCCCGACCGATCCACCTGACGCAAGATCTATGAGCACGACAACGTCCGGTGGGCTCTTCGCCAATAAACCCCACTGAGATCGGAAAGGGGGAGGCAATGCGAAACTGAACCAATCCGCGAAAAATACCGTAGCGAAGAGCGGAGTTGAGGTTTTAGCATCGGTTAGCGCCAATATTAGCGCGTCGCTGATCCCATGCTCATCGTACACCGGTTCAAAGACCTGGAGTGTGGGGTGACCTGGTCGCGATGATCGCGCCTTCTCGATTTCTGGCATTATTAGATTGAGCCTATCTTTCGCGGACGCAATCTTCTGACGCAACCCGGCCTCAATACCCGCCACCGCCACGACGAGCGCGACCGCACAACCAGCCGCTAGACAGACGAGTAGGCTCTGGCGGTGGCGAAGGAACCGCGGCACTAGGATTTCGACGCTCCACGCACCGAGGAGCCCGAGCCATATCAACAGATATCCCTGGTAGTGCCAAAACTCCTTTCTTGGTGCGACCATAGCGATGAAGCCCACCGCGAAAAGAAGGACCATTTGCCTCCCGCTTACGGGAGGGCGTGCGCCCGTCAGAGCCGCGACGCACCACACCACGACGAAGAGTAGCAACGGTTTCAGCGAAAGAATGCCAAAGAATAACGCCGTTTCAGCTACCGCTGTAGGCGGGCGCCCCCCGACCGAAACATCGGCGTATTTGAAGGGGTAGGCAAATATGGTGTAAAGGAGCAGAGGTACATCCGATATCAGACAAAAGAGACCGAGGAGGAAAAGAAGGCTCGTGAGCATTGATATCGTGTAGATCGCGAGCAACCTAAAATCAGTGAGGCGACCTAGGATCAGAGGGTAAAGCGCAAAGATCACATTGTTCTGGCGGATGTAAAACGATGCGCCAATCAACACCCCAGAGATGATGATGCCCCGGATTTTGCCTTTGTTAGCCGCTGTACAGGCACCTAGGATCAGGAGGTTCGTCAGATGCGAGAGCGACACGTAATCAAGCTGATATTTAAGCGTTGTATCTGTTAGGAGTAACGCAACTCCGCCGAGGCAAGCAGCTTCATCGAAGCCTAGCAGGAGTAACAATCGGCGCAGCAACAGGGCCTCAATGATAATCACCATCGCAAAAAAAATCGCCGGTCCCGCGACGGTCGGGAGAAAGGCCATTGGCAAGAACATCAGAAACGCCAGCGGCGGCTTGTCCACATAGGCTCGTTCGTACAGCCTCGGGTGCGAAGTGAAGTCGATAGCGGCGAATGCATATGTTCGGACATCCCAATTACTGAGATCATCCCAGCGGAAATAGACGAAGATGGTGCAGGCTGCAACGATCAGAGTAATATTGATTATAATAAAGGCGAAGTTACTCGAAGAATGTGCGGGTGTTCCGCTCGGCTTAAGAGCCGTGACATGCTCTAGGTGACGGTCCCCGATCGCGCACATCAAAACCCGCGGCAACTCCCAGCCCGGCAAAATCCGACCCCTGGCGATATGGCTTACCAGACGAAGATTATGGATACCAAAAATAAACCATCGCGCCAAGCGGTCGAGTCTGGTGTCGCGATACACTGGATGGCACAGCAGCGGTCCAAAGAGGTCTATCGAATGCCTGGTGTGCGCCAAATCATCTTGAAAGCCGCAAAAAAAGCACCGCCGGCGCTTCGTTGTAGACCGGGATGACGACCGAAATATCCATCTCGCGTATCGAAACCGCCAGTGCCGTCCCCTCGATTTATCATAAAATTATGAGGAAACCCTTAGGAACACTGTCGCCGACCAGCGGCAGTGCAATTTATGATCGTTTCCGGTTTTGACATGCGCATAAATTTTATTCGGTTAACTCCCTCTGCCGGGAGAAGCTGCGCCGTTCCGCACCCACTGTCCACGTACCCGCGGCGGCCGGGCCGCTGATTGCCTCTTCCACCGATTTATTTCCGTCTTCGGCGGATTTTTTCCCTGTTCGGCCGATTTATTTCCCTGTTCGACCGCTTAGGGAATTTACCTCTCAGTTTGCAGAGACATCAACGGCTTGGCCGCGTCGATGTGGTCTTTGGAGGGGACAAAATCGAGGTTTTCCCACTATTTTCCCGGTGAGCAGGGAAACGGCAAGTGCGGATGGGTTCGCCGCCCCGGCAGGCGGTGTATGATCGTCCCTGATCTTCCAGGCCAGGCTGTTGAACGGATCACTCGGGAGATATGGGTCCCATCGATGAACCGGGTTCTTCCGCCCCACTTATCCGGCCGGCCGGTGCGGACGACGGCGTATGGATCAGTAATTTCCTGCGCGAGCGGTGGGGGGCCGCCACGGTGGTCGTGCACGGCGAGGTCATCGATGCCGCGCAACTACCCGCACTGGTCGCCGAGCCGCGGCGCGGGCTCGCTACCTACCGGCGGCTGGGGGGCGAGGCGGAGCTCGTGACATTGGACGCCGTGCCGCCCGGCAGCGGGACCGGCACCGCGCTGCTCGAAGCGCTGACGAGGAAGCTCGGCGCCGATGGCTGCGCGCGGCTGTGGCTGACGATGACCAATGCCAATCTGTCGGCGCTGCAATTCTACCTGCGACGCGGCTTTCGGCTGAACCAGGTGCGGCCCGGTGCAGTCGACCAAGCTCGCGGGCTGAAGCCGTCGATCCCGTTGGTCGGCGAGCACGGCATTCCCCTGCATGACGAGCTCGACCTGTGCCGAGTTCTCGACCCCCGTGCACAGAACGTCTCAGTACCGCCGCCGTGGGGCAAGCTCCAGCGCGATCCGGTTGCAGCGGCTCGACGGGGCTACGCCGAAGAGCTCCGCTGCACGGTCCCGATCCACAATGCCGCCGTCGTGAAGGCGTTTGCGACCGTGCCGCGCGAACAATTCCTCGGCCCCGGCCCCTGGCGCATTCTGAGCCCGATGAGCCTGGCGGCGTATTGGACAACCGAGAGTGCCGACCCACGCCACCTCTATCACGACGTGCTGGTTGCAATCGACGAGACGCGCCGGCTCAACAACGGGCAGCCCAGCCTCTGGGCCTGCCTCTACGACCGGCTGACCTGAGGCCGGGGGCGCATGTCGTTCACGTCGGCGCCGGCACCGGCTATTACAGCGCCATCCTGGCCGAGATCGTCGGTCTCGCCGGACAGGTTACAGCGATCGAGATCGACCCCGTCCTTGCCGCCCGGGCGCGAGAAAATCTCCGCCTCGCATGGCCGCCGGCGAGAGTGGTCTCGGCAGACGGTTTTGCTTTCCGCCCCGAGCAGCCCGCCGATGCCGTGATCGTCAATGCCGGGGTGACGCATCTTTCGCCGGCCTGGCTCGACTCGCTGGCCGCGGAGAACGGCCGTCTATTGGTCCCGCTGACCAATGCGGAGATGTACGGAG
>Ga0306918_10001546_pt1 | contig 11432 bp, 14 predicted proteins | sample tim00Cox0000000H_FD_203315 | JGI IMG/M metagenome (GOLD analysis project Ga0306918, IMG submission 203315) | Lab enrichment of tropical soil microbial communities from Luquillo Experimental Forest, Puerto Rico - timezero.00C.oxic.00.000.00H (v2)... | ecosystem: Environmental > Terrestrial >... | reverse complement strand
TGAAACCTGTGACGTTGAGAGACAGAGAGAGACGGTCGCTTGGCTTGATCATGGGTAAAACGAGGCGAGACGCGGGCGGCATTCTCGCCTAGAATAATGAAAGGGCCCATCGGTGGGTCGCGTGAGGGAGCAAGCAAGTATGTCGTGTAGGGTTATTGTGGCCGCGCTCATCGGAGTAGCGGCGGTGGCGGCGACTGCAACCGTTCCGGCAGAGGCGCAGCCACGACGCGTGCAAGTCGGCAGTCTGGCCTGTTCGATTTCAGCCGGCGTCGGGATGATCGTGGCCTCTCAGCGCAACGTGAACTGCAATTTCCAGCCGGATAACGGCCCGCCCGAGGCCTATACCGGAACTATAACCAGGGTCGGCGTTGACGTTGGTTTCACCACCGGTGGCGCGATGGTTTGGGGGGTCTTCACCGACACCAACCGCTTCGCCGGAATGTTAACCGGGACGTATGCCGGAGCGACCGCCGAAGCCACGCTCGCCGCGGGCCTTGGCGCCAACGTGCTGGTTGGCGGTTCGAACCATTCGGTCGCGCTGCAGCCGCTGTCAGTGCAGGGTCAAGTCGGACTCAACATTGCGGCGGGTGTCGGCGCATTGGATCTGCACTTGGCGCAATAGTTTGCACAATAGTTTGGCACGGTAATTACCTTTAGTGGCTTGGCGCTGAAGTGCCGGCGCTGCCGTCATTTGCGCCGTCGCGGTTCGACTTCGAAATCGGCCGTCTTCGCGCGTCTCGCGGCGGGGCGCCACGTCACGCCTCTTGACCCAACCCCGCCACCGCTGAAACGATAGCGTCCTCACGAAACAATAACTCCCCGCGGCCCGCGCTGGATGACGGGTCCGCCCTCGGGAGGCGGTGCGGGAGGTGACGATGGCGACAAATGGCGGCAATGGCACACGCGCGACGGGTCCGCGCTGCGTCGCGCTGGTTGGCCCGTTCCAGAGCGGCAAGACAACCCTGCTCGAAGCGATCCTGGCCCGCACTGGCGCGATCGCGCGCCAGGGCACGATCGAAGCCGGCAACACGGTCGGCGACGCCAGCAAAGAAGCGCGGCATCACCGGATGAGCGTGGAGCTGACGGTCGCCACCACCAATTTCATGGGCGACAATTACACGTTTCTGGATTGTCCCGGCTCGGTGGAGTTCGTTCACGACATGCGGGCGATACTGCCGGCGATCGATGCCGCCGTCATCGTCTGCGAAATGGACGAGAAGAAGATTCCACAGCTGCAGCTGATCCTGCGCGAATTGGAAGACGCGAAAATCCCCCGTATCGTGTTCGTCAACAAGATCGATAAGGCCGATGCCGGAGTGCGGGATGTGCTCAATCTGCTGCAGCCGGCGTCCCGCACCAAATTGATATTGCGGCAAATCCCGACTTTTTCTGGCGACATCATCACCGGCTTTGTTGATTTGGCGCTGGAGCGCGCTTTTGTTTACAAAGAATACGCTCCCTCGCAGCTGGTACCACTCGAAGGCGACGCTGCCGATCTGGAAAAGACGGCGCGATTTTCGATGTTGGAAACTCTCGCCGACCACGACGACGAGCTGATGGAGCAACTGCTCGAGGACATCCAGCCGCCGCGCGACAAAGTATTCGACGATTTGACCCGCGAATTGCGCGAGGGGCTCGTATGCCCGGTGCTGATGGGTACCGCCGCGCGCGCCAACGGCGTATTGCGCCTTCTTAAGGCGTTGCGTCACGAGTCGCCCGGCGTCGCCGAAACCGCCAAGCGGCTTGGAGTGAAACAGAGCGGCGACCCCGTCGCCTATGTGCTCAAAACGCTGCACACGATCCACGGCGGTAAAATGTCGATCGTGCGGGTGCTTGCCGGACAGGCCGGCGATGGCACGACTTTCCTGGCCGGCGACGACGAAGCGGGCCGCGTGGCAGGCGCTTTCAAATTGCTCGGCCAGTCGACCGAAAAGCGCGGTCCCGCTGCGGTGGGTGAAGCCGTCGCCTTCGCCAAGCTGGAAAAAGCCAAGACCGGTGACACGTTGACGGCCGGCAAACAGCCGCATTCGCCGCTTGCCAAGGTCGCGCCCTATCCGCCGGTGCTTGCTATCGCCATTTCCGCGAAAGAACGCAAAGACGACGTCAAACTTGGTCAGGCCCTTAACAGGCTCGCCGAGGAGGATCCCTCGATCACAATTGTGCACAACCCGGAAACACACGAAGTCGTGCTGTGGGGTCAGGGCGAGATGCATTTGCGAGTCGCTACCGAACGCTTGAGCGATCGCTATGGCGTCGCCATCGAGCGGCGCACACCGAGCGTCGGCTATCGGGAAACAATCCGCAAATCGGTCACCCAGCGCGGGCGCCACAAGAAGCAATCCGGAGGCCATGGCCAGTACGGCGACGTGGTGCTCGAAATCAAGCCTTTGCCGCGCGGCGCGGGATTCTCTTTCGAGGAACGGATCACAGGCGGCGTAGTGCCGCGCAATTACATTCCTTCCGTCGAGGAAGGCGTCGTCGACGCGCTCAAGCACGGCCCGCTTGGTTTTCCGGTGGTCGACCTTAGCGTCGCTCTAATCGACGGCTCGTATCACACGGTGGATTCGTCCGACATGGCGTTCCGCACCGCGGGGCGCATCGGCATTGTCGAGGGCTTGCCGCAATGTCAGCCGGTATTGCTCGAGCCGATCCACCTCGTCGAAATCGTCTGCCCAAACGACGCCACCGCGAAGATCAACGCTTTAATGTCAAGCCGGCGCGGCCAAATTTTGGGCTTCGATACGCGAGAAGGCTGGGACGGCTGGGACGTGGTCCGCGCCAAAATGCCGGAGGCGGAGGTTGGTGATCTGATCGTCGAGATCCGCTCTGCGACCGCCGGCGCCGGCACCTTCACCTTCAAATTCGATCACATGGCCGAGCTCACCGGTCGCACCGCTGATCAGATTGTCGCCGCCCGCCGCGCCGCGGAGTAATCTTTCTTCTTCGTCATTCCGGATCGATGTGAAGCATCGAATCCGGAATCCATATTCACGAACCGTGGTTATGGTCTCCGGACTCTCCCTTCGCTTGCCCCCGGAATGACAAACCGGGAGAGTCAAAACAATGCCAGCTTATTGGGTTGCGCGTTCCAAGATCAACGATCCGGCCGAATACAAGAAATACACCGATCGGGTGCCGGCAATCATCGCCAAATACGGCGGCAAGGTTCTCGCCCGCGGCGGCCGTTTTCAGATCATGGAAGGGCCGCACAAGTTCCAGCGCTTCGTCGTTATCGAATTTCCGACCTTCGAGCAGGGCGTCGCCTGCTTCACGTCGAAGGAATACGACGGGGCGGCTGCGTTCCGACGCGCTGGCGCCGGCGAGGTTGAAACCGTCATCGTTGAAGCCGGTGACGCGACGAAGTGAGATATGAGGGCTATTCGCTATTCACTTGGCGATCATCATGCCGCGACACACGGATCGCGCCCGGGCGGCGGCACCGTGACCCCATCGGCGGCATAGTCATTGAGCTTGTTGCGCAGCGTGCGAATTGAAATCCCGAGCACGGCGGCTGCGCGCGTGCGGTTGCCAAGGCAATGCCGGAGCGTCTCGAGGATCAAATCGCGTTCGACTTCGGCGACCGTACGGCCGACCAGACCGATCACATTGGCCATAGCCGACGTTCTCCCCGGGGCGCGCGCTGGTGTGGATGCGGCAAGATTTGCGCACGGGAAGATTTGCCTGTGTCATGGTTAGCGGCGAGTTAACGTCGCCATGCGCGCAAACCGATCGCAACACGCGCCGGTGGGAACCGGCTCATCCAATCGGCAGGACAGTTAGGCGGCCGTTATTGGCGATATTGCTGGATGCGCGTGGTGCGCAAGCCGGCAAGGCCGTGCTGTTCGATCGAGTATTGCCAAGAAAGGAACTCTTCGACCGTCAAGGTGTACCGGCTGCAGGCTTCTTCGAGCGACAGCAGTCCACCGCGCACGGCGGCGACGACTTCAGCTTTTCGGCGGATGACCCAACGCTTCGTCCCGGGTGCCGGCAAATCGGCAACGGTCAGGGGCGAACCGTCCGGCCCGATCACATATTTAACCCTCGGGCGATGAGGTTCAGTCATAGCACTCTCGCGAACTCGACTACTCTACAGCGGGTCAATCTAACGGCCCCGACTTAAGATTTGGCTAAGCGGAACAAACGGTTTAGCGGCATTTTTCGGCATGAATCGCATTCGTCGGGCCGGCTAGCGGTGTTCTCCTTTTCAATTTGTTGACGGCGGCCCGGCTTGTGCCCGGTTGGGCCGCTCCTCTGCCATGGCGGAGCGGGAAGGCGCCGCCTATAGTATGGGGGCATCGGTCCGACGCTTGGGCGGCAGATGCCGATGCTGCCGCTCTTTGTCGCCGCGGCCTTCAAACTTCAGGATGTTGCCGTCGCGGGACGCATCTGCTCCAAGGCGATGGGTGTATCGATGGCTGTATCCATGTCTCTTCTATGTCTGCGCCCATGAGCTTGAACACGCTGGATATCGAAGGACCCACATCCGCCACACGTGTGGTCGTGGCCATGTCGGGTGGGGTCGATTCGTCAGTTACCGCGGCGCTCTTGGCCGAAGAGGGCTACGACGTCGTCGGCATCACGCTGCAACTTTACGACCATGGCGCGGCGACCCACCGCAAAGGTGCGTGCTGCGCCGGGCGCGACATCCACGACGCCCGCGCAGTGGCCGCGCGAATCGGCATTCCACATTATGTCCTCGACTACGAACTGCGCTTCAAGGAAGCGGTCATCGACCGGTTCGCGGAAAGCTATGTGGCCGGCGAGACGCCGGTGCCATGCGTCGAGTGCAACCAGGCGATCAAATTCCGCGATCTGTTGGCGACCGCACGCGAGCTCGGCGCCGCGGCCTTGGCGACCGGTCATTACGTCGCCTCGCGCCGGCTGCCTGACGGCGGTCGCGCGCTCTATCGCGCACGCGAAACCGAGCGGGACCAGAGCTATTTCCTGTTCGCCACGACACGCGCGCAACTCGATCTGCTACGTTTTCCGCTCGGCGATCGGACCAAAGCCGAGACCCGTGAGCTGGCGCGCCGGTTCGGGCTTACGGTCGCCGACAAGCAGGACAGCCAGGACATTTGCTTTGTGCCAACCGGCCGCTACGCCGATGTGATCGAAAGGTTGCGTCCCGGCGCCGCCGGCCCAGGCGAGATCGTCGATCTCGACGGCCGTGTGCTTGGCCGCCATGACGGCATCATTCATTTCACTGTCGGTCAGCGGCGCGGGCTTGGTATCGCCACCGGCTCGCCGCTCTATGTCGTGCGGCTCGATGCGGCCTCGCGCCGAGTCGTCGTCGGTCCGCGCGAAGCGCTGCGCACCAGCCGGATTCGCCTGCGCGATGTCAATTGGCTGGGCGACCGCACGATCGTCGAAACGGTCGGGCATCATGCCGAAATCTTCGTCAAGGTCCGCTCGACCCGCGCACCACAAGGCGCTTGGCTGCGCTGCAGTGCCGCCGGTTTCGAAGTCGAGTTGATCGGCGGCGAGGACAGCGTCTCGCCGGGGCAGGCCTGCGTATTTTACGATGCCGCCGAGGGCCAGGCGCGTGTGCTTGGCGGCGGTGTTATCGCCGGCACCGTGCAGGCGGCGCAGGTGACGACCGCCGCCGATGCGGCGCTCGCCGCCCGATGAGCCTTAGCCGCGCATGATTGGTTCGGAGGATTGCCGCTGCCGTTGCTCGCCCGATGGCAAGGCTCAGCGAATGACGGCCCGACGCCAATAATGGCCGATCAACTCGACAAGGCGGTCATCGCCAGAGCCTATGCGCGTTGGGCGCCGGTCTACGATTTGGTATTCGGTGCGGTGTTCGAACGCGGGCGCAAAGCGGCGGTCGCGGCGGCGGAGCGGATTGGCGGCCGCATCCTTGAAGTCGGCGTCGGCACCGGACTGTCCTTGCCCGATTATTCCTCATCAAACCGGCTCGTCGGCATCGATCTTTCCGCGCCGATGCTGCGCAAGGCCAAAGCGCGTGTAGCAGACCGCCGGCTCGGCAATGTCAACGGACTCGCCGTCATGGATGCGCAGCATCTCGGCTTTGCCGAGGCTGCCTTCGACGTGGTGGTGGCGCAATATGTGATTACCGCGGTGCCCGATCCGGAGGCGACACTCGATGAATTTGCCCGCGTCACCAGGCCGGGCGGCGAGATCGTTTTGGTCAATCATCTTGGCGCCGAGACCGGTCTGCGCGCGATTGGGGAAAAGTGCTTCGCGCCGCTGGCGCAGCGGCTCGGTTGGCATCCGGAATTCGGCTGGCAACGGCTGGCGCAATGGGCGGCGCGGCATGGTGGGGTCGAGGTCCTCGAGCGGCGTGCGATGCCGCCGCTCGGTCATTTTTCATTGATCCGGTTTTCGCGGAAGGCGAGTGCTTAAAGATGATCCCGAAAAGTGGACGCCGGTTTCCCGCCTGCCCGAAGCGTAGCTAGCCATCGTATTTTAGTGTCGAAGCCGGGTCGGGAACGATGCTTAGACAACACCAAACTGAAGCGAAATACCCAATCGACCTAAATGATTTCGTCTTAGCTGCGACGTTCAGCTTGCCAATGCCCGGAGCATTGCGAGGTCGACGAGTGCCCACTCCAGGAGCCCTCACCGTAATTGCCGGACAGCCGGCCGTAACCGTTCGCCGACTGCCCGCCGGCGCTGAGGCCCACTTGGACACGGCCGGCGCCGTCAACGCCACCGGAAACGCTGAACGACGGATCGTCATAATAGACTCGGCCGTCAGCGATCCGTAACGCATAGCGATAGGCCCGATCGCAGGTACCTTGGTCGGTGACGATAAGTACGCTCCATGCGCCGTCGAACCGCGTGCTCGCCACTGCGCTTGGCGACGCCCATAACCATGCCGCCGCCAACAGTGCCGAAAGCCCCGCGACAATGACGCTGCGTTTCATTCTGATCTCCCGTTTCGGGCTCCATACCTGGCGTTAAACCGGGACAAGCCGGTATCGGTTCCGCACATGTATGGGTTCCGGCGGGATTGCCAAGCGCCGGCTAGCTGGACGGAAATCACTCAAAACGCAGTGTCGCTAATGCGTCGGCGCCCGCTCATCGGCGACGGCTCTGCCGTTTTGTAAGCGGACGATGCGGTCGCACTCGGCCAGGCTCTGGTCGCGGTGCGCGATCATCACGATGGCTGGACGCGGATTGAGATCGAGCATCCGCCGGATGATTTTTTGTTCCGTGGCAACGTCGATCGCGCTGGTTGCTTCGTCGAGCACGAACAGGAACGGGCGCCGCAATACGGCGCGGGCCAGACAGAGCCGCTGGCGTTCACCGCCGGATGCTTTTTATCTTTACCCGCATCTCCGGACCGGCGATGGCGATAAGCGAGACGCTGCAACAATTCGCTAGTGCGGTTCCCGCGCACGCGGAATTTCTCCAACTCGAACATCGTCAGGATGACCGCCGCCTGGATGTCGAACAGCACCAGACTAACAAAGGCGATCAGCGCGCCGACCATTCCGGCAAGGATGGAGGCGGCGAGGCGATTCCGATTTTCCAGACGAATATAAGCGAGTTGCTCGCGCGTGAGCCTGTCAAGACTGTCTTGAAATTCGGCGACAAAATTGGCTTGGCGGTTTTGCCCGGCAGCGAGCTTGAGCCCGCCGAGAAATTGGCTCGTCTCATGCACGAGCTCAGTGCCCATTTCGCTTAGCTGCGCGCCCAAATCATGCGCCCGCCGGAGCATTATAAAGCCCACGGCCGCGCCAATAGCGATCAAAACGAGCGCGACGATCGTCAGCAGCGGCGCGAGCAAAAGGGCAATGACGACCTGAGCCCCGATGACGACCACTGATGCCGAGAATTGCACCATATAATGCGTCGTGGCACCGACTCGATGAATGTCGCCGCTTATCAGATGGGTGACGCGGGCGTGCTGCAGGCGCGACACCACCGGCCAGGGCGCGGCGGCAAGCCGCCTGGCGATCCGGGCGCGAACGGTTTCGACGAAACCAGTTTCGAGCTGCGACAGCGTTATATTGCGGCGTGCGGCGATGAGTGCGCGGACGACGATCAGCAGAGCGAATAGCGCGAGCAGTACCGACAAGCGCGCGGTGCGCGTCTGTGCGCCAACAAGTTCGAGCGTCTGCGCAACGAATCTATGAGCCGATTCCGGCGCGGCGTCGGTCGCGGTAACGATCGCGAGTATAGGCACCAGCAGAAGGAGACCCACGCCTTCGAATGTCGCGGCTATGACGGCGAGCGCTGCCGCCCAGATTCCGCCCAAGCCGGCAAATGCCGCAAAATCCTGCACAAAGGTGATCGTCTGCCGCACCAAGGCGGACACCGTCGAACCCGAATCCATCACCTCAGGCCTGTTCATTGGCACCGATCGCTTTGGCTTGGCACACAGAGGTCCTGCCGGGCGATGCGCCTGCCGCGCTGCCGCGTTCTCCAAGCTGTTATTGCCGTCAAGACCCCTTTACCGTCAGTAGCATAAAGCCCGACCAGCGGCCGCAAGCAAGCCGCCTGCAAGCAGTCTATAGGTGCGCAGAATCCCGCTTGGAAAGCGGGCGCTGCTGTCATAAATGTGCGTCCTGCGTACCGACGGCGCCGCGCAGGCGGCTCGTCACCCGTCAGCAAAGGCTGGCGGGTCGCGGCAGCGAGTGGACCCTGGTGCGGGCGGCAGTCGGTGCGGGTTGGCGGAGTAGCTCAGTTGGTTAGAGCAGCGGAATCATAATCCGTGTGTCGGCGGTTCAAATCCGTCCTCCGCTACCAACAAAATCGAAGACTTAGGCCCATTCGCGGGCTTTTCTGTGTCGCGTATGTTGCTAGATTTTTCCCAATGTTTTCAACGGCTGTTCTTGTTTGCCGGCGGCTACATGCAACATACTTGCGACATAACCGGACGATCGTTGCCAGTTATTACCAGCGGCTCCATACTTCGGCATGGCCGACAACGATGATGAACGCCGCGAGGATGCGGAGCTCATACGGAAGTTGGAGCAGTGGCGCCCGCGCGAGCAACAGCGCGAGCTGACACCGGACGAACGCGCCGCACGTCGTCGGCTGGTATCAATTGCCCGAAGGAAGGCCAACGCTATCGCCGCGGCGCAGCGCGCAGAGCGTCAGGCGCGAATGCGGGCGCGGAATGATTGCCAGCGCTTGGACTTCGAAGCAGCTCAAGCGCGAACAAAGGAGCTGAGTTGGGAGGAGGCGCGTGAACGCACTCTTGAATACGCTCGCAATCTAATAAAGCGCCGAACGCTCCGTTCAGACGCGCTCCACGGCTCGATCCATAAATTCGTCGCCGCCTACATAGCCACTGCAGACCCGGATAATTTCAGGGGCGATATTGAGCCGCGCGAGCGCGAAGACCTTATAAGGGGTGCCCATCTCAAAACCAGCCTCCGCGAGAAATGGGCCGTCTTGCGAGCCTCAGAACATTTTGGTCGCGACGAGCGCACGATCCGCGAAGCAGTGAAACCGTCGCGCCGCTCCCGCCGCGGAACCTGACCCCTCGCCACATTTCGTGCCAGTGACATTTCCGTAACGGATGACAGTGTCCGCCATCAGACGGCGGCACCGGCACAGCTAAGAACTTCCTAACAAAAAGTGTCGGCACCGCCATTCGGACGGAGGTGCCGCAATGGCAAAACCGAAGTGGGGCATTCTAGTTGCCTCGAAGCGAAAGCTCAGAGGGGTCCTCACCGGCGAGAAGGCGTCCTCCCCAGACCAAGAAGACGAAATTCTCGCCGATGATCTGATCTACGGCGCATCCGCGATCGCCGAATACACCGGCCTGACGGAGCGCCAGGTTTACCACCAACAAGTGGCTCTCGGGCTTATCCGGCTCGGGCGCACTGCTGATTGAGAGAGTCCGGCGCCGCGGCAGCGGACCGGGGTTTCTCTGTGCATCGAACTGGGAAGACTGCCGGGCCGGCAGACTGGAATGGCCCTACGGCTGACCGAAGGTAGCAAGAGCCGCCCTTGATTGGCAATCAAACCTTCGGCACCTCAAGTCCGGGTGCGGCTTGAGATGTCCCATCCCGTTACCGGGGCGCTCGTAACCAAGCGATAGCGCCTATAAAAAGTGGGTGGGTAGACCGGTCTACGGCTAGAGAAACGGTCGCCGCAGCTGCCTTTAAATCCCCGCAAGGGGGGCCAGCACTAATCAACAAAAATCGCACCGATTACCAAACATCGAGAAGGGCCCGGCAATGCCGGGCCCTTTTAGTTTCAGCCGACGCTGCAAACGTCGGCGAGGCGGCGCCTTCGCGAATGACGGCGCCTTTCTTGTGGAGGAAAAAGACAATGACCAACAATCTCAACGAGGCTCGTGCGCTCGATGCCTGGAAAGACGGCATGGGCGATGCCCTGACCGCTGTCAAACTACTACGCGATCGCACCGGTCTCGGCTTGCGCGAAGCTGCCGAGCTGATCGAGAAAACGGCGGCCCAAATTGGCGGCCGTTACAATCTTCGCCTCTATACCAAGTTGCCGGCCGAATTCGCCGAGGCGCTCGAACGCGCGCGCCGCGAAATTCGCGACCCGAATAACCCATATCGTGCCGCGCACATCGCTCGGCGCGGCGTGAAGAAAGTGCGGGGGGCGAAATGAACTCGCCCCTCCGGGCCTTCGGAGCCGCCGTCTGCAAAGACCAGCGCTTGATGAAACTCCTCCGCGCGCTCGAGGCTCACGCCCACGACGGGACAGAAGTTCATCACGTCGTCCGCTCCGAACTCGGCGGGCTCGAACACAGCGTCACCGCGACGAACATCACAGACGCGATCGAGGTCAAATATTGCGGCAGCGTGCCGAAAGACATCATCATCGAAATCGTCGGCAAGCTTCTCGAGCGTGGGGAGCTGTCATGACCGGCAGCCGTTTCTTCCCGGTGCGCGCGGTGCGCGGTCGCTTCACCAGCAACTTAGTCCTGCCGACGCTCCATATCGAAAGCAACATTCAAGTGAAGCGCGGCCGCTACGGTCTCGGCCGCCGCTCATCGTGCTCCGCTTAAAGCTCGGCGCCGGCTCACGCGCATCCATATCGACAAAGCGCTTAGGGGGAAATCGATGAACATCCTCGGCGTCGATCCCGGCATTCGCGGCCTAGCGACGCGTTCATCGACACGAATGGCGCTGCCCCGCAGCTTGTCGATGCCGTCAACATTCCGGTTGTCGGCATCGGGGCGAAAGAGCGAATCGACATAGTCGCGCTCCGTGACTGTGTGCTTGCGCATACGCCCGTGCATGCCTTGATCGAACGCGCGCAAGCGATGCCCAAGCAAAGGGGCCTCGAGCGGCTTCAAATACGGCCGTGCCGTCGGCGCCATCGAGGCGACGATCGTCACTTGCGCGGTGCCGCTCACCATCATCGAACCGACGGCTTGGAAGAAATTCCATGGGCCCCGCGGCGGCGACAAGGAAACCAGCCGGCAACGCGCGCTGCAATTGTTTCCGGCTGCGCACTCGTTGTCGGCTTTAAAGAAA
>Ga0306918_10001545_pt1 | contig 11434 bp, 9 predicted proteins | sample tim00Cox0000000H_FD_203315 | JGI IMG/M metagenome (GOLD analysis project Ga0306918, IMG submission 203315) | Lab enrichment of tropical soil microbial communities from Luquillo Experimental Forest, Puerto Rico - timezero.00C.oxic.00.000.00H (v2)... | ecosystem: Environmental > Terrestrial > Soil... | reverse complement strand
ACATCATTGTGAAGGGACATCCGATCACGGCCGCCGCCATTCCGCTCATGCCCACCAGTGCGTAGGCTTGCGGATCCAGTTGAAGTCCTGGAAATTGCAGATTGATGAGGCCAGCAAACAGTCCGCCCGTGAGAGCGCCCATGAACAACGTCGCGAAAAACAGGCCGCCTCTAAATCCGCTGCCGACGGAAATCGCCGTGGCGAACGACTTGAGCAGCAGGATTATCGCCATTTCCCGCAGAGGTATCGGCGTGCCAAGCAGCTCGAAAAGCGTGGTTTGAAGCGCGCCGTGGCCGGACGAAAGGACCTGCGGAAATGACAATGCCAGTGCGCCGACCGCGAGGCCGCCGATCGCAGGCTTCAATCCCGAAGGCATACGCTTGGTCGCAAACAGGCGTTCGGCCTGCGTCACCGCGAGCATCAAGGCGATGCCCACGAAGGACGCCAACAACCCATCGGCCAAAACCAGTGGGAGCTGTTCCTGCCAGAGAGCCGTGCTGTTCGTCGCAACTGGAATGACACCGGAATGTTCGGCCAGTCGCTCCGCGACCACGCTGCCGGCGAGCGCACTCAGGACGACCGGCGCAAACGCGCCAACGTTATATCCGCTGATGACCAGCTCGAATGCATAGAACGCACCGGCAAGCGGCGCATCGAAAGCCGCCGCAATCGCGCCGGCCGCGCCGCAGCCGACGAGGGTCCGAAGGTCATTGCGACGCAGCCGCAGCTTGTAGCCGAGGTACGAAGCCATTCCCGAGCCGACCTGGCTATAACCGGCCTCCAGCCCAACCGACGCCCCGCTGCCGCTCGAGATCAGACACTCAAGCCCCACGCCGAGGCTGTCGAGCAGGGACATGCGCCCGCCATAGATCGCGTTGGCCTCGATCGGGTCGACGATCTTGCGCGAGCGAAACCGCCCGCTTAGCCGCATAACCATCGCCAGTATCAAACCGCCGACGATTGGCACACAGATGGCGCGCAGCGGCTCGACAGCCGGGCCTGCCCCAAGCAGCGTTCCAGGTTCGATCGCGAAGAAGAGCTCATGCATCAACTGCAAGATGCGGCTCATAATGACAACCGCGATACCGGCGACCAGCCCGACGGCTCCGCCAAGCAGGACAAATGCGATTTCCTCGATGCGAAACACACGACGCACCCGCGCCAACCGCCTGTCGATGGCGTGGCGGAAGGGACGCGTCAGCTTCAACCTCGCGAGCCGCGCCCCTGGTCTTAGCGTGCCTTTTTTCTCAATCATGAATTCGTGGCATTGAGGTAAATGGAAGCGTCGAAATATTGTGTCGCCGGAACAGGCCGCTGAATGTTTGCGAACGTTACATAGAAATTTGTGACCTGTTGCAGCAGGGCTGTCACCGTCCCTTCGGTGTACATCGGCCGCCAGTCGCGAGCCGAGTACACCTTTTCCGCGTCGAATTGCTGCCGGAACTCTTTGGGGTCCACCTTTGGGTAGTATCTGTCGCGCAGCATCGCGGTCGCTTCATCCGGTTGTCCAACGAGGAAATCATTTGCGCGGGCCCATGCGCGGACGACGCTGGCAAGCGCGTCTTTTTTTTCTCATGAAATCCATTCCGAGCGACCCAGCCATTCACGACAGCCGTATCAGGGTAGTAGGCAGAGGCATCCGCGAGCATCTTGGCGCCGGGGTCGCGTTGCTTGACCACCAGGTTGTGCGGAATCCACAAGGCGACTGCCGGCACCGCCTTGGCAACAAAGGCTTCGACCGCGTCCTCTATTCGCTGATTGATGATCAGCACGTCCTTCGGCGCGATCCCGTTCGCGCGCAAGGCGGACACGAGGAAGAAATGCGCCGTAGTGCCTGTTGTAGTCGTAATCTTTCTCCCCTTGAGGTCCGCGATTCCTTTTATTCCCATTTCGGGATGGCACCACAATTGGGCAGTCGCAAACTCGATGTCGTTTATCAGAAACACCTTCCCCACCCCGGTCGCCGGGTAGCGCGAGATCACTGCACCGGTGGTCAGAACATCGAGGGTCCCGGCGGTCAAAGCCTGAAAGGCTTCGTTTCCATTCTGGAATTCGACGAACTGCATGGAGAGGCCTTCGGCCTTCCAGGCGTCCATTGCATCGGCAAGCCACAATTGCCCATCCACTGCGAGAGCGTGCACGTAACCGGCCGTTACCTTCGCGGACTTGGCCAGGGCGCGCGTTTTCCAGGATGCCGAAAGAGCCGCGGCACCGGAAAGAGCGATAAAACTGCGGCGTGGCAACTTGTGCATCGCAGGCCAGCCAGGTCCCGTCAGTTTCCACTTCCGGATTCTTAGTGCGCGGGGTTCAGCATGGCAATCGAGCGATCAGGCAGCCGAGAAGTTGAATGGCGGTGCTTGTCGACGTTCTCGGCCTGCGGCGAACGGCTCAAATGAAAGTCTGTGAGTGCGGGTCCGCGCGACGAATCCGCTGCAGCGCAGCGAAGGTCTGCAGCGAGGCGACGGATTGCCGCAGCGGACGGCTGCCGGGAAACGTCACGCGGCTGCGAAATGCTTCCACGCCCTCTCGCCAGGTCTTTCGTGCAGAACGAACGCCTCTACTCCGCTGAGTTTCATCATAGGGAACAGCTCTGCGACAGCCGGATCGTGACCGGGGACAATGCAAGTTTCGTCTTCCGCCAGGCTCGCAACGGTTTGCCATCCCTGAACCATGTCACCCACGTTATAAACGAGAGGAAACGGGTTCTTCTTTCGCATATTGGCATAATAATGAGCGGCATCGGAGGCAAGAACGACGGATCCCCTCGCCGTCTGAACCCTTACAATCTGAAGGCCGTCAGAATGCCCGCCCACCCAATGCAGGTCGAGACCGGGCGCCACGGAAGAACATCCGCAATGAAAAACCGCACGGCCAGCATAGACATGCCGGACCATATCGACCACCGGATCAACGTCAAAGGGCTGCTTCAAGATCGCATGACACATGCAACGGCCCGTCGCATAGGCCATCTCACGCTCTTGGATGTGAAACCGGGCGCGCGGAAATTTGTCGAGATTGCCTGCGTGATCGAAGTGCAGATGGGTGATGATGACATCGCTGATTGAAGAAGGATCGACGTCCATTTTCTGGAGCGCAATTTCAGGCGGAATGGTCAGCTTGCGGTTGCGGCGCTCTCCAGCGGGCCGGTTGAAGCCGGTGTCGACAAGGATATTTCGTTCGCCGTCCTTGATGAGCCAAATGTAAAAGTCCAAGGGCATCGGCCCATCGTGCACGTCCCTTTGAATGAAATTCTCATACAACCTTCGTTCGGCAAACGTGGCGTATCTGATCGCATAGACCTCGTACATCTTTCACTCCAGCAGTGGTCGATTCTCACGCCACCCACAGAGAAGGTTCGTGCGTGAGATCGTTCTACAAAACGAGCCTGATCCACTTGTCTCAAGTTACAAAGAAGGAAGCATGGACGATCGCGGATTCGCCTAGTTGCCGTGCGATGCTGCGAACTCTTTGAGATACGAGCTGTCGATCGAATCCTTGATTGCGTTCAGGGGCACCGGCTCGGGTATGCTCTTCGTTTCGTACAGAACCCGGGTGGCCAGCTCGAAGCTGGCCGCAAGACCGTTGTCGCCCACCAGCGAATATGGCGACGCAGGGTCGAGCTGCTGTGCAATCGTCGGCCGCGGCAGATAGAGGCGCTTGATCGCCGCTTCCGCGACCTCGGGAGGCAAGGCCAGCCGCTTGACCAGCGCGTCGACCGCAAGTTGCGGATTTTTGGTGACCGCATCGGCTGCCATGCGATCCACCTCAAGCAACCTTGCTCCTACCTCGGGATGGTTTTTGAGAAATGCAGGACGAACCGCCGTTGTCCTCGGGCACACGCCTCCGAGCGGCGTATAATCGGTATCCCAATTCACGACGCGATAACCCTGCGCGTCCAGCATCGCCGAGTACGGCGACCAGGCTATGCCGACATCGATCGAATGGCTCATGAACGAGTTGCGAAACAGCGGCGCCGGAATGTTGACGATATCAAGCTTGCCGTAGTCGACTCCCACTTTCTTGGCCATCAGATACAGTGCGACCTGCGCGCAGGTTCCGGACGCAGCTCCGATCTTCTTCGCTTTGGCGATATCCTGGTACGACTTGACGTCACTGCCCGAGTCCACCACGAGTCCCTCGCCCAACGCATCATTGGTGTTCCAGTAAATCATCTTCAGCGGAATGTTCTGCCCGAGCGCGAATGCGAACCCAAGGCCGGCGAGGACGACATCCACGCTTTCGCTCTTGAGCGCCGCAAGCAGCGGTGCGCCCGACTGGAATGTAAAGAATTGCGGCTCGAGCCCCGCCTTCTGGAAAAGGCCGAGGTCCTGCGCCACATAGAGATTGACGTGATCGGCTGTGGTGTAGCCAAAATTGATCTTCAGAGGCGCCTTGTCCTGTGCGTCAGCAGGAGCTGCCGTGAGCAGTGGGATGACGACCAAAGCAGCCTGCACCGAGTTCAACTTCATGACTTCCTCCTGCAACGCAATGCCAAAGTGCCGCTACTTGGTGACGGCCAGAAAACCGCCGTCGACGTAGAGCGTTTGGCCGTTGATGTACCCGCCGGCCTCGGAAGCCAGCAGCAGCACCGGTCCCGACAAATCCTCCGGCCGCCCCCACCGGCGCGCCGGCGTCCAATCGCTGACGAAATCGTGGAACGGCTTGTTGCTCGCCATGCCGAAACTGGTCGCGATGTAACCCGGCGCAAGTGCGTTTACCGTCACGCCAGTGCCGGCCAGGTCGGCGGCGAGAGCGCGCGTGAACGCGGCAATCGCGCCCTTGGCGGAGACATAGGGAACAAGATCAGGGCGCGAGACATGCGCCATGATCGAGCCGATATTGATGATCCTGCCTGACCGCTGCGCGATCATGATGCGCGCCGCATGCTGGGCGACGACGAAGCAGGCGGTAAGATCGGTATCGATCACGCGACGCCAGTCGTCGAGCGTCACGTCCAAAAACGGCTTGCGCACGATTACGCCGGCATTGTTGACGAGAATATCGATCCGACCGAAACGGGTTAGCGCCTGTTCGAAGGCGGTCGCGACCGCGTCCGGATCGGTGATGTCGAGCACAAAGCCCGCTGCATCGACGCCGTTACGGCCGAACTCGGCGGCGCGCTCCGCTACCTCCTCGCTGCGGTCAGTGAGCGCCAGGCGAGCGCCGGCCGCAGCCAGCGCCTGCGTGATGCCTAATGCGATGCCGCCGGCGGCACCGGTGACGAAGGCGACTTTGCCGTCGAGCGAGAAGAGGTTCGCGGGCGCGAGGTGATCGAGTGCCCTCACCGTCTTTCCGGCAGCATCGGCCCGAGCTTCAAGCATGGCAACGTCTCCACGGGACCTGCGGCTCAGCGACCCTTCCAGTGAACGATCCTGGCTTCGACAAAATTCAAGGCAAGATTCATCAGCAGGCCGATGATCCCGATCAGCGCCACACCAATGAACACAACCGGAATCCGGAACAGCAGGGCCGCATCCGAGATCATGAAGCCGAGGCCGGTCTGCGCGCCGACGAGCTCGGCGGCAACCACAACGGCCCAGCTCAAGGCCAGCGCGACCTTCAAACCGGTGAAGATCTGCGGCAGGGCAGCCGGCAGGACGGCGCGCACGAAAGTCTGCCACTCGGTAAGGCCGATGGACTGCGCGGCGCGCCTATAGGCGATGGGAAAACTTGCGGCTCCGGCCTGGGCATTTGCCTGCACGTAATTGAAGGAAACGAAGATGATCAGCACGATTTTGCCAAGCTCGCCCAGACCGAAATAGAGCACGGCCATCGGAATGAAAGCGATCGGCGGAATCGGCCGGATGAACGCCATGATCGGCGAAATCATCGCTCCCATGCGGCGGCTGTAACCTGTGAGAAGACCGAGCGGCACGCCGATGATCACGCCCACGATGAAACCGACCAGGGTTCGGAACAGGCTGATGCCGATGTGCTCCCATAGCGGATGTCCCTGGTAGCCGTTCTTGAGCAAGTCGACGAAGGCGCTGCCGAGCGTTTCCGGCGTGGGGAAGTAGCCGGGATTGATCAATTTGAGCATTGAGCCCGCGACCCAGATCACGAGCAACGCGACGATTGCGCCAATCGAGAACACAAAATCCGGAACTTGCCTGGGGCTCGCGGCGGCCGCACGCTGCTGGGGGGCAAAGCTGGTCGCGACGCCTTCGATTTGGATGTTGGACATGGCTCGAGCTCAGTTTGGGTGGGAGTTCATGTATTTTTGAAGATAGGTCGGATCGACCGCCGCCTGGATCTTCTCCAGGGGAATCGGCTGGGGAATCGCCTTGGTTGCGGCAAGCACCTCGCTTGCGAGAAACAGCTTCCCGACCAGACCATGATCCTTCGACGTCATCGAGAAAGGCGATGCCGGATCGAGCTGATCGGCAAAGCTCGGCACGCGGCCGCAGCACTCGCGATCGAGAGTCGCCTTCGCGACTTCGGGCGTCACCGAAAGATGCTTGACGAAGGCGTCCACGCCGACCTGCGGATTTTTCCGCATCTCTTCTCGCGCCATTGCTTCGACGGCAATGAGCCGCTCCGCGATCTCGGGATGAGCCGCGACGAACGCTGGCCGTACGCCGGTCAATCCCGGGCAGACGCCGCCCGGTTCGAGATAGTCTTCGTCGAAATTGGCGACCGGAAAGCCTTCCGACTGCAACTGTAGCGAATAGGGCGGCCACGAGATGCCGGCATCGATCGAATGGCTGAGGAACGAGTTGCGAAAAAGCGGCGCCGCAATATTGACGACGTTGAGCTTGGCGTAATCGACGCCGACCTTCTTCGCCATGAGATAGAGGGCGACCTGGGCGCAAGTACCCGAAGCTGCGCCGATCTTCTGGGCCTTGCCGATGTCCTGATACGACTTTACGGGACCGTTGGGATCGACCACCAAGCCCTCGGCGGCGGCATTATTGGCTTCCCAGAACAGAAACTTGAGCGGAATGTCCTGGCCGAGCGCGAACGTCAGCGCGAGCCCCGCGGTAACGACGTCCAGGCTTTCGCTCTTGAGACCGGCAAGCAGCGGCGCACCGGATTGAAAATAGAAGAACTTGGGCTTCAGTCCGGCCTTCTCGAACAGATTGAGGTCCTGCGCGACGAAGACCGTCGCATGATCGGCGGTAGGAATGCCGTAGTTGAACTCAAGAAGCGGTGCGGGCTGTTGCGACCAAGCGGCTTGCGGTGCGAACGCCAGCGTCGCAGCAACTAGCGCAGACGCAATGGTCCTCGTTTCGTTCATCCCTTCCTCCCTGAACTTTCTTTTTTTGCCACCGCGAGGCCACCAGCGTCCGCTACGCGGCCTTGTTCTTCACTTCATCCGGATCGACTTCGCTCTGGACCGCCAGGACCAGCTCATGCTCGAGCTCGGTGAATTCCGGCGAACCCAGGAATTCGTAGTCGCGTGGCTTGGGTGCAGTGACCCGCACATCACGTTTCACCCGTCCGGGACGACGCGTCATCGCGATGACGCGATCCGAGATGAAAACCGCTTCGCCGACATCGTGCGTAATGAAGAGAATCGTGGGCTTGAAGTGCTCCCACAGGCGGAGCAGGAGCTTCTGCATCAGCAGCCGCGTCTGATAGTCCAGCGCGCCGAATGGTTCATCCATGAGCAGAATGTCGGGCTCGCCGATCAGCGCGCGGGCAATCTGGACCCGCTGCTGCATGCCGCCGGAAAGCTGATAGGGATAGTGGTTCTCGAAGCCTTTCAGGCCCACTTCAGCAAGCAAATTGATGGCGCGCGGCCCGTAGTCGGCCTTTGGCACCCCGCGGCTCTTCACCCCGAGAACGACATTGTCTAGCACCGAGAACCACGGAAACAACGATGGTTGCTGGAACACGACGCCACGGTCCGATCCCGGACCGTTGACAACCTTGCCGTCGACCGCGACGGCGCCCGATGACGGCGTCTCGAAACCGGCGAGCAGGTTGAGCGCCGTCGACTTCCCGCAGCCGGTCGGGCCGACGATCGAGATGACTTCCGTTGGCATGATGTCGAGGCTGAAGGAGTCGAGGGCCAGCGTGCTCCCACCCTTACCCGCGTAGAGCTTTTGCGCGCCCTGGAACGAGATCTTCGGCTGCCTGGCGGTTGTCGGCTGTGTGGACTGCGGTGGGACTGGCATGGCTGCTCCTGACATCGCGGCGTGTCGTGGATCGATTGCCATTTTGGCCATCGACGTTAGTGGTGGACCAGATCGACCTCCAGCCTGAGCGGCGCAGATCCGATCGAAGTTTGCCGTGCAAAAAACCTGTATCGCTCTTTCGCTCTTGTCGCTTCTCTCCAGGGCCGGAAGCGGTATCTCGATAAATCTCGGTGTTCGCAAACCGAAAATGCGACGGCGTCAATTTGCCCCGAAGCGGCGTGGAACGAAGCTGCAATCCAATCGACCTTGCGCCGGCGGATCACCTTCGGCTCCTCTCCCGTGGATTTTTTTGTCCGGCGTTCGCGATGTCTTCGCATCTGCGAACTCCGATTGCTACAATCTCGCGATTATCATAATCCTAATATCCGACGGCTGGGTGCTCAACTACAATCTCCCGATCGCTAGACACATCAGATGTCGATGCACCAGCAACGAGGAGCCGCCGCGAATTACGAACGCGCGGCTTCGATCGTCGCGACATCTCTTCATCGAGACTGGCCATGAACAGGTATCGCCGCATCGGGGATCAGATTGACATTCTGGGCGAGAGCCCGATCTGGCACGAGCGTGAAGGGGCGTTGTACTGGGTGGATGTGCGTCGGCCGGCGATCCGGCGCCTGGACCACGCTAACGGCAATGTCGTCACCTGGAACATGCCGGGCCTGATCGGCTCCATCGCGTTCGCGGAGAATGGTCGTCTCTTGGCTGCGCTGGCCGACCAGATTGCACTGTTCGAGCCCGCGACGGGAAAGCTCGAGGCCGTAGCGAGCTTGCCCGCGCGGATCCCCGACCATCGCTTCAATGACGGTCGATGCGATCGGCAAGGTCGCTTTTGGGTGGGCACGATGCACAACATCACGCGCGCTCCGGAAGGCGTTCTGTACCGGCTCGATCCCGAACGCGGCGAACTCCTCACAGCGAAGACCGGAATTTGCATCCCCAACAGCCTGGCATGGAGCCCCGACGGGCGCACCATGTATTTCGCGGACTCACTCCGATACGCGATTTTCGCCTACGATTTCGATACTGCATCCGGGCAGATGAGCAACGAGAGAACGTTTGTCGAGACGCGCGCCCCGGGTTTTCCGGACGGTTCGACGGTTGATGCCGACGGCTATCTGTGGAACGCCGAATTCAATGCCTGGCGCGTCGTGCGCTATGCGCCGGACGGCCGCGTCGATCGCGTGATCGAGCTGCCTGCCGAGCGGCCCACATCATGCGCGTTCGGCGGCCCGAATTTCGATGTTCTATACGTGACGACCGCAAGTCAGTGGATGAGCGAAAGCGAAATGGCGGCGCAACCGATGGCGGGTGCGCTACTCGCCATCGAAACTGACGTCCGTGGGTTGCGCGAGCCTCGTCTTGCGACAAAGACCGCAATTCAAAAGCATTCATGAATGGAGCCCGAAGATGGATCCGATCAAGCTTTCGTCAATCGAGACCTTCGCTTTCCGAGTACCGACGAAGCCGATCAAGGTCTCGTTCGGAACTTTTCGCGACCGGCCGTGCGTCCTCGTTCGTGTCGTCGATGTGGACGGTCATGAAGGCTGGGGCGAAGTGTGGTGCAACTGGCCGGCGGTCGGGGCCGAGCATCGTGCGCGGCTGGCGGCAGACATCGGCGAACGACTGATCGGTCGTACATTGGCATCACCCGACGAAGCCTTTCACAGCCTGACGAAAGAAATGGAGGTTCTGGTCCTGCAGACTGGCGAGAGCGGGCCGATCGCTGCGGCGATTGCGGGCATCGACATCGCCATTTGGGATCTTTCCGCCCGCAAGAAGGGCGTCCCGCTTTATCGTCATCTCGGGGGTCCAGACACCAAATTCGTCCCGGTCTACGCGACCGGCATAAACCCGGATCAACCCGAGGAGTTTGCCGTGGCGCGTTACCGCGAGGGGCACCGGGCCTTCAAGCTGAAGATTGGCTTTGGGCGGGAAATCGACGTCAGGAATCTCGCCAATATGCGCAAGGCCCTGGGCAACGACGCAAAGCTGATGTGCGATGCCAACCAGGCGCTGTCTCTTGCAGCCGCCATTGCGCTCAGCCGCGAGATCGCACCGAGCAACCTATCCTGGCTGGAAGAGCCGTTGCGGGTAGATGCTCCGGCGGACGATTGGCAGGCGCTTGCAAGCGCTTCGCCGATCGAACTCGCCGGCGGCGAGAACTTTCAAGGCGACCAGTTCGATGGCGCGGTCGCCAGCCACGTGTACGGCGTTCTGCAGCCAGACGTCACCAAGTGGGGCGGCATTACCGGCAACATCCGCGTAGCACGAGCGGCGGTGGCGGCAGGCAAGCGCTATTGTCCGCACTATTTCGGCGGCGGTATCGCGCTGCTGGCATCGTTGCATCTGCTCGCCGCAGCAGGCGGAGAAGGCCTGCTCGAGTTCGATTGTCATCCCAACGCTGGCCGCGAAATCGTGGTTGGTCCTTTGCTGCCGGTCCACGAAGGACGCGTGCCAGTGCCAACCACCCCAGGGCTCGGCAGCATCCCAGATCTCCGCGCGTTCGCGCGCTATCGTACATGGCCGCAATAGGCCTTGCCGGCGAAGCAAATGAGTGAGATCGGCGAGAAGCTTCTTGGCTAAGCCTATTCCTGCACAAGGTCTGCGCAAAACGCTCAGGTCAGGTCCGTGATGGCTCCGTGCGAGGCATCTGTCACCAGTCGCGCATATTTGGCCAGGACGCCACGCAAATAAGGTGATCTTGGTGCTCGCCATTTGCTGAGCCGATCCGATACCTGGGTGTCGCTCAAAGCGACGTCCAGTCGCCGCCGTTCCACGTCTATTGTGATGGTGTCGCCGTCCACCAGGGCGGCAATCGGACCTCGCTCGACCGCTTCGGGCACGATGTGTCCGATGACGAAGCCGCGCGTTGCGCCAGAGAACCGGCCGTCGGTGATCAGGGCCACGCTTTCGCCGAGCCCCGCGCCCTGAAGAGCGCCGGTCACCAATTGCATCTCGCGCATACCGGGGCCTCCCTTGGGGCCTTCGTTACGCAGCACCATGACGTCGTTCGGCTGGATGCGACCTTCCTTGATCGCAATGAATGCGTCTTCCTCGCGCTCGAACACTCGCGCAGCGCCACGGTGCACGCGCTTCGTCTGACCGGAGACCTTCATGACGCAGCCGCCGGGAGCGAGATTGCCGCGAAGAATGGCAATTCCGCCCTCCTTCTTCAGCGCATGATCGAGTCGTTTGATGACATCCTGCCCCTCGGGCTCGCGCGCTCGCACGATCTCCTCCCCCAGGCTGCGTCCTGTCACGGTCTTCTCTTCCGGATGAAGCAGGCCGGC
>Ga0306918_10001538_pt1 | contig 11471 bp, 10 predicted proteins | sample tim00Cox0000000H_FD_203315 | JGI IMG/M metagenome (GOLD analysis project Ga0306918, IMG submission 203315) | Lab enrichment of tropical soil microbial communities from Luquillo Experimental Forest, Puerto Rico - timezero.00C.oxic.00.000.00H (v2)... | ecosystem: Environmental > Terrestrial >... | reverse complement strand
TGATCGCATCCGACGGCTCCGGCATGCCGCATCTGCATCAGAAAGCCGGCGGCAGCCGCATGCCGCCAACGGCCGAAAGCGTGGCCAAACGATTGCATTACGTGCATCAGGAGGGTGCGGCGGTCTACAAATTTGCTGTCGCCCGCATGGCCGAGGTTGCGAGCGAGTTGATGAAGCGCAATCGGCTCGCCGGCGACAGCATCGATTGGTTGGTGCCGCATCAGGCCAACCGGCGCATCATCGAAGCCACCGCCGAGCGGATGAAGCTTCGGCCCGAGCGCGTCATGGTCACGATTCACAAATACGGCAACACGACCGCGGCGACCATTCCACTGTGCCTATGGGATTACGAAAGCCGGTTGAAGCCAGGCGGCCGGCTGATCCTGGCAGCGTTCGGCGGCGGCTTCACCTGGGGCGGCACTTATCTGACCTGGGCCTATGATGGCAAGAAGCGAGTGGCGAGCGGCGAATAGAAGCGTGTTGCTGTACTCGCTATTCGCTTGCCTCTATTTGCGCTTGGACATCGGCAGATATTCGCGCAACGTCGCGCCTGTATAAAGCTGCCGCGGCCGCCCAAGTTTCTGGTGCGGATCCTCGATCATCTCTTTCCATTGGGCGATCCAGCCGACTGTCCGCGCCAGCGCGAACAGAACGGTGAACATCGCGGTAGGGAAGCCCATCGCGCGCAGCGTTATGCCGGAATAGAAATCGACGTTGGGATATAGCTTTTTTTCGATGAAATAATCGTCGTGCAGCGCGATTTTTTCGAGCTCCATTGCGACGTCGAGCAGCGGATCCTTGATGCCAAGCTCGTTGAGAACCTCATAGCAGGTTTTTTGCATGATCTTGGCGCGGGGATCGTAGTTCTTGTAGACGCGATGGCCGAACCCCATGAGCCGGAACGAATCCTTCGGATCCTTGGCGCGCATGATGTATTCGGGAATGCGATCGACGCTGCCGATCTCGCCGAGCATTTTCAGCGCCGCTTCATTGGCGCCGCCATGCGCCGGGCCCCACAGGCAGGCGATGCCCGCCGCGATACAGGCAAACGGATTGGCGCCGGTCGATCCCGCAAGCCGAACCGTGGAAGTCGAGGCATTCTGCTCGTGGTCGGCGTGCAGGGTGAAAATGCGATCCATCGCGCGCGACAGCACGGGATTGACCTTGTATTCCTCGCAAGGCACCGCGAAACACATGCGCAGGAAGTTCGACGCATAGTCGAGCTTGTTGTTCGGATATACGAATGGCTGGCCGATCGAATATTTGTAGGCCATGGCCGCGAGCGTCGGCATTTTCGCAATCATGCGAATGGACGCGATCATGCGCTGGGTCGGATCAGTGATGTCGGTGGAGTCGTGATAGAACGCCGAAAGTGCGCCGACGCATCCGACCATGACTGCCATCGGATGCGCATCGCGCCGGAATCCCTGAAAGAACCGGCTCATTTGCTCGTGGATCATCGTGTGATGAGTCACGCGATCGACAAAGTCGGCTTTCTGCGCGGCGCTGGGCAGCTCCCCGTAGAGGAGCAAATAACAGGTTTCGAGAAAATCGCCGTGTTCGGCAAGGTCGGCGATCGGATAACCGCGATAGAGCAGGATGCCCTGGTCGCCGTCGATATAGGTGATCTTGGATTCGCAGCTCCCGGTGGAGGTAAAACCGGGATCGTAGGTGAATATGCCGGCCTCGGCATAAAGCTTGCTGACGTCCAACACCTCCGGCCCGATCGTGCCGTCATAGACCGGAAACGAATAGGTCTTGTTGCCGAGCGTGATCGTGCCGGTCTTGATATTGGCGCCGGTCTTCGCATCCATGGTTCTACCCTCTACGAGCAACGAGACTGACTAAAGGCGCGCGCGACTGCCCGCGCTTGCCCTGGCCGCCTGCATGATCGGACCCGCCGATTTTGGCGTAACTCAAGCCACTTTGCACTGCAAGATAGTAGCCCATAAGCCGGGCGGAAGGGATCGAAGTGGCAAAAAACCCGCGGCAAATGGGGGCTGCAGTAAGCGGCTTGCCCGCTTGATGTTAGGCCGGGGGCGCCTGGTCGGCCAAACGGGCCAGACTCTCGGATTTACCGAGCACGGTGAGGACCTCAAATATTCCGGGCGAGGTGGTGCGACCGGTCAGCGCCGCCCGCAGCGGCTGCGCCACCGCGCCGAGCTTGGCGCCGTGACGCTCGGCAAAGCCGCGGACCGCCCGCTCGGTTGCCTCCGGAGTCCAGGGCTCCACCGCCGCGAGTTCGGCGGCGACCGCGCTCAATAATGCGCGCGCATCGGCATTCAACAGACCTTCGGCCTTCTCGTCGAGCTGGATCGGCCGATCGGCCCAGAGAAACCGGCCGCCGTCGATAATGTCGATGAGCGTCTTGGCCCGCTCCTTCAAGCTTGGCATGGCGGCGAGCCATTGCGGCCGCAGGGTCGGCGTCATTTTGTCGGCGATTTCGTTGCCGCCGGCGAGATGCGGCAACAACCCCTCGATCGCCGCGAGCAAATCGGCGTCGCTCGTTTGGCGGATGTAATGGCCGTTCAGATTTTCGAGCTTGGCGAAGTCAAATCGCGCCGGCGAACGACCGATTTGCGGCAGATCGAATGCCGCGATCATTTCCTCGGTCGAGAAGATCTCTTGATCGCCATGGCTCCAGCCCAGCCGCACCAGGTAGTTGCGCAGCGCCGGTGGCAGGAAACCCATCGCCCGGTAGGCGTCGACGCCGAGCGCGCCGTGTCGCTTCGACAGTTTGGAGCCGTCGGGTCCGTGAATGAGCGGAATATGCGCCATGACCGGCACCGGCCAGCCGAGCGCGTCGTAGATTTGCTTCTGCCGCGCCGCATTGGTCAGATGGTCGTCGCCGCGGATCACGTGGGTGATGCCCATGTCATGGTCGTCAACGACGACCGCGAGCATGTAAGTCGGCGTGCCGTCCGAACGTAACAAGACAAGATCGTCGAGATTGTCGTTCTGCCAGACGACGCGACCTTGAACCTGGTCCTCGATGACGGTTTCGCCGGTCCGCGGGGCTTTGAGCCGGATCGCGGGCTTCACGCCGGGCGGCGCCTCGGTCGGGTCGCGGTCGCGCCATTGGCCGTCGTAGAGCTTGGCCCGGCCCTCCCGGCGCGCGGCCTCGCGCATCTGCGCGAGTTCCTCGGGGCTTGCGTAGCAGCGATAGGCGCGCCCGGACGCCAAGAGCTGCTCCGCAATTTCACGATGACGCGCTGAACGCGAAAACTGATATACGGCGTCCCCGTCCCAGGTGATGCCAAGCCATGTCAAACCGTCGAGAATGGCCTCGATGGCCGCCTGCGTAGAGCGCTCGCGGTCAGTATCCTCGATGCGCAAGAGCATCTTTCCGCCACGGCTGCGTGCGTAAAGCCAATTGAACAGCGCGGTGCGCGCCCCGCCAATATGCAGGAAGCCGGTCGGCGAGGGGGCAAAACGGGCAATGACGGTCATATCTGCGTCTTAAGCGGACGCGCCGTCGTGTACCACATATATCTGCGAAAAGGATGAAAGTGAGCAAAGCGTGCAAAGCCTGGGCTTGACCCGATGAGCCGATTTGTCCAATTCGGGAAGCCTTCAGCACGTTTTCATGGAGCCACTGGTGCCGATTAGTTGCGAAAATGTCCGTCGCTGAGAATTTAACCCGCGAGGGCGGGCAGGATTTCATCCGCGATATCGTGCGCGCCGATCTCGCCTCCGGCCGGCACAAGAGCGCCGTCACGCGGTTTCCGCCGGAGCCGAACGGCTACCTGCATATCGGCCACGCCAAGTCGATCTGCCTTAATTTTGGGATCGCCGAAGAATTCGGCGGTCATTGCAACCTGCGCTACGACGACACCAATCCGACCAAAGAAGCGCAGGAATATATCGATGCCATCGAGCGCGATGTGCGCTGGCTCGGCTTCGACTGGGGCAAGTACCTTTATCACGCGTCGGATTATTTCGAGCAGCTCTACGAATGGGCCGAATATCTGATCCGCGCCGGCAAGGCCTATGTCGACGACCAGAGCCAGGAACAGATGCGCGCAACGCGCGGCACGCTGACCGAACCTGGGACGAATAGCCCCTTCCGCGACCGCTCGGTTGACGAAAACCTCGATCTGTTTCGCCGCATGCGGGCCGGCGAATTTGGCAACGGCGCGCGCGTGCTGCGCGCCAAGATCGACATGGCCTCGGGCAATACTAATCTGCGCGATCCGGTGCTCTATCGCATCCTCCATACCGAGCATCCGCGCACCGCCAAAATGTGGTGCATCTATCCGAGCTATGACTTCGCGCACGGGCAGTCGGACGCGATCGAGGGCATCACGCACTCGATCTGCACGCTGGAATTCGAGGATCACCGGCCGCTCTACGACTGGTTCCTGGATAACCTGCCGGTCCCCTCGCGGCCGCATCAATATGAATTCGCGCGGCTCAATCTGACCTATACGATCCTGTCAAAACGCGTGCTCACCGAACTCGTTCGCGGCGGACATGTGCGCGGCTGGGACGATCCGCGCATGCCGACGCTCGCGGGCTTGCGCCGGCGTGGTGTGCCGCCCGAAGCCATCCGCGAATTCATTCGGCGCATCGGCGTCGCCAAGGCCAATAGCGTGGTCGACTCCGCGATGCTCGACTTCGCCATCCGCGAATATCTGAACAAAACCGTGCAGCGGCGCATGGCGGTGTTGCGGCCGCTCAAAGTCGTGATCGAGCACTATCCGGAAGGCAAAACCGAGGAGCTCGAAGCGACCAATCATCCCGAGAACGTCGCCGCCGGCACACGGCGGATCCGCTTCGGCCGCGAATTGTTCATCGAGCGCGACGACTTCATGGAGAACCCGCCGAAGAAGTTCTTCCGGCTCTCGCCCGGCGCCGAAGTGCGCTTGCGCTATGCCTATTTCATCACCTGTCGGGAGGTAGTGAAGAACGCCGCCGGCGAGGTCGTCGAATTGCGCTGTGTCTACGATCCCGCGACCAAAGGGGGCAACGCGCCGGACGGGCGCAAGGTCAAGGCGACGCTGCACTGGGTGTCGGCGCCGGATTCCCTGCCGGCCGAGGTCCGGCTCTACAATCCGCTGTTCAGCCGGCCCGACCCCGATCCTAGCAATTTCGCCGCACAGATCGACCCGCGTTCGCTTGAAGTTTTGTCTGACGCCCGCGTCGAGCCCGTGCTTGCCGCGCTCAAACCCGGCGAGGCGGTGCAATTGGAGCGCCAAGGCTACTTTTGCCCCGATCCGGATTCGGCTTCCGGCCGGCTTGTCCTCAACCGCACTGTTGGACTGCGCGATACGTGGGCAAAAGTCTCTGCCACTAACTGACCCACCGCGGGCCGCAGACCGCCTCACGTCGGAACGATGCATGCACGCCGGCGCGCGCGAATGTTGACCGCGCTATTGCGGATAATAAACCGTGTCCGTGCAGGGATCGACGCGCGGCGGGTCCCAAACGATGATGGCGAAGTTTATCACAACGCGCGGCGATCCGCCCGCGGATTGCAAGGCCGTCGTCATCAGCCGGGCGCTGTGGCGACAACGGGGGGCGCTAGCGCTGCGGCGCCGGGTCGCCGAGCGTGGCGAAGAATTTGTGATCGATGCTGCGCGGTCCAGGAATTTCGATCGGCCGTGGTGGCGCGCCCGTCTCGTCCGCGATGTTGTGCCACCGGCGACCGGTCAGGCGGGTGGAGACGGCGCTACCGTTCGTGCGCCACGTGGCGACGCCGCGCCAGGAAGACATCGAGACCGATCGGTAGGGTGACTGGGCCGCTTAATAGCGCCGAAAAAGGCCGACCAGCTTGCCTTGGATGCGCACCCGGTTCGGCGGCAGGATGCGAACCTCATAGGCGGCATTGGCCGGCTCAAGTGCGATCGAGGCGCCACGGCGGCGGAAGCGTTTGAGCGTCGCCTCTTCGTCGTCAATCAGCGCGACCACGATATCGCCGGTATCGGCACCCTCGGCGCGCTTGATGAGCGCAATATCGCCATCGAGTATCCCGGCCTCGATCATGGAATCGCCGCGCACCTCAAGCGCAAAATGCTCACCCGTGGAGAGAAGATCGGGGGGCATATTGATGGTGTGGCTGCGGGTCTGAATCGCCTCCACCGGGGTGCCGGCGGCGATGCGGCCCATGACCGGGACGGCCACCGGGCGGCCGCCGTCGTCTTCTGAGGCAGTGCGGACGCGGCCGAGATTGCCTTCGATTACGCTCGGGGTGAAACCCCGTGCCCGCGCCGAGCCCATGCCGTGGGCCACCGATTCCGGAAGCTTGATCACTTCGATGGCGCGCGCCCGATTGGGCAAGCGGCGGATGAAACCGCGCTCCTCAAGCGCGGTGATGAGACGGTGGATGCCGGACTTCGAGCGCAGATCGAGCGCATCCTTCATTTCGTCGAACGAGGGGGGAACGCCGGCTTCCTTGAGGCGCTCATGAATAAAGCGCAACAGTTCAGCTTGCTTGCGGGTCAACATCGGCGCGTCCTCTCTGGGCTCCGCCCTTAGGCCGCAAGGTTGCCGTTGCGTCGCTTGCGGTCGAAACAAATCATGAACAGACACTATCCGTTCCATATGTGTTCCGCAACCATTTAATTTCGGGTGAAGAAATCGCGCGATCCGCCAAACCGCGGCTTAAGGATCGAATTTAACGATGGCGCAGCGCGCGCCGGCGGCCGCAGCAGGCGCATAAGGTTCTCGAATGACGAGGCAATCGGCTTTCGCCAGCGGCGTCATCATCGAACTGTCCTGGGCGGGGAAGGGGATCGCTACCGGGCCGTTCGGACCTTCTTGGAGGCGCGCGCGCAGGTAATCGGCGCGCTCGTCATTGGCCGGAAGGTCGCAACCGAGCAGCGCCGATTCGGTTGGCACCGATAGATCGGTGCGCCCGCTCATGCGCCGGATCAGCGGCACCAGGAACAGAAACGCGCAGACATAAGCGGAGACTGGATTGCCCGGCAGGCCGAGTACATGCATGCCGCCAAGCCGGCCATGCATCAACGGCCGGCCGGGGCGCATGGCCACCTTCCAGAACGAGAGGTCCATGCCTTCCGCGGCAAAGGCGTTATGCACGAGATCATATTCGCCGACCGAAGCGCCACCGGTCGTCACCAGAATGTCTGCCGCAAGATCGCGGGCTTGGCGAATGGCGGCAAGTGTCGGTTCGAGCCTGTCTGGCACGAGTCCGAGATCGCTGACGACGGCGCCTTCCTGACGCGCCAGCGCCGCCAGCGCAAAGCCGTTCGAATAGACGATCTGCCCCGGTCCGGGCTCGACCCCGGGTGGCACCAATTCATCTCCGGTCGCAAACAAAGCGAGTTTGGGGCGGCGATAGAGCGGCACCACGGGGTGGTTCATCCCGGCGAGCAAGGCAAGATCGCGCGCGGTGAGCCGGTGATCTTTGCCGAACAGGGCGTCACCGCGGCGGAAATCCAGCCCCTCCCGGCGCACGTGGCGGCCCGCACTTGTCGGCTTCACTACGACGACGCTGTCGCCCTCGCGTTCGGTGATTTCCTGGACGACCACGGTGTCGGCGCCAACGGGCACCACGCCGCCGGTAAAGATCCGCGCCGCCTCTCCAGGCCCAACCTTGGCCGTGAATGGGCGACCGGCGGCCACTTCGCCGATCACACGCAGCCGCGCTGGCGCCTTGGCGACGTCCGCCGCGCGCACCGCATAGCCATCCATGGCTGAAACGTCGGCCGGCGGCTGGGTCCGCAAGGCGCTCAGCTCAGCGGCAAGCACTCGTCCCAGCGCGTCATCGAGCGGCGCCGACTGAGGCAGCAGCGGCGCAGCATGCGCCAGCACATGGTCGAGTGCCTCGGCTACCGAGATCAGCGCCACCGCGTCACTCCCGCAAGCGATAATGCCCCGACTGGCCGCCGCGCTTTTCGATGAGCCGAATGCCCTCGATGCGCATGCCGCGTTCGACGGCTTTGACCATGTCATAGATGGTCAAGCAGGCGACCGATACCGCCGTGAGTGCCTCCATCTCGACCCCGGTTTGACCGGCGACCTTCACCCGCGCGCGTGCCACGATGCCTGGCAGCTTGGCGTCCGGGGTGAATTCAATTTCGATTTGCGAAAGCGGAAGCGGGTGACAAAGCGGGATGAGTTCGTGCGTGCGCTTTGCCGCCTGGATGCCGGCGATCCGCGCTGCGCCCAAAACGTCACCCTTCTTGGCATTGCCCTTGCGAACAATGGCAAGCGTCTTTGGCGCCATGATGATGCGGCCCTCGGCAAGCGCGACCCGTTCGGTCGCAGGCTTGGCGGAGACATCGACCATCCGGGCTTCGCCGCGACTACTGAGGTGACTGAGTTTGCTGTTGCGACGCGGCACGATTTTACCGTTGGTGCTTCACTGCGCGAGCGCGGCGCGCCAGCAGCGCTCTCGTCGCCGCCGCCACATCGTTCTGGCGCATCAGGCTCTCGCCGACCAGAAAAGCCGAAATGCCCATCTTGGCGAGCCCGGCGAGATCCCTCGGCGTGAATATCCCGCTTTCGCCGATGACAATTCGATCGGGCGGAATAAGCCGCGCTAAGCGCTCGCTGGTCGCCAGCGTGGTCGCGAATGTCTTGAGGTCGCGATTGTTGATGCCGATGAGCTTCGATTTCAGCCGCAACGCGCGTTCGACCTCGGTTTCGTCGTGGACTTCGACAAGGACGTCAATGCCGAGGGCCGTCGCGGTAGCTTCCAGCTCGTCGGCGCAAGCGTCGTCCACGGCTGCCATAATGATCAGGATGCAGTCGGCGCCGTAAGTGCGCGCCTCAGTCACCTGGTAGGGATCGTACATGAAGTCCTTGCGCAACACCGGCAGCGTTGCCGCACCGCGCGCTTGCCGCAAATGGTCGAGTGTGCCGGAAAAAGATGGGCCGTCGGTCAGGACCGACAGACAGGTCGCGCCGCCAGATTGGTATGCGCCCGCCAGGGCGGCCGCATCGAAGTCGCCGCGGATCAGTCCTCGTGAAGGGCTCGCCTTTTTAATTTCGGCAATGAGCGCATAATCTCCGGCGGCGAGCCGGCGCGCGATCGCTGCGCCAAAGCCGCGGGGAGCGTCGGCCGCCTTGGCCTCGCGCTCGATGACCGCAAGCGGGCGCGCGCGCCTCGCCGCAGCGATCTCCTCGCGCTTATAGGCTGCGATCTTTTGCAAAATGTCAGCCATCGTTCGAAACCACGATCAGCCGGTCGAGCCTGCCTTCGGCCTCGCCCGAATCAAGCGCATGGGTGGCGAGTTCGAAACCGGACTTGAGTTCCTTCGCCTTGCCGGCAACGATGAGGGCGGCCGCTGCGTTCAATAAAGCCACATCGCGCAACGGCGATTTCTTGCCTTCCAGAACTTCTTCGACGGCCTTCGCGTTTGCCGTTGCATCGCCGCCGCGCAAAGCTTCCGGCTCGACCGCGCCCAAGCCGACATCCTGCGGCGAGATTTCGAAACTGCGAATGACGCCATTTTCCAGTGCCGCAACGCTTGTCGGTCCCGAAGTGGTGATCTCGTCGAGGCCATCCGAGCCGTGCACGACCCACACGCAGTCCGAGCCAAGATTTTTGAGCACCTGTGCCAGTGGCTCGGTCCATTGTTTGGAGAAAACGCCAACCATCTGGCGGCGTACGCCGGCCGGATTGGACAAGGGCCCGAGCAGATTGAAGATCGTGCGCGTGCCAAGCTCGACCCGCGTGGCCGCCACGTTCTTCATCGCCGGATGATGCGCCGGCGCGAACATGAAGCCAATGCCGGCCTCGCGGATGCAGAGCCCGATCTGCTCCGGCGAAAGATCGATATTGACGCCGAGCGCGGTCAAAACGTCGGCGGCGCCGGAACGCGACGACAGCGCGCGATTACCGTGTTTGGCGACCGGCACGCCGGCGCCGGCGACGATCAGCGCCGCGCAAGTGGAGATGTTGAAGGAGCCTGAGGCGTCGCCGCCGGTGCCGACCACGTCGATGGCGTCCGGCGGCGCACTGACCCGCAGCATTTTGGCGCGCATCACGCTGACCGCGCCGGTGATCTCTTCGACGCTTTCGCCGCGCACGCGCAGCGCCATGAGCAGTGCGCCCATTTGCGAAGGCGTCGCTTCGCCGGACATCATCTGTTCGAAGGCAGCGGAAGCTTCCTCGCGCGACAGCGCCGCACCGGTTGCGGCTTTGGCGATGATCAACCTGAGCTCGACAGCCATGGCGCGGCCCTCAATTGACCCGCGCCGTCGCCTTGCGATCGGCAGGACGTCGCGCACCGCGTCGTCCGCTCGCTTCGTTCCATGCGGCGGCAATGTCCAGGAAATTCCTCAGCAGCAGATGGCCGTGCTCAGACGCGATGCTTTCCGGATGAAATTGTACTCCGTGAACCGGCAGCCGCCGGTGCGCGACACCCATCACAAGGTGATCGTCCGTCTCGGCCGTCACATCGAGTTCAGCTGGCATGGTTTCACGTTCGACAACCAATGAATGATAGCGGGTTGCCTTGAACCGCGCATTGATGCCGCGAAACACACTCGCGCCGCGGTGTTTGATCTCCGACAATTTGCCATGAACAGGAAGTGGTGCGCGGACGACCTTGCCGCCGAACGCCTGCCCGATCGCCTGATGGCCCAAACAGACGCCAAGGATCGGGATGTGTGGCGAGGCTGTCGCGATCAGATCGAGGCAAATGCCGGCTTCGTTCGGCGTGCAGGGCCCTGGCGAGAGCACGATCGCATCGGGTTCTGCTCCAATCACCGCGCTCGGCGTCACCTTGTCGTTACGATGCACGTGGACCTTCGCCCCGAGCTCACCGAGATAGTGGACGAGGTTGAAGGCGAAGCTGTCGTAATTGTCGATCAGGATGATCATGGCAGAACGGGTCGCTCGCGTATCCCGGCGTTGTTAGACACGCGCACGCATAAAGGGTCAAGACGCGGTGGTTAATGCCCGTTTTTAGTCGGCTGCCGCACCCGACAGCTTTGCCATCGCGATCCATTTCGGCAGTTCGCCGGCGAGGAAGTCGGCGTAATCCTGCGGCGTGCCGAACATGGCTTGCGCTTCGAGTGGTTGCAGCTTGGCTTGGGTTGCCGGCAAAAGCGAGCGCGGCGTTGACCGCACGATTGACCTTGTCGACGATCGCTTTTGGTGTGCCCGCCGGTGCGACAATGCCGGTCCATGAGCTAGCGATGAAGTTAGGCACGCCGAGCTCCGCCATGGTCGGCACATCGGGAAGGTCCGCCAGCCGTTTCGACGACGGGGTGCCGAGCGGCCGTAATTTTCTGTCGCGCAATTGTGGCAACAGGACCTCGCCAGCGCAGATAAACAATAAGTGCGATCAGGCTCGGCACCCCCCCACAGCAATCCTTTCTGCGGTGCTCAAGTCTGTCGAAAAAAGTTCCATTGGAAACATGTTAGCTGGCAAGACGCGCTAACGCTCTTCTTGATCAAGATCAAATTTTTGAAGATTGGTGCTTTTGTAAACTCAGGGACGGTTCTCACCTGCACGGAGAGAGCCCGGCCCCGATCTCGGATACCCCATCCCCCA
>Ga0306918_10001531_pt1 | contig 11489 bp, 10 predicted proteins | sample tim00Cox0000000H_FD_203315 | JGI IMG/M metagenome (GOLD analysis project Ga0306918, IMG submission 203315) | Lab enrichment of tropical soil microbial communities from Luquillo Experimental Forest, Puerto Rico - timezero.00C.oxic.00.000.00H (v2)... | ecosystem: Environmental > Terrestrial >... | reverse complement strand
GGCGTGAAATTCTCCACGATCACATCGCATGTGGCGATGAGCCGGCGCAGTACCTCGCGTCCGCGCGGGCTCTGCAGGTCCAGCGTCAGGCTCTTTTTGTTGGTGTTCAGCGCCGCGAAAATCGGCGACTTCTCCCACCACTGCTCTTCGGTGACGGGAATGCCGGCGATCAGTCGGGTGCCGTCCGGGCGGCGCGCCGATTCCACGTGAATGACCTCCGCGCCGAGCAGGGCCATGAAGTGAGTGCAGCAGGGACCCGCCCAGAAGGTCGTCATGTCCAATATCCGAAGCCCGCTGAACGGCAGGCGATTCGCCGGCCCGGAGGTCGTCGGCGCGGGCCGCGGCGTCATACCCGCGGTCCGATAGCCCGCGGTGTGTTCACCGAGCAGCGGCGCCGGGCCGGGCCGCCGCAGCCGCGCGGGCCGCATCCGGTAGGGGTGGCCCGGCTGGCGAAACCCGTCGCGGGGATTGCACACGAACGAGCCCCGCTCCCGGAAGTGGTCCAGCGATGCGATGTTGGCGCCGTTGGCAACCGGCGCGTTGGGAATCCGGAATGCGGTTGCGAGGTCGCGGATCTCGTCTACCGGGTTGCTCTCCACCCACGCATAGATCTCGTCGGCGTGGACGTTGGCCTGCTCAGTGATGGTCAGCGGCGAGTGTTCGTCGATCCATTCCGGGTGACCGACCATCGCGCACAGGTCGAACCACTGCTGGGCGGTCCCACAGCCGAGGTCCACCAGACCGTCCTTCGCCTGCGCCACACCGGGCACGGTGAGCCGGCGGGCGTTTCGCCACGGCCGCCCCAGCATTTCGAAATAGGTGACCGGGTAATACGTCAGGCACAGGATCTGTGTCTCCAGCATCGACAGGTCCACGAGGTCGCCGGGCTGCCCCGGGTCACCGTTAGCCCGGCGAAACCACGACGCCAAGGTCGCGGCGCTCGCGTAGGCTCCGGCCATATACTCACCGACCTGGCCCCCGACGAACACCGGTGCTCGTTCCGGCAAACCGCGCCCGAGCCCGACGATCCCGCCCGACCAGGCCTGCAGCGTGAATTCCGTTGCCGCTCGGTCCCGCCACGGGCCCTCCAGGCCGAAAGGGGTGATCGAGGTGACCGTCAGCCGGGGGTACGCACGATGGATCGCTGAGGGCGTAAAGCCCTGGTATTCAGCCACTTTCGAGCCGCCGGACCACACCGCCGAGTCCGCCGACGCCAGCAGCCTCTCGACCATCCGGACGTCGTCGCCGACTTCGGGATCGGCGACCACACTGTGCTTGGAGCCGGCCAAAAAGCTGAACAGCGCGCCATCACCGCCGGGAGGGATGTCCGCGCCGGAGGCCGACCACCGCCGTAGCGGATCGCCTTCCGGCGACTCGACTTTGATGACGGTGGCGCCGCCGTCGGCGAGCAGCTTGGTGCAGTACGCGCCCGCTATTCCGGTTGATAGGTCCACAACCGTGTAACCGGCGAGGGGCATCCGCCCACTCACGCCTGCCATGAAGGACTGGTGGTCAGAACTTCCGGGCCGTCGGCGGCGATCAGAACGGCTTCACGCCCGAAGACCGCTCCGACTCCCGGTTCCCAGACATATCCGGTCACGGCCAGCACCATTCCCGGCTCCAAGCGTTCGTCGGCCGCGCTTTGGGGTAAGTGCTTGGAGACGACGGGCGGATCGAAGCCCATGCCCAGACCCCGCGCGACCGGCATGGGTGGTGCGGGCTCCCCCGCTGCCTGGTACGCGGCGAGCAGTTCGTCGGCCGCGGCGCCCGGTCGGCATGCGGCTAACAGCCTGGCCCACAAGCCTTCCCAGCGCCGATACAGGGTCGCGGCATTCGTCCTGCCCACCGGCCAGGTCCGCCCGACCTCACCGATGTAGCCGCCGGCCAAGACCCCAGCGGAAAAGGCCACCAGGTCGCCGTCCTGCACGCGGCCGTCCCCGTTGACCCGCCGCCACGGGTGTTCGCGCGAAGTCACCCACGCAACATCCTGATTCGATGGGGTGCTCACCCCGCCGGCCGCCAAGGCCTCCACCAGCACCCCCGCCAAGGTCTGCTCGCTGACCCCGGGCCGCAGCTCGGACACCGCGGCGGCCAAACCCGCCTCGGCCACCGCGATCGAGTCCCGCAGCGCAAGCACCTCCTCGGCGGTCTTGATGCGCCGGGCGGCGCGCATGGCGACTTCCCCGTCGACCAGTTCGGCATTGGGAAACGCCGTCGGCAGCAGCTGCGCGAAAACCGGCGACAGCGCATCGGTTCCGACGCGGCGGACGGTGGCCGCACCCTCGATGCGCTGCAGCACCGAGATGGTGTTCATCGGGTTCCAGGAGATGCCATACAGGTTCTCGTGCGGGATGTCGTCGGGGACGCCCTCGTCCCAGGTGCTCAGCAGGTGAACGGCACCCGTCGTGCGCACGAGCACACAGGTAGGGCCGAACGGCCGGGTCCCGGCGACCCACAGCTGTGGAGTGCCGGAGACATAACGAACGTTGGCTTGCCGACCCAGGACCAGGACATCGAGATCGTGCGCCGCCATCTGGTCCAGCGCTCGTTGGCGACGCCCCGACCGCAACGCCCGATCGTCGGGCAGGACTTCAGTTGCCATAAGGGTCATACGGGTAGTCGGTCAATTTCGTCCAGCCTTCCTCGGTGATCACCAGGACCTCTTCGCTGCGGTAGCCGCCGGTCCCGTCCTCCCACACCACCGGCTCCAGGACCAGCACCATCCCCGCCTGCAGGACGAACTTCTCGTCGAACTCGTCGCCGAGATCGGTTCCGATCATGGGCATTTCGGCGGCGTTGACCCCGATGCCGTGGCCCAGGTAGAAGTGTGACAGCCACGGTCGGCTACCGCCGTTGGCTTTGGTTGCGGCCCGGCCCAAATCGGCGGCGGTCACCCCGGCCCGGGCCACACCCAGCACGGCGGTCATGATCTCCTGCCACCGGTCGAACTGCGCCTGCTGGCGCGGCGTCGGATCCCGACCGACTATCCAGGTGCGCCCGAAGTCCGAGCAGTAGCCGCGGTAGGCGATGCTGACATCGGTCCACAGCACGTCGCCTTCGACCAGTTCGCGCTCGGTGCTCAGCAGCGGAAGCGCCAGGTCGCCGTGGGTTGTCCACACCCCCTCGGCCTTGCTCTGCGGCATCACCTGCCAGATCGGTTCGAGCATGCTGGCCGTGGCCCCCAACTCGAACGCCCGGCGCAAAAAGGCTGCCGACAGGTCGATTTGGCGGATGCCGGGCGCCAGCGCCTTATGGACGTCGACCATCGCTTCGTCGGTGATCCGGATGGCGGCGTGCATGCAGGCCAATTCGTCCGGGGTCTTGATCAGCTTGGCGGCGCTGACGACGGACGACGCATCGACGGGAGCACCGTTGCGAAACAACAGCTTCGCCGCGCGCGACATGGCGCCCGTGCACTCGTCGACCGCGATCACCGCCCCGGCCGGGATCAGGTCGGCCAGCACACGGGCGAAATTCTCTACACCCTCGTCGAATTCGAGATAGACCGGGCCGTGCAGGTGGTCGGCGGGCAGGTCCGATTCCTGCGAGGCGCCCTCCCGAAACGGCAGGAACAGATGCGGCCACTCATCGTCGGCAAGCACCACGGCCACCGGGCGTTCGACGTAGGACACCCCGGAATCGCCCAGCGGCCAGCTGGTTCCGGTGGCGTATACGACGGCGCTGTTGCCCAGCAGGATCATTGCGTCGACACCACGCTCGGCCATCGCCGACCGCAGGCGCGCGCCCGTCTCGCGGCGCATGCGCGCCAGATCGGGTGCCTCCGGAATCGCGAACGTTGTCACAGTCCGAGGAATTCGGTGATGTTGCCGCTGACGATCCGTGCCGCGTCCGCCGGTCCGACGGCGTCGACAACCGCGGCCAGCGACTTCTCGGAATAGCCGTACGTGCTTTCGTTGTGCGGATAGTCGCTGGACCACATCACCCTGTCCACGCCGATCTTGTCGATCAGCTGCAGACCCAGGGGGTCGACCATGAACGACGCGCTCATGTGGTGGTTCCAGTAGTACCGCACATCGTGCTGAAGCGGCCGGTTGAACATGTGCTGATAGGACGCCACCAGGTGCTCGGCGTCTTGCAGCGCCCACGGAACCCACGCGATGCCACCCTCGAACCAACCGATCCGCAGGCCCGGATGCTGATCGAGGATGCCGCCGAAGATGTACTTGGAGAACGTTTCCCGGAATCCGTCGATGTTGATCATCATCCCGACGACGACGCTGTTGAACTCGCATGGGCTCTTCGGCGGGGTCTCTCCGATGTGGTGCGTGATCGGGAGGCCGGAGGCTTCGATCTCGTCCCAGACGGCGCTCATCGAGGTGCTCGAGTAGTCGATCGGGTTGCCGTCGTCGTCCTTACCGGGATTCAGGGGCATCAGGAAGGTCTTGAGCCCCAACGATTTCAGCTCGTCCAGCGTTCGCCGGGTGCCCTGTGAATCCCACCAGTTGATCAGTCCGGCACCGTAGAAGTGACCACCCGAGCGCTCCTGAAGCTCGGCGATGTACTCGTTGTAGATGCGGAACGCGAGTTCGCGAAGTTTCTTGTCCGGGTAGTGGAAAAGCGCCAACACCGCGTTCGGGAACGCCAGCTCTTTGTCGACGCCGTCGTCGTGCAGCTCCTGGATCCGGGCCTCGATGTTGGTGCTCGCGGCCCCGGGCAGGTCGTCGTACTGCATCAGCACCGCGCTGAAGTCGCCCGGCAGGAACGACTGGCCCTTGCGCCCGACTTGATAGGCGCCGTCCTCGTACCAGATCCGCGGCGCCTTTTCCTTGAGGTCGTCGGGGAAGCGTTCGTAGAAGATGTCGGCGGCCAAGGAGATGTGGTTGTCGGCGGAGAACACCACGGTCCCTTCCGGCAGGCCCACATTGGCGCCGCTGGCGTGGCCTCGGCGATCCTTTGGTGCGCCAAAGCCTCCCGCCGGGTAGAGCGTGCTCGTCTGAGTCGTCATCATTGACCCTCCATTCGGATCGGCATTTCGAGAGTAACCACGGCGGGCTACCAGGTCACCGGCAGTTCGTAGACGCCGTAGGCGAGCCGGTCATCTTTGAACGGGATGTCCTCGATGGGGACGGCCAGCGCCAGCGTGGGGACGCGGCGGAACAACGTGCGGTAGACGATCTGCAACTCCGCCCGGGCCAGCTGCTGGCCCACGCACTGGTGTCGGCCGTAACCGAATGCGACGTTGCGGTCCGCCCCCGACCGGTGCAGGTACAGCCGATCCGGCTCAGGGAAGGCGTCCGGGTCCCAGTTCGCCGGGGCCAGATCGATGATGATGCCTTCGCGGGCGCGGATGACCTCTCCGGCGATGTGGATGTCTTCGAGCGCCACGCGGCGCTGGCCGTTTTGGATGATGCTGAGGTAACGAAGCAGCTCCTCCACGGCGCTGGCGATGACTTTCGGGTCCTCGGCGTCGCGGATGACGGCCAACTGCTCGGGATTCACCAGCAGGGCAAGCACGCCGAGCCCGATCATGTTCGAGGTGGTCTCGTGCCCGGCGATCAGCAATCCCGTACCCAACTGCGCGGCTTCCTTGACGCTGAGCTCTCCGGCCGTGACCCGTTCGGCCAGATCGGATACCGCGTCCTCGCCCGGGTTCTCCATTTTGGCTTCGACCAGCTGAGCCAGGTATTTGTGCAGGCTCATCGCGCCCTTCACGGTGTCCTCACCTGTTGCGTAGCGCGCGAGCCCGACGTTGGCGTGGTGCTGGAACATCTCGGCGTCCTCGTAGGGCACCCCGAGCAGCTGGCTGATCACCAGCGACGGGACCGGCAGCGCCAGCGCGGTGATTAGGTCGGCGGGTTGCGGTCCGGCGAGCATCGCGTCGATGTGGTCGTCGGTGATCTGCTGGATGGTAGGGCGCAAACCTTCAACTCGCTTGAACGTGAAGGGTTTCGACAACATCCGGCGGAATCGGGTGTGCTCTTCGCCGTCGGAGGTGAAGACCGATCGCGGTCGCTTGTGCACGGTGGACAACATGCCCGCATTCCAATGCGGAAACCCGGGCACCCGGTCATCGACGCTGACCCGGGAATCCGAGAACAACTCCCGACATTGCTCGTAGCCGGTGATGAGCCATGGTGTGCTGCCGTCCCAGATCCGGACCCTCGACAGCGGCTTGCTGGCTGCGAGCGCCATGACATCCGGCGGCGGGGCGAAGGGGCAGCTGGCCCGCCGGTCCATCGGGTACTCCGGGATCTCGGAAGTCGCCTCGGTCGCGCTGCTCGTCAGTGTGTCCGACATGTTTCTCATTCCTCGATGTGAATGGCCAGGGCGGGGCACGCCGCGGCCGCCCGGCGTGCGCCCTCGGCCTGCTCGGCCGATGGATTCGGATTGAGCAAGACGACGACGCCGTCGTCGTCCCGCTGGTCGAACACCTCGGGCGCGTTCATTACGCAATTCCCCGACGACGCGCAAATGTTCTGGTCGACAGTCACTTTCATCTGCGGAGCCTTCACTCGTACGGTGTCACGGGCGCCAACCACAGGCCCACGATCGCGTCGATGAGGCCGGATGCGGCTGCGCGCCACGACGATTGGTGCATAGAGACGCCTGCGGCGAGCGCGCGTTCGCGGTCGGCGCAGGTGTGCATGAGCAGGTTACGGGCCATGATGTTGCGTTCGAAGTGCACCTCGGCCGGCAGGTTGGGCAGGCAACGGTTGATGCCGTCGACGACCTGCACCAGCGACGGCGAGCTGAGCGCGCCCCTGACGATGATGTTGTAGTAGGCGGGATCGGTCATCGCTTGCGCCGCGAAGCGCGCATACCAGGTGGGGTTGCCCAGGGCCGCCAGGTGATCGGTGAGCGGACGCACCAGGCAGGCCACCCAGTCCCGCATTTCGGGAGAGTCACCCGATTTCAGCAGGTCGATCACCATCTGCTCGCGCAGCTCTTCGACGGGCCCGCGATGTTTCCGCTCGATGGCGCGCACCAGGTCGGCCTTGGTACCGAAGTGGTAGCCCACCGCGGCGTTGTTGCCCTGACCGGCGGCTTCGCTGACCTGCCGGTTGGACACCGCGAACATGCCGTGCTCGGCATAGAGCCGCTCGGCGGCGACCAGGATCGCCTCCTGGGTGGAGCTGGCCCGCTCCGTGCGCACAGTCCTACCGGCAGTGGTGGTCATTCTGCTAGTCAACCCAATACTCGCCATTAAGTCAAGCGACTGATTTAAAATCGTGCGCGGGACGCCTGCTCCACCGCCGCGGACACCTCGACACTGACACCACGCACACGACACGCCGCAGACCCTGACCCTGGTGCAAGTTTCGGCGCAAGCAAGAGTCACTTGGTGACGACGGCAGCAGTCATCCCTCGCGCTTCTTGGATCTGATCGCCTTTCCCGCGACCGTCCCGCCGTCGACCGGCAGTACGGTTCCGGTGACGTAGCGCGAGCGGTCGGTGGCGAAATACAGGGCCGCTTCCGCGACGTCCTCGGGTGTGCCCTCGCGCTTCAGCGGCCGGTCGGCCCGCATCGTCTCGCGGATCGCCGCCTCGAACCGTTCGACCTGCTCGGCATCCATATTCGCCGCGGACTTCGCCACTATCGGGGTGGGGATGTTGCCAGGCGCAATGGCGTTGACCCGAATCTCGTAGTGAGCCAACTCGATTGCCGCGCACTTGGTGAACTGAATGACCGCCGCTTTCGAAGCGCGGTAGGTCATGACACCGCCGCCGGCCTGAATTCCGCCTATCGAGGTCACATTGATGATGGACCCCCCGCCGTTGTCGGCCATGTGCTGGGCGGCCTCTCGGGTTCCCGCCATCACGCCTAAGACGTTGATCGCCATGACCCGGTGGAAATCGGACAAGTCGTCATCGAGGAATCGGCGGTGCATGGTGCCCGAAACCCCGGCGTTGTTCACCATCACGTGCAGACCGCCGAACTTCCCGACCGCAGCGGCCACCAATGTTGCGACCTGTTCGGGATCCGAAACATCGGTCCGCCGGAACAATGCGTTGGGTCCCAGCGCAGTCGCCAGCGCCTCACCTCGGTCGGTTTCGACATCGGCGATGACGACGCGCGCGCCCTCGGCCACAAACCTCTCGACCATGCCGCGACCGAGACCGGACACCCCGCCGGTGACAATGGCAACCTTGCCGGCCAGTTCGTCGACCACATGACGAGTTAATCGGCGCCAACCCCATTAAGTCAAGCAATTGATTTAAGGACGCCCGTGGTTCGCGGCATCAGTCGCCCGCTGACCACGCACCCCCAACGTGACGGTGACGAGCGTCCGGACGATGATGAATTCACTGTTCGTCGCACACCTGGGGAAGGCAAGATCATGAAGGTTTTGGTTATCGGTGGCACAGGACTGATCGGCTCGCAGGTCATTGCCAATCTGACCGAGCTGGGACACCAGGCGATCTCGGCCTCGCCGCGCTCGGGTGTCAACACCGTCACCGGCGAAGGTCTCGCCGAGGCCGTAGCGGGTGCCGATACGGTTGTCGACCTCTCCAACTCGCCATCCTTCGACGACGAACCCGTGATGAACTTCTTCACCACCTCGACGAGAAACCTTCTCGCCGCGGAGCGGGCGGCAGGTGTGCAGCACCACGTCGCGCTCTCGATCGTGGGTGCCGACCGTGCCCCAGACAGTGGCTACATGCGGGCCAAGGTTGCCCAGGAGAAGTTGATCGTGGAATCGGGATGCCCATATTCGATCGTGCGCGCGACTCAGTTCTTCGAATTCGTCGACGCCATTGCCGATTCGGCAACCGACGGCAACACGGTCCGGCTGCCGGATGGTGCGTTCCAGCCCATCGCCGCCAAGGACGTCGCCGCGGCCGTCACCCAAGCAACGATCAGCGATCCGACCAACAGCATCTCCAACATCGCCGGCCCCGAAAAGCGCGGCATGGACGACTTCATCCGGACCGCCCTTGCCGCGTCCGACGATCCACGCCAGGTCGTGGGCGACCCCACGGCCCAATATTTCGGTACCCGGCTCGACGAACGCACCATCGTTCCCATCGACGGCGAAGACCCGACGATCTACCCCACCCGGTTCAGCGACTGGAAGGCCCCTCGGGCGCGCAGCGGAGCGCATGAGGCGTGACATGAATACGGCATCGCGCCCCGGAGCCAATCGCGCCAGTCGCCCGCAGGCCACGGAGGTGGTCGCCGACCAAATCGCGCAGTTCTGGGGCGCGGTGGATGCCCTGGTGCACCATGCGCTGATACCGTTCCGGCTAACGCCCTAGCACGGTATAAGGCGCCGGGACCAAACCGACCGGAACGAGGAGCGATGAAGCCTGTGCTACCGACAAGCGGGGTTCTCTTCGGCGGGGCGCAACTAACTAGGCGGGGCTTCATGGCCGCCGGCATCGCGGGCGGAATGGCATTGGCGGCTTGCGGCGAAACCAAGCCCCAGGCATCGGGCAGCGCCGCCCAGATGTCCGCGGCCATCGCCGCGGCCGAGGCGGCCCGGCCGCACAGCGGGCGGACCGTGACCGCCAGCCTGACTCCCCAACAGTCGCAGATTGATCTGGGTGGCCCGATCGTCCGTACGCTGGCTTTCGGCAACACCATCCCGGGGCCGCTGATCCGGGCCCGCATCGGTGACGAGCTCGTGGTAACGGTCTCGAACCGGCTCGACAATCCGACGTCGGTGCATTGGCACGGCATCACGCTGCGCAACGATATGGACGGCGCGGAGCCGGCCACACCGAACATCCCGGCCGGCCAAGACTTCACATACCGGTTCTCCGTCCCCGATTCGGGCACTTACTGGGCCCATCCGCACACCGGTCTGGATGAAGATACGGGGCTTTATCTGCCGTTCATCGTCGACGATCCGTCCGAGGGCAATTACGACGCCGAATGGATTGTCGTCCTTGATGATTGGACTGACGGTGTCGGTAAGAGTCCCCAACAGCTCTATGCCGAGCTGACGGCCCCGAACAAGCCCAGTATGCCGACCATGTCGACGACACCGACAACCTCGACGACCTCGACCACCTCGACAACTTCGTCCACCTCGACAACTTCGACGACTTCGACGACTTCGACGACTTCAAACACCTCCGCCACCTCGACAAGCCCGACAACTTCGACAACTGCGACGCCAGGGGCGTCCGGGGTCAGCGTTGGCAGAAGCGACCTGCTTGGCGGGGACGCCGGAGACATCGCCTACCCCTACTATCTGATCAACGGCCGAATTCCCAACGCCCCCACCACCTTCAACGCGAAGCCGGGCCAGCGAATAAGAATCCGTTTCATAAACACGGGTTCCGACACGGCATTTCGGGTGGCCCTGGCCGGCCATTCGATGACGGTCACCCATACGGATGGTTATCCCGTGGTGCCCACCCAGGTCGACGCCCTGCTCATCGGCATGGCCGAGCGCTATGACGTCATCGTGACCGCCGCCGACGGCGTCTTCCCGCTCGTCGCGCTCGCGGAAGGGAAAAACGACCTGGCGCGGGCATTGTTGTCCACCGGGGCCGGCAGCCCACCCGACCCCGGTTTCCAACCGATTGAGCTCACCAAACGAGTCGGCACCATCCAAATGTTCACCGCGACGACGCCTGTCAACTTGGGCCGACCCGAGCCCAACCTCAACCTTCCGGTCCTCTTGGGCGGTAACATGACGCAATACAGCTGGACGATCAACGGCGAGCCCTACAGCAAGACCAATCCGTTACACGTGCGACAGGGCCAACGGCCCACCATCACATTCGACAACCCCACGATGATGTATCACCCAATTCACCTACACGGCCACACTTTCCAGATGCTCAAGGCCGACGGGAGCCCCGGCGCCCGCAAGGACACCATCATCGTGTTGCCCAAGCAGCGACTGCTCGCCGTGTTGGTCGCCGACAACCCCGGCACGTGGGTGATGCACTGCCACAACACCTACCACCAATTCGCCGGCATGATGACCCGGCTGGACTACGTCTTCTGACGTCAGGCGGTCGCAAAAAAGTCCAGCAACAAGTCGTTGACCGTTGAGGACTGCTCGATCTGCGGGCAGTGCCCGGCCTTGCCGACCACCGCCGATCGGGCACCGTCGATCTGCTTGGCGATCTGAGCGGCCCAGCCCGAGGGAAGGAGCTTGTCGTCTCCCCCTTCGACGACAAGCGTCGGAACACGGATGCGCTCGTACGGCCGTGTACTCGATGGAGTCGAGGAGGGCCCGGCTGTCGAGTCCTGGGGGCGTCGAAATCGCGCCGCGGCCACGGCCTCCCAAGCACCGGGCGCAGTGCTCGACTCATAACGGCGCCGCACGTAGTCCTCGTCCGCCGGGTAGCCGGAGTTGTAGAACAGCGCCTCGACGATGCGCCGCATCGCGGGCAGAGTCGCGTCGTACTGCTGGAGCGCGTCAAAGTGCCGGTTCTGCTGGATCTCCCCGCCCCCGCAGATGGCCGCCAGGGTGCGGATCGGCAGCCGCGGCGTACCCGATGTGGCGTCGGTGAGCAGATTGACTGCGCCCATCGAGTTGCCGACGAAGTGCGCCGAGTCGATGCCA
>Ga0306918_10001529_pt1 | contig 11493 bp, 13 predicted proteins | sample tim00Cox0000000H_FD_203315 | JGI IMG/M metagenome (GOLD analysis project Ga0306918, IMG submission 203315) | Lab enrichment of tropical soil microbial communities from Luquillo Experimental Forest, Puerto Rico - timezero.00C.oxic.00.000.00H (v2)... | ecosystem: Environmental > Terrestrial >... | reverse complement strand
GCGGGATCAGCTCGAACGCGGTCAACTGATCGGCAGTGGCGGCGCGGGCGCGGGCGAAGAGGTCCATGACCTCCTCCACTCTGGTGAGCCCCAGGAGCGCGGTCTCCACTTCGCGCGGCTTTGGTTGCAACATCGCATGGCCAGGACCGAGGAATAGAGGATGCAGATCGAGGCGGCGTTGGAGCGCATAAAAGGGGTGGTTGGACCCAGAGGTTGGATTGCCGACCCCGGCGAGTGCGAACCCTATCTCGTCGAAGCCCGGCGCCTCTGGCGCGGCGCGACACGGCTCGTCGTCCGCCCCGCTGCGACCGCGGAAGTCGCGGCGGTGGTGCGGATCTGCGCCGAAGCCAGACTGCCGATCGTGCCGCAAGGCGGCAACACCGGCCTCGTCGGCGGCGGCGTCCCGCCCGAGGACGGGCAGAATATCATCCTCGCCCTCAGCCGCATGAACCGCATCCGCGCGATCGACCCGGTTAATTTCACGATGACGATCGAGGCTGGCTGCATCCTCGCGCACCTGCAACAGGCGGCGGCCGAGGCCGACCGGCTGTTCCCGTTGAGCCTCGGCGCCGAGGGCAGCTGCCAGATCGGCGGCAATCTGTCGACGAATGCAGGCGGGATCGCGGTGCTGCGTTACGGCAATACCCGCGAACTGACCCTGGGCCTTGAGGTCGTGCTGCCGGACGGCCGGGTATGGGATGGCCTCAGGGGGCTTCGCAAGGACAATACCGGCTATGATCTGAAGCAGCTCTTCATCGGCGGCGAGGGCACGCTCGGCATCATCACCGCCGCAACCGTCAAGCTCTTTCCGAAGCCGCGCGAAGTGGAGACCGCGCTCCTGGGGCTCACCAGAGTGGAGGAGGTCATGGACCTCTTCGCCCGCGCCCGCGCCGCCACTGCCGATCAGTTGACCGCGTTCGAGCTGATCCCGCGTGCTGCACTCGATCTGGCGCTGATCTATATACCCGGAACGGCCGATCCACTCACGGCACCCCACCCCTGGTACGTCCTGCTCGAGATGTCGTCGAGCCAAACCGACAGCGGCATTCGCGCGCTTCTGGAAAGACTTCTCGAAGGGGCGCTTACAGACGATCTCATCGCGGACGGCGTCATTGCCGAAAGCGGCGCGCAGGCCAAGGACCTATGGCACATCCGGGAGGCGATCGTCGAAGCGCAGGATTATTCGGGCTCGATCAAGCACGACGTCTCGGTGCCGATCAGCCGCGTCGCGGAGTTCGTTGTCCGCGCCACCGCGGCGGTGACCGAGCGGCTGCCGGGGATCCGGCCGATAGCCTTCGGCCATGTCGGCGACGGCAACATTCACTTCAACCTAACGCAGCCGGACGGCGCCGAGACTTCGGCCTATCTCGCGCGCTGGCAGGAGTTCAATGACCTCGTCCACGGTATCGTGCGCGAGCTCAATGGCTCGATCAGTGCCGAACATGGGGTCGGCCGCCTCAAGCGCGACGAGATCACCCATTACAAATCGCGGGTCGAAATCAAGCTGATGCACACGATCAAACGCGCCCTCGATCCCGACAACATCATGAATCCGGGGAAGGTGGTAAGCGTGTAGCACTGCCTCCGGGTATTTCGCGGCGATCGAGCTAGGCGTAATCCAGCCTAAAGATCACAGGGTTTCCGCGTCCAGGGCCGGCACCGGGAGTTCTTCGATAAGTCCGCCGCTCAGCCGGAAGACGTTGTCCTGTGGCACCGGCAGCGTCAGTGCGATCTCGCGCGGCAGGCTCGCGTACAACCCGCGCAGCACGCGGCTGACGACGCCGTGAGTGACCGCGATGACGAACGGCGCGCCGACCGCCTCACTCAGCCACTCGGCAACCCGAGCGGCAAAACTGTCGTAGGTCTCTCCACCGGGGGCGCGGAAATTCCATTCATAACGGCCGTCGCCATCGAACGCCCCGGGAGAACGCAATTCGATGTCGCGAAAAGTAAGCCCGTCCCAGGAGCCGGCCGAAATCTCGCGGAGCCGATCGTCAAATCTCAGCTCGGGCCACACCGGGAGGTGCTGGGCGATGATCTCCGCGGTCCGCGTAGCGCGGCCCAGCGGGCTGGCGACAATCCGGGCGGATGCGGCCTCCGGCAATTTCTGCACAACTCGCCCGATCGCACGGGCCTGAGCAATGCCGCGTTCGGTCAACGGCGAATCAAAGCGGCCCTGAATCCGCCGTTCCCGGTTCCATTCCGTCTCGCCGTGACGGACCAACAGAATGCAGCCGGTCACGGCGCCCCCTCCCTAACCCTCCCCCCGCGAGCAGGGGAGGGAAGGGTGGGGGTTGTGCAAGCGATAGAGGACATGCCGCTTCAACGGACCGTCCGGAAGCTTGGGATGATCGAAATCGTCTTTGGGAACCCGGGTCATCCCAAGCCGTTCCATGACCCGGCGCGAGCGCCAATTGGCCGGAACCGTCAACGCGACGATCTCGTCGAGGCCGAGCTGCTCGAAACCGTAATCGAGCGCCGCCTGGGCGGCCTCCGTCGCGTACCCCTTGCCCCAATAGGCGCGCGCGAGACGCCACGCCACTTCGACTGCCGGCGTGAAGTGAGCTTGATAGGAGACCGTTTCGAGACCGACGACGCCGATGAAGCTCACCTCGCCCGGAAGCTCGGCGACCCATTGGCCGAAGCCATGTTCCTCCCAATGAGCGCGCCTGCGACCCACCCAGCCGGGCAGCGGCAACAGGTATTCCATGGCGACGGGATCGGCGGAAAGCTCGGCGAAGGCCGCCTCATCCTCATCGCGCCATTGCCGCAGCAGTAGCCGGGCAGTCCGCAGCAAGACGGTCACGGCTACTTCTTTTTACCGAGCCCACCGAGCTGTGACAGGAACATCTCCTGAAGCTGCTCGAAACCCTTGAGGGTCGCCGGCAGCCACGTCTTGATCATCGCCTCGGGATCCATCGCTTTGAGGGTAGCGCGCAGCCGCTCTTCCACTTCGGGCAGGAGCGCCTCCTGCAGTGGCTTCACATCCGGCAGGCCCAAGAAAGCGCGCGCCTCCTCCGGCGTGCAATCGATATCGATCTTGAATTTCATCGCAGCGTTTCCTCCTGGCGGGGATATTGACTGAAGCTGCGCGAGGACGCACCTGCTGTCGAAGATTTCGTGTAGTCTCTTGGTCATGGCCGTCGAGATCCCCTTCCGCCGCGAGTTCTCGTTCGAATATGGTCGGCTCGAACCGGTCGCGCCGATGATCCGTCGCATCGTCGCACGCAACCCGAGCCCGTTCACATTCCGGGGCACCGGAACCTATGTGGTCGGCGAGGGCGCGGTCGCGGTGATCGATCCGGGCCCCGATCTTCTCGAGCATGTCGAGGCACTCCTCGCTGGTCTCGTGGGCGACCGGGTTACCCACATCCTGATCACCCACACGCATCGCGATCATTCGCCGGCGGCGCGAGCGCTGCAGGCGGCGACCGGCGCGCCGACATACGGATTCGGCCCGCATGCCGGCGGCCATCGCGGTGAGCCGGCGGTCGAGGAAGGCGGGGATTGGGATTTCGTTCCGGACGTCACGCTTCGCGATGGCGAAAGGATCGCGGGTGCAGGCTGGCTCTTCGAGGCCATCCACACACCAGGCCATACCTCGAATCATCTATGTTTTTCACTGCCCGACAACGGCGTGGTGTTCAGCGGCGATCATGTCATGGGGTGGTCGACGAGCGTCATCGCGCCGCCCGATGGCGATATGGCCGCCTACATGGCCTCGCTCGACAGATTGCTCGGCCGCCGGGACCAGGTTTATTGGCCGACCCACGGGCCTGCGATCACCGAGCCGCAGGAGCACGTACGGGCCTTCATTGCCCACCGCCGGGAGCGCGAGGCCGGCATTCTCGACTGCCTACGCACCGGCATGGGCCGCATCGATGCGATTGTCGAGCGGCTCTATGTCGGGTTGCAACCGGCGTTGCGCGGCCCCGCCGGGCGCTCTGTGCAGGCGCATTTGATCGACCTTGTTGTCCGCGGCCTTGTTGAGAGCGACGGCCCGCCAAGCCTCGAAACGAATTACCGAATCTCCCGCCTGTAATGCGTATCGGCCTTGCTGCCGCGCGTGCCGGACTGGCCATTGTGGTCACGCTCGCGGGCTGCTCTCAACCGGTGGCGACGGGTCGGCCCCAACTCGGGGCTCCAGCAACGGGCGACAACACGAGCCTAAGCGGCTCCGGTGCTGTCCGAGCGGGCAGTTTCCCGCGCTCTTTTTTGATTCCCGGGACCGATAGCTCGATCCGCGTCGGCGGCTGATGTCGTCGCCGCGAAGCTTTGATCCCGGTTGAGCGCTAATGTCAGCGCCGAAACCCTTTCGCGATCACATAGGTCTCCGCTGACCGGGCGCGGCTTGCCGGCGGCTTGGCATGACGCACCTCGGCAAATGCTCGTTTGAGCTGCGCGAGCAGCATGCCCTGAGCGCCGCCTTGAAACATCTTTGCCACAAGGGTGCCGCCGGGCTTCAGAACCTCGGAGGCGACCGCGAATGCGGCCTCGGCTAGCGCGACTATCCGCAGGTGATCGGTCGCGGCATGGCCGGTCGTCGACGGCGCTATATCGCTCAGCACGACATCGGCGAGACCGTCGAGCTCGACCGTCACTTCCGCAGCGACAGAAGCGTCGTGAATGTCGGCGCGCAGGATCGTTGCGCCGGCAATCGGCGCCGTATCGGCGATATCGATCCCGACAACGCGGCCGCTAGCGCCGACGCGCTCTAGGGCCACCTGCGTCCAGCCACCCGGCGCGCAGCCAAGGTCTACAACCCGCGCCCCAGCTCGCAGGAGCCGGTACCGATCGTCCAGCTCGATCAGCTTGAAGGCGGCACGCGACCGATAGCCGAGGCGGCGAACCTCGGTAACATAAGGATCGTTGAGTTGCCGCGACAGCCACGCAGTCGAGGACGGCTTTCGCCGGCCGGCGCTGCGAACTCGTACCCCCATGTCAGGCCTGCATCAGGTCGAATAGAATCCCTTCCCGCACGCCGCGATCGGCAACGCGCAGATGCCCGACCGGCCAGGTCTTACAGATCGCATCGAGGATCGCACAGCCGCTCACCACCAGATCGGCGCGCTCGCGACCGACGCAAGGGTTGGCGGCGCGCCCGGCGAGGTCGAGACCCGCCAGCCGCGCCGACACGGTCGAGATCTGCTCGAACGTGAGCACACTGCCGTCGACCAGCGCCCGGGTGTAGCGGGGCAACGCGAGGTGAATGCCGGCGAGCGTCGTCACCGTTCCCGAGCTTCCCAGCATTTGCACCCGGCCGGTTCTGACGTGGCGCAAAAGCTCGTGAGCTCGCTCGAACGGCGCCAGCGCCGCCACCGCTTCGGCAACCATGGCGCGGTACGTCGCCGATGAAACCTCAGCACCGCCAAAGCGATCGGTTAGGGTAACCACCCCGAACGGCAGTGAGATCGAGCCGATAATATGCGGTCGCCTCCGGCGGTTTTGCGGGCCCATCAGCCGCAACCACACGATCTCGGTCGAGCCACCACCGATATCGAAGACGATGGCGTACGGGATACGTGGATTGAGCAGCGGCGCGCAGCCGGCGACGACGAGTCGGGCCTCCTCAGTGCTCGAGATTATTTCGATGTCGAGCCTAGTCTCCTCGCGTACCCGGGCGACGAACATCTCGCAGTTGACCGCCTGGCGACAGGCTTCCGTGGCGACGTACCGTCCTTCGGCGATGTTGCGGGCGGCGATTTTGTCGGCGCAGATCTTAAGCGCGTCGAGGGTTCGCGAAATCGCCTCCGCCGACAGAGCGCCGGTCGCCGTCATACCTTCACCGAGTCGGACAATTCGGGAAAAAGCATCGACGACGCGAAAGCTCGGGCCGGCCGGCCGTGCCACCAGGAGCCGACAGTTATTCGTGCCAAGATCAAGCGCCGCAAAAAGGGGGGCGAAGCGGTGGGCGACCGGCCGTGGTGGCGCGGGTCGATACCCCGATAGACGGGAACGCTCCGCCCGCAGCCCCGCCGCGCCAGATTGCAGCCCACCATGGCCCTGAGCGGGGGCGACCGAACCGCCTCCACGCGATGCCAATGTGCCAACCGGCTTATCCAAGGGGCGACCTGTCGTCATCGGAGCAAGCAGGGGATCGTAGCGCAGCCGCCACCAAATCGAAACCCTGTCAAAATGGCGACTGATTACGCCTTTAGAATTATGTTGATTTTTCGCAATCCAGAACGCAATCCTACGCAACCCTGTCTAACTGTGATAGAGCGCGCCCTTGGCGTGGGGGATCGTCTAACGGTAGGACAGCGGACTCTGACTCCGCCAGTGTTGGTTCGAATCCAGCTCCCCCAGCCAACTGATTTTATTGACTTTTCTCCCTCCTGACCGCAGAACAGCTGCGGCCAGTTGGGAGGTCAGTTGGGAAAATTCGTTCCCTTTTCGAGCTTGCGGATCGCACTTTCAGCGAGCGCCGGGTCGCGATGCAGATAGTGGGCATCCAGGATCGCGCCCACGTCACGCAGGCTGTGCCCGGTAATCGCCGAGATCTCGGCCTCGGTGCAGCCGCACACCGCCAGCCGGGTCACCGCGGTGCCGCGCAGATCGTGGAACGTCACCCCGACAATACCGGCCATCGCACAGGCCTTGCGCCAGGACGACCGGAACCCGTCTTCGGTCCAGGGCTTGCCGTCGGTGTTGACCAGGATGACCGGGCTGCGCCGTGCCGTGGTATCGAGCGCGGCCTTGAGTGGCGCACCCACCGGGATTCTGACGCGGGCCCCCGTCTTCCCTTGACGCAGTTGTAAATGGCGCCCGTCGTAAGCCGACCACGGCAGGCGCAACAGATCGCCCTGCCTCTGCCCCGTCCATAGCGCGAGCAGCAACGCGAGATGCAAGTGCGGCGGCGCGTGCTCTACGAACGCCGTCTCGTCTGTTGCTGTCCAGATCTTGTCGGCGCGGGAGCCGCGATACAGGCGCCCGCCCTTTTCACAAGGGTTGGCCATGATCAGGCCGCGGTCGAGCGACCACGACAACACGCGGGCGAGCACCACCCAAGCATAGTCTGCCTGCCGGCGCGAGGTCATGGCGAGATCGTCCCGCCATGCCATGAACACGCCGCGGCTGCGGCGGTCGATCAGAGCCGAAAGCGGAAAGTCGCCAAATTTTTTCTCGATGAGCTTGATCTTGGCGATGTAATCCGAGCGGGTACGTGGTGCCAACCCGAGAAAATCCTGCGAATTTTGAAAAGCGCGCAGAACACTCAGCAGGATGTCTCGAGACGGTGCGCGCCGCGGCGCGACCGCTTCGTTGTAGCTCGCCTGGAACTCGGGTGTTCCAGGCTTACCGTGCAGCCTGGGGCCACCCTTCCACGCGTACCAATAGGTGACCTGGCGGCCGTCGGCGAGCCGTTTCCTGACCCGGTTGAGGCCCTTCAGCCTAACATGCATGGGTTGCCAACCATTCATCTAGCGGAACCGCAGGTTCTTTGCTGGAACCGGTCGTTACCAGCTCGATCGTGATGTGACCATCTTTATCAACCTTGATTCGGGCGACCTCGCAGCCCGCCGCCTTGGCGGCTTTGATGGCCGCGGCGACATCGCGTTGGCGGAAGGTTGAGGGGCGGCGGGACATGGTGCCTATTCGGCAATCCAATCTTGTGCTAGGGCCCGTCGCTGCGGAAGCGACAGGACACGCGGTTCAACGAGGGCATTCAATTATCCGCATCCTTTTCGTGGACCTGATTTCGTATTTCGTTCTACTTTGCTTCCAAGGACCGCACGAAGTTGCTAAAGGCGCGCTTCGCTGCCTTTATCCGAGATTCATCTGGCAGTCCCGATGGGCCCTTAGTCTCAAGTAAAATCAACGCGAGAATTAAGACGATTATATTCACCGTGTCCGTCCATGACGTTCCCTCTCCCAGCTTAACCCGGCTCATTCCCTCCTCCACTATTTTATACGCCGCAATCGTTGCTTTACTAAAATCGGCAGCCTCGTGCCCAGAAACAGCAAAGGGCAAATCGAGACGTCCGTAGAACGTCCCGGTTTTGGGGGCGTTAGGATCAACATCCTCATGCCAAACCAAATCCGCGGGCTTTACACGAAGAAGCGGCGCGAGTTTTTCCATCCACTCGACAGACAGCTTGCTTTCGCCTCGCTCTAATTTGCTGATCGTCGCGGCCGACGTGCCGGCTTTAGCGGCAAGTTCCAACAATGTCAGTCCCATCGCCCGACGCAGCACCGCAATCCGGTTGGACGTGAAGGGCTGCTCTGTAACGTCGATGTTGGGCGTGAGGGATCGCCCTGTATTCGGGTCTCCGCTGATTTGTTCCGCCGTCATCCCACTCTCCTGCTTCGGTTCCCCTGTCTGAACCATATCGTTTTCCGAAAGAAACCGTCAAGCTCTCGGTTCGACGATCCCTTCGGCGATCTCTTGTTTTTTTTCGACAATCAGCATAACGTTTCGTTTATGAGACTTAAGGAATGGCGTGAAGCACGGCGGCTGTCGTACGACCAAGCTGCGAAAGAGTTAAATTTGTCCAACGCGGCAACCGTGCTGCGGTACGAGAACGGGACTCACATCCCGAGGCCGGCTGCGATGCGCAAAATTTTCGAGCGCACCGCTGGTGCGGTGACTCCGGCGGATTTTTATTATCACCGTCTCGGTCAGGCAAAGCCCGCGCCGCACAAGCCAACAGCCGGTCAACGCAACAGCTCGCGTAAACTACGCCGCCCTGATGCGGCGCCATGATCGTTTCTCTTTCGGAGAAATAGTTTCGTAAAGCCAAATATCGCTCAGACCCGTGGAGGGGAGCGAGCTTGGAGATTTTGGACCGCACCGTGACGATTCATAAGCACCCGCGCCCGCCAGTCCGCGCCAAGCGCCCCACAGAGTCGACGCCGCGCGACAGAGCGCCTCGCGGCGCGCCGGCTGCGGTCGTTGCCCGGCGGCCAGCTGAGCGTCCCGCGCCACGCGCCGGAAGGGCTCGTGGAGCGCCGGCTCTGCTGATCGGGGTCGCCCCACCGCGGCAGCGCAGGAGGAGCCCAACCCGGAAGCCGCGATGAGACTCAGATATGAGCACACTGTATGGCGTCGGCCCGCCACGGCCGGAAGGGAGAGCCGCGCCCTTAAATGAAAAGCGCCGCCCCAGCAAAGCGGCGCCTTCCAAAACAGCAATTTCGGCAACCGGCAACCAGGGCTCATATATCGCGGCCCGCGACCGGGTTCAAGCGCCCCCGTGTGGCGCCTCGTCCCTCGATCGCCGCTTCGCCGGCGATGTCGACTTATTGATCGGCCGCAACCCGAGCGAATTTGCCGTCGTCCTCGCTGAAATCGGCGATGAGCTCGGCATCTGCGCCACGCTCGAGGGTGCCGTGCTCCGCCGCGCCAGACTCGGGCAATCGGTCCACGCCTCGTCTGGTCGCGGCGCGATGGGGGCGTCCAATGACCCGCGGCCCCAGACCGAGGCGGAGCGCGGCAGTGCATATCTCGCGCCACGACCAGGTGTCGTCGCCTCGAATTGCCGACTGATCAACAAGAACACGTTGAAGGCCACGGCTGATATCGAGGTACCGAAATGGGCGGTGAAGGTCCACGGCGTTATGTGGCATGTCAAGGGCGACTCCGAGTGGATCGCACTCCCTTCACGCGAATGGCTCGACAGGGACGGTAATCGCCAATTCGCGGTTCTGATCGAGTTCACCGACAAGGACGTCGAGCGCCGGTTCAAGGACGCCGCCCTCGCTGCCATCAAGCTGATTGCCGGAGACACCGCTTGAGCGCAGCGTCAATTGCCCGAACTCTCGGCGGCACCGGGCAGCCCTGTCGCGGGTGGTATCAGTGCAACTGCCCGGTGTGCTGCGGCGAGGCGAAACTCGGTATTAAAGACGTTGTTGGCGGGCTCGCGGTGAATTGTTTCAAGTTGTGCCGCCGCACCGACATCCTCGCCGAGCTTGAACGTCTGCGGCTGCTCAACGGTGAGCTCGGCGAGCCCGAAGATCCCCATCAAGCAGCGCAGCGGCGCGCCAAGGAAGAGGCAGAGACACGCCGCCGGGTCGCTGAGGCCCGCGACTTCATCGCCAACGAATGCCTGTCCTGGAACACAACCGGCCAGATCGCACGATATCTTCGCAGCCGCGTGACCGATCCGAGCGAGCTGCCAGCGTCGATCATGTGGCACGGCCTGATGAGGCATCCTGAGGGCGGGCAACGCCCCTTGATGATCGGCGTGATCGAGCACGTCGAACTCGGCATCATTGGCGCCACCCGAACCTTTCTCGCGGCCGATGGCAGCCAAAAGGCCTCGTTCCGCCAGCCGCGCCTGTTCCTTGGGGTGGCCAGCGGCGGTGCGGTCCGGCTCGGGGCCGTAAACCCTCGCGTCGAGCTGGTCGTCGGCGAAGGCATCGAGTCGACCCTCAGCTACATGCAGCTGTACGGTCTCCCGGGCTGGGCTGCGTTATCCGCGAACGGCATCAAGAACTTGGTGTTGCCGCCGGAAGCGCGTCGCATCGTGATCGCGGCTGATAACGACCGCAACGGCACCGGCTGGAAGGCCGCCGTCGCCGCCGCCCGGAAATGGGTCTTCGAAGGCCGGCGCGTGCGCATCGATATGCCGCCAATCATCGGCACCGATTGGAATGACGTTCTGCTTTCGCGGGGGGTCGGTCATGCCGCCTGACGATGACGGCGACAATGTCGTGCATCTCGGCAAGAAGTCTCGCAAACTTCGTAATCCGCCAGCTGGCGTCGTCGTCATCAGCCCTAGCGCGCCCCTCGTCATTGCGCAAATTTTCCTTGATCACACCTACGGTGATCCGCGACGCGCCAAACTCATCCGACACCGCGGCGGGTTTTATCAATGGAACGGCAGCTCATGGTCCGACAATGGCGAAGAACCCCTGCGCGCCGAACTTTATGAATATCTCGCCGGATGCTTCCGCCCCGCAAAACAAGGTAACGGGATCGAGCCCGTACAGCCCAATATCAAACTTGTAACTGAGGTCCTCTCCGCACTTCGCGCCCTCGCGCTAATCGCCGACGAAATCGAGCCGCCAGTCTGGCTAGGCGATGACCCAAAACGACCGCATTCGAAAGAAATTGTCGCGTTCAAGAATGGACTTCTCCACCTGCCGACACTCGAATTGATTTCGCCGACCCCAGAATTCTTCAATCTCACGGCTCTGGGGGTTGCGTGGGACGAAAACGCCGAAAAGCCAAGCCATTGGTTCGATTTCTTACAGCAGCTCTGGCCTGACGATTCCGAATCGATCAATACGCTGCAGCAGATCTTCGGCTATTGTTTGACTCCTGAAACGAGGCTGCAGAAAGCCTTTATGATCATCGGCCCGCCCCGCTCGGGAAAAGGCACGATCGGCCGGGTATTGGGTGCGCTTGTCACCAGCGCCAATACTGCATCCCCTACGCTGTCGGGTCTCTCGCGCCAGTTCGGCCGCCAATCGCTGATCGGCAAAACCCTCGCATTGATTGGCGATGCGCGAGTGGGATGGGATACCGATCCCGTCGCCATTGCCGAGCACCTTCTC
>Ga0306918_10001524_pt1 | contig 11508 bp, 12 predicted proteins | sample tim00Cox0000000H_FD_203315 | JGI IMG/M metagenome (GOLD analysis project Ga0306918, IMG submission 203315) | Lab enrichment of tropical soil microbial communities from Luquillo Experimental Forest, Puerto Rico - timezero.00C.oxic.00.000.00H (v2)... | ecosystem: Environmental > Terrestrial >... | reverse complement strand
CACCAACATGGGGACCCTCACAGTCCCCCCGAAACCCGCAGCGATTGTCCGCTTCAAACCACGTCAAAACTAAGGATAACCTGCGGCCGCCCCTGATGTGCGGCCTAAACCAATGGATAGGGGGCGCTCGGCGGCCAAGCTGCTCGTCAAGGATGAGGCGCGGCGGATTGCGGCGAATATCGCCAAGCTGCCGGGGCTAGTGCGGAAGGCTTGATAGGGTCTGCAACGGTCGGGCTTGCCACCTGGGCCTCCATCAACGACAGGAGCTAATCATCATGCCGGCGGAGCGCTTCGATTTCGCCAATGCTCAGGGCGAAAAACTCGCGGCACTGCTCGATCGTCCGGACGGGCCGATCCGCGCGGTGGCTTTGTTCGCGCATTGCTTCACTTGCGGCAAGGACAACAAGGCGGCGCGGTTGATCGCGCACGGCCTTACGTCGCACGGCATCGCTGTGCTGCGCTTCGATTTCACCGGACTAGGCGGCAGCGAAGGCGAATTCGCCAACACCACATTCTCGTCTAACGTCGACGATCTTGTTGCTGCGGCCGATCACTTGCGAACGCACATCGCCGCGCCGGCGATTTTGATCGGCCATAGCCTCGGCGGCGCAGCGGTGCTCGCCGCGGCGCATCGCATCGCCGTAGCGCGTGCGGTCGTAACCATTGCCGCGCCGTCCGATCCGGCCCACGTTGCCGGCCTGTTCGGCGCGCGTGTCGAAGAAATAAAAAGCCAAGGCGAAATCGAAGTGGCGCTCGCCGGCCGGCCTTTCCGCGTCCGCCGCGCCTTGCTCGACGACATCGCCGAGCAAAATCTTGCCGCGCGTATTGCCGAGCTTCACAAGGCGCTGCTGGTCTTCCATTCTCCGACCGATGCAACGGTCGGCATCGACAATGCCAGCCGTATCTTCACGACGGCAAAGCATCCGAAAAGTTTTATCTCGCTCGCCGGCGCCGATCATTTGCTGCGGCGGCCGACCGATGCCGCCTATGTCGCGCATGTGATTGCCGCCTGGGCCGAGCGTTATCTCGAAATGACGGCGACGACGCCGAGCGCCGCGGAGGCGGAGCCGCATGACGTCCTGGTGCGCGAAACGCGAGACGGCACGTTCCAGCAGGAAATCACCGCCGGCACGCACCGCTTCCTCGCCGACGAGCCGGTCGCGGCGGGCGGGCTCGACAGCGGACCCGGCCCCTACGATTTGCTGCTCGCCGCGCTCGGCGCCTGCACATCGATGACGTTACGCCTTTACGCCGACCGCAAAAAGCTTGCGCTCCTGCGGACACGGGTGCGCCTCCGCCACAGCCGCATCTACGCCGCCGACTGCGCCGAATGCGAAACCAAGGAAGGCATGCTCGATCACATCGACCGCGTCATCGCCTTCGAGGGCGAGCTTGATGCTGAGACGCGCAAGCGGCTTCTGGAAATCGCCGACAAATGTCCGGTGCACCGGACGCTCACGTCGGAGATCGATATCCGCACGAGCGAGGAATCCGTTCCGAGGATGTGAGCTCATGGGTTAGCTTTCCGCCAGCGCGCAATTACCGCGGTGCGCGCCCATGGCCTGGCGCTGCTTCATCGTTGAGTTTTCAAAGCGTGTCTTTATTGCAGCCCTGGCCCATTTACGTCGTTGCGCCGGGGTCGCGTTGTTGAACCGCGCAATTGCGCCAAAGCGACCGATTGCCACCATAAAATCTCGGCGCAGCGTTACATACGTGGCGGCGCTACGTACGTATTCATTTCGACGTGGCGTGGTTTGGCGGCGCAGCTTTTCAAGTGCGACGCTATCCTCCACTAGCAATCCGCGCACGGCTAGTGCACCTAAGAACGGTCCAAGCGAAATTGCGCCCAATCGTCGGATCTGGTTCGGGCCAAGAAGCTTTTGGCTATAACGGGCCGGGAGGCCGGATAGAAGATCGCACTGTTCACCTGAAAGATTAAGCTCGGCCGCGCGAAGGCGCAGCGCGGTTATCAGTTCGTTATAGTCGGAAAATTCTGCGACGATGCGCGGATCCTCGCCCTCGGCCATTTTAATTTAGCCTCCGCGAATTACTCGGCGTCGTAGTTGTCGCCGGGTCGGCCGCCGCGGTTTCCACTCAGGGTGCCGCTCGTAAAACGGCAGCGCGGGCGTCAGCACCTCACGCCTGGGCGGTGGGCGCAGATTGGCGCGATACAGTAGTTCGAACGAGAATTTGTTTGTTTGCTCATGCTGCGTTGATTGCGGCATCACGCTGCTCGATCAGTCGCAGGCGTGGCCGCTTTCGGTTTTCTTACGTTCGAGGAAGGGACGAAGCGGGCGCGTCCGCGTCCCGTCGGGGTCGACGTTCTTTAGCCTAGCGGCAACTTTTTCAGGAATATTGCGCTCCAAAAAAGTCGGCCTGTTTTGGCCAATAACAGCGGCCGTTGCAGCTGGCATTTTCGTATCGTCATCATTCATTGGCGCGGATCCTTCCATGCTGGCATCGTTGATTGATCCCACTGGCGCGCATAATCGAGCCTTTCGGCCGGCGTAAGCTTTGCAATCTGTTCCGACGACAGACGCCTCGCCGGCTCGACGCTTTTCAGCCAATGGTCGACAACCTTCGCGGCATCCTGAACGTGACGCGGGGGCCTGGCGGGATCGGTCATCGCGGCACTTTCCCGTAAGTGTTCGGGGCCTGCTTTTGCGCAGCGGGCGTGTATGGATGCGGTGCCGGGTCGTGTGGCGGGGTCATTGCTGCCGGCTCTTCTTGGCGACCTGACAGAGTGCGATCGCGTCGGCAAAGCGGTCGCCAGTCGGGGTGTCGTCGCTCATGTCAATACTCTATGCCCGCGGCCGCCAACTCTGCCCGGTCGTGCTCAATCAACTGATTGATGTTGATCGCGGCCGCGTGCTTTTGCTTGTCGTAATCCGCCATCAATTCTTTTGCCTCCGCGAGCTTGGCCTCGGCGGCTTTCTCTCTCGCAAGCAGTTGAGCTTCGCCGAGCTCATTCAACAGTCTTGCCTCGCGCAAAACGATCGACTTTTCGAAGTCGGCAATTTCCCGGCGCCGATGTTCACTCTGACCAAGCGCATAATCCGCGGCAGCCAATTTTCTGTCTGCCTCCGCTCGAAACTCAAAAGCTTCATCACGCATGTGCACACACTCGGCGTGTATCTGCTTCAATTCGAGATAGCTTGGCGTGTCGCTCATGGCTCGGCGCGCTCCGCAATCTTGGTGTCGAGCACGCGCTTGATTGCATCGCGCAAATTGCCCTGTGCCAGCGTCAAGTCCTCATGAATGCCAATCTTTCCCTCGCGGCGATCCAATAGTGCTTCCACCCAGTTGCGAAAGTAGTCGTCGACCAATTGATCCACATCACGCTCACGTACAGTCATGCAGCCGCTCCTTCACGCTCGGGATTAGAACCGCGCAGCAATGAGGCGCGATCGTCCAGCAGCCGCTGCGTCGCTAACCGGACAAGACCCGGCACCGTCAACCCGGTGTCCCGAGCCAACTGCACAAGCTCCTGCCGCTGTTGCGCGGGGACACGAATTTCAAGGCGCGCATCGTTTGCCGTGCCGCGCAGTCTGGCGCGGACCTACAAAACGCGGCAACGCACGCCCGCGCATGTACGGCGCTTGTAGGACGTTCGCTCGATCCCCATATAAGTTTTGCCTCTCTGACAGTCGGATCTGTGAAAGCGCCCAACGCGCCAACGCGGCTGCGCGTCCGGCTGCTTCGGGAAGGGAAAGGAGAGCATGTGATGGATCTGCACCGCATCCCCGACGATCTGAGCATCCCCGAATTTCTCAAACGCGGTCGACGGCGCATCCTCTCGGATTACGAGCGGGACGACCGGGAGAGCCAGAAGCAAATCGCAGGCTTCCGATCGGCGGCCGAACAACTGCGCAAAAAGGGGGAGACCAAATGACCACCACACTGCGAATCATCGCCGGACCCTGCGTCACGCCCATCCTCAATGGCGATGTGGCGCGCGTGGTCAGACTGCCGGATGGCACAGGCCGCATCGAGTGGTGGGTGAAGGGTGTCGGCTGGACCGAAGCGCCCACCGGCGCATTCTCGCTTGACGAATTTGTGCCGGGCCCCACATGCCGGCCGGTTTTGGAAAAAGATGCCGCCAGGCTCGGATGCCGGCTGGAAGATTTTGGCCGCCATTGGACGGAAGAAATCGCTTCGCCGCGAGCCCGCGCCAAACTTGTCCACTTAATCAAAAACCGGGCATGGAATTTGGCTTGCCGCCGGATGGCGCCAGGCCACGCCTAGTCGGGGCACCATCGAATAGCGCCGCGCCTATGCCAAGCGCGCATTAACGCGCTGGTAAGACATTGATGAATATGCCGCCCGCTTGTGTCTATTCCGCGGGGGATGGCAATGGCAAAATCGGGCGTCAAGCCGCTTATATTTCTGATGGCTGTTTCCGTGATGGCGTGGGCGGCAGGAATGGCAATTCACGGCTTCTAGCCGCTCTCATTGGGCGCCCACCTGGTCGTCGACAACGACAACACCCGCCCGCCTGCCTGCCTGCCCGGCGGCAGTCGGTTCGATCTTGAGGCGCGTCTGAGATCAGATCACAGGCGTGCTGACCTCCTTCCGACAGCCCTCGGGACATCATGGGGCGGGCGTTTGCTTCCAGCCGCGCGCACCCATGCACGCATACCGCCTTCGCCAACGTCACCGCCAAACGGCGGCGAAGTTGCCGCCGCAAACGAATAAGGCCGCCAATCGAGCGGCCTTATCGCTCACATCGCTAGTGGTGCGATTGTCGCTGCTTCAATGGTTCGGGGGCGTGTGGATATTGTACCAGTGGCCCTCGAAGCAGCGGACGAGGCGGCGAGCAAGGCCGATCAGGCGAGACTCGCTGCCATGAACGCCTACCGTGAATCCACGGCTGCTATGCTGTCGATTCGCAAGGCGGAAATGGGACGGACAGCAAAAGGATGGTCGCCGTTTTCCTTCGATGACGCGATCGATCTACGGCCTCGGCCGGTCCAAGGGATGGGCGAAATAATTAATAACGGCATCCACGAATGTTGGCTTGACGCGTGGGTCGATTGTCGCCACTCGGTGCAAGTTGGGCTCGACCGTCGCGACGCTGGCACCCAAGCTTGCCGCGTATACTTGCAGGTTTTCCATAACGCGTTGAACGTAATTGCGTGTCTCCGCCAGGGGGATGCGCTCCACCCAATCAACCGCATCAATCTTGGGATCACGCGGATCGCCGTGCTTCGCGACCCATTCCCGGACGCGGCCGCGGCCGGCATTGTAGCCGGCGAATGTCATGATGTAGGACCCAGTGTACTCTCGAAATAGAGCACTGATCTCGGCGGCGCCCATTTGCGTGTTGTAGACCGGATCGGACACCAGACGTTCCCAGTCATAACCAACGCCAAACCGTTTGGCGGTATCGCGACCAGCCTCTGGGGTGACCTGCATCAACCCGACTGCATTGGCTGGTGAAGTGTCGCGTTGGTCGAAGGCGCTCTCAGTCCGTACAATCGAATAGACCATGCACTGATCGATTGGGGGAGCGATCGGGGTATAGGTTGGCACACCGATCTCGGGAAAAGCGTACCGCTCCATGGCGAGACCTCTGGCAAGGGCCGTCTTGCCGATAGCCAGCATCGCCTGGGCGTCGTTGTGGCGCGCTGTGAGCTCACCAAGCGCGCTAAGTGTGGCAACGTTACTACTTGTTTCCGCGAGATCGCTGACGAACGACAAAAGAAGATCAAATTCGCCGATCGCGTACAACATGTCGGCGGCCTGCAACAGCTCCCTCCTGACGCCTTCCATCGCCCACGGTTGCGGGGAACGCAAAGCAATCTCGCTCACACCAAGTCGGGCCCGGGCCAGCTGGCCATAATAGGCGGTGGGATAACGAGCAGCCGCCTCGTATTGTGACTTCATCTCACCGAATTGGCCGGCAGCCTCGGATGCGCGGCCGCGCCAATAGGCAGCACGCGCCAACACAATTGGGTCGCTTGAGCCTTCGTCGACTTTCGCAAAATGTCGAAGCGCCGTAATTGGATCCGACAGAAAACGCAACGCGATCCAGCCCGGCATGAAGTGGAATTCTGCGCGATAATAGGGATTGGCCGGACTGGCAGCTTCGCTGACAACACGGTAGGCGGTCTTTGGATCACTAAGATCGAGGAGCCGGCGCGCCAGTGTCCGACGCTCGCGCCACCATTCATCGGTATCTTGGCGCTGCAAATCATCTCCTGGCACTTCAGCCAGCAGCTTGACCGCCGCTGCGACCTCATCGTGGGCCAGTAACCGGTGCAACCGGCACAAGACATACCCCAAATCGCCTTGTGCTGGCTTTGGCACCGCAGTGAGCAGCGCCTCGGTTTTACTGGAACTCCCCTCAGCAGCGTCGCAGGCCTTCACGATTGCGACTTGAGCTGAGCCGAGTCGCTTCGCCGCACGCATAGCGACACCGAAATCCTTGGCGCCGATGCGCCGGTCCATACGCGCAACGTCATCATCCGCAGTCAACACGCCGGGAAACGCGCTCGCAACCGCGGATTCCAACGCTGCCGACAGTTCTGCCGATTGCCATATGGCACGAACCTCACGTGAGGCGCCCGCACGATCGCCCTCAGCGAGCATCACGCGTGCGATCGCAAGTCGACCAACTGCACTTACGGGCTGCTCGCCGACGAAGCGGCGCACGGTCGCGGCGCCGCGCCCCTCTTGCCACAGCCTTGCCTCCGCACGTTGGCGCAACAACATGCTCGACCACTCAGGATTGGCTTGGAGGAAAGCGTTGTAGCGATCAAAGCCGGCGGTACTCTCGGAATCGCGCAGATATGTCCACTCGACGAGTTTCTGCGCCACTGGATCATTGATCGATGCCGTAAGCGCCGTCGCCTCGCTGAGCTTGCGCTGTTGTACCAGCCGGATGGCCTGCTTTACGATGGCAAGATCCGGCGGCAGCTCTGTTGCTGGAGTCGAATCGGCCGTACTGGTTGGGTCGCGCGGCAGCAGGATTCTCGGTCCGAGCGCGCGCTCGGAGTGCTTCGCCTCAGTCTGTGACCGGTGCTTGTGATTCTCTGCTTTGGCCGTTTTGCCCCGGTGTAAAGCTTGCGTTCCTACCTGTTGCTTGTGATGCTCGCCTTTGGCCGTTTTGCCCCGGTGTGAAGCCTGCGTTCCTACCTGTTGCCTGTGATTCTCTGCTTTGACTGTCTTGCTCGGGTGTGAAGCTTGTTTGTGGGTGGGGTTTGAAAATGCATCGAGGCTGGTGAGCGCGATGACCGCCGAAGCCAATAGGCAAACCAGGGTGCGCCGACGCAGCCTTATGCAACACCCGTTCCCGCGACCGAGAACAGTGACACGGCTGCGATCCAAATCGGCGTCACAGAAGCAAATGGCCCAAACCCTTCCCGCTCCGGCGGAGTGTGCCACGAATTAAGGCACCTTTGCGGGCAGATTTGATCCTTTGGTAAACAACGCATTTTCTCGACTGTGACTGAGGCTGACCTCATTCGCTTCATCAAGGGAAAAGCACGAGCGCGTCTTACTTTGTCACTTGGTTATCAGCCCAAATTGCAATTAGCAGAGCCTAGCTGAGGGCCACCTTTAGATCGGCTATCAGATCCTCCGTGTTCTCTATACCCACGGAAATCCGAATTAAGGTGTCGGTGATGCTAAGCGAGGCGCGCACCTCTGCCGCCGTTGACGCATGGGTCATCAGCGCCGGTAATGAAATCAGACTTTCGACACCTCCAAGGCTTTCCGCCAACGTGAACAGCCTGCAGCGTTCAAGGAAGCGCCGTGCGTCATCAGGGGAGCCGTCGAGTTCGATCGCGATCATCGCACCGAATGCGCGCATTTGCCGGCGCGCTAGTTCGTGCTGCTGATGGGAGGCCAGGCCTGGATAACGTACGCGGCGTATTCGGGGATGTTGTGCTAGCCAGTGCGCGATTTGCAAGGCCGATGCCGACTGCCGCTCCATGCACAAAGCGAGTGTTTTAACTCCGCGCAGCGCCAAAAAAGAATCGAATGGCCCCTGAATTGCGCCGGCAGCATTTTGCAGGAACGTCAGGCGATCGCCGAGCTCGGTATTGTTACCGACAACCACGACGCCACCTACCATGTCGGAGTGGCCATTGAGGTATTTGGTGGTGGAGTGCATGACAAGATCGAAGCCGTATTCAAGCGGCCTCTGAATCCAAGGACTGGCGAACGTATTGTCGCACACGGTCGTAATCTTCTTTGGCCGGGCTAGGGCGGCGACGCGCTCAAGATCGATGACTTTGAGCATTGGATTGGTCGGCGTCTCGAGCCACACGAGACGCGTGTTGGGACCGATGGCCGCGGTAAGCGCCTCGACGTCGGTAAGATCGACATAGGTAGTCTCGATGCCCGCTGATTGCCTTCGTACTTTGTCAAAAAGTCGCCGGGTGCCGCCGTAAACGTCGTCGCCAACAATTATGTGAGAGTCCTTCTCCAGGCAATCGACAATGGTCGCGGTGGCGGCCATGCCGGAGGCAAAGGCGAACCCAGCGGTACCACCTTCGAGATCCGCGATGCAACGTTCAAGAGCCATGCGAGTCGGATTCTGTCCGCCGCAGTCGTTGAATCGGATCGATGCGGAACGTAGTGTGCTCCCACACACCGGTACGCACGCGCGGCTCCGCGAGTTCCATTATGACAGCCGCGACGCCGCCGATGAAAAGTGACAGCGGGTTCTTGAACACACGCCACGATACTGACTCGGGCGATACAAGCGCGGCCTCACCAGGAGGTCGCAAGAAATCGGCGGAAGATTGGTCGCCCAGATCAAACAGCGCCCGCGTCGCAGCCTCCAAGCCGCTCCGTAGTGGCCAAGGCAGGACGATCGGTGCATTCACCGTAGCAAAACTCCTTGTTTGTTTGGCCTGACTATTGCTTCGAGCTCGTCTTCAAGTGATCGCGGCGAAATTCCAAGCGTGCGAAACCCGGGCAGGCTTTTGGATGCCGTGGTGTCGATCTTCATAAGTTCGACTTGATTGCGGGTGAATGGCGGCTGCGGCAGCATCTCGGCAACGCCGGCCAATGCGCTCCAGAAGGCAAATGGCAGGCGCATCAACACTGGCCGCAATCCTGCGATATGCGCAATGGTTCGCAACAACTCCTCGTACGAGTAGACCCGTGGACCAGCTAGTTCGTAGATAGGATACGGTTTCTGGCCCTGCCGCAAAATTTGTGTGATCGCCGCTGCCACGTCGTTCACGTAGACCGGTTGGAGCCTCGTCTTGCCGTCGCCGAATATCGGATAGGCTGGCATGGACCGCAGCAGCCGGAGAATTGTCGTAAGAAATGCATCATCCGACGCGAACATTACTGCTGGGCGGATAATGACTGCGCCGGGAAATGCGGTCTGCACGGCCGCTTCACCCTCGCCGCGACTGCGAATATAGAGCGAAGACGAGGCCGTATTGGCGCCGATCCCTGATACGTGCACAAACCGCCTAATACCCGCCTGTCTCGCAGCTCTTGCGATTTTGGCGGCAGTTTCCACGTGCACCGAATGAAAAGTGTCACTTCCGTGCTCAACATAGAGACTGATCGCGTTGACAACCCCGTCGGCACCTGCAACGGCTGCCTCTATGGAGCGTTGGTCATGTGCGTCCGCGGCGATCTGCTCGATTCCAGCGTCCTCGGTCAGCCCGCGATGGCGCGAGATTGCGCGCACTCTGATACCGCAGTCGCGCAATAGGCGCACGAGACGACGGCCAACAAAGCCGGTCCCGCCAAACACGGTTGCGCAGCTCATTCCCTGATCCGTCAAATGATCCTCTGCGACGCTCTTGATTGACCCGTTCAACGCGGTACGCACTGTTTCGGCTGCTTCGGCCGGGGAGCTACCCCGATTGACATGATGGGAAATCACGTCGACCAAAATTTGCGCTGCAGGGCCGACAGTCTCCCACTCCTTCTTCGCTTCATCGATCAGCGGTTCGGCTTCAGTGTACAGATTTTGCGCCTGTTCAATGATCGGTCGTGCTCTATTGAGAAGATCGACCAGCGCCTTGGTTGCTGGCAAGGATTTCTCAATTTGTTTAAGTTGTGCGTCGCTAAGGCCGGATACGTGACCGATTAGCTCAATGAGCCAGTGTTCCAACATTTTTAAACTCGCTGGTACGCAGTCACTAACTACTAGACAAACTTATTCGCATGCAGCGCCGCCCAATCGATGTTAGCTGAACGGCGGCGACCTTTTGGAGACACTCTCCGCAGGAGTCATCCGCGCCACCCTCCGATCAATGTCCGCCATTCCCCGAAAGCGGACATGGTTCAGCACGGGATTTGTCCGCTAACTAACCGTGTTTTGCTGCGCTAACTGCGCCATCGCTTTCCGCGGTCACGGAAGTCCTGCGTATTAATATCTGGCATTTCCGGGCGTTCGCGGGAAAGGAATCGCATCGCGCACGTTGGAGAGGCCCGTGACGTAAGCGATGGTACGCTCGAAGCCGAGGCCAAAACCCGCGTGCGGCACCGTACCGTAGCGGCGCAGATCTCGGTACCAGCCGTAGTGCTCTTTGTCGATGCCGCGCTCCACCATGCGTGCATCTAGCACATTGAGGCGCTCCTCGCGCTGGCTGCCGCCGATGATCTCACCGATTCCAGGTGCCAAGACATCCATAGCAGCGACTGTCCTGCCGTCGTCATTTACGCGCATGTAGAACGCCTTGATGTCCTTCGGGTAGTTCATCACGATCACTGGCTTCTTCACATACTTCTCCGTGAGATAGCGCTCGTGTTCCGACTGCAGGTCCGTGCCCCAGCTTACTGGGAACTCGAACTTCTCCTTTGCCCGCTCAAGCACCGCGATCGCCTCGCCGTAGTCCATACGCACGAACTCCGAGTCGACGATCCCCTGCAGCTTCGGCACTAAGCCCTTCTCGATCCGCTCGTCAAAGAAAACGAGATCTTCCTGGCTTTGCTCCAACAGAGCTTTGAAGGTGAACTTCAGTAGAGCTTCTGCCAGCGTTGCATTATCCAGAAGGTTGGCGAAAGCGATCTCCGGCTCGATCATCCAGAACTCGGCGAGGTGGCGACTGGTGTTGGAATTTTCCGCGCGGAACGTCGGCCCGAATGTATACACCTTGGAGAGCGCGAGGCAGTACGCCTCGATGTTAAGCTGCCCCGACACCGTCAGGAATGCTTCACGGCCAAAAAAATCTTGCACGAAATCGACCTCGCCCTGCGGCGTGCGCGGCAAGTTGGCGAGGTCCAGCGTCGATACCCGGAATAGTTCGCCCGCCCCTTCCGCGTCGGACCCGGTGATGATCGGCGTGTTGACCCAGAAAAAGTTGTTCTCGTCAAAGAACCGATGGATCGCCTGCGCCAGGGTGTGTCGCACCCTAGTGGTTGCCGCAATCACGTTCGTGCGCGGCCGAAGATGAGCCACCTCGCGCAGAAACTCTAGCGAATGTGCCTTCGGCTGGATCGGATACGTGTCGGGGTCGTCTACCCAGCCAATCACCGTAATCGCGCTCGCCTGCATCTCAAACGGCTGGCCCTTGGCAGGCGATGGGACGA
>Ga0306918_10001520_pt1 | contig 11520 bp, 15 predicted proteins | sample tim00Cox0000000H_FD_203315 | JGI IMG/M metagenome (GOLD analysis project Ga0306918, IMG submission 203315) | Lab enrichment of tropical soil microbial communities from Luquillo Experimental Forest, Puerto Rico - timezero.00C.oxic.00.000.00H (v2)... | ecosystem: Environmental > Terrestrial >... | reverse complement strand
GGGGTTCTGCACCCGCTCGACCAACGCGCTCAGGCGTGGATCCGGTGTATGCGCGTTCGGCGCCAGCCAGAAAATGCGCGTCGCGGTGCTAGGCGACGCGTGATAGATGGCCTCGTCACCCTGAAGCTCGATGATGGACCGCTTCTCGCCCTCGGGCACGAAGCCGTAATGTGCGCCAATCAGGTGGATGGCGACCTTCGCGTCCTGCAGAGCGACGACGAGGCGTTCGCGCACACCATCGGCGTCGAGCGGCGGGGCGCCCGTCGGCACGACTCGGTAGTTTCGCGCTTCCAGCTCGCGGCGCAGCTTCTCGCGTTCCTCGGCGAGGTCGCTGGTGGTCCAGGCCAGAAACACCGTATCAGCGGCGGAGGCCGGCGAAGCAGCCGCTGGGGCATCGCCCGACGCGGACATCGCATGGAGCAATCGGGAGAGGTCCTGCGCGATATCGTCGACTCGCGCACGGAACACCTGGAGCGCGTCCGCACTCGAGTCAATCAGAAGATCCCGGGCGCGTCCTGACGCGGGATCAACGCGATAGAACTGCTCTCCCAGCACGTCGTCGAGGAGGGGGGCAAAACGCTTCGTTCCACGGGTAGGCGGAGCACCTTGACGACTCGCCGAAGATTGCCGACCCGAAGATTACCGCGGTTCTGCGCGGCCTTGGTGAAGGCGACCAGCTCGCGATTACACCATTCGGATTGCATGTATCCCGGCGAGATGACCGACACGAGAATAGCGGAACTTTGCAGTTGCTGCTCAATCTCGTCGGAGAAGACCTCCCCTCCCGTCAGCCGCTTGTCCCGCCAAACCTTGGTGCGCCGTCCGACATGGACGTTGACGAAGTTCTGCAACTGTTCGTGAAAAATGTCGACCCATCCGCCCCGAGGATCGCCGAAGGGCTCGTTGTCGATGTGACTGTAGCTGATGAAGATCTCGTTGTCATAGCCGCCGACCAGACCCATGGCGGTACGCCCCGGTTTGGTGCTCCCGCTGGAAGCCTACGCTCACGAGGGCTGATGCGTCCAGAACACATAACGATCTAAAAATTCGACACTTGCAGCTTCGGCGATGTCGAGGATCGAGATGTTCGAAGGTGCCCCCGCCGAGATCGTAGACCGCGATCTTGTCGGTGCCGATTGCGGTAGGGATGCCCATTACTGAGCACCCCCCGCACAGAACCGGACGTGCGGCATTCCCGCATCCGGCTCCCACCTTGGATGTTTGACGGCGAAGCTGTCCGTACACGGTCCAGTCCGGGGGACACGCTTGCCCGGCTCGGCGTCCGGCGCGTGCCGGCTTGTCCCGTGTTCTCCTTGGCCCCCTCCCTTTGCTCCACCAACTCCGGTCCCGGTCGCCCGAGGCCGTTCGCCGGCTTCCCAGCTACTATGGAGGGGTCTGACTTCTCGTCCCCGTGCATCACCGGCTTCGGCTCATCACCTTCCCGGTGCAGGCCAGACTTTATTGATCCTGGCCGGGGGCGAGATCTCCCGGTTCCCGCACAAGGAGCTTACGCACATGCTGGGGTCTACGACCGCGCCGGGCCGGCCAAGCGCTCGCGCTGGCGCGCCTGGCCATGTTGCCTTCCACTCAAAGCACAGTGTCGGCGTCCCGGAGGTTCTGTTTTCGCGGCTCAATACCCAGCCTATGCGCACCCCTGTCAATGCTTCACCAAAACCCTCGCGGGCTTCAGCGCATGACTCGGGGACAGTGTGGTTCGCTATACCTTCACTGGCAGAGACTTACACTCTTTACTCCTTGCCGGTCTCCCGGCGCACGCTTTGTCAGATTAACTTCTGTCGAGCGAGAAGCGCCGAGCGGAATACGCGATCACGCTGCGGCAACCGCATTTCTCCATTGATCCGCCGCCTCGGCTCGGAAGATCCGGAGCGTCGAACGCGAGACGAGATGGCGTTGAAGGTTGAAGGTGTTGTGAACGGCGGCATGCATGCTGAGGAAGCGTTGGGCGGAGCGAGCTGACTTGAACCGCTGCATTTTGTGCTCTCGTCGTCGCACCACCTGATGCGAGTTTTCGGCTCGATTGTTCATCCGCAGCCCCTGCTCATGCGGGCAAGTCAGTCGCAGACGCCGGAACGCTGCGGCGTAGGAGCGCAGCTTGTCGGTGATCAGCAATTTGGAGGCGAAGCCTTGCTTCTTGAGCAGCTTACGCATCAGCCGTAGCGCCGCCCGGCTGTCGCGTCGGCGCTGAACCAGCATGTCGAGGACCTCGCCCTCGTGGTCGACGGCCCGCCAGAGGTACATCCGCTCGCCAGCAATCCGGATTACCATCTCGTCGAGGTGCCAGCGAGTGCTCGGCCGCGGACGGTGACGGCGGCGACGAGATCCTACTGCAGAGCCGCGACGACATAAAAGGCGTGCTCGACCCGCACGAAATGAAGCAGGTCATGCATCCGTCGCACGGCACGAGCCATACCGATCCGCAACTCTTCTGGTTTGCTCAGGGCGATCCGCGGTTTGTCGCAGCGCCGTCCCATGCCTTCTCCCAGTACGACCACAACGATTTTATGCACAACAAAGTCCTGATCATCGACTACAAGACAGTTGTCTCCGGAAGCTACAATTTCTCGGAAAATGCTGAAGCCAACGACGAGAATATGCTGGTGATTGAGTCGCCGCAAGTCGCAACCGCATATACCAACTATTTCGACGCATTATTCCGTCAATACGAGCAGCATGGCGCCCCGCTGCCCCCACAGTAAGTGACCAAGGGGGATGACACGAACCTCAGCGGGGAGCCCCTCGCGGTTCTTATAGGCAGCTTAGGTCTCGCCCTCGGCTACGGTCGTGTCGCCGCCGTCCAGCTACCGATCATGGTAATCGCCTCAATCGTCGGCGTCTGGCTGTTCTCGATCCAGCAGTTCATGCTGCTGCCCGAATGTTTGGACGACTTCGTCGGGGAGGGCAATCCGGTTCGGGTTGTCGACGCCTTCATTGAAGAGTTGGATTTGGCAGTATTGGGTTTTGCAGGCGTCGTGCCGGAGGCGACCGGCCCGCACGTTCCCCGCCTTTAGCACCTCGAGCGCGTTCTGATTCCAATCGATGATGACATCGGCGTGCGCCGTCGGCGACCCACTGGACCGGCCGGGCGATGGCCAAGGCAACCGGCATCTCGCTGGGTTCGGTGCAGCGCATCTGGCGGGCGCACAAATTGCAGCCGCACCGGCTGCGCACCTTCAAACCCTCGCGCGATCCCAGCTTTGCCGTCAAGCGCGTCGACATCGTCGGCCTCTATGTCGATCCGCCGGCCCACGCCGTCGTGCTCTCGCTCGACGAGAAGAGCCAGATCCAGGCCCTCGACCGCACCCAACCGGGTTTGCCGATCAAGCCGGGGCGCTGCCAGACCATGACGCACGATTACAAGCGGCACGGCACCACCACCCTGTACGCCGCGCTCAGCGTGCTCGATGGAAGGGTGATCGGCCGATGCATGCAGCGCCATCGCCACCGCGAATTCATCCGCTTTCTCAATGCCGTCGAGCGCGAAGTGCCGGCCGGCAAGCTGATCCATGCGGTGCTCGACAATTACGCCACGCACAAACATCCCAGGGTGCTGGCTTGGTTGTCGCGCCATCCGCGCTGGACCTTTCATTTCACCCCGACCTCGGCCTCCTGGCTCAACGCGTGTATGCGGTCGCCCAGCTCACTAACAAAACACCGCCCGGTGCGGTCCACTGAACGTATCAGTCCGGAATCATGGGGAGCGTTTTCCTTGCCGGCGCCGGACACGAGATCCTCCAGCGCCCAAAGGCAAGGGCGTGGTCGAGCGGTTCGTCGCGCCAGGGAGGCGGCAACCCGTCGCGGCCAACCCCAAATATTGGAGGGCCCCCGCCCCAAAAAAGCCCCCCCCACAAACCCAACATGGGATGCCCAAGCCGCCGATCTCCGCCTGCCATCCTAAGATAATCCGCAGCAGATGCATTATCGCCACGACGAGAAACAGGGTGGCTGTGACCGTCATATAGGTTTTTTGGTTCAATCGGCCTGCCTTTCCGCGTCGCGTCCAACAACCCGACAGTAGCTTACGGCTCATCACGGGCGACTTCTACGCGATAGGTTAGGTTGGCCATCCTCTGCCCACCTATCGACTGATGACCTATCTACCTTTTCGCTTCCGAGCTTTGCGGGCGGCATAGCGGGCGTCGCGAGCGGCCTGCCGCTCGGCTTCCAGGGCGGCTTCCCGCGCTGTCTGCTCAGCGAATTCTGCGTCGCGGGCCTCTTGCTCGACTTTCAGCGCGGCCTCACGAGCGGCAGCCTCGGCGATTTGCGCAGCGGCTAAAGCAGCGGCCTGACGAGCTTCAATGGCCAACTTGGTGGCTCTTCGCTCAGCGATACGGGCATCGCGAGCCACCCTGGCCGCCTCCCGTACCGTCCGCCGCTCGACGGCGGCAGGGCTCTCAGCCTCAGACCTCGCTCGGGCTGCCCGCTCCAATTGGGCCTTCTTCGCATCTGCAGCTGCGCTCAAGCGGTCGGCAAAACCGGTGTTCTTGGACCTGTCCATCTCAGTCTTATACGCTCAAGGAAACGGCTGATGGCCTTAGGGGTCGATGGTTTCAGATCAGCGCTCGTCCAGCCATATTCCACGGCATAGACGAGACCAAGATTGAAAAGCTCGCGGGACGGTCGCCTCGAGGGTCGTCGGTGCGCTTGAGCGACGGGGTTACGATATCCGAGAAAAGATATATTAGCTACGATCAGGCGTGGTTTGGGACGGTGAGAAAGGGACGAGTTGGCTACGACCAGACTTCGTCTTAATTCTGATTGTCGTTTCGTCGACGCTCACCTTGTCGACGAGACCCCGAACGAGCTTTGCTCGATCTCTGGGTAAGCCGCTCAACGCGGCGACAAGACGGGGCGCACGACCGAGCATTTTGCGAATTTGGTCGGCGGGCATTCCCCCTGTAGCGAACCGTTCAATCTGCGCCAGTGCTGTCGGGCCCTGGAGCGACCGCAGAGGCGGCACCGCCCTCGGCGCCCGAGCCCTCCCCTTTATTGGCCTTGCGATCGGTGTCGCCGTCCGTCATCACTGGTCCCTGTTTCTCCTGCCGCGTTTCAGCGAAATCGTGGATCTCTCTTTACATGCTGCGCGCTTTCACAATCTTTGGAAAACGAGAAATCCATTTGCCGGGATCCGGCACTGCAGTCGACCATTCGCGGCCGGAACGTCGGCGCCGAAATTGCCGATGTTGCTGCCGCCGTAGATTGAAGCGTCGCTATTGAAGACTTCGCGCCATGAGCCATCCGCCAAACGCGATGCGTCAGTTTGAATGACGTAGCCGTCAGAAAATGGCTGATTTCGCAGGCTGGCGACGACCAGCAGCTTATCATTGCCGGCAGAGCGCGTGAATGCGATCACCCGATCGCCGCCCAAAACATGAATGATGTCGATCTCTTGCGAGCGGGCCGCCGCGTGGCGCCGGCTGAAGCGGATCGCATCCTGGTAAAACCTGAACATTTTCGCACCGTTGCCTACCCGGCCACCGGTCAAATCTTCGCGATTGCTAATGAAGCTGTCGAAACGATAGAGCTTCTGCGCACCAATTTCTTCCCCCATGAAGAACATCGGCGTGCCGGCCGAGAACAATGACAGGCCGAAAGCCACTCTGGAGCGCGCCTCCCCATAATCGCGCGTTGTTCCGATGAGTGGGGCGCCATTCACAGCACACACCAACGTTCGCTGGGTGCCGCCGGCGTTGCCGGCTTCATCATGCGATTCGTTATACACCACCTTATTGACCTTGCTGTCGAAAAGCGCGCCAGCGAATTGTTCAACGTCAAGCGGACCGTCACCGCCGGAGCCTGCGTTTTTGATCAGCCTCGCCCTGCCGCCAGCCATATCCGAGTCACCAATAAGGTTGTGGTAAAAATAGGCAAACCAGGTGGCGCCAAAACCGAGCCCTCCCGCTTCCGGCAGCTGAGTAACAGCGTCCCAGCCGGAGTGGTCTTCGGCAATCAACATTACAGTGGGCTTGATGAGTCGCAGGGTGCGACTCCATTCGCGGAGCAACTTTATGCCGAATTGGTTCGCGCTGGGGACCGAGCGGCCATCAGCATGGAGGACGTTATCGCGATGGAATGCCTGAGTGAGATCAACACGCAGGCCGTCGACGTGGAACTCCTCGATGAAAGCGGCAGCGCTGCTGACGAAAAGATGCCGGACGATCTCCTCCCAATATCGCGGCGCAAACCCGGATGAGCCGTTGTCGATGTAGCCGCCGTCGGGAGGGCTATAATCGGAGGGCTTGCCTTCGTACCAGTAATAGGTGTTTTGCTCCGGCGAAGTGGAGTCGTATTGCCATTCGGCGCGTGCCGCATTGAAGTCATAATGGTTGTAGCAGACGTCCTGGATCACCGCGATGCCGCGTCGGTGGCACTCGCGGACAAAGTGCTTGTACTCGTCGCGGCCGCCCGCAACCGATTCGATGACAAAATAGTGTGAAGCGCCGTAACCCCAACCCTCCTCGCCGGAGCATTCAGACATCGGCAGCAGTTCAACGGCATTGATCCCGAGATCGCTCAAATAGGGCAGCAGGTTGAGTGCATCCTGCAAATTCCCTGGCCGGTTTTCGCCAAATCCGAGCGCATTGACGTGCAACTCGTAGATCAAAAGATCTTCGATGCGGGTCGGGACTGCGAGCCCGGGTGTGAATTCATTCGTCCAGAACTCGGCCTCTGGAATGCGCTCGGCGTCCTCAGCAGCGAATTCCTCGGCGACGGTGTCTGTACTCAGTACCATACTGCAGCTCTTGGTCCCATCGAGCTGACCTGGGGTGCCGGAGAAGTGCTTGCCTTGGGGATCATCGCCGCCGTGGCCGATCTGGTTGCGGGAAAAAATATCGGTCCGGTAAACGATCTGCCTGAGCATTGGTAACGCGATACATGTAAGGCGCGCCTTCGAACGCGGCGAAGTTAGGGACCACGTCGCTTTCCCAGATGCCGCTGCGGCCGCGCTGCAGCTTGAATACCGGCCGGGCGGGATCGATTCCGTCACCGTCGTCAGCGATATAGCCATTGTTGGGCTTACCGAATACGACTTCGACGTCTCTAGCATTAGGCGCCCAAACCGAAAACCGCAGGCCAGGTTGTTGCGCGCCGTCGGAGAAAAACTTTCGCGCGCCGAGGCGCCGCCCATAGGTGAAATAGAACTCCTGCGTGCCGCCTGTCTGCTGCAGCGCAAATTCACGGGAGCGCTCCGGCGACATCCCGTCGTTTATTTCGGTCGCGATGCCCCATAAGTTCGGTCCAGACGGCCCGTCCAGCCGCACGCCCCAGCGGAACTGCTTGCCGACCTCGGTGTCATCGAAATCGACGGTGGCGGTGAAGCAGGGACAGCCATCTTCGGCCCTGCCCGGCGTCATCGGTATTTCGCTCCAGGTTTGCTCAAACCGCCCTGAACTGTCCCAGCTGCCCGCAAGCCGCGCGTTGCGAAAAATGTCGCGTTTCAGCCCGGTCAAATATCTGAACTGGACTGCAATTTTGGTCATGGCTATCCTCCATTCGATCTCGTGAGCGTCGACAATACGCCGAGGCTGACCGGGCGTAGGCGATGACTGCCGTCGACTTTTGGTTAATCGTTGCTACGAGCCTAGCTTAGCGGTGGCCAATCGCATGTGATGCAGTTCACACTTGGACGAATTTCGATTAGTGCCGTTATCGCGGCGGTCCTAGACCCGCTGTTCGCTGAGTGATCGGCGGCCGTCTCTCGAGAGCGGCCCGTAGAGCCTGTGAACCGGTTATCCAGGAGGAGGTGCAGGCGGAAAAATTGAAGGGTGTGTGAACCGCTTCACACACCTGATTCTAAATCGATGGTAGACGACGTTCGGTTCTGATTCGCTGGGTGGTCAGCGAGGTAAGTTGCGCGGGGGGCCCATCGGAAGGGCCAATTGCGGGCGACACCAACGAGGATAGGGCGGAGCGGGTGAAGATAGCGCATACCGACTTTGGTTTGAGGAGAAACATCGATGTCAGATATCGCGGCGAAAAAACCATTCAGACAATTGTTTGCTTCGGAGCACGTCGAAGCCTGGGCGCGTTTTAAGTGGCTTTTGCCGATTCTAATTACCGTTGTCGTCACGATAGTAGCGTTAGTCCACTATTGGACTTTTTTGGATACAGACGGCGCTAAGTACATTCCTGTTGGATTTGCCATTGTCCTGGCAGTCTTTTTGTCGGCGTTGCCGGCAGTAATGTGCTTCGTTCAAAACGTGTCTAGAAGACGCCAGTTAAGCAAACTAAATGACCTCAGTGCGCTCCCCGTTGCGACGACAGCCCACTATCGGACAGCGATCAAGGCCATTGACTCTGTGCGCCTCTTGGTCGATGTCGGTCACAACTTCGCTGGAGAACCGCGATGCACCACAAACGCCTCGTCGTGTGCTGCGACGGCACCTGGAACGATGCCGACTCAGCCGCGGAATTTACCAATGTAGTAAGAATTGCACGTGCGATAAGGCCGATTGACGACCGTTCCAGCCCAGCCATCCCACAGATCGTGTACTACCACTCTGGGGTGGGCACAAGTGATGCGGTGGATCGACTTATGGGCGGCGCAGTCGGGCTCGGGTTATCACGGAACGTGCGCGATGCGTATGCCTTCCTTGCAGCCAATTACTGCGAAGGTGACGAAATCTTCCTGTTCGGCTTCTCGCGCGGCGCTTACACTGCGCGAAGCGTGGCTGGCATGATTGGATGGGTGGGCCTGATCTACAAGGCTGACATGGATGATTTCTCCCTACTATGGGAGGGCTACCGTCTGAGAGCTCACTCGGGCCGGCCGGACGTTCGTTTGCATTTTCCACACCGTTACTCAAACGTGCAAATAAAATGCATTGGAGTGTGGGACACGGTCGGCGCGTTAGGCATACCGGGTCATCTCGGCGACATATTCACTCAATTCTATCAGTTCCAGGATACCAACCTTGGACCGCACGTAGAGAACGCCTTTCATGCGCTCGCGCTCGACGAGCATCGCGAAGATTTCGTGCCGACGTTGTGGAGTAAACTGCCGGACGCGCCCGCTAGCCAGCGGCTCGAGCAGGTCTGGTTTCCGGGGGCACACTCAAACGTAGGCGGCGGCTATGCAGAACACGGGCTGTCCGATGTGACATTGGCTTGGATGGCGGACCGGGTAGAGCCATTCCTCGAGCTTGACCATACCTATTTGTCGACCCGTCAGGATCAGCGGGATGGCTGGGGTCTCGGCAAGATCTATGACTCGGCCGGAGGGTTCTTTGCGCTCCGTCGCAAAGTGAACCGTACCGCTCTGGGCAGCAGTGCAGGAAACGAAGGAATCCACGAAAGCGTTGCAGTGAGACTGCGGGCAGCCGGAAGTGGAGGGTCATACAGGCCAGCGAGCCTCGCCAACGGGCCACCAAAGGATAGTGTCGCCCCGTTGGGAGGTGTCGAACAGGCGCTGCGCTGGCCCTCGCCCAACCCGGCGCAGTCGGGACGGACCTCACGAGCAACACCCTCCCTTGTCGATCGGCTGATGCATGATATTGGGGGAGGCTGATTTTACGCCTCTCTCCGCCGAACGACGCACTTCTCGCCTTACGGCATCATCGCTCGGGACACGCTACTTGCTGCAACTTGCCCGGGTGGCGAACAATGGCTCGCGTGAGGCGAGGCAGGTTGGCGCTGAGGAGTTCGACCAGCGTTCGAAATCGGCGCTTCCCTGCCGAAACTGTGGGAAAACGCGTTAGAGCATCCCACGGGCAGACACTCGACGCCCAGCTTGAGCAGCTAGCAGCGCGGGTTGTACCAAGATTTATCGCGAGAATGCTCGTCACCTGCTGAAGCCGGCGGCGGACGGGCTAAGAGTACGACGCTAGCCCGACGCCAGATCGATCGAAATGGTAGTCTCTAATCCCGCGGAGAGGCATAATGTTGCCATGACCATTCAACGAAACGTCCTCGCGATCCTTTCCGTCTTTGGTGCGTTGGCGATGGCGACCTCGTCGATACACGCTCAGGACAGCCTTCAGGCAACGAAAGCCGCGCTTATCGTGATAACCGACATGGCCGACAAGATCTGCAATCAAGCGCCGCCGCTGCAAGGAAGCGGCAGTAGCACCGAGCTCTCTGGAGAGGCAAAAGCGGCCTTGAGTGGTGCCATTGGCAAGATAGTGGACCTAGGTATTCAAGGCGCTGGCAAATATGCGTCCGATCAGTATTCCGGAGTATTGCGCAAAGATCTAGCAAATACAATCAATCAAAATACTAATTGCCGGCTCGCCGTGTTTAGCACGTTGAACGAAAAGGTACTCGCTCTCCCGCCAGAGGCGAAAAAATCTGCCGCTCTAGACAATATTAACATTGTGATGACCGATTTGCGGCATATGGTGATTGACAAAAGTGGCTATCTTCTTCCATCGATACGCGACTACATTGAGCACCCCACGTCTAGTAACTGGAAGATTGTCATACATAATGCAGAGAGACAGCTCAAATTAGTAGATGCTGCGGTTGACTCGGTAGAGGCTTATAATGCTCAATTGATCGGACCAAATACGTCTTATAATAACTTAGAAAATCTCCACGAAGATCTAAGACGGCGCGACAGCAAATTACGATTGCTATTGGATGTCCCAGCTAATCCACCCCCAAGCGTCTCACAGGCACGCGATTGGGCTCAAGATTACGGCTCCCTGTTTGGCGAACTTATAGATGAGATGAGAAGCTTGCAAAGTGCAATAAAAGACAGCACTTAGGGCACAAGCGACACCGGGCTGAAATCCGCTAACAGCTTGCGGTGCTGAAGCACCTTGCCACCTGCTGGTGGGACGCCGAACCCAAGCCTTGCCCAAAATTGTGAGGACCCTCGGCGAGCGTTGGCTCCTTTACGCCTCCCTTATACACCGTGTCGGTGCCCGATCGATGCCCTCGGCTCCTACGTGATAATCCGGTTTATCACGCAGGGCGTAGCGCGCTGGTTCTCGTAGATCGAGCCCTGATACTCGGCCGGCGGCAGCGGCATCCGCACCGGCAGCGGCACCAGCCGCGGCGCGAGGCTCGGCTCGCCGACAATGAGCTGCTCGTTGAATTTCTCGATGCCCTCCTTGAGCCCGAGCAGCGGCCAGGCATCGGCGGCGCGATACTGAAACAGCAGGAAGCGGCGGGGCCGCCCCGAGAAATTGGTCGCCGAGCCGTGTACCGCGCGGACGTGGTGGATCGTGATCGAACCGGCCTTGCCCAGGCACGGTACAGCGCGAGACAGGTCGATGTCGCAATTTTCGGGATCCATCGCGCCGCAGAACCGACCACCCGGGCCATGATCGTCGTGGATCGGCCCCTTGTGGCTACCCGGCACGACCATCATCGGACCATTCTCCATGTCGACATCGTCGATCATGATGCCCACCGCGGCGAGATCCTCGTTGGTATGCGGATAGAACGCCCAATCCTGGTGCCATTCGATCGGGGCGCCATAGCCAGCCGACTTCATGTTGAGTTTGCCGGTGTCGAAACGCAGGCTGCCCCACAGATGGGTCAGCATTTCAACGATCT
>Ga0306918_10001518_pt1 | contig 11529 bp, 9 predicted proteins | sample tim00Cox0000000H_FD_203315 | JGI IMG/M metagenome (GOLD analysis project Ga0306918, IMG submission 203315) | Lab enrichment of tropical soil microbial communities from Luquillo Experimental Forest, Puerto Rico - timezero.00C.oxic.00.000.00H (v2)... | ecosystem: Environmental > Terrestrial > Soil... | reverse complement strand
GCAAGCGCAACGGCTTTCGGTGCACCCTACCGGCCGATCAAGGATGCGACGGTGCTCGTCACGGTCCCCAAATCGGCCGCATCGGTTCAGTCCGAACTGCGCAGATCGCAAAACCAGCTCGCAGCTCATCCTGATGATCTTCCCGCAGCACTCGAACTCGCGCGGCTTGCCATTCGGGACGGACGCGCAAATGCAGATCCGCGCCGCTACGGGCAGGCGCAAGCCGCGCTTGGCTCTTGGTGGTCCGATCCAAATGCACCCATGGAGGTGCGGGTTCTGCGCGCCATCATTCGCCAGAGCCTGCATGATTTCACCGGCGCTGAGGCAGATCTCAACGCCATTCTCACCGCCGATCCAAAAAATGGCCAGGCCCGCCTCACCCGCGCTTTCATCCGCCAAACAATTGGCGAACTTGCCGCTGCGAAGGAGGATTGCCGCAGTCTTCCGCCAAGCGTTGGACTAACTGCCGCAGCGGTGTGTCTGCTCCGCGCCGAGGCTTTGACGGGATCAAGTGAGAAAGCCCTGCAGCGGCTCAATCAAGTGCTGATGATTGACGGCAGAGCCGAGCCGCAGGTTCGCCGCTGGGCACAGGCCGTTGCTGCCGAAATGGCAATGATGCTTGGGCAAAGCGAGGCAGCGGATCGATCCTTTGCGGAAGCCACAGGCGACGGTAGCGGCGATATTCCAACCCTTGTTGCCATGGCCGATCATTTCCTGGACACCGGCCGGCCGCAGGAGGTCTTGACCCTGCTCGCCGATCGAAGTGAGGCGGATATTGTCTATCTGCGGCTGGCTATCGCCGGTAAAGCGCTCAATGATCCACGAACAGCACATTGGATGACATTGCTTGATGAGCGCTTCGCAGCAGCAAGCGCAAGCGGCGTGCAACTACACCTGCGGGAGGAGGCGCGATTTGAACTCGAAGTCAAGGATAATGCTTCCGCCGCATTGCAGCTGTCGCTCGCCAATTGGCGGGTGCAGAAGGAGCCTGGCGATGCACGTCTCGTTTTGCAAGCGGCGCTTGCGGCGCATCAACCCGTAGCAGCGCACGAGGTCCTCGACTTCATCGAGAATATGGGCCTCGTCGATATGCGTATCGAGCCACTCAAGGACAAAATCAAAACGGAGCGGTCATGAACAGGTTTATCAGCTCTCGCTGCGCGCCGGCGGTCATTTTTCTGGCGATCCTGTTATCCGCGTTTGGCGCACAGGCCCATACACAGAGCTATGGATTTTTACGCGCCAATATTCATGCAGACCAAATCACAGGCGAGCTTGAACTTGCAATTCGCGATCTTGATCTGGCATTCGGGCTTGATACGGATGGCGACGGCAAGGTGACCTGGGGCGAATTGCGCCAACGCGAGCTTGAACTCGCAACCCTTGTCCTTGGCAAAATCACAATCGGACCGGCGGAGACTCCTTGCAGTCTCACATCAAAGCCAATCTTGATCGATACGCGGGGCGGCGAGAACTACGCGATTTTTCCTTTCACAGGCACTTGCGCGGTGCTCGGCAGTCAGGTCCGTATCGGCTATGATCTGATGTTTGGCTCCGATGCGCAGCATCGCGGACTGATCGACGTCAGCCGGGGCGAAATTGGCCGTTCGACCGTTGCCACGCCGGAGACGAGGGTCGCCGTTCTCGATCTCGAGTCCGGTAATATCCTCGATGTTGTCGGCTCCTTCATATCGCATGGCGCGCATCATATCTGGACCGGCTATGATCATATGCTGTTCCTGCTCACGCTCCTGCTTTCGGCAGTCTTGATACGTTCGGAAAACAAATGGCGGCCAGCGGAGACACTCGGCGGGGCGGTGTGGGCGACTACACGTGTCGTCACGGCTTTCACCCTCGCGCATTCGGTCACTTTGTCGGCCGCCGCTTTCGGCATTGTGGAATTGCCCCCACGCCCCGTTGAATGCGTGATCGCAGCTTCCGTCTGCATCGCTGCGATCAATAACCTCTTCCCGGTCGTTTGCCGGCGCGTATGGGTCGCCGCCTTTCTATTCGGCTTGATCCATGGGTTCGGTTTTGCCAGCGCCCTGACCGATCTCGGCCTGCCGCCAGCCCGAAAACTGACTGCGCTCTTTGCGTTCAATTTTGGGGTGGAACTGGGCCAGCTCGCGGTGGTTGCCGCTCTCCTGCCGGCTTTGTTCCTGATCCGCCGGACAGCCGCTTACAACCGAGTTGCAATGCCAGCCGGTTCGATGCTGATCGCAATCATAGGACTTCTCTGGCTGGTTCAGCGTGCGGCAGGCTTGAATATCATCATGGGATAGAACAGCCACCATTACGTCCTACAAGTGCAGTCGGGTTCATATAAAACTGGCTGTCATGAATTTGTCGCTTCAAATTTTTTCCGCAAGATTCTGGCATGGTAACTGGCTTATGGTTGAATCTGCCTGAATTAATGCTAAAGCTCAGGCGAAACCCTTCATTCTCGCGAGCCTGGCCGATTTGGTGGGATGCCCATGTCAGACACTCAGTCGGTTCTTCTGGAGGCAGAAGATCATTTATCCTGCCTCCTTGAAGCCGTTGCCAAGGGCGATCGCGTGGCTTTCCGAAGCCTTTATGACAAAGCTGTGCCCGTGCTCTTTGGCGTTTGCATGCGTCTGATGCGTGATCGTGAATCCGCGCAGGATATGCTTCAAGAAGCCATGTTGAGAATTTGGCAAAAAGCGCATCTTTTCGATCGGTCCAAGGGCAGTGCCATTGTGTGGATGGTCGTTCTTACCCGCAATTGTGCCTTGCGCCGGCTTACGGCTAAGGCACCCGTGCTGTCATCGCTCGACGAAGAAACCGTTTTCGCTGCGGTCGAGTCCAATAACGCAAGCGATCCTGTTCTGGCGGCCGATCTGAGGCAGTGTCTTAAAAAACTCAATGAGAAATACAGAAAATGCGTTATCCTGATCTACTTGCAGGGGTTGAGTTATGATGAACTCGCCTGCCAAATGGGCGCGCCGCTGGGGAGCGTCAAATCGTGGGTTCACCGCGCGATGCGCGAACTCTCCGTTTGTTTAGGCGCATGATGGCAGAAGATCTCGATCCAGCCCTTGTCGATTATGTGCTTGGCACCTTGCGTGGAGACGAACGCCTTGATTTTGAGGCTCGCTTGGAAAACGATCCGGCTCTGCGTGCCAAAATTGATTACTGGGAAAAAAGTCTCATTGCGCTCGATCTCTCAGCCCCGCAGCAACGTCCCGAGTCTGACCTTTTCGCCAATATTCTGAACTCCATTGACGCGGAGACACCCCTTCAGGAAACTCTCGTTTCCGACCGGTTCACGCGGCGGGCTGGCACTGGCATATGGGAGGAAATGTCGCCAGGGGTGACATTTCAGATCCTCTATGATGATCCCGTTTCGAAACGGCGTTCCATGCTCATCCGCATGGAGCCGGGATCCATTTACGCAGCGCATAATCATGGCAAGGGCCATGAAGAATGTCTTGTACTCGAAGGCGATTTCGAATTTGAGGATTGCAAGCTTTTCGCCGGAGATTTTCACGTCGCCTCGATAAGTTCCGTTCATTCGACGGCGCGGACGATCGCTGGCTGCCTCCTCCATATTTCAACGGCGCTTTGATCCATCCGGCTCTCGCGAGGGACCAACGTCACCCCGCCATAGCCGCAAGGTGGCTTCTGGAGTCTTGTCAAGAGCGTAAGGTAGAGAGATCGTTACAGGATCTGGCACGATGCCGCCAAAATTACTCTTTGTATTCGGCGTCGGGTTTGAACGACTTGATCGCCCGAGACAGCACCCAAAGCAATCGGGATAGCCAACTTTCTCATCAAGAACCCCTGTCGCTGATTTGAAAATGACGCCGCCGGCGACAAAAGGACTTCACTGGCAGTTCAGTGTGCCGAGGGTGTCGATCACGGCGACGATGAAGACGACGGTCCCAAATTTTCCGGGTCTCGCGGGAGGTGCCGGGAAGAACCGAGCACACGAGCACTGGCGCCGAGCAAGGCAGCGATAACGGCGCTGCACACGAGCGCTGCGACGGTCACCATGTGCGCTTTCTCTCTTGTTGGTTATCCAAGCGGATCGCGTTGCTGCCGCTGTTATCTTATGCGCTCCCACGGCCCAAGCTCAGGACGCTCTCGCCGTCGGCCTTGCGGCTAGATGGTCACTTTGCCAGCAGGAGTCCGTTCAACGGATCGAAGCCAAGCGAACCGCCTTTGATTGGCGCGATCGGAGAGGGATTATTATTGGTTAGCTTGGTCGCGGTCAGGCCAAAAGTGGTCAGCCCAGATATAACAATCAACGTCACCAGGACATTCGCAGCTGCTTTCATGTCGAGCTCTCCATCACGTTGAATTGAAAGAGAGCCCTGGCTGATTGTCTGCCAGGGTTCCTCACGGTGCCGGGGCATCAGCCGATCTGTCGGATCCCCAGATCTTCAAGCACTATCGCCAACGTGTCCAGTGCCTTCGGGAGCATAAGCAGCAATGTCCACATGGCCGCTGCCTTCGGGAGCATAAGCGGTGTCGCCGACATGTCCGGTCCCTTCGGGAGCATAAGCGGCAATATCCACATGGCCGCTGCCTTCCGGAGCGTAAGCGGCAAAAGCAGCGCCAGCAATGAGCAGGGTGGAACCGAACGCGGCGAGCTTGAGGATGTTCATCTGAGGTCTCCTATGTGCCAGCATTCAAGCGGTTGCCCGCAGGCGTGATCTTCACGTGATCTTCAAAGGAGCTTTGCCAGGAGAGAGAGCATCATGGCGGTCATGGCGCCGTTCTTCTTGGCTTTTGTGCCAGTCAGGAAAATGACGGCGCCGCGCTACAGAAGAATTTCAGCCAGCGAGAAATTGCGTTACATTTGTAACGGGCGGGGTGATCGCAGGCAGCGCGCCAGCGCCGCGGCGAGCTCGGTGCTGACCAGGGGCCCGCACAGGAGCTCGGCAATGCCGGCTTCCGTCAGCGCGTCGGCAGTGACATCTATCGTAGATCCGGTGGCGAGCAATATCGGCTGCCGCAACCCCATGTCGTGCAGTCTACGCGCGAGCTGGAGGCCGTCGGGGGTGCCCGCCGCATGGCTAATCACAACCGCATCGAACCGGTCGGGCGCGGCACGCCAAGCCGCGACCGCGTCTGTTGGGTCTTCGAACCCGACCGGTTCGTATCCCAGTGCCGCCAGCATCTCCTCATCCCGAAGCAGCCGTTCTTCTTCGCTCTCGACCACGAGCACCGTCTCACCGCGCCCCAGCGGCAGCACCGCCGGGACGAGCGCTGCGGAGCTGTCTGCCGCGGCCGCAGGCAGCCACGCCTCAAAGCGGCTTCCGTGCCCCCGTTTGCTCTGCACGTTCATCGCGCCCTCATGATCACGAACGATCTCATGCACCGTTGCAAGGCCCAACCCGGTTCCCTCCGAGCGGGTCGTAAAGAACGGCTCGAACAATCGTCGCGCTAAACCATTGTCGAAGCCGCGCCCGGTATCACTGACCGCCAGGCACACGTAGCGGCCCGGCCGGAGCTCGCCATGGCTCAATGCAAGGGGAGCACCTACGTCTTTTCGCTCCGCGGTTACCCGGATTTGCCCGTTGCCCGTCATCGCCTGCGCCGCATTGGTTGACAGATTGAGGATGATCTGCTGCAGCTGCGCCGGTTCGCCGGACACGGCGACATCGGCCGGGACATCCGCGACGATGAGCTCGACGTTTTCGGGCAGCGAGGCACGCAGGAGCGAGGCTGCCTCCTCGAACAAGGTGCGCACCTGCACCGGCCGGACACGCGCATCACGCCGCCGTCCAAAACTAAGGATGTTCTCGATCAGATCGCGCCCACGCTCTGCCGCTCGTCGAATCTCGTCGATATGCCGAACCGGCTGAGTGCCGGGTTGAAGCAGTGGTTCGAGCATCTCCGTATAGCCGAGAATGGCGCCGATGATATTGTTGAAGTTATGCGCAATGCCGCTTGCCAGCGATCCGATCATCTGCATACGGCGTGCCCGTTCAAGCCGCGTCGCGAGTCTCGCCCGGTCGCGATCGAGAGCCTCCCGCTCGATGGCGTTGGCTACTGCGTCAGAGGCGAGCCGCAGCACGGGGGCCGGGAAGACCTGGTCCCTTGCCGGCCGAAAAATGTCGAACCCCATGATGCCGCGCTCGCGGCCCGGCCGGCTCAGTGGCGCGCAGGCCCAGCTGCGGACGCCGGCAGTCAAAAGCGTGTCTTTGTCTTCGCCGGGCGGCAAGGCGCCAACATCTGGCACGGTGATGATGCCGGGTCTGGCTGCGCCGAGCCGCGCGGATACTGCCAGTGCCTGACCCGGCCAGCCCGGCGGATGCGGGGTTCCATCCTCCGGGGACCAAGCATAGATGCGAGTCGGGTTCTCATCGAGCACCACATAGGCGCGTTCCGCGCCGATCGCCCGGCACAGCTCGCCGAGAACCTGCCTTAGCCGCGCCCCGGTTTCCGACGGCGGGCAATTGATGAGGCGCGTCGAGTTCTCGGCGATGACATGCTCGAATGCCGCCCGCCGTCGCAGCGCAAGAGCCCGGGCCCGCAGCTTTAAGCCCAATCCCACCAGCATGACGACGAGCAACAGCGAGACCAGGTAAAGCAACAGACGATAGCGTTGTGCCGTCGCTTCCATGGCGGACCGGTGCGCCGAAAACAATAGCCGTGCGTCTTCGAGAGGCGGCCCGCTCGGCACCGCGAGGAGAGCCTGCAGCGATTGATCGACCGCGGGCAGCACTTCGCGCAACAGACGCGCATGGGCGAGCAGCGCCCGCGCCGGCTCCGCGTCCTGCCCGACAGCGGGCGCTTGCGCTGCAAATCGGTCTATACTTTTCTGGAGCGCTTCGGCAGAACCTGGCAACTCGTAGCGCATCGTCAGGTGAAGGATCGCAGCGGCCAGGGCGCCGCTTGCGGCTGCAAGCTGCGGATCCTGTGCGCCAAATGTCGGACTTGTGCTCAACAGGCCAACGTAGGTGAGCGAATTCCGCCGGAGTGCGTTGTTTCGCTTGAACTCTTCCGCAAGTCCCTCCCGCTGCGCGACCGTCGCGGCAAGGCGGTCGACGGGCCCGGCATCGAGTCCCTCTGTCAGCGCCTGGGACCGGAGCCGGGCGACCGCGTCCTCCATCGCCTCCGAAGTTCTGCCGAGCGAATCATAGTTAGGCAGGAGTCCGGCGCGCGCCTGCAAAATGTCGCGGTCGAAAGACGCTTCCGCCAGCGCAAAGTCGTCGAAGGCCAGAAGCGTCTGCGCATAGCCCGCTGCATTCGTGTCGACTCCGCGTAGCAGCAGCCACGTGAGTAACGCGAGCAGCAGCAGCACACCGATGGCACCCAAAAAGAGCTTCATGGCGGCGCCGTAGCTGCGCTTGGTGCGCCCATGGCGGGCGTGAGCATCTGCCCCCGGTAAGTGCCGGTCAGCGTGTTGAGGAAGACAACAAGGGTAGTGATTTGCTGCTCAGTCAGCACACGGTCGAGCTGCGCAAAGCCCATTGCCTTAACCGCCTCTGCCAGCGTGGCCGCGCTGCCGTCGTGGAAATAGGGCGGCGTGGTCGCCACATTACGCAGGCTGGGGACGCGCACCAGTTCTGGATACGGAGAGCCGAGCGGATGGAAAATACCGTGCCGCTGAAAGAGGTTGCCGCCCACGTTGACGCCTTGATGGCAGGAGATGCAGCCGAGCGACTTGAACAATTGGTAGCCGGAGAGCTCCTCCGGAGTGATCGCGCCAGAATCGCCCGAAAGCCAGCGGTCGAACCGGCTGCCCGGCGTGAGCAGCGAGCGCTCATAGGTCGCGATCGCATCGAGCAGCGCGGCAACATCGGGCTCACGTCCATACGCATCGCGAAATTGCCGCACGATTTCAGGGTCAGCCCGCAATTTGTTCACGGCTTCATCCGGGCTTGAGGCCATGAGCGTTGGATTTTTGATTACGGCCTCGGCGTGGCGCTCAAGCGCGCGGAAATTCCCTTCCCAGTTCAGGCGAAAACTTAGGGCTGCATTGAAGACCGTCAGCGTATTGAGCGCGAGCGGCCGACCATCAACCGCAAGGTCGTGGGCGTTGGCGCTGGCCCCATTCGTGCGTATATCATGACAGGTCGAACAACTGCGCGTGTTATTATGCGACAGGCGGCGGTCATGAAATAATTGTTCGCCGAGCACCAAACGCCGCGGGTCCTCAATGGGAGCGGCGGGAATTGGTGTGATCGGTTCCTGAGCCGCCAGCGAGACGGCGTCGAGGCAAAGGAGCGCCGCGAGGATGCATGCCGTCCTGCCGGAGGGTCCGGGGGTGGTCGCGGGCAGCTTCACTGCGGGAGCTGGGCAGCATGGGCGAGACATCGTCAAATGACCTGGGCCGTCGCGAGATCGGTCATCGCCAAGTATGTGTCCTCGTCGTCGAGGATGATCCAGCTTTGCAACGAATGATTTTAAACTATTTCGCGGAGAATAATATACGCACGTTAGCGGCGTCCGATCATCGGGAGATGGTCGGTCACCTCGGCGGCACCAGCACCGAGGTAGACCTGGTGATCCTCGATCTTCGCCTCGGTCAGGAGGATGGTCTGGATCTCCTGCGGGAAATCCGGTCGAGCTCCAATGTTCCAGTCATTATTGTCACGGGGCACCGCCGCGACGACATTGATCGCGTCGTTGGACTCGAGCTTGGGGCGGACGATTATGTGACAAAACCGTTCCACTTGCGCGAGTTGCTCGCGCGCGTCCGGGCGGTTCTGCGCCGGTTCGACGCCGGACACGCGCCGCCGCCGCGCGATCACGATCGCAGCCGTTGCCGATTTTGCGGCTGGCAGCTCGATCGCAGGACGCACCGGCTCTTCGATCCGGACGGCGCTCCAGTCGCTCTGACCAAGGGCGAGTACGCGCTGCTCATAACGTTTCTCGACGCACCGCAGCGCCCGCTGAGCCGCGAGCACTTGCTGCAGGCGACGCGCGTCCACGAGGACGTCTTCGATCGTAGCATCGACGTCCAGATCCTGCGCCTGCGGCGAAAGCTGGAACGCGACCCGAGTGCGCCTTGCGTGATCCAGACCGAACGCGGTGTCGGATATGTATTTGCGGTTCCAGTCGAGCGGATCTGACGGCCTCCTTTCCGGCAATCGACTTTGAACGTCTCCCGCCCCCGGCCCTGTAAATGCCCTGGCATTCCGCGCCACTCTAGAGCATTTTCAGGCGAAGTGGATACCGGTTCGCCGTCCGAAAATGCGATAAAATAAACAGGTAGAGCGCCTTTCCGATTCAATCTGATCGGAAAGCGCTCTAAGCCACTGGGGGATTTCCGCGTTGCAGGCCGATCGTCAGACCGGCGCACAGCGCGCTCGCCAGCGCGAGACCAGCCGCAATGAGCATTGCGACCCGAAAGCTCCGCACGAAGGACTCATCCAGGACCTTCTCGAGCAGCCGCCGTTGCTCTCCCTCGATCTCTGGCGGCACCTTTGCCGTAGCAAACTTCGGCACCTCCGCATCCACAGCTCGGCGAATTTCGGTCGGCACCCGCAATTCGGCTAAACGCGCGTCGATCGCCGCTCCGAACACGCCGACGGCGAGTGTGCCGAGGAGTGCGATTGCGAGCATGCCAGCGATCCGGGCAATGGCGTTGTTGATACCCGATGCCAAACCGGCTTGCCGAGCCGCGGCCGCGCTCATGACGGTTGTGGTCAGCGGGGCCACGCTGACGGCCATGCCGAGTCCGAGCACCGCCATCGCCGGGAAGAACGTCGTCCAATAGGATCCGCCGATGCCGGGGAGCGCGAAGAGGGCGGACCCGGCTCCCACGATGATCGGGCCGATGGTCAGCGGCTTTCGCGCGCCGTATCGGTGGATGAGCCCACCGGACCAGCGCGACAGCCCGCCCATGATCAGCGTGAAGGGCAGGAAAGCGGCGCCCGCGAGCGTCGCCGAATAGCCTTGGATCCGAATGAGGTTGAAAGGCAGGAAGAACAGGATGCCGCTCAGCGCGAAGTAGAGCAACAAGGTCATCGCGTTGGCGCCCGAGAAGACCCGCGACCGGAACAGGCCGAGCGGCATCATGGGGGAGGGTGCACGCGCCTCGTGCCAGACGAAGAGGGCGAGAACGAGCCCGCTCCCGAGCAGGACGCCAAAGACGGTGGGATCCCTCCAGCCGAAATCGGAGGCGGCGGTCAGGCCATAGGCCAATCCCGCAAGCCCGAGCATCGCCAAAAGGGCGCCCGGCCAATCCACGGTCCCCTCGTCCAAGGCGTCGCGGCTCTCCGGCACATGCCGAAAGGCCAAGCCGAGCGTGAGCAGGGCAATCGGCACATTGATGAAGAAAATCGCGCGCCAGGACAGGGTTTCCACCAGCCAGCCGCCGAGGACCGGCCCTAAAGCCGTGGTGAGGGCCGAAAAGCCGGCCCAGGTCCCAATCGCTCGGCCGCGTTCATCTGCCGGGAAGGCGGCGCTGATTATTGCCAGGCTGCCGGGGACTAGAAGCGCGCCGCCGATACCTTGCGCCGCCCGCGCGGCGATCAGAGCCACGGTGTTCGGCGCCAATCCGCAGCCGACGGAGGCCCCCGTGAAGATCGCGACACCGAGCGCAAACAGGCGCCGCCGGCCAAAGCGATCGCCTGCCGAGCCGCCGACCAGAATCAGCGCGCCGAGCATCAGCAAATAGGCGTTGACGACCCATTGCGCCCCTTCGACGGACATGGTCAGAGCGGCTTGAATGGCCGGCAGGGCCACGGTGACCACCGAGCCATCGATAAAAGCCATGCTCGAGCCCAGGATGGTCGCGGCCAATACCCATGGCCGGGCGCGCGCGGCGCAGTCGGCCGTTTCCGTCGCAGCGCGGATGACGCCTTCATCGCAAGGGCCCTGTCCGAAACTGATCATTGGTTTGTGTTTTTGTCCACCCCGTGGTCAGAGAGGAGATCTGGCCGCGCGGCCGCAAAATCCGGCGAGCCTGATGCGGCGATCCGCTAGCCTGTCGGCCCGCGTTGGAATCCTACTCCAGTCACGTCATCCGGGCGCTATAAAATTGCGCGGCACACCTGGAGTTTCCGGCGGCATTCGAGCGTGGTGCTTTGCAAGAAGACGAGGAGCACTGTGTCGTCCGGCGCGGCTGTTCGCACCGCATCGCATGGGTCCAGCCTCAAATACGCGCCTACGGTGCTTCCTTCAGTTGCAGCATCGATCTTCAGCATGAACCGGAGCACGGCTGTGTGCGATCGGCGGCTTGCAATCACCTTCCGGCGGCCTACCATGGATTACGTAGCTCACCTGCAGGAGCGCAGCCATGGAACTCACCGTGGTGCCCATCGTCAAGCCGGACCCCGCCAACTTCATCTTCGGCCAGTCGCATTTCATCAAGACCGTGGAAGACCTTCACGAGGCGCTGGTGGGCGCGGTTCCGGGCATCCGTTTCGGGCTGGCCTTCTGCGAGGCCTCCGGTAAGCGGCTGGTGCGCTGGTCGGGTAATGACGAAGCCGCCCTCGCCCTCGCACGCGACAACGCCTTGGCCATCGGCGCCGGCCACACTTTCCTGATCTTCCTTGGCGACGGGTTCTTTCCAGTCAACGTGCTCGCCTCGGTGCGCTCGGTGCCGGA
>Ga0306918_10001513_pt1 | contig 11557 bp, 9 predicted proteins | sample tim00Cox0000000H_FD_203315 | JGI IMG/M metagenome (GOLD analysis project Ga0306918, IMG submission 203315) | Lab enrichment of tropical soil microbial communities from Luquillo Experimental Forest, Puerto Rico - timezero.00C.oxic.00.000.00H (v2)... | ecosystem: Environmental > Terrestrial > Soil... | reverse complement strand
CCGAATAGAAGTTTGCGAAAAGGATCGAGCCACTTGTTCCTGAAGCGACTTGCTGGCGAGGATGTCGGTGACAGCGGTTTGAATCGATTGCGAAAGTTCGCGGCGCTCGCCGGCAAAGTCGGGCGAACTTTGCCGGGCTTCTTTTTGTAAATTGGTGGACAATTGATTCTCGAGAAGGTCGTGCATCTGCAGCCAGAGGCCGCGAAAATCGGCTTCGAGCGTTGTGCTCGCTTTGTCCATTTGCGGCTGCATCAACTGCTGCAATTGCGTCTTGATGTTCGCGTACAATTCCCCCTGGCCGGCCGTTGCTCTCCAAATCAAGCTGAAGCTGCGCCACCAACGCAACCTCCGGCGAAGGAACTGCGTGCGTTCTTTCATCGTCTCGTCATATGCGCGCTCGACTTCGCGAACGAGCGCCGCGCCTTGTCGCAGCAGTTGCTCGCGCCGAGTTGCCAGCAATGCGTTCAGACGATCCAGCGCCGCGATGTCCGCTGAAATTTTCTCAACGAAACCGCGAGTCTCCCGGTTCAAATCTTCAAGAACTGCACGAGCTGCCTGGAACGTCGACCGCAGTTTCAACACCTTGGGGCTCGATTCAGTAACAATGAAATTGATTTGCTCCTCCAACGGCGCGAACGCGCTTTCCCCCCAAAGTTTTTCCTTGTCCAAACCGCTCGTGCGTGCGAGCAGGGCTTTGCGCGCAGAGACGGCAAAGATCGCTGGAACGAATCCGAGCCGCCGCATCGCGGTGTCTTGCAGATGTCGACGGATCACGTCGATTTCAGTCGGCTCGCGCAGATCGATTTGCTGAAGAACGAAGATCACATTCTTAAGCCAGGTTTTCTGAAGAAAATCTAAGAATTCCCAGTTTGATTGCGTCCACGGATTGACAACCGAGAAAACAAAAAGAACGATGTCGGCGCGCGGCATGAAATCTTCCGCGACCATTTGATGCTCTTTTACCATCGTGTTCGTGCCGGGTGTGTCGACCACGTTGAAGTCGCGCAGGAATGGGATCGGCAGATAGCGCTCCGTCAGCGTTGGCGTTATCTCGGTCGTTTTATCCTCGGGACCGTAACGAAAAATGTAAACGCGGTCGGTCGCGGGCAAAACGTCGACCTTTGCGAATTCGTTACCGAAAAGCGCGTTCAATAACGAAGACTTTCCGGATTTCACTTCGCCGGCGACAACGAAGAGCAACGGCTCGGTAATGTCCTGGTGGAGCGCTTGCAATGTGTCCAGCCGCTCGGGGGCCAGCTGCATCTCTGAACCGAGCTTGATTAATCCGGCGAGAACGCTTTCGAGCTCAGCTTTGAGCTGCAAATATCGGTTGGCGATCATGCCGGCAATTATGCGGCGTTGACGAGGAAGTTGTCGATTTTGCGCGTATCGACTTCGGTGACCGGGAAGGTTTGGGTGGCGGTGACGATTTCGGGGTAGGCGATGGTTTCGGCGGCAGTGGCGTTTCCAGTGCGATTAATTCCGAAACGGTCACAAATTTGAACCCCTTGGCCTCAAGCTGCTCTAAGACGCACGGCATCGCTTCGATCGTGCCGGGATGAATGTCGTGCGTTAAGACAATCGAGCCAGCGCGGGTGTTTTTGACAATACGACTGCAGACCACGCTAGGCCCGGGTCTCCGCCAATCCAAAGGATCAACGTCCCAGAGCACGATCTTGTAACCGAACTCCTGGTTGACCCATTTTTTCTGACGAACGGTGATTGAGCCGTAAGGTGGTCGCATTAATGTCGGGCGATTGCCACTCGCGCCTCGAATCGCGTCGTCCGTTTTGCGAAGCTGGGTACGCACGCCGTCATCAGACATCTTGGCGAAGTTCGGATGCGACCAACTGTGATTTGCAACCTCGTGCCCCTCGCGTTCTTCGCGGGCCACGATTTCGGGGTACTGGGCCGCATTTTCGCCAATTAGGAAGAAAGTGACTTTAATGTGATGCGCCGCGAGGAGGTCGAGCAGCTTCGGCGTTAATTTTGCGCTCGGGCCGTCGTCGAAGGTGAGCGCGACATAAGGACCGTCAACGTGAACCCAGTCGAAGGTAACTCCGGGTTCGACTCTCTCTGCCGACTTGGGTTGTTGAGTTGGTTGCGGCGCAACTGCGTCATCGGCCCGGGTAGGTGGGGGTGTGATCCAGGCGACAAGGCAAAAAAGGAAAGCGCGAAGGATGGGCATCGATTTTTAGAGCTGGGCCAAAGGTTGGCTGTACCTAGCAGAGGCCAAAATTTAACGCAAGGTGCACCGTGGCAATTCAGGCGGTTTTGGCGATCTTACTTCTGAACTGCTTGAGATACTGGGTTACGAAGTGACTTTGCTTCCAGTCCGGCGCGCCAGCACCGAAAACGTACGAGCGTGCGATGCGGTCCGACGAAAGTTTTTAGGCGGTCATTTTGGATGCGACGGTGGGCAGCGACATGGGCGGCATGGCGACAATCGAGCGCCTGCGCAATCTCGACCCGAACGTCACCGCAATCATTTTCCAGCGGTTCACTCAGACGAAGCAGCGGTGGCGGAATTTCTCAGTTACGGCTTTCGAGCGACGCTTCCGAAGCCATTTACCCGCCACGAGCTGGCGAGTGTTCTCCAACGCGCGTTCGAAACGAGCAAAACGGAATAGTTCTTATCTCGTCCGGATCGACAACGAACAGCAAACGCGCTTAGCCTTTGCGCGCTTTGTCTAACTCCGCAAGGAATTCAGTGATGTCGCCGGTGTACAACGCGTCGTAGCGCCAGAGCGTCTTTCCGTCGCCATTCAGCAGGACCAGAGTCGGGAACCCTTCAATCTGATATCGCTCTGCCAGCTCAGCGTTCTGCTTTTTGACTTCAACGCTTTGTGGTTTGCGGCGGGGGAAATCAATTTCTACAAGAATGAGATTCTTGTCCGCATAATCCTTGAATAGCGGTTGAGATAGAATCGCTCTGTCGAGTTGGATACAATAGCCGCACCAGTCTGAGCCGGTGAAATTGACCAGCAAGAGTTTGTGGCTCGCTTTGGCCTCCTCTTGCGCTCTTTTGTAATCTGTGATCCAACCCGATTCTGCGTGCGCGTAAGCGGGAGACAAGAAGACTGCGAGCAGAACGCTAAGAAGCAGATTTTTCACGCGCAGAAGGTCGATCAATGCAGACTGGGGCGCAAGTATGCATCACTCCAACGCAAAGCCATCCTTCGTCGGCCTCCGCGCGCGGCACTTTAATTGCGCTCCACGTACACGCGGAGCTCAAACTGCAATTTCCGGCCTAACTAATGTGGCCCGAGACGAGTTTGGTCATCTCGAACATGCTCACTTGGCTCTTGCCGTTAAAAACCGGCCGTAGCGTATCGTCGGCGTTGATCTGAGTTTTCTTCATTTTGTCCTGAAGACCGTGCTTCTTGATGTAGTCCCAAAGCTTTTTCGTGAGCTCGGAACGCGGCAACGGCTTTGAACCAACGACAGCAGCGAGCTTGTCGTCCGGTTGAACGGGTCTCATGAAGGCGGGATTCAGCTTGCGTTTTGAAGGTGTTTTAGTTTTGGGCATACAGGCTGATTAATGCTTCGTTTGCAGCAGAGCAACACTAATTTTTAGGCGACAAAAATTTTTCTTGCTAAGTGGATCGGCGGACGACAACCGCAGCGACATCGTCCGGCGGTGATTCGCTGGTCTCGGGCGTCGCCGCTTTCAGCATTGATTCGATCAATGCGTCTGCGCTCGCAGCAAAAGGATTTATCATTCCAGCAAGTTGCGTTGGCGTCGAACGCTGCCGGCCGTTCTTGGCCGGACCAAACAATCCGTCCGTGTAAAGTGTGAATGCGTCGCCCGGATTCAATTCGAGAACCGTTTCAGGGAATTGCGATTCCTCCACTAACCCGAGCGGCGGTGCGCAAGATGCGATCGCCTCGGTGCCGCGTCCAAATCGCGTAACAAGCAATGGCGGATGGCCTGCGCCGACGACCGTGGCCTGTCCACTCTTCGGGTCCAGCGCGACGCACATCGCGCTCATAAAGGAACGGCCGCTAAAGATTCCCTGCAAATCATTGTTCACGGCTCCCATGATCGCGGCCGGTCGCTCATGCTCTTCGTGTCCATGATGAAAGAGCAGCTTGGCCAGAGTCGTCATCAGCGCCGCGGCCGCGCCGTGACCGGTCGCGTCGGCGATCCAAAATAACCAGCGATTGTTTTTTATCGGAAGCCAACCGTAGATATCGCCGCCGACTTCAATAACCGGACGGTAGCACGCCGCAATAGCCCATCCCGGCAGCGTCGGCGGTCTTTGCGGAATGAGCGATTGTTGGGTCAGCCGTGCTGCCGCCAGATCACGTTCGAGGTCTCGCTGCCAGGCTTCGAGTTCCTGATTTTGCTGTTGCAACTGCACACGCAATGAACGCAGCCGCAAGTGGGTTTCGATCCGTGCGCGCAAGATCTCCGCATTGACCGGTTTAGTCACGAAATCGTCAGCTCCCGCATCGAGACATGTCACTTCGCTCTCGCCATGACCCGTCAGCATGATGACTGGAACGTGGGCCACGGCCGGATTGGGATCGGCGCGCAAGCGCCTGAGCGCTTCCGCCCCGTCCATTTGCGGCATCACAAAATCGAGCAGCATCACCGCCGGTTGTTCTTCCTGAACAAGTTTCAATGCATCGGCGGCATTGTCGGTTTCGCGGCACACATAGCCGGCTGCCGTGAGTATGCGCGCCAGCAACTTTCGGCTGGCCGCGTCGTCGTCGACAATCAGGACGTGTAGACTGGCCTCCATTATTGCAACAGGTTCGGATGTGACCGTTCGATTGGCTCTTGCAAAATGAATTGCGATTTCCAAGGCACTGGTATTGAAATAGAACCAGTGTAGATTCTGTCCACGAGAATTATGAAACTGTGGCTCTTGCTGGCGCTGCCTGCGGCCTTCTTTCTTTCAGCTTGTGGCGGTGATGAAGGGCCACCCCCGAGTGCGCGACATGTCGGAGCACGGTATCCGGCCGAGACGGGCAGTACTGAAAGTCCGCCGACCCAGCAGCCCTTCAATCCAAACGCGCCGCCGCCGGAGAATGGGGAAGCAGGCGCGCAAGCCTCGACTTCGGCGCCTGCGCCGAGTGGGGGTGCGCCGTCGAAACCCGCAAAAGGCGATTACCCTTACGGAACCCTTGTCCCTGGGAAACCCGGCTTTGTGAAAAGCCCATACGCGCCGGATCAGGGCCTGGTTGATGTGCGTGGGTTCCCGCCCGGGACCGAGGTAAAGGATCCCTTTACAAATAAGATCTTTCTTGTTCCGTAACGGCAGTTGCGGGCGGTGCTGAATGCCAGAGCAATACAGCATGGCCTTTTCCTACAATGGGTTTATGGAGTTGCGCGTAAAACGAGCGCCTCGAATCGAGGCTGAAATCACTGTCCCCGGCGACAAGAGCATTTCGCATCGCGCTGCCATCATCGCCGCGCTTTCGAATGGCATTTGCAACTTGGGCGGTTTTCTGCCGAGCGATGATTGCATGCGCACCGTAAACGCGTTGCGCTCCCTCGGAATTCAGATCGAGCACCCGAAACCCGATGTCTTGATCGTGCATGGCAAAAAGCGCGTTCTAACACCCCCGAAAGAGGAGATCGATTGCGGCGGCTCGGGCACAACCATGCGCTTACTTGCCGGTTTGCTGGCCGGCCAAACTTTTGAAACACGACTCGTCGGAAATCCGTCCCTGACCCGCCGTCCGATGGATCGCGTGGTTGAGCCCTTGCGCAAAATGGGCGCCGACATTGTCGCTGAAGGTCCTGACCAAACGCCGCCGTTGCGTATCCGCGGCGGATTACTGCGCGGAATTCATTACCGATCGCCGATAGCCAGTGCTCAGGTCAAAAGCGCAATTTTACTCGCCGGACTGTTCGCCAAGGGAAAGACAACCGTGGACGAGCCATCTGCCAGTCGGAATCACACTGAGCTAATGTTTAATTATTTTTTGATCCGCACCGCGAAAGGCGAAGACGACACAGTCAGCGTTTTCGGCGATCAGGTCCCTGAATCGCGCGATTTCACAATTCCTGGTGACATTTCGTCCGCGGCGTTTTGGTTGGTGGCTGCCGCTGCGCAAGCGGGGGGGCATTTGCTTGTGCGCAACATCGGATTGAACGACACGCGCACTGCGCTGCTTGGCGTTTTGGTCCGAATGGGCGCACAAGTTCGCGAAGCGGTGGGAGATGTCGATCAAATGGAACCGCGTGGCGTCGTTGAGGTGACCGGCGTGCCACTCAAAGGGACCGTGATTCACGGAAAGGAAATTCCCCAGTTGATTGACGAGTTGCCGGTGCTCGCGGTGGCCGGCGCGCTCGCGAGCGGCACGACAATCATTCGCCACGCCAACGAACTGCGCGTCAAAGAAACGGATCGCATCGCCGCGATCGCGCACAACCTGCGCGGTATGGGTGTGCAAGTCATCGAGCTCAACGACGGCCTCGAGATTCACGGCCCGGCGCCGTTACACGGCGCCCGCTTGTCTAGCTTTGGTGATCACCGGATCGCAATGGCGTTTGCGGTGGCCGGTTTGTTTGCCGATGGCGAAACGATTATTCAGGATGCCGAATCCATTCGCGAATCGTATCCTGGATTTGAAAAAACATTGGACGAATTCGTGAGTCCGCGAGGCGTTCGCACCAGCACGCCAGTGATCGGAACGCTCGTCCCAGCCGCGCCAGTCGAAGAATAATCGCGCGCTTGCTTCCGCACGTCTCCCGGCGAAAAACTGCGCTCGTTGCGCGCAAATCAAAGATGGAAGGACAAGATCGGCATAGTGTAATCGCCATCGATGGTCCGGCTGCGTCAGGGAAAAGCAGCGTCGCGCGCGAGCTCGCGCGTCGTCTTACCTTTGTTTACGTGAATTCCGGCGCGATGTATCGCGCGGTTACTTGGACTGTGATCAATCGCAGTGTTGATCCGGCCGATAGGGAGGGAATCGCAAAGTTGATCGGCAGCTTGCGTTTGGGCGGAAAGTTTCTCGACGGAGAATTCCATCTCCTGATCGACGATGCCGATCTAACCGATCATCTTCATGAAGATCGTGTGAACGCGGAAGTTTCGCGTGTCAGCACTGTGGCGGAAGTTCGCGAACTTCTTGTCCAACGAATGCGCGACTACGCTGGCAACCACGATTTGGTCATTGAAGGCCGCGACATTGGCTCCGTCGTTTTTCCGAACACGGCCTACAAGTTTTACATCGATGCATCCCCGGAGGTCCGTGCTCAGCGGCGAGTGGCCCAAGGGCACCGCGACGAAATTGCTCAACGCGATCGCGCCGATTCCTTGCGTTCCGCGTCGCCGCTCATTGTCGCGAAGGACGCGCAAGTGATCGATACTTCTCATCTCACGGTCAATCAAGTCGTCGATGAAATTATCGCGCGATTGAGACGCAAAGGTTTCGCAGTTGCTTAACCCGTGAATTTCTATTACTGGTTCGGTTATCATCTTAGCCGTTGGCTCGCCCGTTTATTCTTCGGATTTAGAGTCATTCATCGCGAGCGCGTGATTCAGACCGGCCCGGTGATCCTGGCGGTGAATCATCAAAGTTTTCTCGATCCGCCTCTCGCCGGAAATGCCTGCGACCGCGCGATCTATTTTCTCGCGAAAAAATCGCTAATGAACGTGCCGATCTTGGGCTGGCTTTTGCCCAAGCTGAACGTGATTCCGGTGAATTTGGACGGGATCGATCGCAGCGCACTCAAAGCGTTGATTCGAATTTTGGGCGCAGGTGGATGCGCGCTCGTTTTTCCGGAAGGAACGCGCACACCGGACGGAGCTTTGCAGCCGGCGTTGCCCGGAGTCGGTTTGGTGATCGCGAAAACGCGGGCGCCGGTTGTTCCGATGCGAATCTTCGGTGCCTACGACGCCTGGCCGATTCACGGAAAAATCCATCTCTGGCGTAAAATCACGATTGTTGTCGGCGAGCCGATCCATTTTTCCGAGGCGGATGTTGCTGGTGACGGCAAAGATCGTTACGCCCGGCTGAGCCAGCGCGTCATGGACGCGATCGGCGCCCTGCAATTGCCGTGAACACCATTTGCGCCGGCAAGGTCGGCATCGAATAGTTTCGTGTGAGCTCGCAACCGAGACTGACAAAGAATGCTGGCCGGATAATGGTCGGCATCGTAATCGGTTTCGCTTTGGTCGCGCTTTACGCGAACATCCAGGAATTGCGGCGGCCAACGATTGAAAAGGTCATTTTCACGCCAGCTTCAGCTCAGACACCGACACCAACGCCATCGACGCGTTGAATAACCAATCAAGAAGAGGTCTGACTATCGCCATGAAAACGTTTTTTGTTGTCTCAGCTGTGATAACAGCCGCCGCTCTTGTTTCCTGCCAAAAACAGCAGACCGAAGCGGAGAAAAACGCGGAGGTTGAGCGTCGGGTCCAGGAACGACTCGCCGCGGAACATCAGGCGCAGCAGCAACGGCAGCTCGACCAGCGCCAGGCCGACCTCGATGCGCGCGAAAAAGCTTTGGCCGAGAAAGAAAATATCGTTGCGACTCCGGCGAATCGCGCGACGCGCTCTGAATCCGAATCAATTGAATCGCGTCAGCCTCCGCGTGAGCCACGCGAGCGTGCAATCACAACCGGCTATTCAACGTTCTACAATAAGCTGGAACCTTACGGCGCGTGGCTTGAGACGAGCGATTACGGTTACGTTTGGCAACCGCGGCAAGTGGAAGTCTCGCACAATTGGCGGCCCTACACGAACGGTCGTTGGGTTTACACCGATGCTGGTTGGACCTGGATTTCGGAAGAGCCGTTCGGTTGGGCCACGTATCACTATGGGCGCTGGACGCGGTTGCGCGGAATCGGCTGGGTTTGGGTCCCTGGCAATCAATGGGCGCCGGCCTGGGTTTCGTGGCGTAAAAGCAATGATTACGTCGGCTGGGCGCCGCTGCCGCCGGAAGCACGATTCGATCAGCGCACCGGCATTCACAATTGGTCGGACAGCTACTACGACATCGGTCCGGATCAATATTGCTTTGTCGCGAGTCGGGAATTTGGCGCGCCGCGGATTGAGCAAACGCTGCTACCACCGGAGCGCAACGGCACGATTGTCAATCAAACGACCAACGTCACGAACATCACTTACAACAACACGACGATCGTAAACGAGGGTCCGAATTATGACGAGTTGCGCGCGATAAGTCGCGAACCAGTGCAGCGATATCGACTTGAGCGACGCTTGAATATCGATCTTGCCGCCGAACCGCCCCGAGCTGAAATGCGTGGCGAAACAGTCGTGATTGCAGCGCCGCTGATTGCTGCACCGGTCGCTAACGAACGTCCGCCGACAGTGAAACAAACGATCGCCGCCGCCGCGGTCGATCTGGGTTGGGCAGCAATTGTAAATCAGGATGAGGCGAAGAAACTCCGCGAGAAAATGAAATCCGAAGCTGCGCCACCGCCGAACGCGCTGCTTGAAAAATCTGTAAAAACCGCGGCGGCAACGAGCACGCCAACTCAAAGGAGCGAAGCAGCGGCAACGTCGAAGACCGCAACTGCCACCCCGTCTGCGGTAGCAACGACAACACCAGTCGCAGGAGTAACGCCCGTCACGACTGCGTCGGCAATTCGGATAGTGGTTCCATCCGCGTCGGGTGCACCAACCGCATCGCATCGGCGCGGACGATTGCTTGTCCCGAACACAACCCCGTCACCTCCAACGCCACCGAGCGCAATACCGCGGCCGAAAGCCGCAGATTCGCCGGTTGTGAGCGATACCGTTCCTTCAACTGAGATTACTCCACTGCCACAGGCGTCGGCACTCGTGCCCACCGGTTCGCCTCAAGGGGAGCTGGCTCGCGGGCACTTCAAGTCACAGGCCCAAAGATTCCAGCCACGAAAAGTGGAACCGATGCCTTCTGCTTCGCCGTCACCGAGAGCAACATCGGCAACGTTGGTGCCCGCGGCCGCCATTGCGTCAACAACGCCCGGCGGGAACTTGACGAAGCAGGAAAAGAAAGAACAAAAGCTCGAAGAAAAGAACGGGATGAAGCGAGAGCGAAAAGAGGGATTTGAAGCCCGTTCGCCTTTGCCCTCACCTCAATCCTCTCCCTGAGCGAGAGGAAGTCACGAAAACGGGGGGTCAGGGTTGTTCGATGATTATCGAGTTGAAGATGCTTCCTGTACGGCAAGCTCGCAGGCGTAACTGAGCGTGTCGATCGAGTCGACACTTTTGTCGCGCCGGATCGCTTTGATTCGCGGAAAGCGCAGCGCTAACCCGCTAGCGTGTCTCGTGCTGGGCTGAATTGAATTGAACGCAACCTCGAGGACAATCTCCGGTCTCACTTCGCGATAGCGGCCGTGATCGATAATCGTATTCTGTTTGAAGTATTCGGTAAGTTCCACGATCTCGACATCGGTCAATCCGCTGTACGCTTTTCCGATGGGTAAGAGCTCGCCGGTCGTTTCGTCGCGCACGGCGAACGTGTAATCGCTCAGCACGTTGTTGCGTTTGCCGTGACCTAACTCCGCGCCGACGACCACGACATCGAGCGTCGCGAGCTCTTTTTTTAGTTTGAACCAGAACATCCCACGCGCGCCGGGTGTATAAAAACTTTTAGGGTCTTTGATCATCAAGCCTTCGTTCAAACGGCGGCGCGCTTCTTGAAAGCGTTTGTCGATCGCGGCGGCCGAATCCGCCGGAAAAACTTCGGCGATCTGAAATTGCGGCGGAAGTGTCAAGCCGCGTAGCAACCCGCGACGCTCCTCCAGGACAGTTTTCAACAACGAGCGCTTGTTGAGCCAAAGAATATCGAATGCTATGAACGCGACTGGAACGTTAGCCGAAGCGGTTGCGAACAAATCGGCGCCGTCGCCCTTTCTCCCAAGACGCTTTTGCAAGTCGAAGAACGTCAGTTTTCGTCCTTCCTCGAATGCTACGATTTCGCCGTCGAGGATAAGATCGGCACCGAAGTTGCGCGCTTGATCGGCGATTTCGGGAAATTGATCGGTAATCCGCCGCAAATCGCGCGAATAGATTTCTGCGCGCTCAGAATTGCGATGAAGCTGCGCACGAATGCCGTCAAACTTGTCTTCGACGAACACGACGTCCAAGTGTTGTTCGGAAAATCTCTCCCAAATCGCTTCGGCCGTTGGCTTCGGTGTGGCGAGCATGCATTTTATCGGCCGAAAGATCGACAACTCGGCGCGATCGAGTTTTTTTTGGGAAGCAAGCATCGCCGTCGCGCCGATGTCACCGAGAAGCATGTTCGCTTCTTTGACTTGCTCGAGCGGGACCTCGAACGCGCGTGAGATCGCTTCTTCTACCAATCCTTCACGCAACCCGATCCGGAGATCGCCCGTCAAAATCTTCACCACGTATTGACCTTCGCGTGCGGACAAATTCGCAAAGCTCGCTTGCAACAATTCGGTCTTCGCGATCGGCCCACGGACGCGATGAAGTTCGTCGAAAAGTCTTTTGGATCCCAAGATCGAGAACGGCTTCGGAGTTGTCCGACCATCGAGAACGTCGAAACTAGTTTTGCCCAAGTCACCATGAGTAGCGGCAGTGCGGTGAAATTCTGCTTCGCTGCTTTTTGTAGCGCCAAGAA
>Ga0306918_10001507_pt1 | contig 11573 bp, 10 predicted proteins | sample tim00Cox0000000H_FD_203315 | JGI IMG/M metagenome (GOLD analysis project Ga0306918, IMG submission 203315) | Lab enrichment of tropical soil microbial communities from Luquillo Experimental Forest, Puerto Rico - timezero.00C.oxic.00.000.00H (v2)... | ecosystem: Environmental > Terrestrial >... | reverse complement strand
GACGGTCTGATGGCGATCGCGTTCCTGACGCTGTCGTTTCACGACCCGCTCAGCGCTTACATCGGCCACTGGTACACCTACAACGCCTGGCAGGTGAACATGGGCTCGTGGGTGAACAGCCTGCCCGGTGCACTGGCACCCGGGACACCGGACCACCAAGTGGCGTATCCGCTGCTCATCGTGCCCGGCGCCTACGTGGTGGTCTTTCTACTGGTGACGATGATGGGCGCAGCGATCATGCGCGGCGCGAAGGCACGCTGGCCCGCAATCCCGCGACTCGGTGTGGCCGCGATTTGCTTTGCGGTCATGGTGCCGTTTGACATCGTTTTCGAGGGAATTGTCTTCATGCCCATGGGCTCCTGGGAGTACCCGGGCGGGCACATCAAGATCTTCGCCGACACCTACCACGCGTATCCGCTCAACGAGGCGTTGACTACCGGCGCGATTTTCACGATGTTCGCCTGCATCAAGTACTTCACCAACGACCGCGGGCAATCGCTGGCCGAACGCGGAGCTGAACGGCTCGGGGGCGGGCCGATCAGGGTCACGACGGTGCGGATGCTGGCGGTCACCGGGCTGGTGACTCTGGCGATGACGATCGGATACACGTTGCCGAACACCTGGTTTGGGGCGCACTCGACCGCGTGGAATCAGGACATCCAGAAGCGGTCGTACCTGACCTACACGTGCGGTGAGGGTCCAGGCGTCGCCTGCCCAGCACCCGATGTCCCGTTGCTGCGCAACGATAACGGGGATAAGGGAGCGAATGGTAGCGAGTTCGGCCGGAACTATCCGCCGCAGGTCGCGTACGACCGGGGCCAGTGACGCGCAAGAGCGATCGTCCACTGCTTTGAGGAAGGTATGGATGCGATGAGCGGCAGGCGCGTGCAGCTTTGGAGCGTTTACTCGGTTTTCGGTTTTGTCGTCCTTTTCCTGATCGGCTGGGTGCTGCTGGCGCAAATGATTCCGCCACCGTCGCCCATGAACACCCCCGAGCAGATAGGCCGGTTTTACCGCGACCATCTGTTCGGCATCCGGGTCGGGATGGTTCTTGCGATCTTCGCTTCGGCGTTGCTGCTGCCCTGGGGCGGGGCGATCTGCGCACAGATGTTGCGGCTGGAGGGCCCTCGGGCACCGTTGACGTGGGCGTGGATCGCGGCGCAGGGGTGCGTGGTCATCGAGTTCGTCTATCCCTGCGCATTCTGGCTTGTCGCGGCGTTTCGTCCCGACGACGTGTCGCGTGTGCAGACATTCAATGACATGGGATGGCTACCGTTTCTGGGGATAGTCTGCACCGGGATGTTCCAGATGGTCGCGCTGGCTGTGGCGACGCTCCGTGACCAGCGCGCTGAGCCGGTGTATCCGCGCTGGTTCGCCTACTTTCAACTCTGGTGCGCGTTGGGGGTCGGCCTCACTTTCGGGGTCTGGATTTTCAAGACTGGGCCACTCGCGTGGGACGGTCTCATCGGGTTCTGGATTCCGGTCAGCGTCTATTTCGTGTGGGTGCTCACAACAACCGTGATGACCGGGCGTGCCATCAACAACGACGACGAATCTAAACCCGAGCAGCGCACAATCGCGGATCGTGTTGCGGCGCTTGAGGCCGAGATCGCCGCCATCCGGTCGCAGGCGGCAACACCGGAAGTTAGCCGCCGGTGACGGTGCGACAGATTCCGCCTCGCGGACCGGGTCGCAGCAAGGCATTGTCCCCGCAATTCGACGGTGAATGGAGCTGCAGCCGTGGACGCTTCGTCTAGCGCTACGACCAAAGATCAGTTGCACAACGCGGCCGGTGGCGGCCGCCGTGCCGACCCGGCGGATGAGCCCCGCCGATCCAGGCCGGTGCTGTGGTGGGCGGCGTTCGGCGCTTTCTGGCTCACCTTCATGGCTTTCGTGCTGATCCGGTGGATCAGCGGTCCCTACTTCCAGCGGGTGCCGGTGGGGCCGAGCGATCCGCCAATGTATATGAAGGTCTTCTTGATGACCTTGCAAGTCACGATGATTCCCGCGATGGCGTGCCTGGTGTGGTGGTTCGTGATTCGGCCGTGGCGGCGCGAGCGAACGATCACCGTCGACGGTGCACTGACTCTCGCCTTTTGCACGTTGTTCTTCCAAGATCCGCTTTCCAACTACTTCGGCGCCTGGATCACCTACAACTCCTGGTCATTCAACCGGGGGTCATGGGTCACCAGCGTTCCCGGGTGGTTGTCGTTCGGTGCACCGGGCGCGACCGTGGTCGAACCACCGATGACCATCATCGGTCTTTACGTCGTGGTCATGACGATCGCCGTCCGCATCGGCGTGGCGACGTTGCGTTGGGTGTCGGGCCGGTGGCCGCGGCTCGGCAAGGTCGGGCTCGCTCTCATCTGTTGGGTCGTGATGTTCGTCTTCGATGTCATATTCGAGGGCGTGATCTTTATGCCGCTAGGCGTTTGGACCTACGCGGGCGGACACTTCAACATCTTCGCCGACCGTTATCACGCGTTTCCGCTGCACGAGGCGTTCCTGGTCGGAATCCTGCTTACCGCGTACTCATTCCTGCGCTTCTTTCTCGACGACCGCGGCGGGACAATCGTCGAGCGCGGCTCAGAGCGTGTCAAAGCGTCGCGAACCGGAAAGGGTGTCATTCGGGCACTGTCGATCATCGGCGCGGTGAACATGATTTTCCTTGTGGTCTACACACTGCCGCATCTGTTCGTCGGGGCGCACAGCCGCGAGTGGAACAACGACATCCAGAGGCGGTCTTACTTCCTTGACGGCATCTGCGGGGCCGACACCGGCCGCGCCTGCCCGGGACCCGCTGTCCCGCTGGTGCGCAACGACAACTCTAGTAAGGGCGCAGGGTCTGCCTACGTCGGGTCAGACGGCCAATTGCACATCCCGGCCGGGACCATCCTGCCTTCTCAGGTTCCGCTGGATGTGGGCGCCCGCTAGCGCGCGTGGGCATCTTAGGCCCAATGACCCGCTGATGATTTCGCGTTGAATCTCGTTGCTGCCGGCGTAGATCGGTAGCACAAGCGAGTGCCGGACGTGGCTTTCCATGTCGTATTCGGTCGCATAGCCATGGCCGCCCATCATCTGCATGCCCTCCAGCGCGATGCGTTTGGCGACTTCGGAGGTCTTGATTGTTACTGGGTCGGCGCGGCGTTCGAGTCGCTGAGCGACCTCGTTGGTTAGCAGACGTACACACTCGGGCTCGGTGCCTAGCGCCACGAACCATCGCGAAGACCCAATCTAGAAGCCAGGCTAGCCCAAGGCTAGCCCGACGATAACGTTCGTCAACGCGGTGGGGCGGTCGATCACAAGGGTGCGAGGGTGGGTCACCCGCCCGTGGGGGAGCGCTGGTGCAAGACTGAGTTGGTTCTTGTCGGATGTCTTCCATTTTGGCGGTTGCGTTAACGTTCATTTGCCCGTTTTCCTCGCGGCGTCAAACGGTTTTGGGTCGCCCGTGAACTGACTTGCTACCGCTCGCCGACGGCCCTGACTCCGGCGTCCAGGATATTTTGAGACAGTATGACTATAAATTTGGCCTGTCCAATGGTGGGGCGAGTCCGGTCGACGGACGACGGTTTCGGTCGAGCGCGCCGTGACGCAGAACCCCACGCTTCGAAGTGGTGCCTGCCCCGCACGACCCAGGGGCACTGTCGATGTTGTTGGCGATGCAGATCCTTCCGCGCATGGCCGCCGCCGGGATTCGTGCCGGCCCTTCGCGCAGCCGGGATCGTGGTGAACCAGGTGACCGCCGTCGATTTCGTGCAAGAACCTAACGCTCGAATTCACGATCGCGGACTATTTAGAGACACCCCGGCTATCAATTACGGTTGTCAACGGTGCTCGAAAAGCCTGTCGTCGCAAGCCTGCTCGATCACTCGCACCACTGGCGAGGCCCAAGCCCTTCGGTGTGATATACCTCACACCGACCTTGCTATTGTCAATGTGTCAAATATCTCATATAAGAGACGGATCGGGTCAAAAACTGCACCCCAATTAACCGCGGTTAACAGTTAAAGGAGCGGCCATGGAGGTCATGTGCCCCGCGCTGCCGAGGATGGAAAGCTTGCCGTTCGCTCACGACCGCGACGCCGCATGGCACACGCTGCTGGCGTCCGGCAAAGTCGCCGTGTCCGATGCCGGCGTGTACTTCCTTAGCGCCGCCGATGTCGTCGAGGCGGCGGCCACCAATCCGGGGCTATTCTCCTCCCAGGGCGCGTTCGATCTGGTTGGAAGCCCGTTTCCGATGGTGCCGATCGCCTTCGATCCCCCAGAGCACAGCCGCTTCCGACGGGTGTTGGACAAGTTCTTCGGCCCCCGCCACATGGCCGAACGCGCACCCGAGTTGCGCAAGCAGGTGGGCGAGCTGATCGATCAGATCAGGGCATCCAGCGAAAGCTGCGAGGTCATGAGTGCACTCGCCATCCCGTTTCCCTCCCAGGTCTTCTTGACGCTCTTCGGCCTGCCGCTTTGCGACCGGGATCTTTTAATCGGCTGGAAGGATGCAGTTTTAGAATTCTCTGCCGCCGAGGGGGCCGCGCCATCACCGGAGACTCTGGCACGAGGCGGCGAACTGCTGGCCTATCTGAACGGGCACCTGGCCGACCGTCGCGGCAGCGATGGCGATGACCTGCTGAGCCAATTGCTCTGCGACTCAAACGATGGCGCACTCACCGAGCAAGAAATCATTGGACTGTGCTTCTTGTTCCTGGTCGCTGGGCTGGACACCGTGACCGCCGCGACCGGATTCGCGCTTTACGAGCTGGCCCGCAATCCGGCGTTGCGGGCCAAGGTGATCGATGACGAAGCGGCGGTTGCACCCTTCCTCGAAGAGGTCCTGCGGATCGACCCCCCGGTCCCTTACGTCCCTCGGATTACCACCGCCGAGGTCACTGTCGCCGGTGTGACGATCCCCGCGGGATCAACGTGCTGGCTTGGGCTGGGAACCGCCAACCGCGACCCCGAGCGATACTCCGACGCCGACGTCATCCACCAAACGCGGAACAATCACTTCGCATTCGGCCGAGGTCCACACCGCTGCCTCGGTTCGCACCTGGCTCGCCTGGAACTGCGCCTCACCGTCGAGGAATGGAACCGGCGGATCCCCAAGTACTCAGTTCTGCGCGAGCCCGCGGTTGGGTGGCCATGCGGGACCCTTCACTTTCGCGAGCTGCACCTGCAGATTGGCTAATTTTGTTCCGACAGCTGCAAGACGGCGACGCCCGCAACAATAGCCACCGCAGTGGCTGTCGGTGGTCTATGGCTGATGCGCAACGGTGTGTGGGAGGTCAAATGACCGCATCTACGGATCCCGAACCGTGGGTAACGACCGGGCGTGACGGGTTGACGAGGGCGCGCGGGTCACTTCTGCTGATCGGCGCAAGACCGGGTCGTATCGAGGAGCGGCCCGCTTCTTTCGCCAACATCACCGCAACAATGCGTCGAGCGCGCAGGATGGCCGCGTCGGCCTGAAATTCCACTCCGCCGCGCCACCGGTCGTAGCCCGAGTGGTTGGACGCCATCTCAAGAATGGATATGTCGCGTTGGAAAACCTCGTCCAAAAACGGTCTCAGATAGGCGGTTACCACACCCCGATCGGTTGCGTAGTTCCGCGACGCCTGCATGAATACGTGAGTTGACGTTTCCGTCTCGGGCGTGATGCCGTGGGTGCGGGTGGTGGTGTACGCCTCGCCATTGGCGGTGGTGATCTCCCAATATTGACGGTGCACCGCCGGCGAGACGAACGTGCCGCCCTCGCGACGCCTATACGTATACCCGCGGTCGAGTCCGGTGACCTCAGCTTCCCACTCAGCAAGGGGGGCCTCCGGCAGGACTCGGGTGTAGGACACGGTGGTTTCGCTCACTTCGATGTCGTTGAATGCCGGCATGCTCTCGATTTCCGGAGGAACATCACGCCTATGAAGGATGGGAGCGTAGCTGAAGTCCAGATAGTGTTCGTGGACCATCATGTAGTTGGCGTTTACTTTGCAGGCACTGGAAAGTGTTGTCCACGCCGGGTCGTTGATCCATGGCATGTCTGGCCGTTGGCTACCCGCGGCAACGGCTGGCGGTCCCAGCCAGATCCACACGAACGGCGGCTCCTCGACGACGGGGAACACGCGCACCGTCATCCCCGTCGGGACGTGGGGTTGGGTCGGCGTGTATACGCACTGGCCGTGGGTGTCGTAGGTGCATCCATGGTAACCGCAGACCAGTCGATCTCCATCGACGGTGCTGTGTGACAGCGGGAAAGCCCGGTGCGCGCACCGGTTTTCGAATGCGGTGACGTCGCCGCTGACGCCGCGCCACAGCACGACATCCTCGCCAAGTAGCCGGCGCCCTAGCGGCGATTCAGCGATCTCGTCGCAGGTGGCTGCGACATACCAGCACTTCTTCGGGAAATTGGTAGTCACAAGTCCAGCACCAACCTTTTGGTGCGAGAGCCCGACACGCAGATCAGCATTACTTCGCCGGTAGCTTTCTCAGCATCGGTGAGCATCGAATCACGATGAACCGGGATCCCCTCCAACACGCGCGCTTCACAGGTACCACAGACACCTTCATAGCAGCTGCCCATGATCGGGATGCTGGCGTCCTCAAGGGTTTCCAGGATTGACATGTCGGATGTCACCTCCAATGTCACGCCGGACCGGTGGCACACCACCTCAAAGCTCTCCAGCGCTTCACCGTCATCTCCTGTAGGCGCTTTGGCGGCGAACCGCTCGATATGAAGGGCCCCCGCCGGCCAGGGGGCGCAGTGCTGCTCCACCGCGGACAGCAGTCGTTCGGGGCCGCAGCAGTACACCAAGGTGTTGTCTTCGGGGTACTTGAGAAGCGATTCCAGGTCGAGCAGACCCCGTTCGTCCTCAGGCCACACGGTCACTCGGTCGGGGTAGCGCTCGGCGAGGTCTTGCCCGAAGGCCATGGACGCCCTGGTGCGTCCGCCGTAGAGCAGTGTCCAGTCGCTGCCCGCCTGCTGGGCGGAATCGATCATCGGGACAATCGGAGTAATCCCGATGCCGCCGGCGATGAACCGGTAGCGCGGCGCGTCGACGAGCGGAAAATGGTTGCGCGGGCCGCGTACGCGCACAGCGGCTCCCTCGTTGAGGTTCTCGTGAACGTACCGTGAGCCACCGCGACTGTTCGGATCGAGCAAGACCCCAATGCGCCACACCGACAAATCGCCGGAATCACCGCACAGCGAGTACTGACGCGTCAGGCCGTCGCTCAGCATCACGTCGATGTGGGCTCCCGGTTCCCAGCGAGGCAGATGCTGGCTGTCCGGATGGGCAAGATCTAGCGCCACCACGCCTTCTGCGGGTGTGCTGCGGCGCCGAACGACCAGTTCCGTTGCAAATTCATGTACGGTGGCGCTTGGCTTGGTGAGGGCGGGCTCAGGCATCGATTATTGTGCTCCAATCCGTAGAGACGAAATCAGCACGACCCCCAGTCGTTTTGGAATGCCGAGAGTCTTCCTCGGCTGAAGGGCTCGCCTGCCATGGCGTGGCCGGTGGGTGACCGGTGTCTGCCCGGGGTGGCGAATGGATGGTTGTGTAGACCTGGAATGCATGTGTCTCTCCCGGGGGCAGCGCTGGTTGGGGATCCGATGACCTTGTCGTCCGTCCGAGCCCGTGTGGAAGTGCTTAATTGGGGATTGCTCTTTGAGCCCCGCGTCCCTTAGTATTTTAGACATGCGTGATCTCAAAATCAATGTCCGGCGGTGGGACACCTTTGGTTGTCGCCGAGGTGTCCAGACGCTCGCGCCAGACCACACATGCAGATCACATCCGGTGCGCCGTTCCGGCCTGGTCGCTTAGCGAATAGTCTCGGCGACCCCTATCGAGATAAGGAGACTCAATGTCCGAGCCTCGGAGCCTGTTCTCATTGCGAAGCCAGCGAGCCGTCTTGTGGTGGGGGATCGCGCTCGCCATCATCTACGCCGTCGCGTTCATCTTCCTGCTACAGCAAGTGCCCCTCAAGAATCCCGCATGGAGCCCCGAGCAGGTGGCCGACTGGTACGTGCACAATCAGGGCAAGATCAAATGGGGCGCAGTGATCGCCAGCTGGACGGGCGCATTCATGATGCCGATCCTTGCGGTTATCGCCCTCCAGATGGCCCGTGTCGAGGGCGGATGGAAGATCTGGAGCGTACTGTCGCTCGTTAGCGGTGCGCTGATGTCGCTGTTCTTGATGCTCCCGCCGCTATTTTGGGGAGTCGCGGCTTACACGGCGCCACGCAGGAATTCAGAGGTCACCACACTGATGCACGAGCTGGCTTCGCTCACGATGACAACGACCGACCAGTTCTACATCTTTTTGTGGGTCGGCGTCACGGTCATCGCGCTGCGTCCGGCGACTCAGTTGGTCAAGAACAACCCGTTTCCGCGCTGGTGGGGCTACTTGTCCGCGTGGATCACGATTATGTTCGAGGCAGGTGCGATCGCATTCGTCCCGCGCTCTGGTCCGTTCGCCTGGAACGGCCTGCTCGTGTTCTGGTCGCCATTTGTTCTGTTCACGGTGTGGATCACGGTCCAGTGCTGGCTGACCTTCCGTGCCCTGCGCGGGCAGGTCGCCGAGCCCGACCCGATACCCACGCCAGCGTCGACCTTGTCGCCGACGCCCTGACGCGCGCGCCGTCGAGCGGTGCTCGTTGACCCCCGCTGGCCCCATTAATAACGTTTTTGAGTCCTGAACACTCAATATTGTGTGGCTATCGAGACACGCGTTGGTGCTATCGGCGCGAAAGCCCAGGGATCGGAGGATCCGTCGGGGAGCGAATCCAGGCGACGAGCACACGTCGTCGTGGTCGGCCGCGGGATTGCGGGGAACACCGGCGGCAAATCGGTTGCACGGGAGCGATCCTGAGATGCCCGTTCTCGAGGCGGCGCAACGCGTCGTCGGACGGACCTGAACGCGGCATCAGACCGGATTCAAGATTGATCTTGCGGCCCCACTTGCAGCCGGCGTCCCAAGTCATCGGGGTCTGGCGCGCCAGGCCGTATTCATCACATCTAGACATCTAGGCGTGAAAACCGCTCGGCGCCCTCACGACGTGGCTGCTCTGCCCAGACGCGAAAGCACGACTCGCCCAGTCGCTGTGGACGTGCTGCTCAACACGCGGCCGGTCTCCACGGGACGTGATTGCGTACTTCGCGGGCGAGCGTTGCCTCGGAGCGCCGCGCGCCTACTGGCGTTCAGGACCTTTTGCCCGGTCAGCCCAGCACATACATCGTGGACAGCACCGTAAGCAGCGCAATGCAGTAGAACTCGAACACGCCGCGGAGCTGCACCGGCGCTTCTCGCAGCTCCATGAAGTAAAGCCCGACCAAGCGGGCCTTGAACACGGCGACCACAAAGATCACCAAGCTGGCCGGCACATGATGCGCGCCACCCCCACCGTGTGTCCCAATTGCCCACTGACTGATGGTCAGCGCGACCAGAACCAACCAGGCCAGCGACGCCTTGGACTGCGCCAAAGTTTTCATTATCAACGCACCAGGAAGAGGAGGGGGAAAATGATGAGCCAGAGCAGATCTACCATGTGCCAGAAGCACGCGCCCCCCTCGAAAAAGGCGATGTGGGTGGGGGTCGGCGCAGCCTTGCGGGCAAGCCTCGATAGCACGGTCAACACAATTAATCCGATAACCACGTGAGCCAGGTGCAAACCGGTCAGCACGAAGTAGTACATGAAGAACTCGTTGGTGCTCGGCGTGAGCCCCGCCGCCACCTTCTCGTGGTATTCGATGACCTTGACGACGACGAAACAGGAGCCGACCAACGCCCCGGCCACAGTCAACCGAGGCGCGAGATGACGCCATTGTTCGCTTCTAAACGCTAAGGCCGCCAAGACGATCAGCATCGAGCTGCACAAGAGAACCAAGGTATTGACGGCGCCAAGCGTCCGGTTCAGCGCTGCCTGAGACGCCGCGAACAGCGCCTCGTTGTGACCCCGACGATTCAAGTACACGGCGAACAAGACCGTGAAGACAACCATGTCGCCGAAGAGCAAGATCCAGATGCCCGGTTCACCGGGCACATGTTTTGTGCGTGTAATCGTTTCGGGCTGGCGGTTCTGGGTCAGCTGGGTATCAGCTGCATCGGTCATAGTCATCTACGATCCATCCGGCTCGGTACCCTCCATCAATTACCTGAGATCACGTGTCTCAATATAATGGTTCGGGCAGCTCTCGGTCAATCTGACGAATCAGAGTTCGCCGAAGCTGTCCAGTGATTCGATGTCATCCATCGCGGTGGCGAGCCTGTTGACGAACTCACGGGCGGTCTCGATCGGTTGCATGTCGGGCATGCCGGGTGCGGGGTTGTAGGTGATCGTCCACCATGTCAGGGCCGTCATCAGTTGTCGGCGGTAGTGGATCCAGCCCTCATCGAAGGACACCTTCGGGCCGCCGGCGGCGTTCAGGTGGTCGAGGTAGAAGTCGAGCAAGTCCCGTTCCCAGGCGCGCCGGTCCTCGATTGTCAGTGCGGTCGCGATCGTGTAGCCGAAGTCGCGACCCCAGTGACCGCGCGTCACGCACTGCCAGTCGCTGAGACCCATGCGGCCGGTGCCGGTGATATACCAGTTCTTCAGATGCACGTCACCGTGCGCGAGGGTGGGTGGCAGGGTGCGAGTGAGCTGCACGGCCGCGACGGTCGCCGGCCAGATCTCCGCGTGGCGTTTGTGGAGTCGTGGGGGGATCAGGTCGACGGCTCGGCGAAAGCCTTCTTCGGAGCCTTCCCGCATACCAAAGGCGAGGGTGTTGTTGAAGTAATCCTCCCAGGTTATGAAGCCGTCCAGATGGTTTCGGACACGCGGATCGCTGTAGCCCGCCCCATGGACCTTGGCCAACAGCGCAAGTTGGTCCTCGGCCCGGGCGCGCGTGACCACGGTGCGTTGAGTGCAGAACTCACTGACCGAGTCCGAGAGATCTTCAAGAACCACGATCGAGTTAAACGTCTCGGTGTCCATATTGGCGAACGCCGCGCGCGGCGCCTCGATGGCGAGGAAGGGGCGTAGGTAATTGTAGAAGTTGACCTCGGCCTCAGCGGCGCCGCTAAGCCCCAGCGTGACCCGGTTCGACAAGCCGTGTGACGCCTTGCAGAACAGTCGAGTCGGAAGCCCGGCCTTTTCCCCCACCGAGTTGTAGACGACATGGAGGCGGGCGCGATTGGTGGTGCCCTGCTCGACGGGTTCTGTCCTCCAGCTGATTACTTCCGCACCCGGGTGCTCCCGGCACAGCGTCCCGGTGAGCCACGGCACCGTGATGTCGTCGAACGACACCGGAAGCACCGCGGGATCGTAGACCTTCTGGCCGAGCCGTTGCAGCTCCTTGTCGTAGGCCTCTTTGACCTGGTCCTGGGTCAGCATGCCGGCTCTCCTACTGGCGATCGATGTCACAGTGAAACCAGCAGATCACGACGCAATTAGGCATACGGCAATGTCCGAGAAGGGTTCCGCCGCTCCGTGATCCGCACGCGTGACGCCTGAGCCGGTGTGAAACTCCGTGCCTGCCGTAACTGATGGGAGTCTCGTGGTGACTTAGGCGCCACTTTTGATACGAGCTATATCATAAGTCATCGACGTG
>Ga0306918_10001504_pt1 | contig 11579 bp, 11 predicted proteins | sample tim00Cox0000000H_FD_203315 | JGI IMG/M metagenome (GOLD analysis project Ga0306918, IMG submission 203315) | Lab enrichment of tropical soil microbial communities from Luquillo Experimental Forest, Puerto Rico - timezero.00C.oxic.00.000.00H (v2)... | ecosystem: Environmental > Terrestrial >... | reverse complement strand
CGATATCCCTTTCCGGCGCGCAGATATAAGCAGGCGCCGCCAGGATGGCGCCATCGGCGCCGTTCGCGGCGGCGAAACGGACGTTGGCGATGGTTGCCTCGGTGTTGTTGCCGGTACAGCCGAAGAAGATCGGCATGCGCGGCGTCTTCATCTTCGCGGTCTCGACGATGATCTGCTTCTTTTCCTCCGGCGTGAGCATCGACGTCTCGCCGGTCGAGCCCATGATCAGCACCGCGGACGTGCCCCGGTCCTCCTGGAACTTCAACAGGGTGCGAAACGCGCCGAAGTCCACCGAGCCGTCCTTGTTGAACGGCGTGATCAGCGCGACGAACGAGCCCGTCAGCATCTTGCTCGACATTACGGTCTCCATCTTCGCGACCTCGAATCCGAGTGATCGGTTCGTCGCTTTGGCGACGACAGCGGTGCAATCCCAAGCCGATCCGGCGGTATTTATACGATACCGAGCCGCGGCCGCCTACGGCGTTTTGCCGCGACGCGCGCCCGATTGGTCTTTTGCGCGAGCGCGAAATTGGACATCCTGTGGCCCCTTCTTCGGAGCGAAGGCCATGGGTGTGTTGCGAGTGCTCATTGCGGTGGCCTTGGCCGGGGCAATGACGGGCTGTGGTCAAGGTCAGGGCCCCAAGGGCGATGCAGGGCCGCCCGGGCCCCCTGGCCCGAAAGGCGACCCCGGTCCGCCCGGCCCCGCATTCGGCATTCGGATCGTTCGATCGAATTGCGACGCCACGAACTGCAGCGTGCAATGCAGTGAGGACGAGCTGCTCTTGACCGCATATTGCGGAGCCCGACGCAACGCCGCCGTCATTCCCAGCGAGCGGGCGGCAACCTGCCGCAGTCCGGTGCCGGCCAATAGTCCGCTGGTCGCGGCATGCGTGAAGATACCGGCGCAATAGTCTGCCCGCGCGGCGACGGCGGTGCGAGCACCGCGGGACGCTAGGACTGCGATGCATACGTTCGGGTCAATCCGGGCTGGAGGCCATCGCCGAACGTTTGCTAGAGTCGCGGCGACGTTCGGTCTCGGCGCGATCAAATTCCATACGACGCGTGCATGGAGGACATCATGGGCTTTCTGCCCGAGAAGGAACTCTCGGATAAATGTCGTGGTGTCTGTTTTGCAGCCGTAATGGCGGTCCTGAACGTGACTGCGCTCTTGCCGGCTGGCGCTGAGACCGTCGCGACCTTCACGCGCAATCCGTCCAATCCCATTCTTCGCGGCGTGCGCATCGGCGGCGAGATCGCGGCGAAGTCGCTCGACGCCGAGATCGTTCATTTCATCCCGAGAAGCGAGGCCCCCGCCGAGCAGCTGGGCCTCGTCGACGAGGTCGTACGGATCAAGCCCGATGCGATCGTGTTCGCGCCGTTCGATCCCAAGGCGATGGTGCCAGCGGTCGACAAGCTCAACGCAGCCGGCATCCCGGTGACCAACGTCAACGAACGGCTCGCCGGCGGCAATGTCGTCGCTTACGTCGGAACCGACGACTATCAGCTCGCGCTCACGACCGCGCGCTACCTCATCAACGCGATGGGCAAGAAGGGAAACGTCGTGATCCTCGAAGGCCCCGACAACCTGCCGACCAGCATCGCCCGCGTGAAGGCTTACAAGGACGCGCTCAAGGAATTTCCCGACGTCAAGCTCCTCGCCTCGAAGTCGGCGAACTACGCCCGCGCGCCGGCGATCGAAGTGATGAAGAGCTTTCTGCGGCTCTATCCGCAGATCGACGGCGTGCTCGCCGCCAACGATCCGATGGCGATCGGCGCCGTCGAAGCGCTCAAAGCGGCCAACCGGAAGGCACCGGTCGTCGGCATCAATGCCAGCAAAGAGGTGATCGACTTCGTCAAGTCCGGTGATATCCTCGGTAGCGGCGACTACAATGGATTCGTTCAAGGCTGTCTCGGCACCCAGATCGCCATCCACAATTTGCGCAAGCAGCCGACGCCGAAGGAAGTCAACCTGAAGGCTGTCGTGATGGATAAGACCAACTATCAGGACTACGAAACGCCGATCGAACGGCGGTCTTGCCCGACGTTGGAAAGTGTCTCGGCCAATTAGGCCGTGCACTCATAAATCGAGGCTGGCCTGCAACCGCCGGCTAAATTGTATTTGTATCCATCGTCATTTCAATATCAAGCCGACCGATGGAATAAACCAGCCCCTCAAGAGATAGACGAAAACCAGCATGACACTCAGCGGAATGACCCCGGTCCAGCCCGACCACACCCGTTGGGTCCATCGGATGGGGAAAAAGAAGCTGGCAATGACCGTAGCTACCAACGCTCCGGTCGCCGGCGTCGCCCAATGCTTCAAGAATTCAAGTTCGTAGCTCGACCGATCGTAGATAAAAACCGCGACACCATTTGCGATCACATAGAACACGGCGTAGGTGCAAGCGAACGTGATCGTCCATTGGATCCAGCGCTCCCACCGCTCCGTAACGAAGGTAGCGACCGCGGCCACCGCGAGCGCACCAATGGCAGCCGTCGTGATCCAGCCGTACCAATACATGGCCGGCCCTGCCTTCGCTGGTTGCGCCAGCAGGTCGAGTTCGTGGAGCAGCGGATGATAGGTGAAAAGCGCGTAGTTGAAAGTTGCCGCCAGCAAATACAGCACGGCAAACGCGGTCGAGAACACGGGAAAAGCACGATAGAAACTCATGACCATAGTCCCCGAATGTTATTGGTGAAATGTCCCACCAAAAAATTCCACCAGATCGTGAAGGCAATAATGGTGGTCAGAAATTTTCGGATGCTCGCCCGTTCGGCCGAAAGAGGCTGCCTCCAATAGTACCAATAGGCGGGAAGCAGTCCCAACGCGACCGTTGAAAAGTGCTCCTTGAGGTCGAAGATTCCGACGGGTGCGGCCAAACGGAGCTGCTCCATGACGACTCTGGAACTGACCCGATAGGATGGATAGAGAAGAACTCCACCGACGAACGTCTCGATCACAAACATGATGATGATCGCGTTCGTGTAGGAGGCCACATTGACCGCGCGGAATCTGGCGAAGAACGACCCCGGTGCAGCGCGCGGTGGCCACCAAACGCTGAACAACTGGTGGGTGATCGCCCCGATCAGCGCTGCAGCCACAAGTCCATGAATGAGCAGGAGTGCTGTAATCACGGCGTCCCGTCCCCCCCTGAGATCCCCTGGACTTGAACTCTCACCGTCCTTTTACTGGTCCGTGACCGCAGTGACCGATTTGCATCCGTCATGGCCTAAAGGATCTTGCATTCATTATTATGGAATTTGATTGGACATGTCCACGAGTCGCGGACACGTCGCGCAACAACCGATGGCGGCTGTCTATCTCAGGCCCTATTTGCTAACATATCTCACTGTCAGGGCGGCGGGATGCGCGGCAACGCCATCCAAGGAGGACTGGATGCAATTCCCGGCTCGGTGTGTCGGACGGATGATGGGCGCGGTGCTCGCAATGACCTGTGCCTTTTCGATCGCCGCATGGGCGGGCGGTGCGGGCTTCGGCGATGACGACGACAACAGCGAGGAGGAGGGGCCTTCCTATTTCGGCTTCGTGCGCGACACGAATGGCGCCACCGTTCCCGACGCCAAGGTGACCGTGGGCGTGAAGAACCGCGGCGGCATCGTCACGCGCACCGACCTGCTCGGCACCTACAAGGTTCCGGGCTTCGGCAAGGAGGTTGATCCCAAGGACGTTGAAGTCTCCTGCGACAAGCCGGGGTACAAGCAGCTCCGGGTCGTCAGACGTTCGTCGCCGAGCACCGACCCGAAAATTCCGGTCGAGACCGAATGCACGCTGCAGCGCATCTAGGAGCGACGGCGGGGATGGCTGGTCACGTTGGCACAATGGACATGCCGCATCGCGCCCGAGCACGTAAACCTCAAGGAGAATGAGAGTCATGCGCGGGCGCGTCATTGCGGTTATTCTGGTTGCGGCCTTTACCGCTTTTGCCACGGCGGCCGTATGGTCGGGCCGCACGGTTGCGCAAAGCCCGTTCGGGGACCCGAACGCTGAACCTGCGCCGTTCAATCCGCAGATGGCCGCCCTCATGAGCATGCTCATCCAGCCGCGCCACACCAAGCTTGGGTTGGCGGGGAAAGCGGAAAACTGGCCGCTTGCGGGCTACATGCTCAAGGAACTCCGGCAGGGCTTTGCCGTCGTCTCGAAGGCGGTTCCTCGCTTCAAGGGCTTGCCGGTGCCGGACCTGGCCGACGCCGCCGTGACGCAGCCCCTCACGCTTCTCGATTTCGCGATCAAGCTCGGCTATCAGCGCCAATTCGATGAGGCCTATGAAAGCCTCACCAAGGGATGCAATGCCTGCCACGCGACGACCGATCACCCTTTCATTGTCATCAAGGTGCCGGACGCATCGCCATTCCCCGATCAGGACTTCGCGCCGAAGCGATAGGCGATCCGGTGGTCGGGCGACGCGACCCCTGACGCAGTCGACCGGCATGGAGTGACGATTCATGCGTGCCATCATCGCGGCGCTGCTTTGCTTTTGCGCCTGTGAGGGCGCCTCTGCCCAAGCGATCCCGCTCCGCTACGGCCAGGCCTATTCGGCCCTGCGCAGCATCTTCGCGCTGCCGCTCCTCGTTGCGGAGCGCGAAGGCTATTTCGTCCGCGAAGGCTTGGATTTCAGCATGCTTCCCGTTCCGGGCGGAGGCGAGCGGCTGATCGCGGCGCTGCATGACGGGACGGCCGACATCAGCCATGTGGCGACGCCGTTTCTAATCCAAGCGGCGCTTGCGGGCTCCGACGCCGTCGCCATTGCCGCCGAATTCAACAATCCGGTCTACAGTCTCGTCGCCAAGCCGGAGAATAAAACCTATGCCGACCTCAAGGGGAAACTGATCGGCGTCGCGGCGGAAAACGGTTCGATCACGATCGCGATGCGCAAGCTCCTGGCCCTCAACGGATTGCGGAAAGAGGACTTTCGCACCAAGTTCGTGGATGGAACGCCCGACCGTCTCTCCTGTCTGACCGCCGGCGATTGTGATGCGGTTCCGCTGGGCCAGCCCCAGGACTTTGTCGCAATGCGGCGGGGCTATCGGTTGCTCGGACTGTCTACCGACGCCGTCCCCGAATATCTCTACACCGTCACGGCGGCGCGGCGCAACTGGGCGGCCGCCAACAAAGATACCGTCGTCCGTTACGTGCGCGCCCTGTCCTCGGCGTTCAAGTTCATTCGCGATCCCGCCAAGCACGAGGATGTTCTCAAGACCATCGTCGAGACAACAGGTTTCGCCGAGGCGAACGCCAAACTGACGCTCGCGCTTTACTTCGAACCCGAGCGCGGCATCTTGCCCAAATTAGGCGAGATCAATCTCAAAGGAATGGAACAGGTCATTGCCTTGATGGCCGAGGGCGAGACGATCAAGCCGCCGCTGCCCGCGGCCGAGCGCTTCGTCGATCTGCAATACCTGCACGCGGCGGGCGTTCAGTAAGATGGAAGCCTCTAGCCCGCGGCCGCCACGATCGGCGGCGTGAACACGCGAACCGCCGGCGCCGGCTGGTCCCAGCGCTCGATCTCGACCAGTGCGGTCAGCGCGCTTGTTCCCTGCGCGAGCGGCGACGTCCCGATGTCGAGGGTGAGCACGTTGGGATTGCCGTGCCGCTCGGGCTCGCCCGCCGCATCCGCCGGATCGAACCAAGCGCCGGTGGCCATCACCACCACCCCCGGCATCACGTCGGCATCGACTACGGCACCGGCGAGACAGGCGCCGCGGGGATTGAACAGGCGCACGACATCGCCGTTGCGAATGCCGCGCCGCGCCGCGTCGTGCGGACTGATGCGCACCGGCTCGCGACCCGCAACCTTCTGCCGGCGCGACACCGGTCCGGGATCCATCTGGGCGTGCAGGCGGCTCGCGGGCTGGTGCGTCACCAGATGGATCGGCCATCGTTGCGCGGCCGTGCTTCCGAGCCACTCCGCCGGCGGAATCCAGGTCGGGTGAGGCGGGCAGTCCGCATAATCGAAGCCGGCAACCGCCTCGGAGACGATCTCGATGCGCCCGGACGGTGTCTTGAGCGGATGGCGCTCCGGATCGCGGCGGAAATCTTCGAACAGCACGTAATCGCGCTCGCTCGGCGGGAGTTCGACGAAGCCTTCGGCCCAGAACTGCTGGAACCCGGGGAGCGCGACGCCCTTGGCGGTAGCGCTCGCGCGCACCTGATCGTAGACCCATTGGCACCAGGCCATCTCGTCGCGGTCTTCAGTGAACGCGCTCTCGTAGCCGAGATGCCGCGCCAGCGCGCGGAAAATATCGAAATCATTCTTCGCATCGCCGATCGGGTCGATGGCGCGGTGCATCGCGAGAATGAACGTGTCGCGGGTCGAGCCTCCGACGTCGTTGCGCTCGAGCGTGGTGGTGGCCGGCAGCACGATGTCGGCATGGCGCGCGGTCGGCGTCCACCAGCTCTCGTGCACGATCACCGTCTGCGGCTCCTGCCAGGCGCGCTGCAGGCGGTTGAGATCCTGATGGTGATGGAAGGGATTGCCGCCGGCCCAGTAGACCAGGCGAATGTCGGGGAAGTTATAGCGGCGGCCGTTGAAGGCATAGCTCGCGCCCGGATTGAGCAGCATGTCGGCGATGCGCGCGACCGGGATCATCGCGCGCGCGGGGTTGAGCGGAAGCGGCACCTCGGGTCCCGCCACATCGACGCGCGGCACACCGATGCCGTTGGTCGAGCCGTGGCCGAAGCCGAAGCCGCCGCCGGGTAGCCCGATGCCGCCCAGCATCGCCGCCAGCACGATCGCCGCCCAATAGGGCTGCTCGCCGTGGTGCGCGCGCTGCAGCGACCACGCGCAGGTGATCATGCTGCGGGTCGCGGCCGCGCGGCGCGCGAGCTCGCGGATGGTATCGGCGCCAACCCCGGTGATCGCCTCGGCCCACTGCGCGTCCTTCGCTGTGGCATCATCGAGACCGAGCAGGTAGCGGCGGAAAGGCTCGAAGCCGACGCAATAGCGGGCGACGAACTCCGTATCGTAGCGCGCTTCGGTGAGAAGCGTGTGCATCATCGCCAGCATCAGCGCGGTGTCGGTATTGGGGCGGATAGGCACCCATTGCGCGCCGATAAAGTCGGGCGAATCGGATCTGAGCGGGGTGATGGAAACGAACTCGATGCCGGCCTCTTTCGCGCGTCGCAGCCACGTCTGCATGGTGTGCGCGCCGGCGCCGCCGGAGGTGACTTGGCCGTTCTTGGTGGCGAGCCCGCCGAAGGCAAGGATTAGCCGCGCGTGCTTGATGATCGAGGACCAGTCGGTGACCTGGCCTACCACCGGCTGGAAGGTGCCGATCACCCGCGGCAGGACGTATTGCGCCGCGCCGAAGCTGTAGTTGGCGACCTGGTCGACGCAGCCGCCGCCGAGGAATAAAAACCGCCGCAGCAGGCTACGGGCATGATGGACGCGGCCTGCCGACGACCAGCCATAGGAGCCGCCGAGAATCGCGGCGTGGCCGAATGTTTCGCGCACGCGCGCAAGCTCGGAGGCGACGGTGGCGAGCGCTTCCTCCCAAGATACCTCGCGAAAACGGTCGGCGCCGGTGCGCTCCTTTCCCTCGCGCCAGCCTTCGCGGATGGCGGGCCGCGCGATGCGTAAAGGCGAGTGCACCATCTCGGGGATGGCGTCGAGCATGTTCGACGGCGCAGGGTCGCGCGCAAATGGCTCGCAGCCCACCACGCGTCCGTCCTCGACCAGGGCCGTGAAGGCGCCCCAATGGGCGAGGTGGGGGAAGCGTGCGACGGTCATGGCGGTCCGGCTTCCGTGGGCCGAGTCGGAGAATGAGCCTTTTGCGCGCGAGACTCAACCGGGTCGCCCCGACGCGGGCGACGGTATCCAGCAGCACAATCGGCCGCTGCTTTCGAGACGCATGACAAGGAACTGTGAGATTTTTACAACGCTTTGCATTTATTTGAATCGGGCCACAGTGCCGGACCGATTTTCTGCTGTCATGTCGCCCAACCACAACAAATGGGGGTCGCAAAACGACGGGGCGGCTTGATGCATCAGTCCACGTGGGTGGTGCTGTTACTTCTGATGTTCGGGGAGATTGCTATTCTGGCGTTCGGCGGTTTCATTCTCTGGCTTGCGGGGGAATTTGGGGACGCTCCCAAGTTGACGCGCTTGCGCAGTCCGCGTAAGCGCCGTCGGGCGCAGTAGTCTTCAGCGCCTTCGCGCGCGCCGGTTCTGCGTGGCTTGAGTGCGTTCACGCGCGTCTTTGACGCGCCTTAAGCGCGCTCGCGCACCCTGCCTAGTCGTGACATCGTTGGTCATGGTGGTGGTGACCGTGTCAGGAGGGACGCCAATGTCGATCATCCGCCTTGCGAATTCATCTCGTAGTCGGAATGGGATTCGGAAGCTGCGATCGGGGCCTATCGCAACCGCCATGCCCACGAGGAGATCGTGCGGCATACGCGCGGCCTGAAATGGGCGAAGGCGGAGGTCGAGCTCTACGAGCTCGTGAAATAGTCCGGAGGCAAAGCCGCCTGGCTTTGCTTCGCTTCAACTACGACCATCCAGGCTTGTTCATGAGGAGGCGGAGTGGCGGCCGTGTGGCCGTCGTGCCGCTCTCCTCATATCCTGCCGCGCGGCCGCGGTATCTCCTCGGATGGTTCGCAGGAAGGTTATTTTGCGCCGGCTTCGACGACGTCAACCTTGACCTTGGCGACGCCTTTTCCGGTGATGCCGAGCGTTTCGGCGGCGGACGCCGAGACGTCCACGACGCGGCCGCGAACGAACGGGCCGCGGTCGTTGACGCGCACCGTCACCGAGCGTCCGGTATCGACGTCGGTGACGCGCAGCCGCGTCCCGAACGGCAATGTGCGGTGGGCGGCGGTCAATTCGTTCTTGTCGAACTTCTCGCCGCTCGCGGTGTGCGGGTCGTAGCTGTAGAAGCTCGCAAGCCCGTAGCCCGCGCCTTTCGTACCGGCGGTCGATTTCTCGCTCGCCGGCTGCGCATGATATCTGGCGACGACCGATGGTGCGCGATGCCGGGCGACCGCCTTGCGGGCGCCCTCCTGCACGGCCGGACGGCTGCTGGTCATCACGGGCGGCTGTTGCGCGCAGGCCGCCAGCGCCGCCGCTGTCAGCGCCGCGGCGAGCAACCGCAGCGCTACCGGCATGCCTGAGGATGAGACCTTGCGCGGACGGCAACAGAAGCGATGTGCGCCGCTGCCCGCGCGCCAAGTGCTGTTGATGGAAGACACGTTCGTACTCCCCCCACCGATGTCCGACCCGTACTGGGGGTGCAAACCATGGCCCGATGACGGCCAAATTCGCGGGCGTGACGAGATTTCGTCCGGGTGTGGTTAATTTGCCACATACGCGGCGAGGAGCGTCAGACGCCAACAAGCGCTGCAGAACTCGTGCGTGGCACGAAGGGTTGCGTGTCGCGGCGCAGCAACGCCTCTCAGTTCGTCATCCCGAGCGCCTTGGCGGCCGCAGGCGCAAGTTAATCAAGCATTAACGAATCGCGACGCACCATTGAGATACCCCAAGTTGGTGGAGAGATTCCGATGCTCACGAGCAGCAGGTATCTCATGAACGGCAGCCCGCGCTGCTGCATGTTCTGCGGCGAGCCGTTCCGCCCCCGCGATGGCTACGTGGAAGTCTGGCGCACGTCCGCCGGGCAGCATTTTTGCTCGGAGTTTTGCGCCGACGACGCCGAGGAAGCGCAGTTTCGAAGGCGCCGCGCCGCTCCGCCCGCAGCCGCTGAGTACGTAACCGGTTCCACCCACATTTGAGGCGGCTGCTCGACCGCCAACTCGCCCGGCCCGACACCTTGAGGGATACGGACGATCTGTTCGCCGACTTGATTGCGAAACGTTAATTCGGCGGACATCTCGCAGCAATGCAGCGTGCTTACCTGACCGCCAGCGCAGCGCTGCATTGCCGGCAAGCGCGCAGCGCTCAGGGAGTTGAAGCTAGACGAGCCAACGAAATTCGCCGCGTGCCGACGCCTGCGACCGGAGGAGAGCGTCATGACCAAGTCGGAGAATCGCTGTTCATACTGTGGCGGCAAGTTCGGTCTTGTTTGTCACTACCATTGGGGCCTGCGCTTCTGCCGCAAAGCCTGCAAGGACAACTTCCTTGCGAAAACGGCGAAGGACCATGCATGCATGCGAAGGTGGTTCGGCTTCTTACCTCGTAACGCTGCGTAAAGCGAAAAAACACTGCATTCGCGCGCGAGCAAATCTTAGCACGCCATCCCCAGGCGAGCGTCAGAGCCTTCGCTGCAGAAATGTGCCGATCCGCGCCAGCGCGTGACGCCCCTCCGGTATGATGCGTGCAAACAGGTGCCACGCGTGCGGCATGCGCGGCCACACTTCGATTTCCACGTCGCATCCCGCCGCTTTCAATTTCTCGGCCATTCGGATCGAGTCGTCGCGCAGGATCTCGTCGCCGCCGACGTGAATCAGTATCGGCGGCAGCCCGGACGCGTCGCCGTAGAGCGGAGAGGCATAGTGATGGCGCGGATCGGCGCCGGCGAGGTAGTCGTTCGCGAGCGTCGGAAGGTTCGCCACGTTAAGCATCGGGTCAGCCGCCGCGTTCGCCTGGAGCGACGGGCCGGTCAGCGCGAGGTCGGTCCAGGGCGAAACCGCGACCGCGGCGGCCGGCAACGCAAAACCTTCATCGCGTAGCTTATAGAGCGTCGCCAGCGCCAGGCCGCCGCCCGCCGAATCCCCCATGAAGGCGATCCTGCGGGGGTCGAATCGGCCAGCGAGCCAGCGATAGGCCGCGACCGCGTCCTCGAGCGCCGCCGGGAACGGATGCTCAGGGGCGAGCCGGTAATCGAAGTAGAGCACGTGGGCGCGTGCGGCGGCGCCAATCCGCCAGGTGAAATCTCGCAGCAGCTTCGCAGTGCCGATGGCGTAGGCGCCACCGTGGAAATAGAGAATGCAGCGGTCGCTGCGCGCTTGGCGCACTGCGACGCGCACGGCATTGACGCCGCCGGCGTCGATCGCCGTCGTTTGCGTCCCCGCCGGCGGGCGTGGAACAAAGGCTTCGATGCGCTTGAGCCGACGCCGAGCCGTCGCAATCGGCACGTACCTGCGACTGTGCCACTTTTTCAAGAGGCAGAGGGCCAAACGCAGAAGCTCGGCCCGCACGCTCATCGGTTGCTCGAATGGCCGTCCATGCGCGCCTCAACGCGTTAGCTGGAGCTGTGAACGCCGCGATCAGCCGGTTTGTTGCGACGGCGAGTTTCTTGCCGGAGCCCGGCAGGCACTCGTTGTACGGACGGCGAATTAAAGCATAATGGCCCCGATGGGAGAATGCCGCAGCACGTTTGCTTGCTCGAGACTGGGCGCGATATCGCGGTGTACTTTGCCGATGTGAGGAAATGCGATAGCAGTCCGCAGCATGACCAAGTCGAGCCTGGCCCTGAGCAACCTGCGCGGCTTTGCCATCGTCATGGTGGTGGCGTTCCATTCATGCATCGCCTACCTGAACTCGCAACCCGATGCTGCGCTGCCCTTCGACGTTCCCCCTTATGGCTGGCGGGCGAACCCGATCGTCGATAGCGCGCGCTGGCTCGGCTTCGACCTGTTCTGTGCGTTCCAGTACATCTACCTGATGCAG
>Ga0306918_10001502_pt1 | contig 11589 bp, 11 predicted proteins | sample tim00Cox0000000H_FD_203315 | JGI IMG/M metagenome (GOLD analysis project Ga0306918, IMG submission 203315) | Lab enrichment of tropical soil microbial communities from Luquillo Experimental Forest, Puerto Rico - timezero.00C.oxic.00.000.00H (v2)... | ecosystem: Environmental > Terrestrial >... | reverse complement strand
AATCCGATCCTTCGTTGCAAAATATCCTGCCGCAGCGAAGTGGCGCCGCTGTTGTCTAATCCTTCGATCAAGGCCGAAACTTCATCGCTTTGCGATAAGTAATAGTTTCAAACACATGCTTGACAGAGGGATTCGTCTGTTCTAGCTCTGTTCTCAGTGATCGATTTGAGGGCAGGGCGCGATGCGCGTGGTCCATCCTTTCTTCGTACCTGGATCAGCCGCCATGGCCTCCGCGCGGCGGCCAGTCGCGACGAGCGCCCGTTTGACGGGGCCGCCGAGCCCGGCTGTTTCGCGGGCCAATGCCCCTCTCGGTTCCCTTGCGGGGAGAGCGCTCGCTTCCCGCTTTCACGCCTGGCCGGGTGCTTCCGGGCAACGCTATGTTTTTTCCGTTTATCCTGTGATTGTGAGCGAAGCTTTCGGCGGCCTCCCGGATTTTCCCGATGCAATCGGATTGTCTGTGCAGATCGACGCCAGCGGCAAACGTTCACGCATCAATGTCTTCGAGTTCGGTTGGCAGGACGATGTTTTCAATGGCGATGCGCGGCAAGTCCACGAAGCTTTGAGCGCAGGGGCCTTGGAGTGGCATGTTCACCTTCTCGCCGCGAGCGCGCAAGAAAGGCGTGCCGCGATCGATGATCTTCGGGATTCGGCACCTGACGCACAAAATCGCCAGCTTTTTTGACGATAGTGTTCTTTAGAGCGTGTCCAGCAAAAGTGGAAACCGGTTTTGCGTCCGGACACGCGACAAAACAAAACGGAGCAAGATGATGATTCAGCGATAAGTCATCTTGCGCCAGGCCCGCGTTGCCGGAAATGACCCTTGCCGGATCGCGGTGGTGCGGTCAGGTCAATTCGCTTGCCAGCCATTCCAGGGTCTCATCGCGGATGGCGAGTTCTTCGAGGTGCATTTGCGTATTGCGAATATAGTCGGGATTGGTGCCCGATACGCCCTGGCCCTGGCTGACAAGGCGCAGAAGCTCGGCCCGATCCAGCCGTCCCGCATATTGAGGATGTTTCTGATCGGCGACATAAGCCACGGCGGACACGATGCGCCCATCGATCAAAGTCGTGCTCAGCTGGGTTTCGCGATAGACGCTCGTCACCTGTTCGCGCTCACGCAAATAATCGAGAGTGGCCATCGCCGCCTCGGCCTCGACGCAAAATGCAACGCCCTTGCAGGAGCCGCCACGATCAAGGCCGAGGACGAGGCCGGGCCGCTCCTTCGTGCCGCGATGAACATGCGAATAGACGCAAAGGGTGCGATGGTAGCCCCGCACGGATGCGACCTGGCGTTCGCTGAAGGCAAAGCCCGGACGCCACATCAATGATCCATAGCCGAACACCCAAAGAGGCTCACCCATTAGGAATCTTGCTCCATCGCTCGCCGCGCTATAAGCGAAGCCGCGCGAGGATGAAAGCCAAGGTTTCGCATTTTCCGCGCCAGGGATGACCATATGCAGGCAAGCGGCACCAAAACCCCCAAAATCCGCTCGGTTTCGAAATTCCGGATCGCGGTCTCAGTCGGCGTGCTGATTCTTGTGACCATTGGCTGGTCGGCTTTGTGGTTCATCGCCGCGCGCAAGACGCAAGATTTCCTGGATCTCTGGATGAAACAGGAGGCGCAGGCCGGTCGGATCTGGACCTGCCCGGAGCGAGACCTTGGCGGTTTCCCCTTCGAGATCATGATTTCCTGCGCAAACCCTCATTTCGAAGGCGAGGTTTATGGCAAGGTGCTGACCGGAACCCTGCAAGGGTTCCGCGCGGCCTCGTCGATTTTCCGGCCAGCCCAGGTCCGCGCGCAAATGGATTCCCCCTTTACCGCAAGGACCAGCGACGCCACTTTCGACTTCACCGTGAACTGGGCGCAGCTGAACCTTGTGCTTGAAGGTCAGCCCCACGCGCTCCTCAATGCCTCGATCACCGCCGATGAACTTGGCCTACAAGGCGATGTCGAGGGCCTTGGCGCGATTGGCGGACGAGTTGCAAAGGCAAAGGCTCAAGCGGCTGCCGCGCCTGACCGGCAGGATCACGCCTATGACTTCGGGCTTCGGCTGGAGGGGGCAGAGCACCCGGCGCTCGAGGCGGTTTTGGGGTCGAGCATCCCGGTTGATGTCGGACTTGCCGGAACCCTAACTCAGGCCAGTTTCAACGGCCGGGGCGAACCGGCTGCGCTGATTGAAGATTGGCGCGCGGCGGGTGGCCGTATTGATCTTTCGACCGTCCAGCTGACGCAGGCACAAACAAAATTCGACGCCAAGGGCAATCTCGGTCTCGATGCGGCGCATCGTGTGGAAGGCCGCCTCGACGCGCAATTTTCCGGTTTTGAGCCGGCGTTACGCCGCCTTGGTGTGAACCCTGCGCTCGTGAATGCCGGGGCTCTGTTGAACGGGCTGTTGGGGAAAAAGCCGCCGGGGGCGGTGGCAGCCGATGCGCCGCAGCCCTTGCGCCTGCCATTGACCCTGGCGAATGGATGGCTGTCGATCGGTCCGGTGCGCACGCCTATCGCCCTGCCGCCGCTTTATTGAAAAGAAGATACGCTGCCGGTCAGCTTTCCTCCCGCCTGCGGCCGAAATCCGGCGCCGCGGTATCCTGACCCTGTTCGATAATGGCGCGCCTGATCGCGCGGGTGCGGGTGAAAAGATCGAAAAGCCCTTGCCCGTCGCCATGCCGGATCATCCGTTGCAGGGCGATCAGATCTTCGGTGAAGCGGCCAAGCATTTCGATGACCGCCTCTTTATTGTTCAGGAAAATATCGCGCCACATGGTCGGATCGGAAGCGGCGATCCGGGTGAAATCGCGAAAGCCGCTGGCGGAGAATTTGATCACCTCGGATTGGGTGACTTCTTCGAGATGGGCTGCGGTGCCGACAATATTATAGGCGATGAGATGCGGCACATGGCTCGTGATCGCCAGCACCAGATCGTGATGGGCAGGCTGCATCACTTCGACGTTCGCCCCGGCCCCCGTCCAGAAGGCTGAAAGCTTTGCAACCGCCTTCGGATCGGTCATCTCGGGCGGCGTCAAAATGCACCAGCGATGGAGAAAAAGGCTGGCAAAACCTGCGTCCGGCCCGGAAAATTCCGTGCCCGCGATGGGATGCGCCGGTACGAAAACAGCGCCCGGCGGCAGGTGGGGCGCGACGGCTGCGAGCACCGAGCATTTCACCGAGCCGACATCGGAGATGATCGCCCCTGCCCGCAAAAAAGGTGCGATCTCCTGCGCGATCGCGCCCATTGCCCCGACTGGCACGCATAAAATGACGAGATCGGCGTCGCGAACCGCTGACTTGAGGCTCCCGGCGACTTCATCGGCGATGGCAAGCTCTCGCACCCGCGCGCTCACGCCCGCGTCGGCATCGAAAGCGATGATCTTGCGCGCGAGTCCCTTGCGGCGCGCCACATGGGCGAGCGAAGAGCCGATCAGGCCTATGCCAATAAGCGTGACGCAATCGAACAAGGGCTCGGCCAGGGGAGCCCCCAACGGACCAGGCAAATGATCAGGCACGCGCAAAACTCGCGGTCTTGGTGAAATCGCCGAGGGCAGCCACGACGAGTCGATTGGCCTCTTCGCTGCCGATCGTCAGGCGAAGACAATGCGGCAGACCATAGGCGCCGACCGCCCGCAGGATCAGGCCACGCGCGGACAGGAAGTCGTCCGCCGCATGAGCCTCGGCCGCGTCCTTGAAGTTCAAAAGCAGGAAATTCGCGACACTCGGCGTGACCTTGATCCCGAGGGCGCCGATCTCCTCTGTCAGCCAGGGCAGCCAGGCCGCATTATGGGCGATGGCCCTGTCGAGATGGGCCTGATCGGCCAGGGCGGCAATTCCTGTGACCGACGCCGCGCCATTGGTATTGAAGGGGCTACGCACGCGATTGAGCGCATCGCAAACGTGCAGCGGCGCGTAACACCACCCGAGCCTGATCCCGGCGAGCCCGTAAATCTTCGAAAACGTGCGGGTCATCACCACGTTTTCGCTTGATGAGACGAGTTCGAGCCCCGACGAGTAATCATTGCGGGTGACATATTCGCAATAGGCCGCATCGATCACGAGAAGAACGTGGGGCGGGAGAGAGGCAGCGAGCCGTTTCACTTCGGCGAAAGGCAGATAAGTGCCCGTCGGGTTGTTGGGATTGGCGATATAGACGATTTTGGTTCTCGCCGTCACCTTGGCGAGAATTGCATCGACATCGGCGGTGAGGTCCTTTTCCTCCGCCACCACCGGCACCCCGCCCGCCGCGAGGATCGCGATTTTATAGATCAGAAATCCGTGCTGGGTGAAAATCCCTTCATCGCCGGGCTCCAGATAAATGGAGGCGAGGAGGGCCAAGATTTCGTCCGAGCCCGCGCCGCAGACGATACGCGCCGGATCGAGGCCATGGCGCTCGGCAATTGCGGCGCGTATAGCCTTGGCGGAGCCATCGGGATAGATGTCGAGCCGGTCGGCAAACTCAATCAATGCCTTTTTGGCGGCAGGGGAGGGACCTAGCGGCGTCTCGTTCGAGGAAAGCTTGTAGATTTTCGAGGCTCCCACCGCCGCGCTCTTGCCCGGCACATAGGCGTCGATGCCAAGCACGCCAGCGCGAGGGGAGGGGCGCATCGCGGTCTCGGATTGCGTCATAGAGAAAAACTCCAACTCATTATTTCATCAAAACGGCGATAGGCCGCCGCTCTATTCATTGCGCCGCCAGCGAGGGCATTTGGCGGCTTTTCTCATGGAGATCGAAACGCGCCGCATGGCTGCCGATTTCGGCGATACGCGCCTCGGTGAGCCCGGTGTTGATCAAGGCCTCGCGCAGCTCTTGCGGCGTGACATGGCCCGGTGTCGCGACCATCAGCGAAAGGCCATAGCCATCAGCGGCGTTGCCGAGAATCTCGGCGCCTAGCGCCGCGAGGCTCGACGGCAGATGATCGCGCCAGCGCTCCAGGGCGATCGCGTAAACCACCACCTCGCGGGCCGCCGCCTCGGCAAGAGGCTGCGCGATCACGAATAAAGGCATCCCGGCGGGATGGTCCGGGCGTTCGACAAAGGGCAGCCGTGCGATGATTTTCGGCGCCTGAGGATCGGTCAGGCGCCGCCACCAGGCGCCCGCTGAAACGCCGCTCTCGATCCGCACGAGACCAAGATCGCCATTTGAGCGCGCCACCGCGTCGATGACACCGCCGGCGCCCTGGTGAACAATATAGGGGACCGTGAAGCCGAAGTGAAACCGGCAGCAGTCGCGCATGGCCGCGTCGCCGCCGGAAATATCGGCATGCACGCTATAATTGGCCTGAACAAAGGTGAAGGTCGAGATGATGATCCGCCAGATGCTCTCAACCGTATCGACTGGCAGGAGGCCCTTGTGACGGGCGACGATCTTGCGCATCATATCGGCCTCGCGGCCGGGGCGAAAGGCCGACCCGCCGCCCTGGCGCGCCTTGACGGCGATCAGGCGATCGATGATGTCGCCGCGCGCCATCAAAAGCCGATGGAGGTCGGCATCGATGCGGTCGATCTCGATGCGGAGATCCGCCAAACTCTCCAAAGGTGACGGCACGGGCATATCGCCTTCAATGTGGACAGGGCTTTTCTCTTAGCCGCGCGGCCTTTGCAAGGCAAAGAAAACTGCGTTGAATTCAACTGCGCGGGCCGGCAGACAGCGCAAAACATTAAGGCCGCTCGGAGCTATTTCTTGACACTCGGACCGCGCCGCTCCTACATACCGGACATCGCGTTCGCCATATCGAACAACAGTTAAGCTTTTGACCCTGGTTCCCACGAGAGCGGCAAGTCTGCAAGAGGTCGACGAGCCGCATAGCCTGGTTGTCCGCTTTGGCGCCGACCGCCCTCTCCAGATGGATGCGGGGGTCGCCCTGAGCCCCCTGACGATTGCCTATCAGACCTATGGCACGTTGAACGCCGATAAATCCAATGCGATCCTCGTCTGCCATGCGCTGACCGGGGATCAGCACGTGGCCAATGATCATCCGATCACCGGGAAGCCCGGCTGGTGGCGGATCATGGTCGGGCCCGGACGGCCGATCGATACGAACCGCTATTTCGTCATCTCTTCCAACGTGGTCGGCGGCTGCATGGGCACCACCGGACCCGCCTCGCTCAACCCGGCGACGGGGCGCCCTTATGGTCTCGACCTGCCGCTGGTGACGATCCGCGACATGGTGAATGCGCAGGCAATGCTCATCGATTACCTTGGCATTGACACTTTATTTTGTGCTGTCGGCGGCTCGATGGGTGGAATGCAGGTCTTGCAATGGGCGGCGAGTTTCCCCGAGCGGGTGTTCTCGGCCATGCCGATTGCCACGGCCCCGAAACATTCCTCGCAGAATATAGCCTTCCATGAAGTCGGACGCCAAGCCGTCATGGCCGATCCCGATTGGCATAAAGGGCGCTATCTCGAACTGGGCGTGACGCCGACGAAAGGCCTTGCCGTGGCCCGGATGGCCGCGCATATCACTTATTTGTCGGATGAAGCCTTGCAGAGCAAATTCGGCCGCAAGCTCCAGGCGCGCTCCGCACCGACCTTTTCCTTCGACGCCGATTTCCAGATCGAGAATTATCTGCGCTATCAAGGCACGAGTTTCGTCGATCGTTTCGATGCCAATTCCTACCTCTACGTGACACGGGCCTGCGATTATTTCGATCTCGCCGCCGATTATGGCGGCTCGCTCGCCCTTGCCTTCAAGGGCACCAAGACGCGCTTTTGCGTCGTATCCTTCAATTCCGACTGGCTTTATCCGACGGCGGCCTCGCGGGCCATCGTCCATGCGCTGAACGCCGGCGGCGCCTCGGTCTCTTTCGTCGATATCGAGACCGATCGCGGCCATGATGCGTTCCTGCTGAACGTGCCGGAATTCATCGCGACCTCGCGCGGCTTTCTCGATGCGGCGGCCCGCGCGCGGGGCCTGCCTGCGAGCGGCGGAGCGCTTTAGCTGTGCTTTGGGCGGACACAATCAAGGACGCGGCGCCGCTTGCACATCCGCCGCGCGTCGATCTCCTCCTCGTCGCCGACATGGTTGACGCGTATAGCCGGGTCCTCGATGTCGGCTGCGGCGACGGCACGCTCCTGCGGCTGCTCGCCGAGGAAAGGGGCGTCGATGCGCGCGGAATCGAATTGTCCCAGCGCGGCGTCAATGATTGCGTCGCCAAGGGGTTGTCCGTGATCCAGGGCGATGCCGATACCGATCTTGAAGGCTATCCCGACGACGCCTTCGATTATGTGATTCTCTCGCAAACCCTGCAGGCGACGCGGCGGCCCCGCAAAGTGCTAGAACATATGTTGCGCATAGGCCGCCACGCGATCGTTTCCTTTCCAAATTTCGGGCATTGGCGCATTCGCGCTCAGGTCGCGCTGCAAGGGCGGATGCCGGTGACCCAGAACCTGCAAGCGCCCTGGTATGACACGCCCAATATTCATTTTTGCACGATCCGCGATTTCGTTGCGCTGGTGACGGAGATCGATGCGCGGATCGAGCGCGGCATCGCACTCGACCGGTTCGGGACGCCCCTGCGGTTCAGCGCGCCGTGGGTCTGGAACCTCTTTGGCGAGCAAGGCGTCTTCCGGCTGACCCGCAAGGGTTAGGACCTAGCGTCGCCCTCACCCTGAGGAGCCACGTAAGTGGCGTCTCGAAGGGTGATTGCCGGTGTTCACTCGAAGCGCCCTGATCCTTCAAGGCGAGGGCTTGGGAGGACGTCAGGATTTCGTGCTTCGCATGGCCTGCCATCGGCCGAAGGTGCGCATCAGCGGGAGGAGGGCTGGCGTCGCGGCATCGATCACATCCCAACGTCCGCCTCTCGCCTGTTCGACCAGCGCCTTGGCCAATATTTCGGCGGATGCCGGCTGACCGGCAGGGTGGTTGGGCAGGTATCGGGCCCCGTCAGGTTGCGGCAGGCGAACGCCATAGCGATCTTCCAGCCAGCGGCGATCGATTTCAGCGATCTCGTTCAAACGCCGAAGGTTATGTTCGCTGAGCTGCCAATGATCGAGCGATTGATCTCCTGCCGCCCGAATGAGCCATTGCTTGAGACAGACCTGGACGTAACGCTGCCGCAGCCACCTTAAATAAGTGCGGGGCGCTCCGCATTTCGCATGGCTCGACAGTTCGATATTGGTCAGACGGAGCGCTTCCGTGAGGCTCGGCCCGAGTGACCGATTATCCGCATAGGATGAAGGCGGAGGTAATGATTTTCCGGGGGCAATCAAATTTTCGAAGAGAGTGGTGATGATATTCTTGCCACGAGAATGGCAAAAAACGCTGATATTCTCTCTCCCGAACATCTCTTCCCACCGAATGATCGTATCTCTATAGCGGGCATATTTATTGTCCGGCGCGAAAATTTCGTCCGCATATTCTTCAATGGTCCGCTGCCCGCCGCTCATTATGCTCGTCGAGTAGGACGAACAAAAACGCGACAAGTGATCTCGAATAATGACGGCTATTCGAAAGTCATAACCAGCGAAATCGGCGGCAAGTTGTGAAATCTCCGCTTCACCGAAGCGCGATGAAAAATGTTCGGAGCTGATCAAGATCGTGTCCGCTGAACTTTTCTTGATCTCGCCAAGGAGCGAGCGAAGCAGGGCGGGCCGCTTTGAGGAGACCGAGCGGATCGCAAAATCCTTTGGCTTGTCATTCGGCAAGTAGGAGGCAACGAGCGGTCCGTGACTATCGACCGAAAACGCGCTATTTTTTGTAGGATATAATACGGAATATTTTTTCAGAATATTCGTATTATTTGTACAATAGCGCTGAAACGATGTCGTTCCTGTCCTTTCCAAGCCTATATGAAAAATGATCTTTGGCTTTGTCATGCCAATATGCTCTTTGAGCTATTCATACCTGCGGCCATCATGAAAAACCTTGGACCGCTCTGGAGTTTTTCAACGCGCCTTTGAAAAATCGGAAATAGCGGCGCCGTGTACCTGCTGGTGCTATTCAGCATCGATAGCAAAGCAGTATCCGATATGAAGCGCGAGCAGAACTTAAATTTTCGTAAGGATCGATTTGGGAGAAAGGAACGACTGTTCGGGCCTTACCAAAGTCCCGGCTCCTCAGGACGAGGGCCAGGCTTTGCAAAGTGTTGCGGGAATTCGAGAAGCCAAGGGCGAAGATCGCCCAGGGCTCTATGCCTGAACCCTCAAGGAGTTGAGGGCTTTTCAGGCAGTCACTTCGCTGCCTTCGCCTTCTCGATCGAGGCGGTGACGATCTTGCGCGCCTCCTCGACGTCGCCCCAGCGCAGGATCTTGACCCATTTATTTGGTTCGAGATCCTTGTAATGGGTGAAGAAATGCTCGATCTGCTTCAGCGTGATCTCCGGGAGATCCGTGTAATTTAAAACCTTTTCATAGCGCTTGGTCAGCTTGGCCGAAGGCACGGCGATGATTTTTTCGTCCTGGCCCGCCTCGTCCTGCATGAGCAATACGCCGACGACCCGGCAGCTCATGATCGCGCCCGGCACGATGGCGCGCGTATTGGCGATGATGACATCGCAGGGATCGCCGTCATCCGACAGAGTATGCGGAATGAAACCGTAATTGCCGGGATAGCGCATTGACGTATAGAGAAAGCGATCAACGACCAAGGCGCCCGAATCCTTGTCGAGCTCGTATTTGATCGGTTCGCCGCCGATCGGTACTTCAATGAGGACATTCACCTCATCGGGCGGGTTCTTGCCGATCGAAATCGCATCAAGGCGCATATTGATCTCCGAAACGGTTGATAGTCCGGCGCGCGGGAGAACCGCGGCTGGTGGATTGCCGCTCTCAAAGGGGGCAGCGTCGCGCTTTTAAACCATTTTTTAGCTTGGTGGAAACATGCGCCTTTTGGCTTAAAGCCTGCACGCGAGGACGGCACCTGCGTCACAAGACCACCTCGGTCCTTCAAGACCTGTGGCTGTACTGATCGAAGGCAAAGGCGATGCGCGCGCGGGTTTCGGTGCCGAAACGCTCCGTGGCCTGGCGCACGGTTTTCGCGCCAAGGTGGCGATAAAATTGCAAGGCGCGTTCATTATCGGCCAAGGCCCAGACGATGACCGAAGTATAGCCGTGTTCAGCCAAGTCCTTGCGCGCGGCCTCAAAAAGGCGCCGGCCGAAGCCAATCCCCTGAAACTCAGGCGCGATATAAAGCTCGAAAATCTCGCCGCCATAGGGCATGGAAGGGACGCGATTGCGCCCATAACTCGTATAGCCGCCGATGATGTCGTCGAAATCGAGGACAAGAAGGCGCGAGCCGCGAACGATGGCCGAGTGCCACCAGCGCGGGCCACGCCGCGCGATCATGCGCTCCAATTCGCGGCCAGGGATGATCCCGCGATAGGCGTCTCGCCAGGCAGCGTCATGCACATCGGCAATGCCCTGTGCATCGCTTTCCCGCGCGCTCCGAATGGTGATGACTGCCTCGATCATGCGCCATGTTAAGTCCGCTTCGGCCAGCCCCGCAAGCACTTCTTCAACCTCTACGACAATTGGATGTCGTCCGTTTTCCCTCTGGCCTGAATGCAGGTCCGCGTCGCGGGATGGAGGTGCTTCAAATCAGCGCAAGCCTCGTTTGGCTCAAGCTTGCGACGGGTCTTCCTCGATTGCTTCTATTTCCTCGGATGTTGGCCGTTTCGTCCGGTAGACCCCTTTGACGAGAAGCGCAAAGGCGAGAATATCGCAGCCGAGGAGGCTGACCCACCAGATTTGCACTGTCGCAAGGCCGAAGATCGCGATCGTCAACACGCTCGTGAGGGCCGCGAGCAAGGCTGGCGCAACGGAGGCGGGAGCCTTGCCGGCGCCAAGGAAAGCGCGCATGACAAAAGCGGCCAGCGCGATGGCGCCGATCGCGCCCAATTCGTACCAGATCAGGAACAGAAGGCTTTTCGGCGTCGTGACCGGCAAATAGCCCTGCGAGACCGCGCCGGTTGCCATGTCGAGACCATGGCCGGTGATGAGCCGCAACCCGTCGCGGGCCACGAGGTCCGCCCAGATCGTCATCGGCGATGCAGCCTCCGGGTGAAGCCCGAAAAGCTCCTGAGCAGAATGAAAGAGCAAAGGGATCGCGGGCGCCAGGAGGATCAGGGGTGTGAAGATCACAACCAGGAAACGCGCGGTCTTGACCGGCGCGGACATGGCGACCGCGAAAGTGAAGGCGCCAGCCCCCATGGCGGCAAGCGAGATCTGGGCGCGGCCCAGCATGGTGACGCCCGCGACCGCCAGTGCCAGGAGCGCCGCACTGACCCAGTGCTCGCGCAAGGAGAGCGCGCCGAGCGCCGGCCAGACAAGGACGATCAAGGTCAGGATCGAGCGCTCGAAAAGCGATTCGTTGAATTCCGAGGCGGTCATGATTCTCTGCGGATCGTAGAAAGTCATAACGAGCACGGCGAGAACCGTCAGCGCGAGACCCACCGGCAGGAGATAAAGATTGGTGGGTTTGGTCCGCTCCGGCAAAAAGGCCGCGACGAGGGCGATGAAACCCATGGTGCCAAGGGCTTTAAGGAAGCGTTCGCTGGCCTCGGCCTGAAACGGCGTCCAGACCAGCGAAAGCCCGGCCCAAAAGGCAAGAAACAATGCCGCCACGGCGGAGCCGGAGGTGATCGCGAGGCGCAATTGCCGC
>Ga0306918_10001500_pt1 | contig 11600 bp, 11 predicted proteins | sample tim00Cox0000000H_FD_203315 | JGI IMG/M metagenome (GOLD analysis project Ga0306918, IMG submission 203315) | Lab enrichment of tropical soil microbial communities from Luquillo Experimental Forest, Puerto Rico - timezero.00C.oxic.00.000.00H (v2)... | ecosystem: Environmental > Terrestrial >... | reverse complement strand
CTGCACATCCGCGTACGCGCATGGTGCGGCACTCAAACTGAAAGAAAGCGATCGATGCTTGAATGTCCTGCCCTTGTTTCATGGACATGGTCTGCTTGCCACCGTGATTGCGTCGCTGGCGGCGGGCGCGAGTGTCGTGTGTAGCCCCGGATTTGACGTGGGTCGCTTTTCTGGATGGCTAACCGCGTTTCAACCGACGTGGTACTCCGCCGTGCCAACGATCCACCAAGCGATCCTTGCCGAGGCTCGGCACAATCGCGAGCGACTGGCAGATAGCCGGCTGCGGTTCGTTCGCTCCTCGTCGGCCTCTCTGCCGCTGCGTATCTTCACTGAGCTCGAGCGAGCCTTCGAGAGCCCGGTGATCGAGTGGTACGGGATGACGGAAGTCACTGCCTCGCCGATCGCGTGCAATCCGTTGCCGCCGCGCGAGCGCAAGGCGGGTTCGGTCGGGCTGCCAACGATCCTGGATGTCGCGATCATGGATGAACGAGGAGCTTTGCTGGCCGGCGGCCAAACGGGTGAGGTCGTTGTGCGGGGTGCAAGCGTCACGGCGGGCTATGATGGTCATCCGAGGGCAACCGACCCGGCGTTTATCAGCGATTGGTTCAAGACAGGAGATCTCGGTTACTTCGACGACGACGGCTATCTGTTTCTCGCGGGCCGCATACGCGAGATGATCAATCGCGGTGGGGAAAAAATCGCCCCACGGGAAGTCGATGAAGTGCTCCTGGATCATCCTGCGGTGGCAGAGGCCGTAACCTTTGCCATCCCGCACCCTACCCTGGGCGAGGATGTTGCAGCGGCTGTTGTATTGCGGCCGCACGCTGCGGCGACGCCGAAAGAGATTCGCCAGTTCGCCAGCCGGCGCATCGCCGACTTCAAGGTGCCGCGCCAAGTGCGCATCGTCACGCAAATCCCAAAAGGCCCGACCGGCAAAGTGCAGCGTATCGGCTTGGCGGATCAACTGGGTCTCGCGACCGATGCTGCCATCCCGCGGGCGTCCGTCGCGCCACGGACGCCCGTCGAGAAGGTGCTGGCGGCTATCTGGGCAGAGGTGCTGCAAGTCGAACAGGTTCTTGTCCACGATAATTTCTTTTTATTGGGTGGGGATTCCCTTCTGGCCACACGCGTTCTCATCCGCCTGTACGAAATTATGCAGGTTGAGCTCGAGGTCTCTTGCATTTTCGAGGCACCCACCGTCGCCGAGATGGCTGAACATATCGAGACCTTGATCCAGGCCGGCCAAGCGCCGCGACCGCCTTCAGCAATTGTCCGCGTGCCCCGAGAAAATGGTGTAGGGCCAGCTTCCATCGCACAGGAACGGTTGTGCGAGCTGCAGCGCGCGGTGCCCGACCTTCCTTTTTTCAATGTCCTATATGCGGTGCGGCTGACGCCGGCGGTCGAGGCGGCGTGCCTGGAGCGGAGCATCAACGAAATCGTGCGACGCCACGAAATTCTGCGCACAACCTTTGCCACCGTCGACGGCCGATGCGTGCAGGTCATTGCGCCAAAGTTGACCGTGCCGCTGCCATTCGACGATCTGCGGGCGCTCCCGCGTCTGGACAAGGAAACTACCGAGCTCGATCTGATTCAAAATGAGGTGCTTCATTGCTTCGACCTCGCGCAGGGACCGCTGCTTCGGGCTCGCCTGCTGCGCCTGGCGGAGCAGGAATACCTCTTGCTCCTCTGCATGCACCAGGCCATCTGCGACGGCTGGTCGCTCGGCGTGCTCGCCGAGGAGCTGATCGCCTTGTACGACGCGTTCTCGGGCAAAGAGGAACCGCCACTGGCGCCGCTCGCGATACAGTTTGCGGACTTTGCGCACTGGCAGCGGCAGTGGCAATCACACCGGGAGATCGTTGCTCAGCTTGAATACTGGAGAGAGCAGCTTGGCGATCCGGTGGCCGTGATGCAGCTTGCGAAGTCTGCCCCAAGACGGACAATCGATGATCTGCGCACCGTGCGGCGAACGTGGACGCTCCCAGCGAGCCTCGTAGAAGCCGCCAAACGCTTTAGCCATGAAGAAGGCAGCACGCTGTTCATGGTCCTCGTCGCGGCCTTGAAGACGCTGTTGCATCTGTACCTCGGCCGGGATGACGTGCGGGTGGCCACGAACGTCGCCAATCGCAATCGTGCAGGGACCAAAACCCTTATTGGCCCGCTGGTCAACACGGTCATTCTGCGCACTAATCTCGGCGGCGACCCCGGACCTCGAGAGGTCATGCGTCGCGTCCGCGCGACCACCCTGGCAGCGTTCGCCCACCAGGATCTTCCTTTCCAGGAGCTCGCTCAGATGCTTGAGCGTGAGCGCCGGCTGAAGCCTCGGTCTCTAGCCAACATATTCATATTATTGCAGAATGATACGTTGCGCCCGTCGCTAAGGTCCGGACACAGGCTCAGTTTAGTCGAGGCCAATCCGAACATGTTCCTACCGCTGGTGACGTTGACGCCATTCGATGTTACCCTGATGCTGAAGGAAAGCCCTGATGGGTTGGTGGGGACTTGCGTTTACAAGCCGTTTTCCTTCCGCGCCAGAGCGATCGATCGCCTCCTTCGAGACTTCGAGGAAGTGCTCGAACGCATGACAACGCATCCGGAGCGGCCAATTTCGGAGATGCGAGTCTCACGCAATGGGCTGTCCAACCGTAAGTGAGTATTTCGCGTCTTCTTGATGGTAAACTACCAGGGCTGAGGAGGAACTCCATGACAAAGCTGTTCTGCCTATATTCGGCCAAGGAGCTGGAGGGGCTCGATGACAAGGCCAAGGACACGCTCCAAAAGGAACTTAAGAAGCAGGTACAAGCTTCTCGGGAAATCCGCGCGATCCTTGACGCGCATGAGGAGGCCAATAAGATTCTCAAAGGGAAGCTGCGTGGCACGTATAACAAACTAAAAAAGTGATGACGTTGCCGCCTCCCGGCGGCATCCCCCCTGCCCACCGCCAGATTCCCCGTGGTCCGCAGCACCTCGTCATTGCTGCACCACCTGGTGCGTGTCATCAACCCGAGCATCTATGCGAAGCTGAACTACAATACGGAGAACGACTTTGCGCCAATCACCATGGTCGCTTCTACCGCAATACTGATGGCGGTACATCCGAATGTGCCGGCTGATACAGTGCGCGGCTTAATCGAGGCCGCCAAGGCCTTACGGCTCTGCGGGTACTGGAACCGTATTCCACCTGACCGGCGAGCTATTCAAGCGGCTTGCTGGGTTGCAGCTGCAGCATGTGCCCTATCGCGGGGGCGCACCGACAGTAACCGCGTTGCTTGCGGGCGAGATACCACTCGCATTCGAGACCATGCTGGGGCTGCAGCCTCATGTACGTGCAGGCACTGTACGCGCCCTCGCGGTTACCAGCCTGCGGCGCAGCGCTATCAAGCCCGACATTCCAACCACTGCGGAGGACGGCTTCCCGGGATTGGTTGCAGACAATTCGTACGCCCTGTTTGCACTCGCCGGCACGCCCCTGCCGATCATAACGCGGTTGCACGACACCACGGTCGCGGCGCTCGCGCTGCCTGAGGTCGGTGCCCAGCTGCGCGAGCAGGGCGCCGGTAGTAGCCCGGACCTGGCCGCCTACGCCGCGGCCGAAATCCCGAAATGGGCCGCGCTGGCGGGCGTGAAACCACAATGACAAGGAGGCGACTACACGGCGATGTTCTATGACGATTGCTCCTATCTCGCCGAGCCGCAGAGGAATGAAAGAGATTGTTGAATGCCCCGTAATCGCATAGCTCGAAAGCGGCATTATCCCAAAATGCCCGAGGTCGTCGCTCAGTCGCCCGAGGCATTTAATCGGGCCCTGACTCTCCACCAAACGGGCAATCTTCTTGAAGCTGCGGCCATTTACAAAGCGGTCCTCGCGTCAAAACCGGATCACTATGATTGCCTCCATCTGCTTGGCATTGTCGCCTATCAACGTGGCGATCACAGAGAGGCCATTCGACTGATCGACAAGGCCCTGGCGGTCAAGCCTGACTTTGCTAATGCATATAACACGCGGGGTAACGTGCTCAAGGAGATGGAGGAGCTAAAGAAAGCGCTCGAAAGCTATAATACCGCGGTTTTGATCAATCCGAATCATTTCGAGGCGCTTCACAACATCGGTAGCACGCTTCAGCACTTGCAACGATTCCAGGAAGCCGTTGCGAGTTACGATCGCGCGCTGGTGAGGCACCCCGATCATGCTAAAACTCTTTCTGCTCGCGGATATTGCCTCTACAAATTGGGACGCTTGGACGAATCGCTTGTAAGTCTCGATAAAGCTCTGGTTATAATTCCGAACGACTCGGAAGGTCATGAGCATCGCGGCGACGCAAATTATGACGAGCTCGGATACCTGGATGAGGCGTCGGCACGTTATGATCGTGCCTTTGCTCTCATTATCCGCGGTAATATTCTTAGTGAAGTAGGACGTTTTGATGAAGCGATTGCGAGCTACGATGACGCGCAAGTTACCTGTCGTAGGACGGTGGGTCTGAGATATGACTTTCCAGAAGCGTGGGCCGGTTTGAGCTACGCGCTGATTGCGCTTGAACGTTGGGCTGATGCCGAAAGCGCGTGCCATAACGCTCTAGCCGCCCAGCCTGACTACCCGATGGCCTGGAACAATTTGGCCCACGTCCTGATTGCGCTCGATCGCTGGGATGAAGCTGAATATTCGTGCCGAAAGGCGTTAGCCATGCAACCGGATTATACGGGCGCATGGTTGAACCTTTGTCATACGCTGATTCGGCTGCAGCGCTGGGACGAAGCCGAAGAGGCGTGTCGCAAGGCGGTGACGTTAAACCCTGACTTGCCGGAGGCCTGGCGCTATCTTGCACGCGTGCTGCGAGGGCAAGGCCGGTCGGTCGAGGCCGCAGAGGCAGCACGCCGCGGCTCAATATTGCTATGCCCTGACCATGCGGAGAGCAGTATCGCTGAAGCAAATCTTTTACGGCTGCAAGAGGCAGTTGATAAAGTGGTCTTCGAAGCGACGTCTGGTGGTTCTCAGTTCATTTTATCTCAAGATTACATTCGAGCACTGCACGGTGTGGCCATGAATCGGCTGGCGAAGCATCCCGGCGAGTACCGGGCAGGACCGGTTTTCATCGGTAATTTGCACATACTGCCGCCTAACTGGAGCGAAATCCCTGCGCTGATGGGAGACCTATGTGGTTATGTTAATGACAATTGGATTAATCGCGATTCGATCCACCTTTGCGCATTTGTGTTGTGGCGGCTCGCTTTGATTCATCCTTTTCCCGATGGAAATGGTAGAATCGCACGTGCAGTCTCCTCTGCTATTTTTTGCATAAAGCGCCGAGGATTCTCTGACGGCAAGAAAAACATTATTGCGCATATTTGTAGCATCGACCGCGACGGTTACTTTGCCTGCCTGAACCATGCTCACCAGACGTTCTCACAAAACCAGAATGTTGACGAAGCCATCCAGCCAGTGGAGCAGTGGTTAAGTTCCATGCTCAAGGAACAACAGAAGACCGGAACCTGAAAGACGCTTGTCCCTACCGCAAACCCAAAACAGCTGACCGACGCTCGCGAATCGGTTGATAGCCCGATCGATGAGCGATCTCTGGAGATTGATCTGGTGCGTTTTGATCGGCTGCTCCGGCCGCGGGCCGTGTTAGAGGCCGAAATCATTGTCCTTCGGCATCGGCTCAACGTGCGGCGGCGCAAATCCTCGAAGCGAGTAGTGCTCACCAGCATCGACCGGCTATTGCTTGTCGGGCTCTATCGCCTGGCCTCCCGGGGGCAACCGGCGATATGATCATCGTGCGCTATGCCGACGATTTCATCGTCGGGTTCCAGCACGAGAGCGACGCCCGGCGCTTCCTGAATGAGATGCGTGAGCGGGTGGGGAAATTTGCGCTGTCGCTTCATCCCGAGAAGACCCGGATCATCGAGTTCGGACGCTTTGCGGCGGAACGCCGCGAGCGGCGCGGGCTCGGCGGACCGGAGACCTTCAACTTCCTAGGCTTCGCCTTCATCTGCGGCAATGCGCACAGGTATTTTTTTTGGATAATAACCCTGAGAGCGAGCCGATAAGCTCCGAGCGTCGCTAATTCGAACGCGGCATCTCCCGGAACTTGGTGAAATTCTGCCATTGCCGAGCGATACCGCGGCGGCGTCCGTGAGGCGAGGTCGCTCATCGGCGATGTCGTTGGTAGATTGGATGCCTCCGCGACCGCTCGAAAGACACCTTTTTCGTGAAGAAACAAATTACCGAACTTGGCCCCGCAGAGCCGCATCGCGTTGGTCGCTGCCCCAGCCGTCGGCGGGTCCTCACACATTCCGCCGCCCATCAATAACCCCAGCGCGCAGATCATGCAGTTCAATCACTCTTTTTCACTTGACGGGGGCTTGGGGAATAATCCCACTAACCACGACGCCTACATCCGCTACAACCTCACCTGGTAACGGCAGCCGCCGTTCCTACAGGCCGACCGCTCGAGCCGATGTCTGCGTTCCGCGCTGACGGGATTGTCGACGATGCAGACTGAAGTCTGCTCATTGAGGGTGCAGCTGAATCGATGCGGATGTCGCTCTTCCCTGAATTCAATCATGCTCCTCAAAGGCAGAAAGTGTTCGGCCGCGACCTTTCGCGCGAGTGCACCGAGTTCCTTGCTTTGGTACGGCCCTGCCTCGAACTGCTTGCGCGAATTGCAATCATGTAGCGCGAGCGCCGAGCAAGCGGATGGCCTGACGTGCGATGACGTGTTTCGTTGCACTGATTTGTGTGATTTTTGCAACGCTCCAGAATTCTTTTAGGACAGCCACAGTGCGGGACAAATTTTCCATTCCGATGTTACGAATTTACTACGCAGGTAAGGTGTGATCATGAAATCTCTCGTCGCCAAGCGTTCTATCGTGGCCGCTGGCCACAAAACGAGTGTTAGTCTCGAAGATGCATTCTGGGAGGGATCGAAGGAAATCGCTCGCGGACGAAACATTACCTTGTCGGAACTGGTCGGCGCGATCGATTCCGAGCGCCAGCATAGCAATTTGGCATGCGCCCACTAGTCGCCCATTGTTATCTAGGCTTGAGCAAGCTCTATCTCCGCACCAGCAAACCGGAGCAGGCTCGGAAGAATTTGACCGCCGCCACAACGATGTACCGCGAGATGGACATGGATTCTGGCTTGAGCAGGGCGAAGGATCCGGGGCCGCAGGTTCAGCACAGCGCGAAAGTGGCGGCGAGACCGTTCATCCGACCTTCGCACACATTGTCCGGCCTCAGCGTTTTGCTAACGATACCGCACTCGTCAGTCTAAAGGACACCGCTCGCGACGCCTTCTGAGACATTTGCAAAGAGATAAATCAATTGCTTGATGGCAAGGCATGGACAATGGGAACGCAGTACACGGTATGTGATCCGTACGCATTTCATTTCTACGACGTAGGCTCGTGCATCAAGCTGCCGATGCACGAGCTTGCCGCCTACGCCGCCTTCTCTAAGCGAATGCTCGAACGACCAGCAGTGTGCAAGGTGTGTGGGTTGGAGGAAAACATCCTGAAGGGCTCGACCGCATGGGATGGGAAATATTACGCTCAGCCACGACGCGCATGAACATCGAGCCGCGGTCAGCGCAATCTTGACTAAGGAGAGTCCTCGGCTCGAGCGGGTTCAGCGCCTGATCGGACAATGGCTGTCGGAACTATTCCTTGGCCAGCACGGCCATGGTCAACTTGCGGCTGCGACCGGGGTCGCTCGATACGATATGCGGGCAGGCTCACTCTGCCCTCATCCCCATCGCCTTTATGATGGGCCACCACTTTTCAATTTCTGCTCTTTGCAGCGCCCCGAGCGCCTCCGGGGTCTGCTGCTCGCGCGGCGGAATCTCCTCGCCCATCTCGGCAAGCCGATGGCGGACAGACGGATCGGCAAGGGCGTCCACGACGGCGGAATTAAGCTTCCCAATTACGCCCGCCGGCGTATCCCGAGGCGCCCACAGTCCCCGCCAGACCGACATATAGAACCCTGGAAGTCCCGCCTCGTCCACGGTCGGGATGTCAGGGGCTACAGCCCAGCGGGTCTTCGCGGTCACTGCATAGGCCTTGACCTTGCCTTCACGCACTTGGGGGAGCGCAAAAGACGCTTGGGTAATCGAAAGGTCGGTTCTGCCCGCTATCAAGTCGAGCAGGGCCGGAGCAGCGCCGCGGTAGGGCACCATCGGAATATGCGTACCGGTCAGACTCTGAAAGTAAGCTCCAGCGACATGCGGGGGGCTCCCCGCCCCAGAACTGGCTAGCGATGCATTGCGGGAGTTCGTTTTCAGCCACGCGATCAAGTCGTCGAGGGTGTCTGCGGGAATCCCTTTCCGAGCGAGCACCAGCATCGGGTTGCTCGGCAAGAGTGCGACCGGTCGGAAGTCCGTTAGCAGATCATACGAAAGCGTGTAGGCCGCCCCATTGGCCACATGCGTGCTCCAGTCGCCCAGACTGAGCGTGTAGCCGTCGGGCGCCGCGCGGGCGACTCGGGCAACCCCAATACTACCGGATGCGCCAGTCACATTCTCGACAACGAGAGGCTGCTCGAGCGACATACTCATCCGTTCGGCCATAATGCGCGCGATTGTATCGGTCGGCCCGCCCACCGCGTATCCGACAATCATCGTGATTGGCCGCGTCGGGTAATTTTGTGCCCACGCGAACCCTGAACTGACCACGGCGGCAATGGCCGTAGCGACGAGCTGCAACAACCGACGAGGACGAAAGTTCATGGCAATCCCAGCTCATGGACGATGTTAACCATGGGTCGTGATCGACCCGTGTACAGCCAGGTCACTCCGGTCACAATTGAGATGTTATTCGTGTTTTTGTGCTCGGGATGAAGCAATAGGCGATTCCACTCGCCGCGAATAGAAGCTTGGGCGGTGGCGCAGATCGACAGGCTGCCGGCGGCGCTCCTCCGCCCTCACTGCTACTAAAGGCGGTGGGCTGAATGTGAAGTAGCTCACATAGGCCCAAGATTGTGTCGTGTGAAATGACTCTCATGGGGTGGACCCATGGAGACAAAACGCAAATGCCACGAAAAAAAGAGGTGACGATACGTCACGAACCTGTGCCGGACCACGACACAGCAGAGCAATTGATGGTAACGGCCTGGCCTTATTGCGGGGTTATCCAGGACATCATCGACAGGCTTAACGAGACCGGTTCGAACACAGAGCTGCGCCTGCTGGCGAACCGGCTGCAGCGCTTGGTCTTCAGAGCCACGCCAATCTTGTTGTAGGGAAACTAGAAGGGAATTAGGAAGCCCTCGGCCTGTCCCGGTCGCCATCCGCGCCTTGCGTGATCTGCGCGGGGGATAGAATTGAGAGTCTGGAGAGGGTGGTGCATGACACCCCCTTTGGACCCCTCTGGAAAGCCCCGAATCGTAACAGTTACGTACGCGCGAGTGTGGGCTGGCGGGCGCTTCCATGGTTCACCACCGCCGTGCTTGAGTTTGCGGGCCTGACGGGTCCCTCAGCTCGCCGAGGAGTGCTTTGGCATCTTTCAAAGATGCTCTGTCGAAAACCGGAACAGCTCGCTATGACGGCAACGCCCCGACCCGCCGGGACTCAAAACGACGGCTGGACTTGCCACAACAAGCATGTTGGAGGTGCTTCATGATCAAAGCTGGGTTATCGCCAACAAGACTACGGCGAAAGGTGCTCGCCCTCTGCGCCGAGGCCAACTATGTGGGCGACATCATCTCCGAACTAGCCCACGAAGCGAGAGATCAGCAGCAAGCCCTGCTGCTCGCGGGACGAGCGCACCGAATCGCCATCGAAGCGGTTAGCCCCGAGATCTTCGGCCACGTCTTCGCGGCCGATGAAGGCGAGGAGGACTGACGATGGGTCCTGCGCCTGGTCCGCCATCGCCACGCGCACCATGGCGCTCACCGCCTGTGCGTGCTGGGAAAGATCAATCGGCTGGCCGAGCGCCAGCTGCGTGTTCAAATGCTGCAAGGTGACGGCGGTCCCGGCAAAGCCCTCGACCAAGGTGCGCTCGATGGCGCTCAGCCGATCGGAGCCACCGAGATCGATATCGGCGACAAACCGATCGAATGCCTTGGCCGCGCTAGTGCGGCCGTCGAGCTCGCGCGGCGCGTAAGCACCTGCGGCTGGGTTGCCTTGTGCGAGTTGCTGTTTGCATGCTGAAAATATGAGGATCGTGCGGGCTCAGACGGATCGCACGCGCGAGCAGAGGGCAGGCCCCTACTGCGGAGAGAACCCTGGACCCGGCAAGGATGTTTACGGAGAGCTTGAACCTAGACCCGGAATTAGAGAACAGGCTAGGTCAATATGAGCTGTCACGGTAGCGCGATGGCATGTCCAGTCTACCTTCAGCAACGGACATATTTGATGACTGCCGGCATGGCCGTTGAGTGCCAGAAGCGGTCGTGAGCAGTCGCAGCAGCAAGTGCACGGAAAGCCCGTCTACTCGATCACCTCGTCGGCGCGGGCGAGCAGCGTCGGCGGCACCTCGAAGCGAAGTGCCCTCGCGGTGTTGAGGTTGATCACCAGCTCAAACTTGGTCGGCTGAATCACCGGCAGGTCTGCCGGCTGGGCGCCCTTGAGGATACGCGCGGTATAGAGTCCGACTTGGCGCCAGGTATCAGCGAAGTTGGGGCCGTAGCTCATCAGCCCACCGGCTTCGACATACTCGCGATTGCTATAGCTTGCAGGAACCGCGTAGCGTGCCGCCAAAACAGCAAATTGGACGCGCCGCGCGCTAAAGAAAGCGCCACCCGTAACAAACAGCGCGTCGACTGTCTCGCGCGCTAGGCTCTCGAAGGCAGTATCGATTTCGCGGCCGGTGGCGGCCTCGAACGCGAGAACCTGCTGCCCGACCACGGCCGCCTCAACGTCGCGTAGCGTCGACTCGTTGGACCGATCGGTCGGATTGACCAGCACGGCTACATGTTTGGCACCAGGCACCAGCTCGCGCAGCAGCTGCATGCGTTTTGCCACCAATTCAATGGAGAAGAAGTTGACGCCGGTGGCATTGCTGCCGGGTCGATTGAGGCTCGCCACGAGACCGAGCTGGACCGGGTCACCGCCCACGCCGAATACGATCGGGATCGTCGCAGTCGCAGCTTTAGCCGCGAGTGCGGCGGCGGTCGTGCCCGGTGTGGCGATCACGCTAACCCGACGGCGAACGAGATCGGCCGCCAACTCCGGTAACCGATCAAATCGGCCTTCCGCCCAGCGATATTCGATCGCCACGTTCTGCCCCCCGACGTAACCGGCCTCAGCAAGGCCTTGCCGGAACGCGGCCATAAAGTCGGTCCGCTCGGCGGCGGAAGCGGCATCGAGGATTCCGATCACCGGCATCGCGGGCTGCTGCGCCCGCGCCGCAAGCGGCCACGCAGCCGCCGCGCCGCCGAGCAGCGTGATGACCTCGCGCCGTCGCATCATTCGATCACCTCGTCGGCGCGGGCAAGCAGCGTCGGCGGAACTTCGAGGCCGAGCGCCTTGGCGGTCTTGAGGTTGATCACCAGCTTGTACTTGGTTGATGCCTGCACCGGCAGGTCGGCCGGCTTCTCGCCCTTGAGGATGCGATCGACGTAGCCAGCTGCTTGCCGGTACTGATCGATCTGATCAGGCCCGTAG
>Ga0306918_10001496_pt1 | contig 11605 bp, 8 predicted proteins | sample tim00Cox0000000H_FD_203315 | JGI IMG/M metagenome (GOLD analysis project Ga0306918, IMG submission 203315) | Lab enrichment of tropical soil microbial communities from Luquillo Experimental Forest, Puerto Rico - timezero.00C.oxic.00.000.00H (v2)... | ecosystem: Environmental > Terrestrial > Soil... | reverse complement strand
GATGGGGCGGGGCTGGGAGATGTCGAAGCGGAGCCGGTCCGGGCCGTTGAGGGAGCCTTTCTGCGTCACATGCGGGCCGAGGGTGCGGCGCAGGGCCTCGTGCAGCAGGTGGGTGGCGGAATGGTGGGCGCGGATATTGGTGCGGCGGTCATGGTCGATTTCCGCGGCCACGGGTTGGCTGACACGGGCCGTGCCGGCTTCGACCACGCCGATATGCACGAACAGGCCGCCGAGCTTCCTCTGCGTGTCGGTGATGCGGATACGCAAATTGTCCGGGCCGGTGATGTGGCCGGTGTCGCCGACCTGGCCGCCGCTTTCGGCATAGAAAGGGGTCTGGTTGAGGAGCAGATAGACAGTTTGGCCGGCCAGGGCTTCCTGCACTGGCTGGCCATCGACGATAAGGGCGGTGATGGCGGCTTCGGCGGTCTCAGTGCTGTAGCCGAGGAATTCGGTGTGGCCGAGGCTCTGCTCCAGCTCGAACCAGACGGCTTCGGTGGCGGCCTCGCCGGAGCCGGCCCAGGCGGCGCGGGCGCGGGCTTTTTGCTCGGCCATGGCGGCGTCGAAGCCGGCGGTGTCCACTGTCTTGCCTTCCTCACGCAGGGCGTCCTGGGTGAGGTCCAGCGGGAAGCCGTAAGTGTCGTAGAGCTTGAAGGCGATTTCACCGGAAAGGGCGCCGCCTTTGGGGATGTTTTGCGACTCATCCTTGAGCAGCGAGATGCCGCGGTCGAGCAAAGAGCGGAAACGGTTTTCCTCCAGCTCCAGCGTTTCGGTGATCAGCGCCTCGGCTTGGCTCAGCTCGGGATAGGCCTGACCCATCTGGCGGGTAAGGGCCGGGACGAGGCGGTAGAGCAGCGGGGTTTTGGCCCCCATCATGTGCGCGTGGCGCATGGCGCGGCGCATGATGCGGCGGAGCACGTAGCCGCGGCCTTCATTGGAGGGCAGCACGCCGTCAGCCATGAGGAAGGCGGATGAGCGTAGATGGTCGGCGACGACGCGGTGGCTGGTTTTGAAGACGCCGTCCGGGTCCTGGCCGGTTTCCTCGGCGGAGGCGAGGATGAGGGCGCGGAGCGTGTCCGTGTCGTAATTATCGTGCTGGCCCTGCAGGATGGCGGCGAAGCGTTCCAAGCCCATGCCGGTATCGATGGAAGGGCGGGGCAGCGGGTTGCGCGTGCCGGGCGGGCCTTCCTCGTATTGCATGAAGACGAGGTTCCAGATTTCGATGAAGCGGTCGCCATCCTCGTCCGGGCTGCCGGGCGGGCCTCCGGGAATGGAGGGGCCGTGATCGTAAAAGATTTCGGAGCAGGGGCCGCAAGGGCCGGTATCGCCCATCTTCCAGAAATTATCGTCGGTGGGGATGCGGATGATCTTGTCGTCGCCGATGCCGGCGATTTTCTTCCAGAGGTCGGCCGCCTCGTCGTCCGTGTGGTAGACGGTGATGAGGAGCTTGTCCTTAGGCAGGCCGAAATCCTTGGTCAGCAGGGTCCAGGCGTGGAAGATGGCCTGTTCCTTGAAATAATCGCCGAAGGAGAAATTCCCCAGCATCTCGAAGAAGGTGTGGTGCCGGGCGGTGTAGCCGACATTGTCGAGGTCGTTATGCTTGCCGCCGGCGCGCACGCATTTCTGCGAGGAGGTGGCGCGGACATAAGAGCGCTTTTCCTGGCCGGTGAAGAGATTCTTGAAGGGCACCATGCCGGCGCTGGTGAAAAGCAGCGTCGGGTCGTTGCGCGGCACCAGGGGGGCCGAGGGCACGATCTGATGGCCGTTGCGGCCGAAATAATTGAGGAAGGTGGCGCGGATATCGTTGCTGGTGACCATAAAGGCTGGATTACAGCCAGCTTGGGTTTTCGCCAAGTCTGGCAATTATGCGGAGAGCATCTCCTGCACGCGCGCGGCCAGGACGGTCATGGGGAAGGGTTTGCTGAGCAGCGTGTGGGCGGGAATGGGCAGGGCGGCGGGGCGCAGAGCGCGCTCGCCATAGCCGGTGATGAAGAGGATTTTCATCGCGGGGCGCAAGGTGCGGCCGGTTTCGGCGAGCTGGCTTCCATTGAGGCCGGGCAGGCCGAGATCGGCGATGAGGATGTCGATGGACGGACCCTCACGCAAAATCTGCAAGGCGCTCTCGGCATTGGCGGCCTGATGCACGGTATAGCCCTGCTCCTCCAGCACTTCCGCGGCGAGCAGCCGGATGCTGGGTTCGTCATCCACCAGCAGGATGGTTTCGCCGAGCCGCGCGGCTGGCTGGCTGGCTGGGGCGGGGAGGGAGAGTTGCTCGTCTACCCGGCCGCAATGGCGCGGCAGATAAAGGGTGACGGATGTGCCCATCCCGATGCGGGAGCTGATCTCGGCATGGCCGCCGGACTGGCGGGCAAAGCCGTAGATCATGGACAGGCCGAGCCCGGTGCCCTTGCCCAGTGGCTTGGTGGTGAAGAAGGGCTCGAACACGCGGGCCAGCACCTCGGGCGCCATACCGGTGCCGGTATCTGCCACGGTGAGGGCGACGTAATCGCCCGGTTTGAGGCCGGAGGGGCGGGGCTGCTCGGCCGTGAAGCTGATATTGGCGGTGCTGATATCGAGCTCGCCGCCGCCTGGCATGGCGTCCGACGCGTTGATGCAGAGATTGAGCAAAGCGTGCTCAAGCTGGTTGGGGTCCACCATGGTGGCATGCAGGCTGGGGCAGGGGGCAATGCTGAGCCGGATAGCGGGGCTGATGGTGCGGCTTATCAGCTCCTCCATGCTGGCGACGAGCCCGTTGATGTCTGTGGCGCGCGGGCTGAGCGGCTGGCGGCGGGAGAAGGCGAGCAGCCGGTTGGTGAGGTTGGCGGCGCGGTTGGAGGCGTCGCGCGCGGCGGCAATATAGGGGGCCAGTTCTTGAGGGGTGGCATGGGGCAGGTGGGCTTCCAGCCGTTCCAGGCTGCCCATGATGGCGGTGAGCAGATTGTTGAAATCATGCGCGATGCCGCCGGTGAGCTGGCCGACCGCCTCCATCTTCTGCGCCTGGCGCAGATTTTCCTCGGCTTCGAGCAGGGCTGCGGTGCGGTCGCGGATGCGGGCTTCCAAGGTTTCGTTTACGGTGCGCAAGGTGCGGCTGGCCTTATCCAGCCGGACGGCGGCGGTGGTGCCGTAATCGATCAGCCAGACAATGAGGATGGCGATGGCGGTCACCGAAACGGTGGTGGTGGGATTATGGCCGGCGAGGGGAAGGGGAGGTGACGGATCGATGAAGAGTCCATGAGCCATCAACATTGTGATGATGATGCAAAGCAGGCCGGGGCCGATGCCGCCAAGGACCGTGCTGAGGACAAGGGCGCAAAAGAAGGGCAGGAAGGGGATGTTGACGGCGCCGGCATGGACCAGCGCGATATGTCCGGCCCAGGCGAGCAGGCAGGCCGGGAGCGGGAAAAGATAGCCCGCCCATCTGGTCTCTCGGATGCGGAAGAGCAGCCCAAGCAAATGGCAGTCCTAACTTTTTCGTGAACAGAGCGTCAGGGTGCCTACAACCTGGGCGCGGGGTCAAGTTGTATCTGAATATGGTAACCGCGCGTTAAGGTGGAATTTCGTGGTAAGTGCATGATAAATTTACTAAACCAAGCAGATGCAGGCCGCAAAAGTTAACAAACCGCACGCAGGCCGGATGCCAATTGGCCGGTGTTAAAGTGTCACTAAAAGTTACCAACTTTCATGAAACAGACAGGTTTCGTGAAAAGGGACGGGCGACTCAGTCGTCGCCCTCTCCGCCATCGTCAGCGGCCATCAGTGCATCGGCGATGTTGGCCGATTGGTCGCGGATTTTTTTCTCGATGGCCTCGGCGGTTTTTGGGTTGTCGCGCAGATATTGCTTGGCGTTCTCGCGGCCCTGGCCGATGCGGGTGGAATCATAGCTGAACCAGGCGCCGGATTTCTCCACCACCCCGGCTTTGACGCCGAGATCGATCAGCTCGCCGGCCTTGGAGATGCCTTCGCCGAACATGATGTCGAACTCGACCTGGCGGAAGGGCGGGGCGAGCTTGTTCTTCACCACTTTGACGCGCGTATGGTTGCCGGTGACTTCCTCGCGCTCCTTGATGGAGCCGGTGCGGCGGATTTCCATGCGGATGGAGGCGTAGAATTTCAGCGCATTGCCGCCCGTGGTGGTTTCGGGGTTGCCGAACATCACGCCGATCTTCAACCGGATCTGGTTGAGGAAAATGAGCATGGTGTTGCTGCGCGCGACTGAGCCGGTGATCTTGCGCAAGGCCTGGCTCATCAGACGGGCATGCAGGCCGACATGGCTGTCGCCCATCTCGCCTTCCAGCTCGGCGCGGGGGACGAGGGCAGCGACAGAGTCGATAACCAGTACGTCAATGGAGCCGGAGCGGACCAGCGTATCGGCGATTTCCAGCCCCTGCTCGCCAGTGTCCGGCTGAGAGATGAGGAGATTATCGATATCGACGCCCAGCTTGCGGGCATAGACGGGGTCGAGCGCATGCTCGGCATCGACGAAGGCGCAGACGCCGCCGCGTTTCTGCGCTTCAGCGATGGCGTGCAGGGCCAAAGTGGTCTTGCCCGAGCTCTCAGGCCCGTAAATTTCGATGACGCGGCCGCGTGGCAGGCCGCCTATGCCCAGAGCAAGGTCGAGCCCGAGCGAGCCGGAGGGGATGACCTCGATGGCTTCCGAACCGCCTTTGGCGCCCATGCGCATGATGGAGCCCTTGCCGAAGGCGCGCTCGATTTGCGCCATGGCGGCGTCCAGCGCCTTGTTTTTTTCGAGATCCGGTTTTGCCATAGGGGTAACTGCCGCTGATGCCATGATTGCCTCCGGAGCGTCCAACATCGACTCGAGAGCTGTCAAACGCGGTTTCTTGCTGGTGGTGGTTGCAACCATAGCGTGTTTTCCTTGAAAGGCCAGAGCGATTCGTTAAGAAAACACTGGCATGCACAGAACAAAATAGCAACATCGTTGTTAATAATTTGTTCGTTTTTTGTTCGAGGTGGCCTTTTGCATATATTCGTATTTTTGACGCGAAGTTTTACCGCGCCGTTGCGGTGCCCAGGCGGTGGCACGCGGCCTCGATAAAGGCACGTAACTTGGGCGCTTTCGCGGCGTGGCGCGGGAAATAGAGGAACAAGCCGGGCTCCTCGATGGCGCTGGCGGGGAGAATCTGCATCAGTCTTCCGGTGGCGAGATCGTTACGGATCAGTGGTTCGAACAAATAGGCGATGCCGATTCCTTCGAGGGCCAATTCGCGCGCATAGGTAGCGTCCGAGACGCGAATCGTGCCCTTCACAGTGACCGTGATGTCCCGCCCACCCTCCTGCAGTTCCCAACCATAGGTAGTATCGGCGGCGAGGAGCCGGTAATTGATGCAATTATGCTGAGAGAGGTCGGCGATATGTTCGGGCGTGCCATGTGCGGTGAGATAGGCGGGGCTGGCGGCCAGCGCGGTGCGCCAGGGCGGGGTTAGGCGGATTGTGACCATATCCTGGGCGATCATCTCGCCCATGCGGATGCCGGCATCGTAGCCGGCAGCGACGATGTCGGTGAGGGCTTCGTCGGCGGTGACGTCGATGATGAGCTCGGGATGGGCTTGGCTCAAGATTTGGATGATGGGGGTGACAACGGCGGCGAGGATGGCGCGCGGGGTGTTGAGACGCAGCGTGCCGGTGACCCGGCCTTTGGCCGCATGCAGCTGGGCGAGCCCGTCTTCCAGACTATCCAAGGCCGGGCCGAGCGTGGCGAGGAGCTCGGCGCCGGCTTCTGTGAGGCGGACGCTGCGGGTGGTGCGGTGGAACAGAGGCTGGCCGAGCCGTTGCTCGACCAGGCGCACGGCATGGCTGACAGCGGACGGGCTCATGCCGAGCGTGCTCGCAGCGGCGGCGAACCCGCCGCGGCGTGCGACGGTGAGGATGACGGGGAGATGGATTAAAAGCTCACGCTCCATTCATGCGTCATATCGAATAATGAATGCGAATAGAACTATCTAATCGTTTTATCCCGTGGGGCGCATAGAGACGGGGCGCTTGATGGGAGTGCGATCTGACATAGGAGCGGGAATATGACGACATGGTTCATCACCGGCGCGTCCTCGGGCTTCGGCCGGGCTTTTGCCGAATATGCGCTGGATCAGGGGCATAATGTGGCGGCGGCGGCGCGGAATATGGCGGCGCTGAGGGAGATCGAGGCGTTGGCGCCGGAACGCGTGCTAGCGGTGGGGCTGGATGTGACCAAGCCGGATCAGGCCGTGGCGGCGGTGGAGGCGGCGGTGGCGCGGTTCGGGCGCATCGACGTGCTGATCAATAATGCCGGGTACAGCATCGTGGGCGCCTTCGAGGAGACGCCGGATGCGGAGCTGCGCGCGGTGATGGAGACGAATTTTTATGGCGTGATGAATGTGACCAGGGCGGCGCTGCCGCAGCTGCGGGCGCAGCGGGCGGGGGCGGTAGTGAATATTTCCAGCCTGGGCGGGCAGCTTTCGATGGGTGGATTTGGCGCCTATTCGGCCAGCAAGTTCGCGCTGGAGGGGATGAGCGAGGCTTTGGCGCAGGAGCTGGCGCCGTTTGGGGTGAAGGTACTCATCGTGGAGCCGGGGCAGTTTCGTACCGCTTTGGCGGGGGCGGTGATGCGGCGGATGGAGGTGCGGGCGGAATACCGGGATATTGTGGCGGGAATCCGCGAATTTGCCGACGGGATGGATGGGACGCAGCCGGGTAATCCGTACAAGGCGGCGGCGGCGATCGAGACGGCATTGGCGGCGGAGCGGACACCATTGCGGCTGCAGCTGGGGCCGGACGGGGTGGACGCCGTGCGGGAGCATGCGCGCACGCTGCTGGCGGATTTGGAGGCTTGGGAAGGCGTGGGGCGGGCGACGGTGTTTTAAGGCTGGGCCGTCAGGACGGAGAAACAGCTCCCAGCCGAACAGAGAAACAAACGTTGAGTGAAAGATGTATCTCTGTTCGGTGGAAGGGGCCGCTTACAGCGACCCGCCCCGCCGCCCGATGGAAGCCCCCAGCCGCAGCCGCAAAGCGTTGAGCTTGATGAAGCCCGCCGCATCCTGCTGGTTATAGGCCCCGGCATCATCCTCGAACGTGACCATCCGCGTGTTGTAGAGCGAATGGGGGCTCTCGCGGCCGGTGACGATGACATTGCCCTTATAGAGCTTGAGGAACACCCGGCCGGTGACGGAGGCCTGGGAGGTGTCGATGAGGGCTTGCAGCATGCGGCGCTCCGGGGAGAACCAGAAGCCGTTATAGATGAGCTCCGCATAGCGCGGCATCAGCGAGTCCTTGAGGTGCCCGGCCTCGCGGTCCAGCGTGATGCTCTCGATGCCGCGGTGCGCGGCAAGCAGGATGGTGCCGCCGGGGGTCTCGTACACGCCGCGGGACTTCATGCCGACGAAGCGGTTTTCAACGAGGTCCAGCCGGCCGATGCCGTTGGCTTTGCCATATTCATTGAGGCGGGTGAGGATGGTGGCCGGGCTGAGCGCCTCGCCGTTCAGCCCCACCGCGTCGCCATGCAGGAAATCGATCGAGATTTCAGTGGCTTGGTCGGGCGCGGCCTCGGGCGAGATGGTGCGCTGATAGACGATTTCGTCCGGCGCCAAAGCGGGGTCTTCGAGGATTTTGCCCTCGGAGGAGGAGTGCAGCAGGTTGGCGTCGACCGAGAAGGGAGCCTCGCCGCGCTTGTCCTTGGTGATGGGGATCTGGTTGGCTTCCGCATACTCGATGAGCTTGGTGCGGCTGGTCAGGTCCCATTCGCGCCAGGGGGCGATGACGCGGATATTCGGGTTCAACGCGTAATAGCCCAGCTCGAAACGGACCTGGTCGTTGCCCTTGCCGGTGGCGCCGTGGGCCACGGCGTCGGCCCCGACCATCTCGGCGATTTCGATCTGGCGCTGGGCGATGAGCGGGCGGGCGATGGAGGTGCCGAGCAGATACTGGCCCTCATAGAGCGCGTTGGCGCGGAACATCGGGAAGACGAAATCCTTCACGAAGGTTTCGCGCAAATCCTCGATGAAGATATGCTTGATGCCGAACATTTCCGCCTTCTTGCGGGCCGGCTCCAGCTCCTCGCCTTGGCCGAGATCGGCGGTGAAGGTCACCACCTCGCAATGATAGGTGTTTTGCAGCCAGCGGAGGATGACGGAAGTGTCCAGCCCGCCGGAATAGGCCAGGACGACCTTTTTGATATCTTTGCTCATGATGGGGCCTCGTTATTACGTCGGCTGCCCGCCGCCAAGGGGGCGCTTGGGCGCAAACAGGGCCTGAAAGAACATTTTTGCCCCGCAGATCTGTTGCTCCAGGTAGGAGCCGGTGGCCAGGGCCTCGGGCGCTTTGGCGTCACCCGTGGCCATCCAGACCGGGGAGAAATCGGCGGTGCGGAAGATGATGTCCCAGAAGGGGAAGACCCCGCCGTAATTGCAGGAAACGCGGCCGGCGGCGCGCAAGCCATGATGCAGCCGGTGGAAGCGCGGCGAGACGAGGACATATTCCAGCGGGCCGAAAGAGAGCTTGATATTGGCGTGCGAGAAGCTCTCGATGAAGCGGAGCAGAAGAATGAGCAGCGGGAATTGCAGCGGCGGGATACCGATGACGAGGCCGATGGCGAAGAACCAGAGGAAGGAGATGATATCGTCGAAGAAGTGATTCCGGTCGTCGGACCAAAAGCTCATCTGGCGCTGGGCATGGTGCAGGGCATGCAACGCGTACCAGGCGCGGAAGCTGTGGGAGAGGCGGTGGCGCCAGTAATCCGCGAAATCGAGGATGAGGGCGTAGATGAAGAAGGTGAGAATGGGGTGGTAGAGCAAAGGCGGGATCAGCTCATCCAGGGTGGGCGGGATGAAGCCGGCTTCGACGAGCACGCCGGTGAACCAGCTTTGCGCCTGGTAGAAGAGCAGGAAGGTGATGATGGGGATGATGCCGACGCGGTTGAGCAGTGTGTAGAACACGTCCGTCAGCACGGCCTTCTGGCTGTTCCAGCGCTCGATGGGGAAGAGTTTTTCCGCCGGCCAGCAGATGGCGTAGGTGACCAGCACGGCGAGCAGGCCATAGAGGCAGACCAGGCACCAATCGAAGGCGAGATCGTCCCATTCCATCCAGTGGAAATGGTACAGCACGGGCAGGACCGCATATTGGTCCATGTAACCGGCGAGGTTCGAGAGGAAACGGTCCATTGATCACCCTTGGGAGAGTCTCAGGGTTATAGCGCGAAATTCGCGCCGGGCGAGAGACCGGAGGTAAGCGTGGCCGGGCGGTGGCTTAGATGATCTCCGCGGTCAGCTTGCCCTTTCGGTCGAGGCAGGTGGAGAGGTAGATGCCGTGCGGCGAGCGGCCGACGGGAATGGTGTCGTAATTGCCGCTGGCGGGGTCGAGGATGGCGACGGCTTCGGCGTAGCGCAGCGCGATCCAGATTTTGCCGTCGGGGGCGATCTCGATATCGTCCGGGCCGCCTTGGATGGCGTAGGTTCGTTTCACTTCCAATGTCACCGGGTCCAGCGCGGAGAGGGAGGTGTCTCCCGGGCCGCGGTTGGAAACGTAGAGGATGTTGTTGTCTTCATCGAGGAACACGTTATGCGCGCCCGGGCCGGTCTTCTGGCGGCGGGTGATGTGGCCGTCGGTGGGATCGACCTCGACGATGCCGTCCTCGCCCATGATGCAGACGATGAGCTTGCCATTGAGCCACAGCACGCCGGCCGGGGTGTCGCCGATTTTCACGGTCCAGCGTGGGGTCATGGTGGTGAGGTCGATGGAGAAGAGCGTGTCCGATTTCTGCAGCGAGGAAAAGCTCCAGCGCGAATCAGGGGAGAAATCGAGATGGCTGGGCCATTGGCCGGGCTTGAAGCGCTTCACCAGGGCGAGCGTGGTGGCGTCGTAGACATCGACGAAATCGAGGCGCAGCGCGTTGACGAGGAGATATTTCTGGTCCGGCGAATAGCCGAGCTGATAGGGGTCGGCGACTTTCACGTGGCCGCGCGGGGAGCCGGTGTGCGGGTCGAAGGCGAAGAGGGCGTTGCCGGAGGCGTCGCAGACATAGAGGGTCTGGCGGTCCGGTGTGAGCGCCCAGTGGCTGGGCTCGCGGTAGGCCGGTTCGGTGGCGATGACCTGGCGGCTGTTCATGTCGATGGTCGAGACCGAGGCGCCGGCGGAATTCATCACCATGCAGATGGGAGATGGGGTGTCGCCAAGGGCCTTGGTGGCAGCGAGGGCGAAGGGCGTGGCGAGGGCGAGGCGGCGCGTGATCATGCAGCCGGTTTAGACCCATTCCCCGCATTTGCGAAGATGCAGGAAGCCCATAGGAAGAATGCGCTGCTGGTGGTTGCAATCATTGTATTATCTGTTGCTGAATGGACCGCGAAGCCAATGAAAATGAGACGCATCATCAGGCGTGGCATGGGAGGCATGAGGGCGCTGTTGCGGCGCACCCAGAGGATGATCAGGACGATGAGCAGAGCGAGGCCGAGGAGGCCGCCTTCGACGCCGAGGCGCAGATATTCGTCATGCGCGGCATTGGTGCCGAGCGCCGTATTGAGTTGCGAGCTGACAGGGATGATGATTTTACCTGCCCCGACACCCCAGCCGACCCAGGGCGATTGCAGGAAGGCGGTGCCGAAATAGGGCCAGACGAGGGTGCGGTTGGAGAGGTCGGCGGCTTCGCCGAGGCGGGTGAGATCGATGATGCGCAGGAAGCCGAGCCAGCTGGAAAAAAGCGCGGCGGCGGCGAGAAGGGCGCCGGCGGCGGCGAGCAGCACGAGCCTGCCCTGCAAAATCAGCAGGATGAGGATGAGGACGGAGGCGATGGCGAGTGGGGCGCGGGCGCCTGTGAGCAGGATGATGATGAAATTCACCGCGAGCGCGGCCAGCACAAGGCGGCTGGGGGCGGTGAGCCATTGCATGAGCCCGGCATAGATGCCGATGAGGGCGAAGCCGGCGAGATAAGGCGGCTGGCCGGTGGCGCCGAGGCGTAACGCGCCTTGCTCGAGCACGTAGAGATGGTCCAGTCCGCAGGCGGCCAGCGCGGCGCTGAACAGCACGGCGAAGAGTGGCGCCCAGAGCACGGTTTTGACGACCGTGGCGCAGATATCCGCAGGCAGGCGGGTGAAGGAGAATAGGAATGGCCCGGCCGAGCCGATGAGCGAGCGCAAGGAGGAGAGAAGCGAAAGCCCGGGATAGAGCCCGTGCATGAGGCCGGAGAGAAACATGGCGGCGAAGGCGAAGGCGGGGTTGTAGCGGTCGCGCCGCGGGCCCTCGCGCAGCATGAGGGCGGCGACCAGCACCACGCCGAAACTTTTCAGCGTGCCGATGATCATCTCATGGTGGGCGATTCCCGCCAGGCGGTCCGCCCAGGCATCCGGCGAGGTGGCGAGGGCCAGGAGCCAGAGAGCGATGGCGGGACGGGGATGGAACAGGACCAGGCCCAGCAGGAGGCAGAGCAGGAGCACGACCAGGAGGAGAGTCATGTGCTTGTCATAGCTGCAATTTTTGTCCGGGGCTTGAGATTTTTGGGGCTTGAGATTTTTGCGGCGAGCCGCGACATTGCGCGCATGATCTTGAATGCGTCTGTGACGGGCGAAGGCGAGCCTGTGGTGCTGGTGCATGGCCTGTTCGGGGCGGCGCGCAATCTTGGCATTTTATC
>Ga0306918_10001493_pt1 | contig 11613 bp, 12 predicted proteins | sample tim00Cox0000000H_FD_203315 | JGI IMG/M metagenome (GOLD analysis project Ga0306918, IMG submission 203315) | Lab enrichment of tropical soil microbial communities from Luquillo Experimental Forest, Puerto Rico - timezero.00C.oxic.00.000.00H (v2)... | ecosystem: Environmental > Terrestrial >... | reverse complement strand
GATCGGCATCGCCTATGAGATCATCGGCGCGGGAAACAAGACCGTCGCCATAACACCGGGCGGGCGTTTCTCGAAAGATACGCCGGGCGTGCGTGAACTGGCGCAGGAGCTGGCCGGGCAGGGCTACAAGGTGCTGATCTGGGACCGCCCGAATTGCGGTGAATCGGATATTTTCTTCGATGCCGAAACCGAGTCCCTGCTCAATGCTGATGTCTATGCCGGGCTGCTGAAGGCCGTCGGCTTTGGCCCCACGCTTCTCGTGGGCGGCTCGGCTGGCTCGCGCGTGACGTTACTCACCGCCATCCGTCATCCCGAGGTGGTTTCGGGCCTGTTCCTGCTCTGGATCACGGGCGGGATTATCGGGCTCTCCTCGCTCGCCGTGCATTATTGCGCCAACAATGCAGTGATGGCGCGGGCGAAGGGCATGGAGGCCGTGGCCGCCCTGCCTGAGTGGGAAGAGCAGATCCGCCGCAACCCTGGGAACCGTGGCCGCATCCTGGCGCAGGACCCGGACAAGTTCGTGAAGACGATGGAACACTGGGCGGACAGCTTCTTCCCCAAGAGCGACGCGCCGGTGCCGGGGCTCAACCCGGATGAGCTGGCCGCATTCAAATTCCCTGTGGTGGTGCTGCGCAGCGGTTATTCCGATTTGTACCACACGCGCGAGGCCAGCGAGGCGCTGGTGACGATGATCCCCGGTTCCGAGTTGCAGGAGCCGCCCTGGGGTGACCAGGAATGGAATGACCGCATGATGGGTGGCGGCGAGCCGGGCTTGTTCCGTAACTGGCCGAAGCTGGCGCCGCAGATTCTTGAGCTGGCGAAGAAAATTTAAGGTAAATAACAAACAGACCATCCCGGACGGCGCGGATGATGTTTCCACCATTCACGCCCTTCCAGGTGGGAGAAAGGTGGAAACAATGTCTGACATCAAAATTCGTAATCTGCGGGATGATCTGAGCTTCGGCGCCATCGTCGAGGGCGTGACGTACGAGACGCTGGAAGACCCGGAGGTGCGGGCGCGGCTTAAGGATTTGTTCGAGGAGCGCGGGCTGATCGTGTTCGAGGGCGTCGAGCCGACCTCGAAGATGCATGTGACCGTCAGCAATGTGTTCGGGCCGCTGAAGGATCACCCTACCAGCACCACGCCGCGCGTGGATGGCGATGTGATGCCAGGTGTGATCGATATGCATTCCCTGCCGCGCGAGATTGGCGAGGATAAGTCCGGGCTGGTCGAGATGAACGGCAAGATCCTGGCACGCTTCTCCCCTTGGCATTTTGACCATTGCTATAATAACGAGCTCAACCGGGCGGGCGTGCTGCGCGCCGTGATCAACGCGCCGGCAGGCGAGGGCGGGCGCACGGGGTTTGCCGATGGGATTCAGCTTTACAAGGATTTTCCGCCAGCGCTGCGGGCCAAGATAGAGAAGTTTAACGCGATCTATACGCTGGATACGCGCCTGACGCGGCAGCGTTTCGGGCGCAATTTCAAGACATTTGGCGATACGGATGTGGAGCTGAAGCTGGTGCAGGAGGCCCGCACCTTCCCGCGCGCCATGCACCCTATGGTGTGGACGCGCAAGAGCGGCGAGAAAGTGCTGCATGTGGGGCCCTGGATGGCGGTGGGCATCGAGCATCATGAGGATGCGGAAGGCGAGGCTTTGTTCGAGGAGGTGTGCCAGACGGTGAACGCCAAGGCGCAGGCCTACTGGCATGACTGGAAGCCGACCGACCTCTTGATCTGGGACAACTGGCGCATGCTGCATGCGGTAGAAGGGTGCGACCCGAAATGGGAGCGGCGAACCCAGCGCACGACTATAAAAGGCGATTACGGGCTCGGCTATTTCGAGGATGGCAAGAAGATCGGGGAAGTGCTGCGCGAGATCGCCTGATCTGTTGTTGACTTTGGAGAACAGACCAGTTGCCGGGAGGCGCTGGTCTGTTCTGCTTTTGGGCGCTTGCCGGGGCGATTAATCGGGGTTTTATGGGCGGGATTGCGTTTGAGGGTTGAGAATGGCTGAGACAAAGGACTGGGCGGGCCCGCTGGCCGGGGTGCGCGTGCTGGATTTCACCCGCGTGCTGGCGGGGCCGGCGGCGGCGCTGGCGCTGGCGGATCTGGGTGCCGAGGTGTGGAAGCTGGAGCCGCCAGGTGTGGGCGACGATACGCGCGGCTTCCCGCCCTTCCGCGATGGGGAAAGCCATTATTTTCTGAGCATTAACCGCGGCAAGAAGAGCATTGTCGTGGACCTCAAGACCAAGGAGGGCGTGGCGCTGGTGCGCGATATGGCGGCGCAGTGCGACGTGCTGATCGAGAATTACCGGCCGGGTGTGATGGACCGCCTGGGGCTGGGCTATGAGACGCTTTCGGCCATCAACCCGCGGCTCATCTATTGCGCCATTTCCGGCTACGGCATGACCGGGCCGCTGCGCGACCGGCCCTCTTTCGACATCGTGCTGCAGGCCATGTCCGGCGTGCTGAGCGTCAATGGCGAGGAAGGGCGTGCGCCGACCAAGCTGGGCGTGCCGCTCGGCGACCTGGTGGGCGGGATTAACGGGCCCATCGGCATTCTGGCGGCGCTCTATGAGCGCAGTGTGACAGGGAAAGGGCGGCTCATCGATGTGAGCCTGATGGACGGCATGCTCGGCATGCTGGCCTATTTGCCGCAACTGGCCTGGTTCACCGGCCGCAACCCGCTGCCGCAGGGGGCGGAGCATCCCAACCTGGTGCCGTATGGGATTTTCCCGGCGAAGGATGGCTCGATCATCATCGCCTGCCTGACCAATCTGTTCTGGAAGCGCATCTGCGACGCGCTGGAAATGCCGGAGCTGGTGGACGATCCGCGTTTCTCCACCATCCAGCAACGGCGGGATAACCGCGCCGAGGTGAATGCGCAGATTTCGGCGTTCACCAGCCAATGCGGGGTGGATGAACTGGTGGAGCGCTTCACCAGATACGAAGTGCCGCATGCGCCGATCCTGGGCGTGCTGGAGGCGCTGACCCAGCCGCAGGCCGTGGCGCGGGAGATGGTGGTGGAGACGGAGCACAAGGTGCTGGGGACCATCCCCATCGTGAACCGGCCGATCAAGTTTCCGGGTGCGCCGCAGCCGGCGCCAGCCGCGCCGCCTGTGCTGGGGGAGCATACGGATGAGATTTTGCGCGATGGGCTTGGCCTGACGCAGGCTCAAATCGACGGGCTGCGGGCGCTGAAGATCGTCTCGTAGGGGCGTTTGAGGGGGGGCGTGGAGTGCAGGGGCAAAGGCCCCTGCGAGTCACGCCACGAACCCGCGTAGCCGCCCCGAGATGATCTCCTCCGCCTCGCGGACGATGCGGCCGATGAGTTCGGCGCAGGTGGGGATGTCGTGGATGAGGCCCTGGACCTGGCCGGCCCAGAACAGGCCGGCGTCGAGATTGCCGGTTTCCAGCACCTCACGGCCCTTGATGCCGCGCACGAGATGGGCGACGTCCTCGAACTTGGCTTCCGGGCGGTTGAGAATTTCCACCACCTGGTCGGAGACCGCGGATTTACCGACGCGCGCTGTGTTGTGCAGCTTGCGGAAGATGAGGTTGGTGTCACGCTCATCATGCTTCACCATGAGCTGCTTGACGTTGTCATGGATCGGCGCTTCGACGGTGGCGCAGAAGCGCGTGCCCATATTGATGCCGTCCGCGCCCAGCGCCAGGGCCGCGACCAAGCCGCGCCCATCGCCAAAGCCGCCGGAGGCGATCATGGGGATTTTCACCTTGTCGGCCGCGGCGGGGATGAGGATGAGGCCGGGAATGTCGTCCTCGCCGGGGTGGCCTGCGCACTCGAAGCCGTCGATGGAGATGGCGTCCACGCCCATGCGCTCGGCGGAGAGGGCGTGGCGCACGGCGGTGCATTTATGCACGACCTTGATGCCATGCTCTTTGAAATGGTCGACATGCTCCTGCGGCTTGTGGCCGGCGGTTTCCACGATCTTGATGCCGCTATCGATGATCGCCTGGCGGTATTCCGCGTAGGGCGGCGGGTTGACCGACGGCAGAATGGTGAGGTTCACGCCGAAAGGCTTGTCCGTCATGGTGCGGCAGCGGTCGATTTCGGCGCGCAGCGCGTCCGGCGTGGGTTGTGTGAGGGCGGTGAGGATGCCGAGGCCGCCAGCGTTGGAGACGGCGGCGGCCAGCTCGGCACGGCCCACCCACATCATGCCGCCTTGCACGATGGGATATTCGATGCCCAGTAGTTCGGTGAAACGGGTCTTCAACGACATGAAAAAATTCTCCTGTCGGCGAGGGCTGATCACGCGCCCTGCCAGTTACCTTTGCGCTTCTCGGCGAAGGCGGTCATGCCTTCCTGCTTGTCGGCCGTGGCGCACAGCCCGTTGAACAGGCGGCGCTCGAACAGGATGCCGTGTGCAAGGCCGGTCTCGAACGCGGCATTGACCATTTCCTTGTTGGCGATGGCGGCGAGCGGCGGCATGTCGGCAATGGCCTGGGCCTGCTTCAGCGCTTCTTCAAGGAGGTTTTCGAGCGGCACCACCTGGGCGACCAGGCTGGCGCGCTCGGCCTCGGCGGCATCCATCATGCGGCCGGTGAGGCACATCTGCATGGCCTTGGCCTTGCCCACGGCGCGCGTCAGGCGCTGCGAGCCGCCCATGCCGGGGGCGACGCCGAGCTTGATCTCGGGCTGGCCGAATTTCACGTTCTCGGCGGCGATGATGTAGTCCGCCATCATGGCCAGCTCGCAGCCGCCGCCCAGCGCGAAGCCGGCGACCGCGGCGATCCAGGGCTTGCGGGTGGCGGTGACGCGCTCGAAGCCGGCGAAGAAATTTTCGCTGAACATGGCGGCGAAGCCTTTGGGCTGCATTTCCTTGATGTCCGCGCCGGCGGCGAAGGCTTTTTCGCTGCCCGTCAGCACCAGGCAGCGCTGGCTGTGGTCAGCATCGTAGGCGGCGAAGGCGGCGATGAGGTCGGCCAGCACGTGGCTGTTCAGCGCGTTCAGCGCCTGCGGGCGGTTGAGGCGCACCAGGGTGACGGGGCCGTGGGTTTCGACGAGCAGGGTTTCATAAGCCATGGTCAATCTCCAGATTATTGGGAACGAAAATCGGGTTTACGCTTGGCGAGGAAGGCGGCGACGCCCTCGCGCCCTTCCATATCGCGGCCCGAGGCGGCGATGGCACGGGCTTCCAGCTCCAGCTGGGTTTCCAGTGAGGCTTCCGCGCCGCTATTCAGCAGGTTGCGGGTGCGGCCCAGAGCGCGCGTGGCGCCGTCCACCAGCTTGGTCACGATGGCTTCGGCCTCTTCGGCCAGCGCCTCGTCCGGCACCATTTTCGTGATCATGCCAATCTCTGCAGCCTCGGCGGCGGAGACGCGCTTGTTGAGGAGCAGAATCTCCTGGGCGCGGCGCAGGCCGACGAGGCGCGGTAGCAGCCAGGTGGCGCCGCCATCCGGCGTGAGGCCGATGCCCGTATAGGCCGTGGTGAAATGCGCGGATTGGGCGGCGATGGCGATGTCTCCCATGAGCGAGAGATTAAACCCCGCGCCAGCTGCCGGCCCATTGATGATGGTGACCAGCGGCTTGTCCATGCGCGCAAGGCGGGCGATGGCGCCGTGTATATAGCCAGTCAGCTCTTTCAGCAGGACGGAGAAGCGCTCGCCGGCATTGGCGAAGGCGCCGACATCGCCGCCGCCGCAGAACAGCTTGCCGGCGCCGGTAAGGGTGACGACGCGGATGGTTTGGTCCTCGTCGACAATATTGGCAGCATCCCAGAAGGCGCGGGCGAGGGGCAGGTCGATGGCGTTGCCTGCCTTGGGCCGGTTGAGGGTGATGCGCGCGATGCCGTTCTCGCGCGTCAGCAGGACCGGTGCTTCCTCACTCATTTCGGCGGCATCCGGATGGCGCCGTCCAGGCGGATGACTTCGCCGTTCAGCATCGGGTTGGCTACGATGGATTGCACGAGCTGCGCATATTCCTCCGGCTTGCCGAGGCGCGAGGGGAAGGGCACTTGCTTGCCGAGTGCTTCCTGTACGGCGGGCGGCATGCTGGCCATCATCGGCGTCCAGAAAATGCCGGGGGCGATGGTCATGACGCGGATGCCGTAGGGTGCCAGGTCGCGTGCCACGGGCAGGGTGAGGCCGACAACGCCGCCCTTGGAGGCGGCATAGGCGGCCTGGCCGATCTGCCCGTCATAGGCAGCCGCCGAGGCGGTGTTGATGATGACGCCGCGCTCCTCGCCCAGCGGCTCCAGCGTGGCGGCGCGGGCAGAGAATTTGGCGATGACGTTGAAGGTGCCGATGAGGTTGATCTCGATCGTGCGGCGGAACTGGTCGAGCGGGTGCGGGGCGAATTCGCGTCCCACCGTCTTCGCGGCGGTGGCGATGCCGGCGCAGTTCACCAGCACGCGGGCCACGCCATGGGCGGCTTCGGCGGCGGCGACGCCTTCGGCGGCGGAAGCATCGTCGGCGACATTCACCTTGAAGAATTTGCCGCCGATTTTCGCGGCATGGGCCTGGCCGAGTTCCTCATTGAGATCGAAGATGGCGACTTTCGCGCCCTGGGCCGCCAGCATCTCGGCGGTGGCGCCACCGAGGCCGGAGGCGCCGCCGGTGACGATGGCGGCTACGTTCTTGAGTTCCATGTGAAGCCTTCCCTCGTTCTTCAGATCAGTTCGATGGCGACCGCCGTAGCCTCGCCGCCGCCGATGCACAAGGAGGCGATGCCGCGCTTGCCGCCGCGATTTTCAAGTGCCGCGATGAGGGTGGCGATGATGCGGGCGCCCGAGGCGCCGATGGGATGGCCGAGCGCAGTGGCGCCGCCATTCACGTTGAGTTTTTCAGCGGGAATATCGAGCTCTTTGGCGGCGATCATGGCGACCACGGCGAAGGCCTCGTTGACCTCGAACAAATCGACATCGGCGACATTCCAGCCCGTCTTGGCCAGCAGCTTGCGGATGGCGAAGACCGGCGCGGTAACGAATTTGGACGGCTCGTGCGCATGGGCGGCATGGCCGGCGATGCGGGCAACCTTCTTCAGGCCCAGCTTGTCCGCCACGGATTCACGGGTCATCACCAGGGCAGCGGCGCCATCCGAGATGGAGGCGGAGCTGGCCGCGGTGATGGTGCCGTCCTTGGTAAAAGCCGGTTTCAAGCCAGGGATTTTGTCCGGCTTGGCATTGCCGGGCTGCTCATCGACCTCGATGGCGATCTCGCCGCCTTTGCCCGCCACCTTCACCGGCACCACTTCCTTGGCGAAGGCGCCGGAGGAGATGGCGGTCTTGGCGCGCTCCAGCGAACGCAGCGCATATTCATCCTGCTCGGCGCGGCCGATCTGATATTCATTCGCCGTGTCCTGGGCGAAGGCGCCCATGGGCTTGCCGATAGTGTAGGCGTCCTCAAGACCATCCAGCATCATGGAGTCCTTGATGACATCATGGCCGATGCGGGCGCCGCCGCGATGCTTCGGCATCAGATAGGGCGCGTTGGTCATGCTCTCCATGCCGCCGGCGACGATGACATCGGCCGAGCCGGCGACGAGGGCGTCATGCGCCATGATGGCGGCCTGCATGCCGGAGCCGCACATCTTGTTCACCGTGGTGGCTTCCGCCGAGATGGGCAGGCCGGCGCCGAGCGCGGCCTGGCGGGCCGGGGCCTGGCCGAGGCCGGCGGGGAGCACGCAGCCCATATACACACGGTCGACCGCTTCAGGGGCTACGCCGGCCCGCTCCACGGCAGCCTTCACGGCGGTGGCGCCGAGGGTGACGGAGGAGACGGGAGCAAAAACGCCCTGGAACCCGCCCATCGGGGTGCGGGCGTAAGAGGCGATGACGATTGCATCAGACATAGCGTTTCTCCTGAAGGATTCCTGGGGATAATTAGAGGGCACGGGCAATGACCATGCGCTGGATGTCGGACGTGCCTTCGTAGATCTGGCAAACACGCACGTCGCGGTAGATTTTGGCCAGGCCGAATTCCTCAAGATAGCCATAGCCGCCGAGCGTCTGGATGGCGCCGGAACAGACTTGCTCCGCCGTTTCGGAGGCGACGAGCTTGGCCATGGAGGCTTCCTTGAGACAGGGCAAATCGGCATCCTTCAGCGAGGCCGCATGCAGCACGAGATGGCGCGCGGCTTCCAGTTTCGCGGCGAGGTCGGCGAGGCGGAAGCCGACAGCTTGGTGCTCGATGATGGGCTTGCCCATGGATTTGCGGTCTTTGGCGTAGGAAACCGCGATTTCCAGCGCTGCCTGGGCCATGCCGATGCATTGCGCGGCAATGCCGATGCGGCCGACTTCGAGATTGGAGAGGGCAAGGCGGTAGCCCTGGCCTTCGGGGCCGAAGAGCAGATCGTCAGGAACAAAAAGATCGTCGAAACGGATGGCGCAGGTGTCGGACGCGCCCTGGCCGAGTTTGTGCTCGACCTTGTCCACCACATAGCCCTTGCTGTCCGTGGGGACCAGAAAGCCGGAAATGCCCTTCTTGCCCGCGGCTGGGTCGGTGACGGCGTAGACCATCGTCACGCCCGCGATTTTGCCGGAAGTGATGAATTGTTTGGCGCCGTTCAGCTTCCAGCCGCCTTCAACGCGCGTGGCGCGGGTGGAGATGGCGGCGGCGTCGGAGCCGGCATCGGCTTCCGTTAGCGCGAAGGCGCCGATCATGCGGCCGGAGGTCAGCTCAGGCAGGAAGCGGGCCTGCTGCGACGAGGTGCCGAATTTTAAGATGCCGTTGATGAGCAGGCTGTTCTGGATGGAGACAATGGTGGAGAGCGCCCCATCCGCCGCGCCCAGCTCGATGAGCGCCAAGGCATAGGACACATAATCCGCCCCGGCGCCGCCAACCTCGTCCGGCGCCGTCATGCCCATCAGCCCCATCTCGGCCAGGCGGGTGAACAAGGAAGGCGGGTAGCCCTTGGCCTCTTCGTAGGCAAAGCTGTTCGGGCGGATCTCATTCTGCGCGAAGTCACGGATGCTGTCCTGGATCGCGGTCTGGATATCGGTGAGAACCACTGACTTCCTCGTAGATTATTTACTCTTGAGTAAGTGGCACGGGCCGCTATACTCGTCAAGGCAATGATGCAGGGTCCAACATGAATAAACCAGCCGCGACGGCGTCGCCGTTCCGCAACGCCCAACAGCGCGAAAATGATCGCGCCGCCAAGCGCGAGGCGGTGCTGCTGGCAGCCGTGCGCATGTTCAACCAGCGCGGCTTCCACGCCACCTCGCTGGACGATGTCGCTGCCTCCTTGGGCATCTCCAAGCCGCTGATCTACCATTATCTCGGCGCCAAGGATCAGGTGCTGTTCGAATGCATGCGCATCGGGCTGGAGCAGCTCCGCGCGGCGGCGGAAGAAGGTGCTGGCCTGCCCGGCACGGGCATGGACCGGCTGAAACGCTTCCTGCGCCGCTATGCCGAATGCATCATGGAAGATTTCAGCCGCTGCGTGATCCGCACCGGCGATGAGGTGCTCTCGCCGGACATCCGCCCCTCGTTCCGCGCCCTGAAATCCGAAATCGACCAGTCCATGCGCAAACTCATCGCCGACGCCGCGGCGGATGGCTCCGCCAAGGTGTCAGACGTGAAACTCACCGCCTTCGCCTTCGCCGGTGCCCTGAGCTGGACGGCCCGCTGGCACGAACCCGGCGGCCCCCTGGAGCCCGCCGAAATCGCCGAGCAACTCGTCGAGGTCCTGACGCGGGGGATTATGCCGTAGGGGCTAGAGGCTGTTTCATAAGTCTACTCTGGCGGCCGCCAAGCGGCGATTTTCTGCACTCCGGTGCTCAAAAATCACCGCTTGACGACTCACCAGAGCGACTTCTGAAACAGCCTCTTACGCCCCGTATTTGAGTTCGATGGTGGTTGCTTCGCCATTTGGGCCCATGGGGCTGTCGTACTCGATGATGGAGCAGACCGGGTTGGCGTGGGAGGCGAAGAGTTTTTCTTCGTCGGCCATGGTGATGGGCTTGCGTTCCGGGCTGCTGATGATGCGCTGCGAGTTTTCGAAATCCTCGCGGCTGTTCCACCAGATTTCCATGATGCAGTCATAGCCGGGATCGTGGAATTCGCCGGTCACGGGGTTCATTTCCGGTTTCAGATAGCGGCGCACATAGCGCACCGCGTTGGGGATGGCGGGCTTCATGCCCATGCGCTTGGCCAGGGTGGAATGCTGGTTTTCGTAATAATCCATGAATTCCTCCATGGTCATATCGGGCCGCTTCCTGAAAAAGCAGATCTGCTTGAACATTTTTACTCCCCCTTCCTACGGCGCCCGGCGGGCCGGTTCAGGTTTTGGCCGCGCCTTCGGTCGCCATTTTGAAACTGCGGCGCAGATGGTCGATATGGCCTGACGGTGCCGGCGCGAACAGCCATTGCTTGGATGTATCGCGGATGGCGTCGATATTGGCGGCGATGTCCTCGATGGTCCAGGATGGGCGGTACACGCCTTCCGTCTCGGCGGCGAAGGCGCGCGCGACGCGGCCGGCGACGGAGATGAGCTGCTCGCCGGTGACGGAGCAGGATTCATGCGCGAGCCAGGCCACGGCGGGCGCCACCAGCTCCGGGTCCATCGGCGGGTATTGGCTCGTATCCAGCCCTTCCGCCATGCGCGTGACGGCAGCGGGGATGATGACGTTGGATTTGATGCCTTCGGCCGCGCCCTCGATGGCGGCGACATTGGACAGCCCGATGAGCCCAGCTTTGGCGACCGAGTAGTTCACCACGTTGGGGTTGCCGTAGAGCCCGTTGATGGACGAGGTGAGCACGATGCGCCCATATTTGGCCGCGAGCATATGCGGGAAGGCCGCGCGCACCACGTGGAAGCCGCCGCGTAGGTGCACATCCAGCACCAACTCAAAATCCTCGTAGCTCAGCGCCGCCAGCGCGCCGCGGCGCACATTGCCGGCATTGTGGATGAGGATATCGACGCGGCCATAATGCTTGAGAGCCGTATCGATAATGGCCTGGCCGCCTTCGTGTGTCGTCACTGAATCTGTGCTGGCCACAGCCTCGCCGCCGGCGGCTTTGATTTCCGCCACCACCTCCTGTGCGGGTCCGGCATCGGCGGTGGCGCTGTCGCCCTTCAGCCCGACGCCGAGATCATTGACCACAATTTTCGCCCCGCGCGAAGCAAGCAGCAGCGCGTAGGAGCGCCCCAGCCCGCGCCCAGCACCTGTGATCACGGCTACACGGCCGTCGAATCTCAGCTCGGACATTTTTGCTCTCCCCCTTGAGGTGCTTACGCGTGGCCCAGATCCAGCCCTTCCATATCGCCCCTGTCGCGCCATTCCTGCAGCATCGCCTCGAAGGCGTAGAAGCCGGGGCCGTAGGGTTCGCCGGTATAAGAGCGGAATTTCTTCTCGCCCTTATTATTCACGATCTCCTGGCCTTCATTGTTGAAATAGCTCGGCGTGCATTCGCGCACGAAGGAGGACATGTCGATGGCCGTGGCGCGGATGAAGTCCACATATTTGTTCTGCGCCGCCAGGCTTGGCTCCAACGTGATGATGCCGCGTTTCTGCGCCTCGGCGATGACCCAGGCCGAGTGCAAGCCATGCAGCTTGAAGATCTCGGTGGTGGAAGACGCGAAGCCGCCCTGGATGAAGCCGGTGAAGAACAGGTTCGGGAACTAATGCGTCATCATGCCGTGCAGC
>Ga0306918_10001492_pt1 | contig 11619 bp, 10 predicted proteins | sample tim00Cox0000000H_FD_203315 | JGI IMG/M metagenome (GOLD analysis project Ga0306918, IMG submission 203315) | Lab enrichment of tropical soil microbial communities from Luquillo Experimental Forest, Puerto Rico - timezero.00C.oxic.00.000.00H (v2)... | ecosystem: Environmental > Terrestrial >... | reverse complement strand
CACGTCAGTCATCCCGAGCATCTGCGCAACAAGCACAATGCTCACCTGCGCGACTGTGTATTTCTCTTTGGCGACGAAGCTTTTTATGCCGGCGACAAGCAACACGAGAGTATTCTCAAGGCATTGATCACTGAGGATACTTTGGCGATCGAGCCCAAGAACAAAGACTTGGTGGATGTGCCCAACTATTTGCATTTGTGGATGGCATCGAACCTCGATTGGGTGGTGCCAGCTTCGTTGCGGGCACGACGCTGGTTCATCCCGAAGGTCAGCGACCACCGGATCGGTGATCGCGAATACTTCAAAGCGCTGTATCACGAGATCGAGAGCGGCGGTCTGGAAGCAATGTTGTTCGATTTGCTGTGCCGCGATCTGTCGAACTTTGACCCGCGCGCGGTACCGCTGACCGAGCCGCTGGCGATCCAGAAATTACACTCGCTCGATACGTTGCATCGCTGGTGGATGACGTGCCTGGAGCGGGGTTTTATTTGGCATAGCCGGTTTGGTGTGCGGTTGTTTCGCGACTGGTTCGAGTTCTGTACGACCGAATTACTGATGGGGTCCTATCTGCAATGGTGTGACTTGAGCCGGCTCTACCAGCGGCAGACCCGCCAGGAGCTCGGCGAGTTTATGACCAAGATGTACCCGCACTCGCGACCAAAGGTGGCGCATCCGGTGTACGAGATCGCGTCCTTGCCGCCGGGTGAACGCGGCGGCGGCGCTCTGACGAGCGATCCGGCGCAGCCGATGATGATCGACCTTCCGGGGGCGACATTGACCGAGGACCTTGACCCCCTCGAACGGGTCGCCGTGGTGCGCAAGCGCGACCAGCAGGGCTATCGCCTCGGCGATCTCGAACATGCTCGGGCGGCGTTCATGCAGGCGGTCTGTGATCTGCCGATGCCGTGGCAGCAGCGCTAAACCGCGAGCTCGCGCGGAAGGGGCCGTCGCTCAGGGCACGCCGGGAGCGCTCGGGGTGCGCTCAGGGCTGGGACCGAAAAAACCTGAATACAATCAATGGCGCTCAAGGGCGCGCAGGGTGGGTGAGTTGCTATGAACGTCGCTACCGCCCCCAGGTCTCGCGCGCGCGTTCTTCTTTCTTCTCTTTTCTTTTGTTGCTGCAACGGCTTCCGGCCATCGGCCGGGCTCGATGGGCTGCCTCCAGCTGGGCTCGATCGTCGGCTACTTTTGGTTGTCTGTCCGTCAGAGGCCGGTTTTCAGGCCCGGCTGCCTCCTCTAAAATGTTGTCAGATATTGGGCAATTTTTGATTTTGCTCGGCAACCCCCGGTTAAGGGATGGAGCGGTATGATCATAGTCGGTGTGTGGGTATTGGGTGTCAAAACCGCGGCGCCGGGTAACCCGCGGGTAACATAAAGATGGCGGATGTAAGGCTGCGGCTGATCGATTGGCGGGCGGTCCGCAAAGGCCGGCTGCTCGGCTTTGCCAGCGTCGAATTCGCGCCGATCGGTCTGCGGATGACCGAGATCCCGGTATTGACCGGCGAGCGCGGGCCCTGGGCGTGCGTGCCGACCAAGCCGCGGCTCGATCAGAACCGGCAGCAGCAGCGCGAGGCCGACGGGTCACCGCGCTATGACCATATCCTCGGCTGGTCGAGCCGGCGGCGCGAGAACGAGTTCAGCGCTGCCATCGTGGCGCTGGTGCGGCGCCGGCATCCGCACGACCTTGACGGCTGAGTGCCGCCGGCCGCGGCTTCGATTACACGAAGGTGGTCCCGATCAAGGGGTGTAATTGGAACCGAACGGTGCGTGTCGCCGGGCTCGATTATGCCATTAGACCCTGGTCATGCGTCGGACGCATAGGCCTACGCCAAAATCTCGATATTGTCTTTTTGGCGTAGCCTCGCCACATAGTTTGACACTTGTGTGGCGTAGGGAGTTTTCAAGAATGGCGATCGTCGGTTACGCGCGGGTCTCGACACGGCATCAGGACGCCGGGCTCGACGCCCAGCTGGTCCGGTTGCACGAGACCGGCTGCGACAAGATCTTCTCCGAGCAGACCTCGTCGATCGGCGAGCGGCAGAAGCTCGATCGCGCTCTCGAATATGTCCGCGACGGCGATACTTTTGTCGTCACCAAGCTCGACCGCCTGGCGCGCTCGGTGGCGCACCTGGTCGAGATCGGCGCCACCCTCGAACGCAAGGGGGTGACGCTGAAGATCCTCGACATGGGCATCGATACCGGCTGCCCGACCGGCCGGCTGTTCCTCAACATCATTGGCTCGATCGCGCAGTTCGAGCGCGAGATCATGCTCGAACGCCAGCGCGACGGCATCGCCGCGGCCAAGGAGGCCGGGAAGTTCAAGGGCCGTGCACCGACCGCACGCCGCAAGGAGCCGGAGATCCGGCGGCTGGTCGCCGAGGGGGTCAATCAGGGCGAGGTTGCCCGGCGGTTGGGCATCTCGGTGCGCTCGGTGCAGCGTATTCTACACGGCACCTGACCCGGCGCGGCCTCGACCACGGAAGACAGAGACCCCGCTTCGGCGGGGTTTTTTGTTGGCTGCGGCCAGTGCAGGAAATCGCCTATTGGGCGCCTGCCTGGTTCCGGTGCTGGCGGCCGGGCCGGCGAGCGGCTCGCCAGCGGCCGCCGCCGCGGCTTTCCCGGCGCCTAGCCGAAGGTGTGTGTATGATACCCATACCTTCCGCGCGGGGATTGCATGAGCCGGCCTGCGTACCTCCCGCTGGGGCGCCTTTTTTTCGAAAGGTAATCGGAAAGGCCCCCGGCATGACCCCGGAACACGCCCCGGCCTCGCCATAGGGCCAGGCCACCCTGCAGAGGCTGAGTCGCTGAAAAAAATTTCAGAAAATTTTGGAGCGGGTCTGGCCGTCAGGCTAGTTCGGCCATGTCCGATCGTCGAAACCCGCTCATCGCTGCCACCAGGTTGGTGCTGCAGGCTCAAGAAGCTGCCGAGGCCGTCGAGGAGCAGTCGCCGACCTTCGATCTCTTGGGGTTGCCGGAGATCGAGAAGAACGCGAATTTGAGCCGGGCCGGGCGCGGTCGGCCGCCGGGCGCGCGCAACCGCACGACCAGAGAGTGGTGTGATTACATCGCCGGCAAGTATAGCTCGCCGCTGGAGGTTCTGGCGCAGATGGCGCGGGTGCCGACCGAGCAGCTCGCCAGGGAACTGCATTGCTCAAGGCTCGACGCGTACATCCAAAAACGCCACGCAGCAGAAAGCCTGGCGCCATACATGCATCCGAAATTGTCGACGGTCGAATTCTACCCGCCGGGCCACCCGGCCGGGCCGCCCTCGCGTCTGACGCTGCTGACCCAGGATTGGCGCGAAATCTCCGATGCGGTGGTCGAGGACGTCGCCGAGGCCGCCGGCGAGAACGAGCCCGAGGCGGCGGTGAATGCCGAGGCCGACCACGTCGAGAGCGAACTCGCCGATACGATCGTCGGGCAGGCGCTCGACGCGGTGGTTCTGCTTGCCCGCGATCCCCGCTACGCCGAGCTGGTCCGCCGCCGGCTGAAGGATCTCAAGTGATCGGCAAGTCGGGGCCCAGCTCAAACGGATCAAACGCGACCCGGTATTGAGCAAAGCCGTGTCCATGATGGACATAGCTTTGGGGCTCACGGACAGGAAATGGTCTGTTTGCGGTTGAAACGGATCAATCACTGGCTGGCGCGGATCGACCAGGCCGCCGCAACGTGAGGCACAAATAGGGACCGAGCTGATGACGCGACGCAGAGACCGCCAGACGCAATAGCGGGAACCGCTCCCTGAGCCGGAGGGCGCCGAGCCTAATTGGCTGGTTGCGGTGTTCGAAGAGATGTTGGCGCGATCCACTACACGAATTTCACCAGGCCGTGGGCGACCGTCGAGATGTCGGTGGTATTGCAAAGGCTCAGAGCGCGCTAAACGAGCGGCTAAACGTCAAGTTAATTGTCGGCTGATCGCGCCTAGCAGGTTGCGGAAAAAGTCGGTCGGTGCTGTTTTCGGAGCAGTCCGTGCCCCTCAGCGTTGAGGTAACCCATTGATTTAACTGGACCGGATTTCTGGTTTCGAGCTGACTTCTGGGCGATTTTCTCCAAACGCCGAGTTTTTCCGCAGCCTGCTAGGCCTCGATAACGCGGAGAACCCCGCTTTTCGGCGGGGTTTTCGTGGTCTCCCGCCAATGGGGAATTCGCGCTATTGGGCGAGATCCTCGTCCCCGTGCAGCGGCCGGCCGTCAAGCGGCTCGCCAGCGGCCGCCGCCGCGGCTTCCTGGGCACGTCGCGGGTGCCGTGGCGGCTCCTCGGGGAAAGGACCCGCCTGGCGAAAAGGTCAGGTTACCGGCCCCCTGGGAATGACCGGAAAACACCCCCGGCATCGCCAGAGCCCGGAGGCCATCCCGGAGACGCTCAGTCTCGAAACAATTTTCAAAAATCCGACCCGCCCTAAAACTCGGGTATGGCCGATCGGAACCCGCTAATCGCCGCGACACGGTTGATGCTGGCGGCCCAGGAACTCCAGGCAGTCGAGGACGAGCAGCCGACCTTCATACTTGACGGCGCGGTCTCGCAGGGTCTTATCATCGCCCCTGCCTAAGTAGCGCATGCCCTGGCGATCGGCTCGAACGAGCTGTTTCCGCCGGCCTCTGAGCAGAAACCCGGAAAACCGGGGTCCGCTCGATTTCGTGCGCCGCGCGGTCCCGGTGAGGAGATCGCGCGATGTCCGATTTCTACTCGAAGCAAAAAAAGACCGCCCGGCTGGATCGGGAAGTCCCGATGAGGTCCTTCTGATCGGTGGAGGGGTGTCCGATGCCCGATGCCCCGCAAGACAAGGATTCGCCCCCGTTCGGCGCCGGCTGCATTGCGGGCCGTGCGCCCGATGAGGAATCGCTTGATAGTGAACTCCAGCGGGTAGGCGAGGCCTCGGACGCGGCATTTTCCTGTCTGCTCCTCGATGCCGCGGTCACGCTGGAGCTGGTGCAGGCGACGAGCCGCGGGAGCGAAATGGCCATCTCTATCCTCGGCGTGCTCGGGCCGTATATCGCCTTGATCGAAGGGATGCGATCGCGGCGCGAGGGCGATCGATGCCTGTGCTGTGATGGAGCCGTGTTCTTCCGGCGGCACAAGCCGACCATCATCGCGCTTCTGTTGCCGCTCGACGTCGAGGATCCGGGAACCGCGGTCGTCATGGGGATTTGCGAGCGCTGCGCGCTCAGCGAGGGCTGGCCGCGGCCGGGGTGGAGGGGCGCTCTCCTGGCAAGGATGATGCCGCAGCTGCAGAAGGTGTGGCCAGCCTGCCGATCTATTTCGCTGGCCCCTGGGCTCGCGGGGACGGCGTAGACGTCGGGTATCCGTCCTCGCGTCACTCTTTTGCCGCCATCACCCCCAAACCTCGTCGGCCCATGCGTCCGCCTCGGCCTTGCTGACGATCCCGGTGTCGAACAGATAGGCCCAGCGCTCTTGATCGTGCTCGCGCCACTGGTTCGTCCAATCGGAGATGATGATGCGGCGGCCTCCTTCGAGAATGGAGGTCTCCGGTCCGAACGCTCCAAGGGCGATGTCGCAGACACCGCCGAACAGCTCCGGGCAATCGGCCGAGGCCGTGATGACGGTTCGGTCAAAGAGAGGGACATATGTGGCCTTATAAGCGACCGGCCAGGAGAAGCCCGGTCCACTGTCTGCCCAATTGATCGTCAGCAGGTGATGCGGCCACAGCTCGATTTTTCGGCGAGCACGACGATCGAAAATGTCTCGAGCAATGATAAAAGCGGTTACCCGCAAGAGCAGCCCATTTTGGAAGATCATCCTGGATTCGCTCCAACAAAATCTGTGCGACAGCGGTATCGATCCGACGGTAATCGGGTATTTCGCTGGGGATATTCCACCGGTCGAAGATGGCGTCGATCCGAGATCCATATGACGGGCGATCGATCTCGAACCATGTCGCGAGGACGAGCTTTTCGTCCGCAGTGAACAGGTCCACGGAGGGAGCGTCAGGACGATAATCAGGCATTTGGTCCTCCTTTTGCCGCTCGGGCCGCATCGCCGGAATGGCAGCCACCGTATCGGAGCCACGGTTGGCGACGCCTCACTGTGGGGCGCGCTCTTGATGCACGGTAATAGATGGGGTGAGTTCGGGCTGATTGGGAGAGCCTCGTCTCGGCGGATTCGCCCCTTTTGGTATCGCACTCAAGTAGGCGCGGGAGCGCGGCTTTGGTGCTCTACCTGCCGCTCAGCTGTCGCCGGCACTATTCCAGCACCTGACCTGTCAGTCAGATGCCCGATTGTCAGCCAGGCGCCAAGTGCCGCCCAATTCCAGAGCGCTTCGAGCCGCGCCGTTTCCCCATCGCTGATGCTCAGCACCGCTATCGATGCCGCCCCCCAGAGCCCGCCAAAAAGCTGGGGAGACTGACATTTTTAAGTTGGACGGCACTGACATTTGCACGTTGGGCCTACACGCTGCAAGTCGGATAACCGGCTTCTGGAAAATTCACGCCGTTACAGAGTTAGGGCAGGGGGGCGTTCAACCGCTAGGTGGCTTTAGGGTGAGTAATTCGGCAATCTGGGTATGCCCACCAAGCCCAGCAACATCTGCGGGTGCTTGATCGAACGAGGGAGTTGACACCACCGTATAACGGTGTTACACTGTTCGCTGTTTCTATATGGAGGTTGTGATGATGCCTGTCATCCGAATTACGGAGAAAACGTGGGAGCGCATGAAAAAATATGCGCGGCCATTAGAAGACTCACCCGACAACGTGATCAATCTTGGCCTTGATGCGCTTGAGCAGCTGGGCACTCCTCTCCGACCTAGTACGGCCAAGGCGAGTTCAAAACCGGTGGCGGCGCGACGCGGTAGTAAACTTCCGCAGAAAGAATTTCGATTGCCTCTGCTGGAAACGCTGCGCGATCTCGGCGGCAAATCGGCCGCGAAAACCGTACGCGAGCGCATGGAACCGAAACTTGCGCCACGCCTGAGCGAGGGCGACTATTCACCTGTTTCTGGCGGAGAACCTCGCTGGTGGAACGCCGTCTGTTGGCAACGTCTTGATCTGGTCAAGGAGGGGCTGCTGAAAAATAGCTCCGAGCGCGGGGTGTGGGAATTGAGCGAACGTGGTCGTGAGTTTCTAGCGTCTCTCCCGACTGCGACCCAACGGCGGCGCGGGCCGGTTTAAAAGTCGTAGGAAGGACGCGGGCCGGGTAGTAGCGCGGATTACATCCCGCGCTCGCCCACCGCAGTTACGCCAAACTACCTACCACGGCGGCGCGTTAGCAGTGAGCCTCCCAAGAGCGCGGGCGAGTTGACGATCTGAGCGAAGGCAGAACATTCGCGCAGACCGGATGTATCGCTGTATGTCCACCTGAGTTGGCTGCGCAGTGAAATCCCCGTGTGCAATATTGTTCCGGATGTCTACCAATTCTTGTACTCCCAATATTAACTTGCCTCGTTCAGTTGGGCTTCGGGTTATGCGTCTAAATATGTCCTCAATATCCCAATATCTATAATATCTCCGAAGTTCATCGGGCTTCGGAGCACGCAACCATGTTAACAATCTACTATGCAACAATGAACCCGTGCCGCTACTTGACCACAGCCATGCATCCTCCGAAATGAACGACAGAAGCCGTTCCTCTCGGCTCTGCCAATCCATTGCCGCGATATCATCGATTGGATACCTAGAATGAAGAAGTTTAGCCTGCTGGAAAGCACAGTCGCTGAGATATGCTTAGCGTTTACGAAATCAACCGCTTCCTCGTTCACCGCATAAAAGTATCTTTCAAAGTGAGACGATAAAAGAACGACTTGCGCCCTACCGACAGCACGAGCAATTCGTAGCGAATCGGTGCGCTCGGACAGAGACGGTCGTGCTACCCGTCCTAAATCTCTTACCTCCCCCAACGCATTGTCAAATGCAAGCAAAGCTTGCGAGGGCATCGTAGCGCGCTATTCATCGTGACAAGTCGAACGGCGGTTGCACTCGCAAGCCTGCCCTCTCCAATGCAGACACGGTCTCACGAATTCGCTTAAGGGTTCTTGCGCGGTCTCCAGTGGCTCGTTGTATTGAATCCATAAACGATTCATCACTAAACAAGCCGGCAAGCTCTCTACGCACCGCCGCGATTTCAATGTCAGCAACATCCGACTTCACCCAACAGCTCGATAGCATTTGTGCATCGAACAGAGCGCGATTTACGGCCGGTTCTACCGCTCCAGTAGCATGATTGACCACCCGAAATGCTGTCGTGCCGAGCAACGCATGAACCATCTTCGTTGCTCCTTCGAAGGTCTTGCGAAAGTTGCCTATCTCGTCCGGGTTCGCATTTCGAACCCGCTGCGTGTAGTTGTTGAGGAACCGCTTTAGTGGGGTACGATAGGTGTCAAGTTCCGAATGGAGTGAGAAAAATCTAAGAATTAATTCCTCGTCTACCATGCGTTTCCTAGGCACTTTTGTGCCGATCATTCGGCGGAATGTTGTGGTTTTTGATAGTTCGTGAAGCAAATCAATAAATGAGCCCCGGTGCACGGAATTACGTAACTCTTGTGCGTTTAGTAAAATTGCGCCGGTGTTTAAACGCTCATAGATTTCGAACTTCATGTTTGGGTGAGACTCGACGGATATTATAATAGTACGTAGCGTCCGCATTCTCAAAAAACGTTGCTCACGATCGGGCAACTGGTGAAAGCGAAGTCCTTTATATTCCCGAAGTACCGCGACGCCACTCAACACAAACTCGTTGTTTAAATATCGCACGATAGAACGGACGCGTTGATGCCCATCAATGATTTCATACTTAGCTTCTTGTGTTTCAGAAAAATAAAGCACTGGTATGGGTATATTTAGTATCAACGACTCAATCAACCTACTTGCTTTACCATTATCCCATACATATTCGCGCTGTATCTCGGGCAGGATAAGCAGTTTGTTGTCCCATTGTTCCAGAAGAGTTTGTATTGACAGATCTAGAGGTTGAGTGATTAGCCTACGTTCATTCGGTGGAAAGACAAAATCTTCCTCGCCTTCTATTTCTCCGAGATCAGCGGGAGCGTCATATTCTTCCATTCGACGGGCGAGCATCCCGAAATACTCTCCTAGTGGCTCACCAGCACGACTTATGCGCCTTCAACTCTAGGCGTGAAATCGTGCTCTGGCTGACATTGTAGCTGCGGGCAACGCTGCGCTGCGTCTCGCCCGCTTCGAGGCGCTTGCGGGCCTCTTGCTGCTGGTGCGGGGTGAGGATCGGCTTGCGGCCGAATTTGACGCCCTTGGCCTTGGCGTCAGCCCGGCCGCGCGCGGTGCGCTCCATAATGCGGCGGCGCTCCAGCTTGGCGGCAACGCCGAGAATGGCAAAGACGATCTCGGCAAAGTCCGAGGTTGTGTCGAGGTAGGGTTCGGCGAGCGAACGGATACCGGCCCCGGCGCGCTGCATCTCGCGGGCTATAACCAGAAGGTCGGTCGTGTCCCGCGAGAGCCGGTCAACAGCCGGGGTGATCACCACATCGCCGGGGGCGAGGTGCTTCATCAACTTGGCAAGCTGCGGCCGGTCGGCCGTGGTGCCGGTGATCTTCTCGCGGAATATCCTTCCGCACCCGGCCGCCTTGAGTTGGCGCACTTGACCGCTCTCGTCTTGGGCGGCGGTCGAGACGCGGGCGTAGCCGTAAATCGCTGCTTGGTCCATTGGTAAGGGGTGTTCATCGCATGCGCCCAGCCCACGGCGTAGTGGTTATACGACTCGGGGCCGCCGAGCTTCTCGTATCGCTCCATCAAGAATTCCGGGGTCTCGAGGGCTGCCAGGCCGTTAAAGTTGGCCATCTCGTTGTAGGCGCCGTTCAACGTGCCCTCGGCCGAGGCGCCGTTGTCGCCAGTGATGCAGAAGACCAGCGTGTCGTCGAGGATGCTGAGCTTCTTCAAGCCGTCGAGCAGGCGTCCGATATGGTGGTCGGTGTACTCGAGGAACCCCGCATAGACCTCCATCTGTCGGCGCAAGATCGGCTTTAATGCCTCCGGCATATCGTCCCACGCCGGAATCTCCGCGTGGCGCGTGGTGAGCTGGCAGTCCGCCGGGATGACGCCCAGCTCCTTCTGCCGGGCGAGGGTCTCTTCGCGCAGCTTGTCCCAGCCCTGGTCGAACTTGCCCTTATACTTGTCGGCCCACTCCTTGGGCACATGGTGAGGCGCGTGGGTGGCACCAGGCGCGAAGTAGACGAAGAACGGCTTGTCGGGTGCCAACGCCTTCTGCTGCGCGACCCAGGCCAGAGCCTTGTCGGTCATGTCGGCCATGAAGTGATAGCCCTCTTCGGGCGTCTTCTTCGGCTCCACCGGCGTGGTGCCCTCGTATAGCGTCGGATACCACTGGTTCGCCTCACCGCCGAGGAAGCCGTAGAAGTACTCGAACCCGCCCCCGCCGGTGGGCCAGGCGTCGAAGGGTCCGACCGGGCTCGTCTCCCACACCGGCACCTCGTGGCATTTGCCGAACTGCGCGGTCGAGTAGCCGTTGAGCTTGAGGGTGCGCGCGAGCGGCGAAATGGTATTTGGCAGCACCGAGCTGTAACCCGGCGCACCGGTGGCGATCTCGGTGACGCCGCCCATGCCCGCGGAGTGATGATTGCGCCCGGTCAACAGCGCCGCCCGTGTCGGGGAGCAGAGTGCGGTGGTGTGAAAACGGTTATACTTCAGCCCATCCGCCGCCAGCTGTTCCAAATTCGGCGTCTGGCAAGGGCCGCCGAAGGCGCTGTTGGAGCCAAACCCGGCGTCGTCGATCAGGATGACCAGCACGTTGGGCGCGCCTTTGGGCGGACGCAACTGCTCGATCGGCGGAAATTTGGTATCCGGATCCCGCGCGTCATAGGTGATCAGCCCGGTTCGCTCGGGAGTCGGGATCGGCAGATGCGAACGGTGCTTCTTGTCCTCGCTGCTCATGGTCTGATTGGCCTTTCGAATGGTGGCTCAGTCTTTTCACCATCGTTGACGCTGTTATGATTTCAAGTCAGCTTGTGGCCGGTATTCTCCGCTGCTCCACTTAGCCGAGACGCGAAGGTCCGCTTTCCATCTTAACGCCGGAAGCCCGGTGGCATCAACGAACGGCTGGAATTGGGGCAGGAAGGGCCATTCCAAGCGCAGACCCTGAGTGTCCGAGTCGGGTCGATAGCCGTCACCCGCCGGTGTTGCGACACTCTCGCCGCAAGTCGCATAATGCGCATTATAACAAGTCCGGCAAAATCCGGGTGAAGTCCTCGCAGCGCTCGTTAAGATAAACACCGGGACCGGACAGTCTATCGCGGCTCTGCGCGATCGCCCTTGCTCCGTGAAATACTTCGCAGTCCCGATGTTTTCTTGGCATGCGCTGTCACAAAATCTGGGTCAGCCTTCAGTAATCGGGAGCCCGATTGAGCTCCTGTCGCGCTGGCCCCGCGTTGCGATCTCGGGTAGAGACATCTAATCCCGAAACAGGTCAGCGGCTCGGTAACTTCGGCCTTCGGCCTCGATAAGCCCGTTGTTGCGCAACACCGCAATACCGGAGTTCCAGTGGCCGCCACTTGGCTTCTTACCCAGCATCACCGCCAGCTCATTAGGGTCGATGTAGCGCTCACCTTGTGCAACAAGCGCCCGCAGCATCTCGGGCGCCGGTGCCGGAAGGCGTCCACACCACAGGGCCAACCGATCGGCG
>Ga0306918_10001485_pt1 | contig 11631 bp, 9 predicted proteins | sample tim00Cox0000000H_FD_203315 | JGI IMG/M metagenome (GOLD analysis project Ga0306918, IMG submission 203315) | Lab enrichment of tropical soil microbial communities from Luquillo Experimental Forest, Puerto Rico - timezero.00C.oxic.00.000.00H (v2)... | ecosystem: Environmental > Terrestrial > Soil... | reverse complement strand
CTAAGGCAAGGCTGCCCTTTAATTTATTTGCGTTGGCAAGTATAGCCGATGTTATGAAATTGTCATCCGCGCGAGTGCCGACTCGGTGTGGACATGCAAAGTTGGACCATGGGCTACAGAGGGACTGACCCACGACATGAAGGATTCTGACGGCGATCTCCGTGAGATCATCTTCGAGACATTGCGCGGTGCGCTGCCACGGCCGGTGGAATTATCGGAACAGACGCATATCGTCGATGATCTTGGGCTCGATTCCGTGGCGGTGATGGATTTCGTCATGGAGCTTGAGGACAGGCTCGATGTGTCGGTGCCACTGGACAGGATTGCCGAGATTGAGACGCTGGGCGACCTCGTGGGCGCGTTGCGCGACCTGATGGCCCGCGTTTGACGGTGTGATGTTTCGCTGATGACGCTCTTAGACAAGTATGCCGCGCTCGCGGCGCAGTATCGCCAGCTGGAAGAGGCTGGCAGCAACCCGTTCAACGTCGCGTTCGAGACCATCTTGTCGCCCACTGAGGCGATTATCGGCGGGCGCACGACATTGCTGTTGGGGACGAACAATTATCTCGGCCTGACCTATGACCCGGCGGTGATCGCCAAGTCGGTGGAAGCGGTGGAACTTTCCGGTACCGGGACCACGGGCTCGCGCATCGCTAATGGCAGCTATGATGGGCATCGCGGGCTGGAGCGGGCACTGGCCGATTTCTATGGCCGCAAGCATGGCATGGTGTTTTCCACCGGGTATCAGGCCAATCTCGGCATTTTGTCCGCGCTGGCGGGCAAGGATGATCATCTGATCCTGGATGCCGACTCCCATGCCAGCATCTATGACGGGGCGCGGCTGGGTCATGCACAGGTGACGCGTTTCCGGCACAACAGCCCGGAGGACCTCGCCAACCGGCTGCGGCGGCTTAAGGATACGCCGGGCGACAAGATTATCGTCGTCGAGGGCATCTATTCCATGCTGGGCGACACAGCGCCATTGCGCGAATTCGCTGCGGTGAAGCGCGAATATGGTGCTTACCTCGTGGTGGATGAGGCGCATTCGCTGGGCGTGCTGGGCGCGACCGGGCGCGGTCTTGCCGAAGCGGCCGGAGTGGAAAAGGATGTCGATTTTATTGTCGGCACCTTCTCCAAGAGCCTGGGCGGGGTTGGCGGGTTCTGCGTGGCGGATATTGACGGATTCGATATTCTGCGCGTGGTGAGCCGGCCTTACATGTTCACGGCGTCGCTGCCGCCGGCGGTGATTGCCGCGACGCTGGAGGCGCTGCACCAGTTGCGCCTGCAGCCCTCCTTGCGCCACCAGCTTATTAGCAACTCAAGGCGCCTCTATGACGGGCTTTGCGTGCTGGGCTTCACCGTGGGGCCAGAGCCGAGCCCGGTTGTGTCCACCGTGATGCCGGACCCGGAGACGGCCTTCGCCTTCTGGTCGCGGCTGCTGGCTGCGGGGCTGTACACCAATGTGAGCCTGCCGCCGGCCACGCCGAAGGGGCTGGCGCTGCTGCGCTCGAGCGTGAGTGCCGCGCACAGCACGGCGCAGATCGACCATGCCATCGGCCTGTTCGCCGAGGCGGGACGGGAGCTGGGGCTGATTCCGCCTGCCGGCGTGCCGGCTCGAGGAGAGGTCTATCTCGCCGCCGCCAAATAACACCAGGCCGGAAGTGGCAGTCTTCCGCCACAACCTGTTCAAGATTTCCGAAGTTTTTATTACCGAGCAGGTCCGGCATTATCGCCGGTATCAGCCGTTCTTTTTGGGGCGGCTGCGCCAGGGTGCGGTTCCGGAAGGAATGGATTCGCTGGCGCTAGGAGATTTGTGCCCGCGCGCGCCGCTGCTGCCGGCGGGGTGGCATATGTTGAGCCGCGCCATCGGGCCGTTTGAGCGGCTGCTGGCGGAACGGCGGCCAGCGCTGATTCATGCGCATTTCGGTATCGAGGGGGTTTATGCTTTGCCGCTGGCGGCGAGGCTGGGTGTGCCTCTGGTAACGACTTTTCACGGGTTTGACGCGACGCTTTCGACATTGGGGTTTTTCGGCTCGCCAGCCTGGGCCTGGTACCCGCTGCTGCGGCCGAAGCTGGCGCGGCAAGGAGATTTGTTTCTGTGTGCGTCAAACTTCATTCGAGAGCAGCTGCTGGCGCAGGGTTTTCCATCGGAACGCACGCGCGTGCACTATATAGGGGTGGATAGCGCTTCCATCGCGCCACGGGCGCAGGAGGAGGAAACGCCGGTGATCTTGCATGTGGCCAGGCTGGTGGAAGTTAAAGGGACCGAATTTCTGGTCCGCGCTTTTGCTGCGCTTGGGCCGGAATATTCTGCTGTGCGGCTGATCATCATTGGCGATGGACCGTTGCGCGGACCGTTGGAGCGGCTGGCGCGGGAATGCGGCGTGGCGGCGCGCGTGGATTTCCTGGGCGCCCTGCCCCACGGCGACGTGCTGGGCTGGATGCGCCGCGCCGCCTTGCTGGCGCTGCCCAGCGTGCGGACGAATTCCGGACGGGTCGAGGGGCTGGGCATGGTGACATTGGAGGCGGCTTCTGCCGGCGTGCCTGCAGTGGGCTCCAATCTGGGTGGCATACGAGAGACCATCGCCGATGGGGAAACCGGTTTTCTGGTTCCCGAGCGCGACTCTGAAGCTCTAGCGGCGCGCATGGGGGAATTACTGGCGAATGAACCATTACGCCGTCAGATGGGCGAGGCAGCGCGGCGGCGCGTGGAACGGGAGTTCGATATTACGCGGCAGACGGCGCGGCTTGAGGAGATGTATGATGAGGTGCGGGCGTGAGGGCGGTGGTCGTCGCGCATCCGGATGATGAGGCTTTATGGCTGAGTTCCGCCCTGGTGGCGGCGCAGCGCGTGGTATTTTGTTTCGGCGACCAGTTCGGCGATGCGGGCCAGAAATCGGCCGCGCGGCGGCGGGCGGTGGCGGCGCTGGATCTGCCGGGGCTGGTGAGCCTGGAGCTGGTGGAGAGCGGTACACGCAAGCAAGTGGATTGGGCGCATACGCATTTTACCGCGGCGGGCATCAAAATTTCCGATCCTGCCGGACAGGCACGCTACGAGGCGAATTTTGCCGCGTTGCTGGATGGGCTGCGGCCTCTTCTGGCGGGATGCACGGAGGTTTATACGCATAATCCCTGGGGGGAGTATGGGCACCCTGAGCATGTGCAGGTCTATCGGGCCGTGGCCGCGCTGCAGGCAGAACTGGGCTATAAGATCTGGTTTTCCAATTATGTGTCCCGCCTGAGCTGGCGGCTGGCGCGACACGCCGGAGCAGAGCCGTGCTGGGCGGACCGGGTGCAGACGAGGCCGAACGGGACTTTGGCGCGGCGGCTTTTCTTCACCTATCTGCGCCATGGCGCCTGGACCTGGCCGCTGGCACATCGCTGGCCAAAACGGGAGTTTTTCTTCTCCCAGCCGGCGAATAGCGCAGAGTGGCGGCCGCTGACGGGCGAGCGGCTGCTGGATGTGCAGCGCTTGCGGCTATGGCGGCTGGGGAACGCGGAGCTGGTGCTGATCTAGCCAGCCAGCTGGGTACGGCGCGTGTGCCAAAACAAGCCAGCATAGGCCAGCGCGGTGGCCACCAGGGCAATGGCGATCTGCACGGCCGGACCTGGCTGGCGGATGAGGGCGTGACCGGCGAAGGCCAGCAGGAGCAGCGATGCCACGCCGACGGCGGGGAACCAAAAAGGACGCAGCAGCGTGACGGGCTGGATTTGCCAGTGCCGGCTTAGGTAGAACGCCCCCCAGGCTAGGAGCGGCGGATAGGCGGCGAGCCAGACACAGGCGACCGCGACGATGCCGGAATGGGCCGGGAAATAGAGCCCGGCGGCGAAAATGCCGGTGCTTAGGAGGCCAAGTGTGACGGCGGAGACGGAAGCCGCCTTGCCGGGTTGGCCAGTGGCGAGCAGCACCGGCGTGATGAGCTGCGAAGTGATGCGCAAGATGGCAGCGCAAGCCAGAATCTGCAGCGGCACGGCGGCAGCCTGGTAGCTATGGCCCTGGGCGTCATGCAGCAGCGTCATCAACGGGCCGGCCAGGAGGATGAGTCCGACCATCAGCGGGGCGTTGAGCACTGTTAGGCGGCGCAGGGACCAGAGCAGCGCATCAGCGAGCTCGCCGGGGACGGCGGCGGCGCGGGCGAATACCGGCATCGCGGTACGGTTGATGATCGTGCCGATAGCCATGGCGGGTTCCATGGCGACGTCGAAGGCAACACGATAGACGGCGAGCGGGGCGGCGCCGTAGAACCAGCCAACCAGCAGGAAATCGATATTCTTGAAAACCTGCTCGAAGAGATTGGCCGAGGCGGAGCGCAGGCCGAAATGGAGCAGCGGCGCGATGTCGGGGAAATGGAAGCGCAGGCGCGGACGGAACGGGCTGGCAATGAGGGCGCCGGTCAGGATGAAGACGCCGCTCGCGAAGTAACCACCGGCAATGGCCCAGGCGCCGCCGCCGGCCAATGCCACCACGAAGCGGGTTGCCGCGGCACCGAATGTGGCGCCGACATTGACGGCGGCGATGGCCTCGTAACGCAGCGCGCGGTTGAGCATGGCGAGCGGGATGACAGCCGCCGCCACGAGAGGCTGCTTGGCGGCGACTGCCAGGAAATAGATGGCGATGCCATGCTGGCCATAGAGCAGTTGCACACCGGGCGCTACCAGGAGCGTGAGCCCGGCCGCCAGCAAGGCGGCGGCGAGGATGAACCAGAAGAGGGAGTCGAGCTGGGGCTTTGATACATCCTTGGCCTGCACCAAGGCATCGCTGGTGCCGAGACCGTCGAACGCCTCGATGACCATGCCGAAGGCCATGACCAAAGAACCAATGCCGACCTGCGCCTTGGTGAGATACAGCAGGACAGCGAGGATGGTGCCGAAATCGGTGATTTTGGCGATGATGGTGGCGCCGCCGAGCCAGTTGAAGCCGCGGCCGAGATGGCGGCGGTGCTCGTCAGATGCGGAGGGGTCGCTCATTCAGCCTTGGACGCCATCTCGGGCGGCAAAATGATCGAGCGGGTGCGGGCGAAGTGCGCGAACCAGCGGCGCGATTGTTCCCGCCAGAGGCGTGATTGCTGGGCGCCCCAGCCCCCCTGCCCTGCCGGCGCGGCGTGGCGCCAAGCTTCAATGGTGGCGGCGATTTTTTTCGTGCGCGCGGCCCATGTGAAATTCTGGCTGTCGGCCTGCGCGTTGGCGGCGAGGCGTTCGGCCAGGCCGGGTTCGGAGGTCAAGCGGCGCAGACCATCCACCAGCGCGTTCAGCGAGTCCGGCTTGCAGAGCCAGGCTGTCTCGCCTGCCTTCAGCACCTCGGCCACGTCGGGCGTGTTGCCGGCGAGAATTGGCCGGCCGGAGCCGAGATAGAAAAACAGTTTCAGGGGCAGCACAGTGGAGCCGAATTGCGCCAGGGGCATCAGGGAGGGCGGGATGAGCAGCACGTCGGCCGCGAAAATATAGGGGCTGAGCGTGGCCTCGGTCTGCCAGGGAACGATACGGATATTGGGTACGGCGGCCGCGAGGCGCTCGATGGGGCCGTCACCATAGGAGCCGACGAAGAGGAAGGTGAGGTCCGGCAGACGCTTGGCCGCATCGATGACGAATTCCAGCCCCTTCTTCTGGTTGATGCGGCCGGTATAGACGACAGTTTTGGCCTCGGGCGGAACGCCGATGAGTGCCTTGGCCTCCTCGATGGGAATGGGGGCGGCGAAACGCGCGGGTTCGAAGCCATTATGCACACAGCGGAGTTTTTCCGCCGGCACGCCGAGCTCTATATATTTCCGGCGGGTATATTCCGAGTGGCAGATGCTGCCGAGAAAGCGGCGGTGGCAGAACAGGCGGTAGAGAAAATATTGCAGCGGGGGGATCTGGTCGGGCCAGGGGCGGTAATGGTCGAACACCACGCGTTGGCCGAACAGGATGGACATGAAGGCGACCCAGAGATTGCGGGTATAGACCAGATCGGCGCGGCGGAAGGCAGAGCGCAGCACGATTGTGAGGCCGGCGCAGAAATGGCGCAGGGCGGCGGGCGCAAGCGGGGCCCAAACGGACACGATATCCATGCCAGCGAGCGCCTGGACCTGCGCCAGCGTGGCGCCCTTGGCGATGGGAGCGTGCAGCGCCGCGCCCGAAGTGAAGGGAGCGAGATATTTGGCGGTCGTGACGAAAACCTCGGCATCAGCCTCGGCATTAGGCAGAGGGTTTTCGAACGCGAATAAAATTCTCATGCATCGACCATATCATCCGGCCCAAAGGCCGCCGGGGCGTAAAAACAAGCCGCGCGGCGGGCCCGCGCGGCCGCGGCAAACTAGGCGCAACGCCCCAGCGGGGCAAGAGAAGCGTCATGATGCTGCCATGCGGCAGATACAATCGGTAATCCACGGACATAGCGTGCCGTTTTATATGCCGAGGCAACCTCCTGGCACGATGAAAGGGCCTGATGATGAATATGATGCAACGCCAGACGGCAATTGAGGCCACTCCAGCCAGCGCCACGCGCTATGACAACGTGACCATCGCGCTGCACTGGGCCATGGCGGGGTTGGTCGTGGCACAATTCCTTCTGGCGGAATTCTGGGGCTTTTTCCCGCGGCCGGAACATCATCTGATGATCGTGACGCATATGTCCCTCGGCCTCATCCTGACGGCGGTTTTGGCCTTACGTTTTATCTGGCGCGCGAAATTCGGGCGGCGCCTGCCACCGGCGGGGGTGGGCGTCCTGGACCGGGTGGCGAAGGTCATGCACCATACGCTCTATATGCTGCTGGTGGCCGAGATTCCGCTCGGCTTCCTCACGCGCTGGACCGACAACCAGGCGCTGAGCTTTTTTGGGCTGCTCATCCCCTCGCCTTTCGGACATTTTTCGCGGACAACCGGCTGGGTGGTCGACCAGATCCATGATTATGCGGCCTGGACCATTATCATCCTCGCCGCCATCCATGCGGCGGCGGCGCTGTTCCATCATTATCTGTGGAAGGATGGCGTGCTGCGGCGGATGCTGCCGCTGCGGGTTTGAAGCAGCCCCGCCAGCACGCAACCCAGGCCGCACCGGACGCTAATGCGTGCTCGGCGCGGTTTTGGCTTGGGCGACCTGGACCTCATCGCCCGCTTCTAAAGCGTCGGGCGGGTTGTTGATGATCCGGTCATCCTTGCTGATGCCGGTGGCGATCTGCACAACATTGCCGAAGTCACGGCCGATGGTAACCGGCTTGATGACGACGCGGTTATCCGGCCCGAGCGTTGCGACTTCCATGCCGTTATCGCGGAACATCAGGGCGCTGGACGGCACGGACAGCGCCTGCCCGTTAGCGGGCAGAGAGATGGTGACCTGGGCGTAATCGCCGGCCTGCAGTGCGCCATCCTGGTTGTCAGCCTGGAATTGCACCAGCAACGTGCCTGAAGTGGGGTCGATGGCGCCGGCGGTGGCGGCAAGCGTGGCCCTGAAGGTTCGGCCCGGATAGTCCGGCACGGTGAAGGTGGCGCCGCTGCTCTGTTTCACCTCGGCGGCGTAGGCTTCAGGTACGCTCACATAAATGCGCAGGCGGGCTTCGTCATCGACGACGAAAAGCGGCGTCGTGCCGCCAGTGGTGACGAGGTCGCCGATATCGGTATTGCGGGCGGTGACGATGCCGTCGAACGGGGCAACGATCTGCTTGAATGCCACCTGCGCCTGGTAGCCGGCGACGGCGGCGCGGGCGGCCTCGGTGGTGGCGTGGGCGGATTGGTTGTCCGCGTTCTTCTGGTCGGCATCTTGCTGCGAGACCGCATCGCCCACACGCATCGCGTTCCAGCGATTGGCTGTGGTGGCGGCGATCTTTTCGCTGGCGATGGCGGAGTTGAGATTGGCCTCTGCCTGGGCGAGTTGTTGATCGAGATTGGGGGTTGAGATGGTACCGAGCACTTCGCCCGCTTTCACCCTGGCGCCGATATCGGCCGTCCAACTCTGCAGATAGCCGCTGACCTGAGCGTAGATCGGTGCCTCGTAGAAGGCTTTGACATTGCCGGGCAGAACCAAGGTGGGCGCCTGGGTGGGGGCGCTCGGCGCGATGAGGGCGACGGTGGGGATCGCGGCCGAGGCGGTGGCGGCAGCGAGCTTATGCGCCGCGAAGACGCGGGTGAAAATGCCGGTCACGAGGATCAGGGTGAAAATGGCGGCCGCGATGCTAAAATAGAGTTTCAGCTGGGGCGGCGCGTTGTAGCGCAGCATATCGTCTTGGTCAGCCATGTGTCCCTCCCGGGTGGCCGCCGGCTTGCGCCCGGCGCGTTGCCGCCCGCTCATGAAAGATACTGAAAATCACTGGCACGAACAGCAAAGTCGCGCAGGTGGCAAAAATCAGGCCGCCAATCACAGCGCGCCCCAGCGGGGCGTTCTGCTCACCGCCCTCGCCAAGTCCGAGTGCCATGGGCGCCATGCCGATGATCATGGCGAGCGCCGTCATCAGCACCGGGCGGAAGCGCACGATACCAGCCTCCACCGCCGCCGCCCTGGGTGATTTGCCGGCAGCGAGCTGCTCACGGGCGAAGGAGACGACGAGAATGGAGTTGGCTGTGGCGACACCCATGCACATGATGGCCCCGGTAAGCGCGGGCACGGATAATGTGGTGCCGGTGGCGAACAGCATCCAAAGGATGCCGGCAAGCGCCGCGGGCAAGGCTGTGATGATGATGAACGGGTCGAGCCAGGACTGAAAATTTACGACGATGAGCAGATAGATGAGCACAATGGCACCGAGCAGGCCGAAGAGCAGGCTGGCAAAGGCGATCTGCATCGTCGCCGCCTGGCCGCGCACGGTAATGGTGCTGCCCTTGGGTAGAGGCGGCATCTTGGCGATGACCGCGCGTACGTCCGAGGTGACGCCGCCAAGGTCGCGGTCCTGCGCGGTGGCGTAGATGTCGATGACCGGACGGATATTATAATGCGTGACCACGGCATTCGATTGCGAACGCGTAATGGTGGCGATGCCGCCCAGCACCTGCGGCTGGGCTCTGGTGCCCGGCGCGTTGATGGGGATGTTCTGCAGCCCGGACATGCTATCCACATTATATTCCGGTGCCTGGGTGACGATGGGATAGGATACGCCGCTAACGGGGTCGAGCCAGTAGGTGGGCGTTACCTGCGAGGTACCGGCCAGCATGGTGGCGACCGAGTTGGTGACGTTGAGTTCGCTCAAACCGAATTGCGCAATGCGGGAACGGTCGACATTGACGTTGAGCTGCGGGTTGTCGGGCGATTGCTGGATGCGCGCATCGGCAATGCCGGGAACAGAGCCCATGCGGCGCAGCAGCGTGGTGGCCCAGGCACGGTTGGCATCCAACTTGGCGCCGGCGACTTGCACGTCGATAGGCGCGGGCGAGCCGAAATTCAGGATCTGGCTGACAATGTCCGCCGGCAGGAAGGCAAAGCTGGTGCCAGGGAATTCCTGTGGCAGGCGCTGGCGCAGAATGCGGACGAAATCAGCCGTGGGGCGGTGGCCCGGCTTGAGGCTGATGAAGATGTCGCCATCCTGATAACCGATGACGCCGTCCGTGCTGTAGGTGAGATTGATGGAGCTGATGGGCAGGCCGATATTATCGACAATATTGGCGAGCTCACCGGACGGGATGATCTGGCGGATCGCGTTTTCCATATTGCCGAACTGCGCCGAGGCATCCTCGATGCGCGTGCCGACGGGCGGGCGGATATGGATGGTGATCTGGCCGGAATCAACCGAGGGGAAGAAGTTGGAACCGAGCAACGGCTCCAGCGCAAGGCTGCTGAACGCGAAGAGCAGGAAGCCGGAGACGAAGATCTTGCGATGCGCCATCGCCATGGCGAGGAGGTTGCGATAGCCCTCGCGCACATGCCCGAACCGCCCCTCGAACCCTCGCTGGAAACGCGTAAAGATGTTGCGCGAAACAGGCTCGTTGCCATGGCCTTCCGGTGCGTCATGCGGACGCAGCAGATAGGCGGCCAAGGTAGGCACCAGAGTGCGCGAGAGGATGAAGGAGGCGATCATGGCGAAGACCACTGCCTCAGCCATCGGACGGAAGAGGAAGCCGGCGACGCCGCCGAGTGCGAACATCGGCACGAACACGACGCAGATGCATAGCAGCGAGACAAAGGCTGGGATGACGATCTGCGAGGCGCCGTCGAGGATGGCGGTGCGCACATCCTTGCCGTGTTCGAGATGCCAATTGATGTTTTCGATCGTCACCGTGCCGTCATCGACGAGGATGCCGACGGCGAGCGCGAGGCCGCCCAGCGTCATGATATTCAGCGTCTGACCGATGGCGGAGAGGGCCGCGACCGAACACAACACAGAGAGCGGGATGGAGGTGGCGATGATCAGCGTGGAGCGCCAGGAGCCGAGGAAGAGCAGAATCATCAAGGCTGTGAGGGCGGCGGCGATAACGCCTTCGCGGATGACGCCCGAAATGGCGGCCTTCACGAACACCGACTGGTCGTTGATGAGATTAATCTTGAAGCCGTTGGGCATGGTCGCGAGGATGCCGGGAATTGCATCCTTCACGCCCTGAACCACGGCGAGGGTGGAACCGTCGCCGGTTTTGAGGACGTTGGTGAGCACAGCGCGCGTGCCGTTGACATGCACGATGCTCTGCTGCGGGGGCGAGCCGTCTCGCACATTGGCCACGTCATGGATGAAGATGGTGGCACCGTTGACCGTCTTTATGGGCAGGTCGTTGAGCGCCTTGATGGTGGGCGCGGCATCGTTGAGATTGACCGTATATTGCTTGGAGCCGATTTTCACATTGCCGGCGGGCGAAATCTGATTCTGCGCGGCGATGGCGTTGGCGACATCCTGGGCGGAGAGATCATCCGCCTGCAATTTCTGCGGGTTGAGGTCGACCTGGATCTGACGGATTTTGCCGCCGTAGGAATAAGGGATGGCAATGCCAGGAATGGTGGTAAGCGCAGGGCGCATGAAATTCAGCGTCAGGTCGAGAATTTGCTGCTCGGTCAAAGTCTGGCCCGAGGTGGTGACCTGCACGACCGGCACGGTCGAGGCGTCATAATTCAGAATGAGCGGCGGTGTTGCGCCGGGCGGCATGTTCTTCAGCAAGGTCTGCGAGATGGAGGTGACCTGCGCTGTGGCGGTGCGGATGTCGACATTCGGCTGGAAGTAGATTTTGACGATGCCGATGCCAGGGAGCGAAGTGCTCTCGATATGCTGGATATTATCGACCGTGGTGGTCAGCACACGCTCATATGGTGTAATGATGCGGCCTGACATCTGATCCGGCGACAGGCCCGTATAGGTCCAGGCCACACCGATGACCGGAATGCGGATGGCGGGGAAAATGTCGGTGGGCGTGTTGAACGCGGCGAGCGGACCGATGATGAGAATCGCCAGTGCGAGCACGATGAAAGTATAGGGGCGCGATAGCGCAACGCGGACGAGCCAGATCATTGGACGAAATTCTGCTTACCGGTCTTGAGCACGAACCCACACTCCTCTGTCCAGTTTTGCAGGACAGCATATGACAGTGTCACTACCCAAATTTTAGAACCCAGGCATGCGTGATGCGGCTTGGTTGGGGGTGATGTCCAACGAGGCTACTGTAAGGAATTGAATCTGATGGCATTGTGAGACAACACCGCGCGAGAAAAAGGAGCGTTCATGGAGTTGGTGGAATGCGTGGTGGTAG
>Ga0306918_10001483_pt1 | contig 11632 bp, 11 predicted proteins | sample tim00Cox0000000H_FD_203315 | JGI IMG/M metagenome (GOLD analysis project Ga0306918, IMG submission 203315) | Lab enrichment of tropical soil microbial communities from Luquillo Experimental Forest, Puerto Rico - timezero.00C.oxic.00.000.00H (v2)... | ecosystem: Environmental > Terrestrial >... | reverse complement strand
AGGGTCCGCAGATACCACAAGTAGGGGTAGTGGTCTGGGCCTGCCGGGATCGGCTGACCGAATTCATCGGACAGAAACCAGCGCAGCCACCCTTGGGCGGCGACAACGAGCAGAAATGCGCCGACAGCGGCGAACCAGTAGATCGGTTTAGAGGGCGGTGCGGCATCGAGTTCGGCGGGGCGGGTGGTGGTCACCGTGCTGGTGGCGTTCTTGGTCATCGCTTCTCCTGGGTGTCAGGTCGCTGTGCATCAATATGAGAGTAACTACTACAAATATATTTACCTTTATCGAAGTCGCTACATCCGTGATACGGGTAACTCCGATCGGCTGAGAGCGAGGGCCCTGCATAGAGCAGTCCGGCTTTGGCCGTTCGATGGCTGCTCATGGACCCTCGGCTTTGCGCACCAAGCCGTCGCAGAACTGCCGGTAGATCCGGGTCATTACCAGTTGGGTGAGGCGCCCGGTCCCCGGTATCTCCGACCGTGGCAGCGTCGGCGGTGGTGTGCGCGGACTGCGCCGGAAGACATCTTCGCCTAATCTCTTTTCGTAGGAGTGAGTCGTACGATGACTGGCACTGCCACGGAGGTAACGGAGTGATGTTGTGACAACTGCCCAACCGGTGGCCGATGAGGGGAGGCAGTCGGCGCGGCTTCGTCGGATGCAACGTGGCCGGCGCGAGCTCGCGCTGGTGGCGTTGCAGCAGTACGAGAAGCGGGGTTTCGCTGCGACCACCGTGGAGGAGATCGCCGCGGCCGCCGACTATGCGCCCAGTACGTTCTACCGGCATTTCGGTACCAAGGAGAATGCGGTCTTCTATGACATCGATGAGCGGCTGACGTCGTATCGGGCGTTGGTGGAGGATCCGCCCGCACACGGGCAGGCCTGGGCTCGGGTGCGGGAAGTGTTGCTGGACAACGCGGTTTACTGGATGGAGTCCGACACCGAGTTCGCTTTGGCGCGAACTCGCTTGTGCCACAAAGAACCTGCGTTGTACACCCGGTTTCTCGACTACTGCGCGCAGGTGGAGGACATTGTCCGTTCGGTCCTGGCCGCCGACCACGGCAAAGACCCAGACGATGACATCGCGTCCGGGGTGGTCGCGGGTGCTGCTGTCGCTGCCTGGCGCACCGCGCTGCGGGTGTGGCTGAGCGAGGGAGGCACGGTGGTCGATCATCTGCAGGCTGGGCTCGATCTGATGGAAGGTGGGCTTCCGCCCGTCCGCGACCGGTGACCTCACTTGTTCCCTGCCTGCGTCATCGCTTGCTGCTGACCAAGGTTGCGGCGCGATGTGGCCCTCGATCCGTTTGAGCTGTCCGCTGACGGCCGCACTCCAGGTGCAGACGAGTGCGCCGGCGAAACCCACCAGAAACAGGCCGATTCGTTTCTGGCCGGTGTGGTTGATAAAGAAGGCGACCACCTGATTGGGAGTGCGCATCGGCGACGGGGGTGGCAGGAATCCGCCGATCACCCAGAAGCCGAGAAAGAACACCACCATCAGCAGCGGTCCTGTCCAGACCAGCAGCCGCTGACCCACCACGCTCGACCGCGTCGCGGCGAGTTCGGGGATATCCATGCTCTGGCTCCCAAGGCGGCATCGGAACTTGGAGTGACTTCCATCACGAGAAGCACGCTACGACGGTCTGCCCACCTTTGGCAAGAGTTTGATGCTTGACAGTAGTGACTTTCTTTGTAGTATTGCCTCTCATAGATTCAGATCACACGAGAGGTGCGCAGGTGAGCGGCAAAAAGGTGAAGTTCGGGGTGTTCGGCAACGAGTTCCCGCCGATGGACGCGGCGTTGAAGTCGCTGCCGCGGGCCGAGGCTCAGGGGTGGCAGTTCATCGATCTGCCGGATCAGATCATGTCGACCCATCCGCAGGGCATGTTGACCAACCCGGTGCCTGCCGCCGACCCGTCGGCGCCGACGAGTTTCTATGGCGATGCCTGGTTCGGCTCTATGGAGATGTGTGCCGCGGCTGCCGTGCTGACCGAGAACATCGAGATCCTGCTCGCGGTGATCGATCCGCTGCGGCGCAGTCCGGCGGTGATGGCCCAGGGCATGATGACGCTGCAGCACATGTCTAAGGGGCGCATGACTTTTGCGATTGGTGCCGGTGAGGAGAAACAGTTCAAACCGTTCGGTGAGGTTCGCAGCAAGCCGTTTGCCCGCCTCGAGGACGCTGTGTCGATCTGGAAGACGTTGTGGGAATCCGGCGGTGAGCCCGTGTCCCGGGAGTCGGAGTTCTGGCCGCTGACCGATGCGATCTTCCCGATCCCGATGTGGGAGTCCGGCCCCCCGGAGTTGTTGTTGGTCGGCGGCGGACCGCGGATCCAGCGGCTGGCCGGCACTGTCGGCAACGGCTGGCTCACCTACCTCCCCGGCGGGGCGGGCTGTGATTATGACTGGCTGGCCGGTTACATCCGCGGCATGAAAGAACACGCCGAGAAGGCCGGCAACGATCCCGACGCGATGCGGTTCAACGCCCAGGTGGTGACGGTGCTCGCGGAGGACGATAAGACCGCCTGGGAGCTCGCGCGTCACCCCAACCCGGGCTGGATCGCGATCACGTGCGCCAGCATCGACTCCAGCAAGACGTGGGAGAAGTGGGGCTTCAAGAATCCGCTGGGCGATTTCAACTGGGCCCAGGACATCAACCCGATGCTGGCCACGAAGGACCGCGTCGTGGAGATGGTCACCGGAATCCCGGATCAGGTCACCGATTTTGCGTTGGTGTGGGGTGGACCCGAACGCGTCGCTGATCGTGTGCAGGAGATGATCGACGCCGGTATCAACGAGATCAGCTTCTTTAACATGGCCGCCTCGGCTGAACCCGAATACGGCAAGCACTGGGGCGAGCAGATCTCGCAGGTCGTCAAGCTGCTCGGCGGGGACCCGATCCTGCCATGACCGACGCCTTCAGCGGCAAAGTCGCCCTGGTCACCGGTTCCGCGTCAGGCATCGGACGTGCAATCGCCACCAGGCTCGCAGCAGGGGGTGCGAGCGTCGTGGTCGCCGACATCGACGACGAGGGCGCCGCCCTGGTCGCCAAAGATCTCGCGAACGCACGCGCCGTGCACTGCGACGTCGGAGAGCCCCACGATATTGAGAGCGCGGTCGACACTACCGTCGAGAAATTCGGGCACTTGGACATCCTGGTCAACAACGCCGGAATCGCAGTCACCGCACCACTTCTCGCGACGACCCAGGAGCAGCTCGAACGAATCCTGCGCGTCAATATCACCAGCGTCTTCAACGGCATCAAGTACGCGGCACCACGCATCGCCGAATCCGGCGGGGGAGCGATTGTCTCCACCGCCTCGGTTGCCGGGCTGCGCGGCGTCCCCGCGATGGGTGCGTACGCGGCCACCAAGGCGGCGGTGATCAACCTGACACAGACAGCGGCTCTGGAACTTCGGCCGATGAACGTCAGGGTGAACTGCGTGTGCCCAGGGATGATCGACACGCCGATGTTGGGTCAGATGAAGGCCAGCTTCGAGGCGCTGTTCCCGGTGCCAATCGACGATCTCATCGCCGGAAAGCAAGGCCGCTACGGCGACCCCGCCGACATTGCCCGCGCGGTCGCCTACCTGGCGTCGGATGCCGCCGAGTTCGTCACCGGCGTCGCCATGCCCGTCGACAACGCCCTGTCGGCAAGCCTGTTCTGAGCGGCGCACCGACATGCGAAACCATCTGTCCGAGAACGACATGCTGCGCGAACTGTGGGATAGGGAACAGATCCGCGAGGTCATCGCCCGGTACTGCCGGGCGATCGACCGCGCCATGGTCGACGACGCCAAGAGGGTGTACTTCGAAGACGCGACCGAAGACCACGGCGTGTATCGCGGACTGGCTCAAGAGTTCGTGTCCTTCCTGACCGGTCTGCTCACCGATGAATACATAGGCCACCATTGCCTCGGACAAACTCTGATCGACCTGGAGGGCGACACCGCCCGCTGTGAGACCTACTTCGTCTGCGGGATGGCCTGGAACCAGCCCGGATCCGCTCTCGAGTTCGCCGACGTCCGTGGCCGCTACATCGACACAATGGACCGCCGCAACGGTGAATGGCGGATCGAGTCCAGGGTTGCTGTTCTGGACATCACGCAGCAACGGTCGATGGACCCTGAATGGGACATCGCCGCCGAGTTCATCCGCGGCCGGCGCTACCCTGACGATCTGGTTTTTCACCCCGACGAGCTGCGCGCGAGGGTGGACCTCACCGCACCGCGACCTGCAGACCGTCCGGCAGCGCGGAAAGCACAGGACAAATGCCTGAATTGAAGCTTGGTTATAAGGCGTCGGCGGAGCAGTTTGGTCCGCGTGAGTTGGTGGAGTTGGGGGTGTTGGCTGAGGCGCATGGGATGGATAGTGCGGCGGTCAGTGATCATTTCCAGCCGTGGCGTGTTACGGGTGGGCATGCGCCGTTTGCGTTGTCGTGGATGACGGCGGTGGGTGAGCGGACGAAGCGGATTGTGTTGGGGACGTCGGTGTTGACGCCGACGTTTCGGTATAACCCGGCGGTGACGGCGCAGGCGTTCGCGACGATGGCGTGTTTGTATCCGGATCGGATCTTTTTGGGGGTGGGGACCGGCGAGGCGCTCAATGAGATCGCGACCGGGTTCGCCGGCCAGTGGCCCGAGGTCAAGGAGCGTTTCGCCCGGCTGCGCGAGGCAGTGCGGTTGATGCGGGAGTTGTGGAAGGGGGATCGGGTCGATTTCGATGGCGAGTACTACCACTTGAAAGGGGCCTCGATTTATGACGTGCCCGACGGTGGGGTGCCAATCTATATCGCTGCCGGTGGGCCGGGGGTGGCCAAGTATGCGGGGCGGGCCGGGGATGGGTTCATCTGCACCTCGGGTAAGGGGGTGGAGCTGTATACCGAGAAGTTGATTCCGTCGATGAAGGAGGGCGCGGAGTTGGCGGGTAAGGATTCTGACGATATCGACAAGATGATCGAGATCAAGATTTCCTATGATCCAGATCCGGAGTTGGCGTTGGAGAACACCCGGTTCTGGGCGCCGTTGTCGTTGACGGCGGAGCAGAAGCATTCGATACATTCCCCGGTGGAGATGGAGCAGGCGGCGGATGCGCTGCCGATCGAGCAGGTCGCCAAACGCTGGATCGTGGCCTCCGATCCCGATGAGGCGGTCGCCAAGGTCGCCGACTATGTCGACTACGGGTTGAACCACCTGGTGTTCCACGCGCCCGGTCACGATCAGACGCGCTTCCTGGATCTGTTCAAAACCGATCTGGCTCCCAGGCTGCGCAAGCTGGCCTGACATGACCGCGGCGATATCACATGGTATTCAACAAGTCTCAGTCATGACTTCGGGTGCGGCGCAAGTCGTTGGTGACGTGCCGCGATCTCGAGGCGCGGAACCCGCCGGTGGCGTGGCACGGCGAGCCGATACGCAGCCGAAGGCTAGCCTGACCATGATCGATCGTCCAGAAGGTTTGGCCCCACCGCCCGTAGTGTTTTTTCATCTGGGCGGGCCGGCTGCGTCGCGGGCGGCCGCAGACCCGGTATGGGACGAGATCGCCCTATGCAATCTCGTGAGCGCGGAGGCCATGGCCGAATCGATCGCGACAACCCGGAACGATCGTTAACGGGCATCCATCGTCCTCATAAAGAACGACTGACCGGAGGTGCCGTGACCGCGGAATTGACAGCCGAGATCGATGACGACGTCGATCCACGCTGGTTGCGCTCACGAACCCGCCTTCTGGACGCGGCGGCCGATTTGCTGCGCGCTGGGGGGATAGACGCCGTCACGATCGATGCGGTGACGAAAGAGTCAAAGGTTGCCCGGACCACTCTTTATCGCCACTTCGGCTGCTCGTCTGATCTGCTTGCCGCCACCCTTGAACTGGTGTTCCCGCCGATCACGCAGCCGCCGTCAACGGGGTCGTTGCGTGACCGGCTGGTCGAACTGGTGTGCCGCCAAACAACGCTGTACGAAGAGGCGCCGCTGTACCTGACCACTCTGGCGTGGCTCGCCATGCGGTCTAATACCGACGATGCCGAGGGCGCGCAAGACGGCCAAACTCCCAACAGCACACTGCAGGCACGCGTCGTCGCCCACTACATCCAGCCGCTTGCGGCCATCCTGCAAAGTCCCGAGGCTCACGATCAACTCGACGAGTTCGACCTCGAGCTCGCCGTGTGCCAACTCTCGGGGCCGCTGCTGATCGCATGGATGACCGGTGTGCGTGTCATCGACCACAAAGACTGTGCCCGCATCGTCGACGACTTCCTCGCTGGCCATCGACGCGCCAAAACCGCCGTATAGATCGGACCGTCCTTGGCGGCGGACCGGCCGCGTCGGCGTGTCGGCGAGCACTTCGTCCAAGCGGAAAATGAGGAGTACTAATGAGGCCTAATGTTCTTTTGATTCTGCTCGATGACATGGGTTTCGGCGCGTCGTCGGCGTTTGGTGGCCCGTGTCGGATGCCGGTGGCTGAGCGGCTTGCTGCGGATGGTCTGCGCTATACCCGGTTTCATACGACGGCAATTTGTTCGCCCACTCGGGCGGCGCTGTTGTCGGGCCGTAATAGTCACAGTGTTGGAATGGGGCATACGACTAACGCTGCGGGTTCGCGCCCAGGCTACAACGCGACCCGCCCGCCGTCGAAAGCTACGCTTGCGCAGGTTCTGCGTGAGCAGGGTTACGCCACGGGTGCTTTCGGCAAGATGCATCAGACGCCGATCTGGGAAACGAGTCCTGCGGGGCCGTTCGAAAGGTGGCCCACTGGCGAAGGCTTCGACCACTTCTACGGCTTCATCGGAGGTGAGACCAATCAATTCAGTCCTACCCTAGTGGAAGGAACGCGCTACATTGACCCGCCCGCCACCGAACACGACGGGTACCATTTTTCCGAAGATCTTGTGACACAGGCGGGTAACTGGATCCGGCAGCAGCGCACCTTCGCGCCGGAGCGTCCGTGGTTCGCCTACGTGTCATTCGGAGCAACGCACGCGCCGTTTCATGTCCCCGCGAGTTGGCGTGATCTCTACCGCGGTGAGTTTGCTCATGGTTGGACCCAGCAGCGCACGCGGACGTTGGCGCGGCAGCGCGAGCTGGGGATTGTGCCACCGGAGGCCGAGCTGGCGCCTTGGGCACCCGGGGTCCCGGAGTGGGATGAGCTGCCGGGCGATGAGAAGGCGGTCGCGGCGCGGTTGATGGAGGTGTACGCGGCGTTTGCTGAGCACACCGACCGCCAGGTCGGACACCTCGTGGTAGAGCTTGAACGGCTGGGCTGCCTCGATGACACACTTGTCTTCCACATCCTCGGCGATAATGGCGCGTCTGCGGAGGGGGGGATCGCGGGCACATTGAATGAGCACGTCCGCCTAAATGTCCTCGAAGAAGATACTCAGCGGATCCTTTCTCAGCTCGACGAGATTGGCGGCCCGCACACGTACCCGCAGTACAACGTCGGGTGGGCTTTGGCGATGGATACGCCGTATCAGTGGACCAAGCAGGTAGCTTCGCACTACGGGGGAACTCGTAATGGCCTAATTGTGCACTGGCCGAACGGGATTGCTCATCGAGGTGAATTGCGCCATCAGTGGCATCATGTGATCGACTATGTGCCCACGGTGCTTGAGGTCATCGGCATCGATCATCCCGCGACGGTCGGTGGTGTGACGCAGGACCCGATCGAGGGTACGTCGATGGCGTATTCGTTCGACGATGCCCATGCTCCGGACCGGCGTACCACCCAATACTTTGAAATCCACGGCAACCGTGGGCTTTACCATGATGGATGGACCGCAGTCACCGTGCACCGCGTGCCCTGGGAGGGCGGTCAGGTGGACCTGCCGGAACTCGACGAGGATCGATGGGAACTCTATGACACCACCACCGATTGGACCCAGGCGCACGACGTTGCCGGCGACTATCCGGACAGGCTCGCCGAGCTTAAAAATATTTTCGAGCAAGAGGCGGCCCGCTACCAGGTGCTGCCCATCGACGACCGTTTACTTGAACGACTCTTACCCGAGATCGCCGGTAGACCCCACGCTCCGCGGCGCATGACCCTTGATCCGAGCATGACCAGGCTCGTCGAGGAAGTCGTACCAAACATGAAGAACGCATCCTTCCGGATCGACGCTCATATCAGGGTGAGTGGCGAACCGGCTCAAGGGGTCATCGTCAGTCAGGGTGGCCGTTTCGGTGGATGGTCGCTATGGGTCAACGCCGGTCATCCGACGTACACATACAACCTGGCGGGGTTGGAGATGACCACAGTCCGCTCCGATGTTGTAATGCCGGCAGGAGCGCATACTGTCACCGTGGAATTCGACTACGACGGTGGGGGATTCGGTCGCGGCGGCACTTTCAGATTGCAGATTGACGGGACGCAGGTTGCACGATCACGGATCGAACGGACGATCCCATTCATCTTCTCCGGCGACGAGACGCTCAATATCGGCATCGACCGCGGTACACCGGTCACCGAAGAATATGGATACGGGCACGGCAACCCCTTCAATGGCGAAATTGACACCGTGGACATGCAGCGAGGTGATGACGGCGCGGAGGTCAGTGCGCAGGATCGATTACGTGTCGAACTCGGAACCCACTGAGTAGTGGGAACTCTACCGAAGGCCTGAGGGGCAGTAGAGACAGCAGGCCTGCGCGGAGTCCCCGCCTTGTTGTTGGATTCCGTCAACACGCTTGATTGGCCCGGCACAACGCATTTCTCACCGCCGTCATGCCATTCGTAGGCCAGCCTGCTGCTAAGGGGGCACTCTCGCTACCTGTCGCGGCCGCCGGCAGCGGTGTGCGCGGAGGTGACTTTATCGGACCGCGTGGATTTCTGACAATGCGCGGTGCACCTCACGCGGCGTGGGCTCGTCCGCTCACTCGGAACCTGGCGGTCGGGGAGCAGTTGTGGTGCGCTGCTGAAGAACTCACCGGATGCCGCTACTTATAACCGGTAGCGGAAGGGCGGAGCGGGCGATTCGCGGGCTGCCTGATCGACGACCTACGCGGCCGGCGGGGTAATGATCAGTCAATCCCGCCTGGTGGTGCACTCAGCCGCAATCCCCACAGCGTCATCCGGGTAATGTGCTCGATCACGTCCTCCCGACTTGGCGCTGCGGCACCCCGCGGCATGAATAGCCGCGATAGCACCACCGACGCCGCGATGGAGCCCAGTGTGAGACGGATGGTGAGGTCCAACCCGTCCAGTGACATCCAGGGCCGCCGGTGAATCTCGTTCTCACTGATCATCAGCATTGTCGCGAAGAATCGATCCAGCTCGGTGTTGAGGTAGGCGTTAGTTTCCGAGTCGATATCGTCGCCGGCAACCGCGATCGTCAGAATGGTATCGCGGTGGGTTTCGAAGCTGTCGTAGAACAACGCGACCATGGTCTGCATGAGTCGCTCGTCGCTCCACGGCTGATCAACCTGGGATCGCCACACCTGGCTGTAGTTCCGTAGAAACTCGACGAACGGGAGCAGCACAGACCTCTGGAATAGGTCGGCCTTATTGTTGAAGTGCCGGTACAGCACCGAGCGTGCCACTCCGGCGTCGGCCGCGATCTCGTCAGTCGTGGCGGCGAGGTATCCCTTGTTGCTGAAGACCCGCTCGGCGGCGGCCAGAATCAAATCCACGACCTCCGAGGTGGGGCGACGACGAGTTGTGCCGGATGACGCCATCAGCGGATGTTATCGATGTCAGTCGACACCGATCATGGCCAGGTCCATTAGCAGACTCGGGATGTGGCGCACGCTCACAATCGGTCGGGCAGCCGGCGGTAGAACCAGAATTCGCCGGTCGCGTTCGATAGCGCCGGCGAGCCGTGTCGCTACTTGTTGCGGCGTAAGCGCCCGCATTTTGCCCGCCCGCTTAGCGACTCTATTCATGACCGGGTCGGCCCGGACTTGGCCGAGGATGGCTGTGTCCACCTCACCAAGGACGAGCAGCATTGCATTGACAGGCGATTTACGCAGTTCGCGTTGTAGGTACGAAGTGAACATGCTCAACCCCGCTTTGCTGGCACCGTACGGTGTCGCGTTTCGGGTCGCGATCTCTCCGGCCACTGAGCAGACGTTTACAATCGTGCCGCGGCCACGTTCGATCATCCCAGGCAATACTTGTCGAGTCATCTCCATCGGAGCGATGAGGTTCGCGTTGATGTGCCGGCGGCTCGCGTCGTTGGGCAATTGCGCGAAAGGCGCGACATCACCGAGAGCGGCGTTGTTGATCAGGATATCCACGGGACCGTATCGCGCCTCGACTTCGGCGACAGCAGCGTCCAGCCGATCACCTGATGCCAAGTCCATCGGGACCGCGCTGGCACCGGTCTGCGCCGCGATCGTATCCAGCGCAGCGACGCTGCGCGCGATCATTGTCACCTGCGAGCCCCGACTGCTCAGTTCGCGAGTGACCGCCTCGCCGATGCCTCGTGAGGCGCCGGTGACCACGGCATGCATACCCGCGAGTTTCACTGGGCCGCCGCAGCGTCGATCCGCCCGAAGTGCGCGTAGTAGTCGACGAACGCCTCGTGAACCGACTCGGCCGAAAGCCCGTATTGCTCTAACGAGTAACGGTGCACACCATGCTTATCCGCCGGATTCTCGGCGTCCCAAGTCAACATCCGCTTGCCGTCTGCCTCATCAAGCTGTTGTCCCCGTGCCGCAAAGATCCTGCCAATCACGGCGATTGGGTCGGCCACGATCTCGTCGAACATGACGTCAAGGATCTGATCAGCGGGCAGCGAAAGGCGCGCCACTAAATTCTGACGCCAGTGCATGGCGAGCTCGTCACGCAAAAATGCGCCAAGTTCGGCCTGATCGACTTCCTGCCCCCGCGACGTGCGGATGAGTTCCACCAGACCACAGAACGAGGGCACCGTCTTGACATGGTCACGATGACAATGGACCACCGTTGCCTTCGGAAACGTCTCCAGCAGCGTCGAGATGTTTCCGGTGTGCACTGGAGATTTTAGGACCCATGGGCCGCGCCGCCCGCCACCCTGCCACTGCAAATGCTGCAATACCTCGCGCAGGTAGCCATAGGCAGCATGCTGGTCGCGGTCTTTGACCCAATCGTGATAGGTCGGCGTTCGGTAGAACCAGTTGTGCGCGCCGATCCGGTCGAAGGTCATCTGCGCGATAAGCGCCTCTTCCTCAGGTTCGTCAGCCACCATTGGGTGGGCGGCCATGAACGCCGGAAACGCCTCGGTCAGCTGCTGCTGAAACGCCCTGGCCATCGCAAGGCGCGGGTCGGGATCAGCGCCGGGCAGCCGGCCCGGGAACAGGATCTGCCACAGTTTCACCGATTGGATGCGCGGGTGCGCACCAAGCATGCGCTGTAACTTTGTCGTGCCGGTGCGCGGGTTACCGACGATAACGATCGGATCGCTGACATCCTCATCGACTATTTCGGGGTGCGCGGTCAGATCGGCCTGCAACAACAGCCGGTTTGTCAGCAGTCGAATCGTGTCCTGGGCAAGTGTCGCGACGCCCATATCGCCCATCCGGGCTTCTTCCCTTGCGGACTGCAAGAACCGTTGCAGGGGCTCGTGAAACTCGTCATCGCGGAAGTCGGAAAGGCCGGCCTCGGCGCTGGCAGCGGTCATCAGCGCTGCCGCCTCCAGCGGCACGTCAGGTTGTTGGTT
>Ga0306918_10001474_pt1 | contig 11661 bp, 7 predicted proteins | sample tim00Cox0000000H_FD_203315 | JGI IMG/M metagenome (GOLD analysis project Ga0306918, IMG submission 203315) | Lab enrichment of tropical soil microbial communities from Luquillo Experimental Forest, Puerto Rico - timezero.00C.oxic.00.000.00H (v2)... | ecosystem: Environmental > Terrestrial > Soil... | reverse complement strand
CCGTAACAAAATCAGATTCCCGTCAGGCGAGGCGCTTTAAGCCACAACCATAATATGTCCTCAATTCTTGAGTGTTCAAAGTTCCTTTCCAGCAAATCGCTTCAATCCGAGGGCGTTTCACCCCTGCGCGCCACCCCTCGGGGCGCGACACTATTAGAAAAACCTCGATTGGAAACGCATCATGCCCGAGGTCATCGAGCAATGGACAGCTCCGGTTATCAAACTCGCAAAGGAGGTCGTGGAAATTTCGTCCGACCCCTGGCCAGTGGCGCGCATGTTGCGCAGCGGCGGCACGGTCGCCACGGGCTATCTCCTTTTGTCGCTGCTGGGCCACGGTGAAGACGGCGTGATTTGCGCGGTTTTTGCTAATCTCCTCGTCTTTCTGGATCAGGCCGGCCCGATTCGCGAGAGGCTCTCGGTCATGGCGCTTTCGGCCCTGCTCTCGGCTGCCGCCGGAGCACTTGGCGCTGTCATTGCCGGATCCCTACCCCTTGTCCTAATCATCACATTCGCTTTGGCTTTGGTCGCGGGCTTCGTTCATGGATCGCTGCCAGGGGTCGAAATGATGCCCCGCAATGCCCTCATCTGCCTTGTCGCGGGGGCCTATCTGCCGGGCCTTACGCTTGACGTGGGCATTGGCGTTGGGATGGGGACGCTCTGCGCGCTCGTGGGGGCGCTGATCGATGATGCGATCCGCAAAGGCGAACGCGGGCCGGCACTCGCAAAGTTGCGGCAATTTCTCTCTTTCCCGGGCCCCCGGTTCAGCGCGGTCTATGGAACGGCGGCCGTGTGCGGTCTCGCGCTTGGCAATCTGCTGGGCGGCATGAACCCGCATTGGGTCACGATCACGACCCTCGTCGTCATGCAACCCGATCGCCGCGCCAATGCGCGGCGCGCCCTGCAGCGATTTCTTGGGACGACGGCGGGCGTCATCGGCGCATTTATCATCGCTCTCCTCGTGCCCGAAGCAATCCGCCGCCCGGTCTTATTCGTTTTGACGCTCGTCATGCCCTTTATCTGGCCCTTGGCCTTTGTGCGCAACTATGGCTATGGCGTTGCTATCTTCTCAACATGGATATTGCTGCTTCTGGATCTGGTATTGCCACCAAATCTGTCCGTTGCTGCCTTATTCGGAGCAAGATTGGCAGACACAACCTTGGGCTGCACATTGGCACTGGCGGGAAGCTTATTGGTTTATGAAACCGCCAAGCCCACGCGGGGTTCCGTGCCATGAAATATACCCTTAATTCGATAGAATTTGGGGTTCCTTTGTATTAAATCGCTGATCGGCGGTTTACTGCGAAATGGCCGCGAATTCTACAGTGAGTTAGGTATATAAAGCGAAGTATTTTGAAAATTCCTGCAAAAAGAACTGCAATTGACAGAAATAAATTTGACCAAAGCCTAGCCATTAGCTCGAGCTGGTACGGGATCGCCTTGCAACGAATACGACATTTAGTGCGTTATCGGGGGGATCCGGGCCAAGAAGAAAGTGGTCTCGCCTATGGTTCATGTAGAACTCCTGAATAAACCTGTCGCCAACAGCAGTGGGACGGCCGGCGGCCGCCTGGTCGTGGTCTCGAACCGCGTGCCGGTTCCAACGGCCACTGGCGCGCCGGCGGCGGGAGGACTTGCGGTCGCGCTCGAAGACGCGCTCAAGACGCGCGGGGGGATCTGGTTCGGCTGGTCTGGCCGCGTCAGCCCGGAGGCGGAACCGCAGATGCAGATGCACACCTTCGGCCCGATCAGCTATGCTGTTGCCGATCTCTCGCGCAAAGATCACGATGAATATTATCACGGTTTCGCCAATCGCGCGCTTTGGCCGATTTGCCATTATCGCCTCGATCTTGCCGATCTTTCCGCCCGCGACGCCACCGGTTATTTCCGGGTGAATGAATTATTCGCCCGCCGCCTCGCGAAGCTTCTGCGTCCCGACGACATCGTCTGGATCCATGATTATCACCTCATTCCGCTGGCAAGTTTTCTGCGCCAGATGGGATGCAATAATCGAATGGGCTTCTTCCTTCATATTCCGTTTCCGCCGCCAGATATTGCCTCGGCGCTGCCCGCCTATGACCGAATCCTGCACGCGCTCACCGCGCATGATATCGTCGGTTTCCAGACGGCGCTCGATGCAGAGAATTTCTGCAATTGTCTGGTGCAGGCGAATGCCGGACGCATGATCGGCGAAACGCGATGGGAGGCCTATGGCCGTCAATTCGAGGTCGCGGCCTTTCCGATCAGCATCGACACCGAAGGTTTCGTTCAGGAAGCCCGCATTGCCGAAAAGAATGTCGCGGTCAAACGTATGCGGGCCAGTCTCGAAGGCCGCCAACTCGTGATCGGCGTCGATCGGCTGGATTATTCAAAAGGCATCAAGCAACGTATCGATGCCTTCTCGACCTTCCTCGAACATTCGCCGCAATCCCTGAAATCGCGCGTGACCATGTTGCAGATCACGCCGAAATCGCGTTCCGAAGTTCCAGAATATGCACAAATGCAGCGCGAAATCGCTGAGCATATCGGCAACATCAACGGCAAATTGGGCGATGTCGATTGGACGCCCGTGCGCTACATCAATAAGGCGATGAGCCGCTCGGCGCTTGCCGGTCTTTACCGGATTGCCAGGGTCGGCCTCGTGACCCCTTTGCGCGATGGCATGAACCTTGTCGCCAAGGAATATGTTGCGGCGCAATCGCCGGAAGATCCTGGCGTTCTCATCCTCTCGCAATTTGCCGGCGCGGCATGCGAATTGAAAAGCGCCTTGATCGTGAACCCTTATGATGTGGAGGCGACCGCCTCGGCCATCGCCCGCGCCCTGGCCATGTCGCTCGAAGAACGCAAATATCGCTGGAACGCGATGATGGAAACCCTTCGCGCGAATAATATCGAGAATTGGTCAACCCGCTTTCTTCAGGCGCTCGCCTCTGACGAGGGCGATGAGCGGGTGCGCGCACCCTCCGAGGCCGGCGACGTTCACGAACCTCAAGCGGCGGGAGATCCATTGATCACCACTGCGCCGCTATGGACGACCTTGGGCCACTGATCGACCGGCGGACCAGCGAATTGGCCTTCCTTGGGGGACCCGCCTGCACGGGGCGCGCGGTGCCCCCTTTTGATTGCTGCCGCGCTCGTGAAAATCCGAAGGCGGCAGGTGGCCCATTCATCCCCTATTCACCCAAAGAGCCATTAATACCAGAGGTCATAAGGATGACCTCTAGTGCCACTCTCGAATTTTCGCCAAACCTTTGCAAAAGCGAAAATTCGAGAAAGGAAACCACGGGCGAAGCTGGCCAAAGGTTCCGCCGGGTGAAGGCCGGTGACGCGCGACTAAGTTGGCCTTGCCGCCCATTCTCGCCCGGAATTTCCTCCCTTGAATTCCCTTCGCGGTCCTAATAGCAAGAGCAGAACGAATGACCAATGGCGCCAGTTTGGCACTTTTGCTATTCTAGGGCGAAGGTATCTAGCTGAATATAAACGATTACTTAGATTGCAGAATTGCAGGTAATCATGAAAGTGACAGCCGGTCCACGGCGCAGAACAAGAATGTGGAGGGGGACTTGATGAATGAAATGGTGACGGCGGCCTTATGCGCGACAGTGACGGCGTCCAACGCTTAAGCGTCAGAGCGCCGGTATTCTGCCTGTCGACAATCCGCACGCCAAGCCCTTTCCCTCCGACTTCGACCCCATACCGCGGTGCCCTGGCGTTGCATGCCGCCCGCGGGCAGGAGCGCAATGAAATGATCGACCGCAATGATGAGCAATGGTATCGCGACGCGATCATCTATCAATTGCATGTGAAATCCTTTTACGATTGCAGCAATGACGGCGTCGGCGATTTTCGCGGCCTGACCCAGAAACTGGACTATATCAAGGAGCTCGGCGCGACGGCGATCTGGATCATGCCCTTTTATCCGTCGCCCTTGCGCGACGATGGCTATGATATTTCCGATTACCGCAGCATCAACCCCGCCTACGGGACCTTGCGCGATTTCAAGCATTTCGTGCGCGAAGCGCATGAACGGGGACTGCGTGTCATCACCGAGCTTGTCATCAATCATACGTCCGATCAGCACCCCTGGTTCAAACGCGCCCGCGCTGCCAAGGCCGGTTCCGCTGCCCGCAATTTTTATGTCTGGGCCTCTGATGATCAGGGTTACAAGGACACAAGGATCATCTTTCTCGATACGGAAAAGTCCAACTGGACCTGGGATGAAGAAGCACAGGCCTTTTACTGGCATCGCTTCTATAGCCACCAACCTGACCTGAATTTCGACAATCCGCGTGTGCTGGAAGCGGTTCTCGATGTGATGCGCTTCTGGCTCGACATGGGCGTCGATGGCTTGCGGCTCGACGCCATTCCCTATCTCGTCGAGCGCGAGGGCACGAATTGCGAAAATCTCGCCGAGACCCATGCCGTCATCAAGAAGATCCGCGCCGCGCTTGATGCCGGCTATCCTGACCGCATGTTGCTTGCCGAAGCCAATCAATGGCCGGAAGAGACAGCGCAATATTTCGGCGAAGGCGATGAATGCCACATGGCTTTTCATTTCCCCCTGATGCCGCGCATCTATATGGCGCTGGCGCAGGAAGATCGCCATCCGATCACCGACATCATGCGTCAGACGCCGGAGATTCCGGAGGGCACGCAATGGGCGATCTTTCTGCGCAACCATGATGAGATGACGCTCGAAATGGTGACCGACAGGGAGCGCGATTATCTCTGGTCCTTCTATGCCGCCGACCGCCGCGCGCGCATCAATCTCGGCATTCGCCGGCGTCTCGCGCCGCTGCTCGAAAACGACCGGCGCAAGATCGAACTTCTGAATTCGCTCTTGTTTTCCATGCCGGGCACGCCTGTACTCTATTATGGCGACGAGATCGGCATGGGTGACAATATCTATCTCGGCGATCGCGACGGGGTGCGCACACCGATGCAATGGTCGGTCGATCGCAATGGCGGCTTCAGCCGGGTCGATCCGGCGAAGCTTTTCTTGCCCGCCATTCAGGATTCCATCTATGGCTTCAGTGCCGTCAATGTCGAAGCACAGCTTGCGAGCACGACGAGCCTCTTGAACTGGACGCGGCGCATGATCGCCGTGCGCCGCTCCCATGTCGCCTTTGGACGCGGCACCTTGCGGTTTCTCTATCCAGCCAATCGCAAGGTCCTTGCCTATCTGCGCGAATATGATGGCGAACGCATCTTGTGCGTCGTCAATGTTTCACGCGCGCCGCAAGCGGTGGAACTCGACCTTTCCGAATTCAAGGATATGGTGCCGGTCGAACTCACCGCAGGCAGCATTTTTCCACCCCTTGGCCCAGTGCCTTATCTCCTGACCCTTGCCGCCTATGGTTTCTTCTGGTTCCGGCTCGACCCGGCGGAGGTAAGCAAGGATCATTACGCATCAACGCCCGCGCCGGAACTCTTCACGCTCGTCGCAACCGGCAAGCTTGAGACGATTTTCGCCGGGCGCGAACTGGCCGCCTTCGAGCGGACCGTCGCGCCGCGCTTCCTTACTGCGCGCCGCTGGTTTCTTGGCAAAGGGAGAAAGCTTGAAAGCGTCGTAGTGAAGGACTTCGCGGTGCTTCGCGATGGCCGGGAGGGCCGCTTCATTCTACCCATTCTTGACGTTCATTTGGAAGGCGGCGCGACGCAGACCTATTTCACGCCGCTTGCCGCGGAAGCCGAGCGCGAAGACGCAACCGCTGTGCTCTCCCATGCTGTCGCCAAGCTGCGCCGCGCGGCTTTGACCGGCCTTCTCTACGATGCCGATATGTCGCCTGCCTTTGGCGTCGCCATGCTCGCGGCACTGCGCCAATCCGAGATCCATTCGACCAGCCAAGGCGGGAAGATCATCTTCACCCCGACCGAGCGGCTTGCCGGAGAGCCGGAGATCGAGGCTGCCGACGTGCATCGAACGCGCGGCGCGCAGGGCAATAGCTTGCTCGTCCTTGCCAATCGAATGGCGCTCAAAATCTATCGCTTCCTGCAAAGCGGCCCCAATCCTGAAGTCGAGATCAGCCGTTTCCTGACGGAAGTGGCCCATTTCGCCAATACGCCAGCCTTGCTCGGCGTCGTCGAACATGTCGCCGCGGATGGCACCCGCGTCGAACTCGCCAGTCTCCAGACCTTCATCCGCAACCAGGGCGATGCCTGGACCTGGACGCTCCATGCCTTGACCCGCATCATGGAAGCGCTTGCACTCGCGCCAGTACAAGACGATCAACCCGCGCCCGAAAGTTTCTCGACCTATGTTCCGCATATGACCCGGCTCGGGTTGCGCACAGCGGAATTGCACAAGGCGCTCGCAACTCCGACCGGCGATCCCGCTTTCGCCGCCGAGCCGTTAACGCTCGACGATGTGCGGCAAGTCGCAGTGGATACGAAGGCGCTCGCCGAGCGAGCTTTCGTCCATTTGCAGCAAATCGACAAGGCCGCGAGCGAACATATCCGTGCCGGTGCAGCGCGGCTTCTTGCCCGGCGCATGGATTGTCTCGCCTTGATCGAAACCCTCGTGAGAGAGCCCGTCGGCGCAATCAAGACCCGCGTTCACGGCGATTATCATCTGGGCCGGGTTCTCGTCGTCAAGGACGATGTGATCATCGTCGATTTCAAGGGCGATCCTTCGCGATCCTTGGAGACTTGTGCGAAGAGCTCGCCGCTGCGCGATGTCGCGAGCATGTTGCGCTCTTTCGCGTATGCAGTGGCGGCGGCGAAACGCGATCTCTCAAGACGCATCCCGGATGCAACAGGCACCGCGGCGCGCTTGACGGAAGAACTCGTCGAATTTTCGCAAATCTTCATCCATGCCTACATGGAGGCTGCGCATGACAGCTCCATCTGGATCGACGACGCGCCAACGCGCTCGCGTTTGCTCACCCTCTATCTTCTTCGCAAGGCTTTTTGTGAAATCAGCGACGAGGCGGAAAACCGGCCTGACTGGATCGATGTTCCCATCGAGGGCGTCCTCGCAATTCTCGATCATGTGCCGGAGGCTGAGTGAGCTTCGGCCAACGTGGTCGAACCGGCGTTGGGAATGATTCCTGCTTTGTGCCGAGGGTCATTTTATGGCTATTGGCATAAGCTTGCAGACAGCGGCCATCCGCCGGGTGTCGGAGCGATTGTCTGTCCCCCCGGCATTGGCCTGCATCCGGTATCGTGACCTATGAAGACCGAGTATTCCGACCTATCGAAAGAAGGTTTGATCGTATATCCTGAAATTCCTGTGGAAAATCTCGCGTCCTATTCAAGCACGCCGCAAGAATTTCTCGATTCTGACCGCGATTTCCCCGAAATCATTGGAACGGTTCCGAACATTTCCGAATTTGCAACTGGCGGTGACTATAATGTCGGGGCCTTTGAAATCAAAGGACAGGAAAGCGACATTGTCTGTGTGCCCTCCGATTTAACGCATCTTCTTCCAACAACATCATTGATCATTGACGATTTTTACCAGCATGCAGGTCCAAAAGTCGCCACGCAATGCCAAATAAGCCTGCAGTTTTTCCGGCTTAATTATCAAAAAGGCGAGCATTTACTTTTCGATCGGATACATCGGCACGCCACCGAAGGCAAAATGGTCATTTATGTCGTGACAGCCGTCGATCCGGGGGAAAAAGGCGATCCAAACATCCTTGGCACTGAATATTATGCCCCCTCAGTCATGGGAACCCGCATCAGCCGCGCGCAACTTGCTTCTTCGGCTGCTGATTTTCGCCAGAAATTCGCCGAGCATGGAATCGTGGCAGCACCTGGGGGCGCCATCATCCGGTTCAGCGAGAATACATTGCATGCCGCGCCGGATATAACTTATTCGTCACCAATAAATGCGCGCGGTTTCGCGCAAACCGGAAATAAATACCTGCGCCGCAGCCTGCTGAATATTATTGCCAGTTACAAAGAGGACGATGGATCCGTCTATGGCCGAACCCGGCCGCCGAACCATCACCGCGTCTCCCCAGTCGAAAGAATTGTCGAGAAGCACGATGAATATCGTGCCGCCGCCGCACGCATCCTGGCGGGTGTCTGAGCGGGCTGCAGCGCTTCTTTTGCCGGATTTCGGCGCTCCAACTCGGGCGGATCCGCTCGCAACAGGATGAAAAATAATGGCCTATCTGCAGCTCGCCGGACTGAGCATTGCCGAGGATCTTCACGATTTCATAAATTATGAGGCCCTGAGCGGGACCGGCGTGAGCGCACAGCAATTCTGGACGGGCCTCGCCCGCCTCATCAACGACTTCAAGCCCCGCATTCGTGAACATTTGCTGTTGCGCGGCCATCTGCAAAACGAGATAGACCAATATCACCGCGCCCACGCAGGCGAGAAACTGGACGCAGCCCAGTTCGAAGCTCTTCTCCGGTCCATCGGCTATCTCGTCGAAGAGCCGGAGGATTTCACCATTCGCACCGAGAATGCGGATGATGCGATTGCGCGCGTGGCCGGGCCGCAATTCATTGTTCCCGCCTCGAATGCCCGCTTTGCCATCAAGGCAGTGAATGGACGCTGGGGCAGCCTCTATGATGCGCTTTACGGCACGGATGTTATAGACGAAAATGACGGCGCCGCACGCGGACAGGCCTATAACAAGGTGCGCGGCGCGCGGGTCATCGAGCGCGGCCGCGCCTTTCTCGACGACGCCGTGCCGCTCGCCACGGGCAGCCATAAGTCGGCAACCGCCTATAGTGTGACGTCAGGCACGCTTTCGGTTCTGTTCGAAGGCGGGGATCGCACGGGCCTGCGCGACCCAGGCCAATTCACTGGCTATCAAGGACGGCTAGAGCGGCCCTCCTCCATTCTGCTGCGCAATCATGGATTGCATATCGAGATAGAGATCGATCGCCGGAACGCGATTGGGCGCGACGATCCCGCCGGCATTGCCGATATCATCCTGGAATCGGCGCCAACCGCCATCATCGATTTCGAAGACAATGTCGTCGCCATCGACGCGCGGGACAAAATCGGCCTCTATCGCAATTGGCTCGAACTCCTCAAGGGAAGTTTGCGGACGCAGTTCAAGAAGAACAGCCGCGTCACGGATCGGCTGCTCGCCACCGATCGCCGCTATGTGGCCCCGAACGGCGATGCGCTGACCTTATCCGGGCGCAGCCTGATGCTGGTGCGTCCAGCCGGGCTCCACATGGTTACGGATGCCGTGCTTGACGCGAAGGTCGAGGCCATCCCCGATACCATTCTCGATACGGTTATTGCGGCCTTGATCGCCATTCCCGATCGCAAGCGCACAAAAGCGCCGCGCAATACCGAGACGGGTTCTATCTATATCGTGATGCCGAAACTGCATGGCCCAGCGGAAGTGGCGCTGGCGGGCGAGCTTTTGGCCCACATCGAAGACCTGCTTCGGCTGCCGCGATATACTTTGAAAATGGGGCTCATGAACGAGGAGAAGCGCACGAGCCTCAACCTCAAGGCGTGCATTCAGGCTGCCGCCGATCGCCTTTTCTCGATCAATAGCGGCTCATTCGATCGTGTCGCCAGCGAGATCCACACATCGATGGAAAGAGGTCCGATGCTCCGCGCGAGCGATATGAAGGCCTCCGCCTGGTTCACTGCGGGTGAGGCCGCGCATATCGAGCAAGGATTGGCCTGCGGGCTGCCGGGACGCGCGCAGATCGGCAGGGGCATGTGGACGGCCCCGGACAAAATGGCCGATATGCTCGCGGAAAAAATCGCCGATCCCTTGGCGGGCGCGACAACCGCCTCTGTCCCGACTCCCACGGCCGCGACCTTGCACGCGCTGCATTATCATAAGGTCGATGTCGCGCGCTGCCAGCAGGAACTTGCCACGCGGAGCCCGACAGGGCTTGCCGATCTCATCGCCATTCCGGTGAACCAGACTCAAATTGCACTGGCAGATGCCGCGCAGGAACTCGACAGCCATTGTCACGCGATCCTCAGGGGCGTCGCCCGCTTTGTCGATCAGGGGATTGGCTGGTCCAAGGTGCTTGATGTGAGTGGCGCGGGCGTTATGGAAAATCGCGCCGCATTGCGCCTTTCAAGCCAGCACATTGCCAATTGGCTCCATCATGGGATCGTCACGGAGAGCGAGATTACGCAGTCGCTGCGGCGGATGGCCGAGCTCGTCGATCGGCAAAACCACGATGACCCCGATTATCGGCCGCTCGCGCCCAATTTCGACGGACCGGCCTTCAATGCGTCCATGGATCTCATTTTCAAGGGCCGCCTGGAGGAAAACTTCTATCCCGACAAAATACTCCATCTCGCCCGGCGCGAGGCGAAAGCGCAACAAAACATCGTCGCGGCAGGCCGCTTCGAATCGCTGAAGGGAGCAACGGCACGGCTCGAAAGCGGCGAGGCTTACCGCATCAACGACTGATACGAGAATAGCTAAGTCTGGCTAAATCCCCCGTTGCGCTGGAACCTCGGCTTGGCGGCCGAGTTTCCCACGCCGAACCTCACGTGGTTCGGCCTTTTCCCACGATAGTTGCAGCGAGTGGACCTATGAGCAACACCATCAAACTGGCAGCCGCGGCTCGTCCAGCGGCGCCTCCCCTCGATACACCCACCGATCTTTCTCCCGAAGGCGTTGCCGCCATATGCGAACAGCTCAACCTGCTCATTCCCGATGGGCTTGCGCTTTATCTGAAAACGAAGAATTTCCACTGGCATGTCAGCGGGCCGCATTTTCGCGATTATCATCTCCTTCTCGACGAACAAGGCGATCGAATCGTCGAATCGATCGATCCCATTGCCGAGCGGGTGCGCAAGCTTGGCGGGGAGACGCTTCGGTCAATCAGTCATGTCAGCCGCATTCAGACGATCAAGGACAATAACGACGAATTCGTTGCGCCGCTCGATATGTTGCGCGAACTGATGGCCGACAACAAACAGATCGCGGCGGCCATGCGCAAGTGCCATGAAACGGCCGACAAGTACGGCGATGGCGGGACCAGCGGCGTTCTCGAAACGCTCATCGATGAGACCGAGAAACGGATCTGGTTCCTTTTCGAGGCGAGCCGGCCCGGCGACAAGTCCGGCCATTGATCGGCCCAGACGGGAACCCAGGGGGTTCGGCGTTCACGCTTTCACCAAAGCTTGAGCCGAGCAAAGCTAAGACTTTTGCTTTACCTTTGGGCAGCTCGAGGGCGCGCGCAGCCATTGAAAATAGCATCGGGATGCGTTGACGGCTGGGTGGCTTCGTGATTATAAGCTGCACCTCACGGGCCTATGGAGCCGCCGCCGATTGGCGACGGCGCCGATCGTTTTTGTCAGCCCCGATCCAGGACATCAGGACATCATTTAGATGGCGAATACCCCTTCGGCCAAAAAGGCCGTCCGTAAGATTGAACGGCGCACGGCCATAAACAAATCGCGGCGCAGCCGGATGCGCACCTTTGTTAAGAAGGTTGAGGAGGCAATTGCTTCTGGCGATCAAGAGGCGGCGGTGGCCGCCCTGCGTGCGGCTGAACCGATCGTCATGCGCGCCGCACAAAATGGCATCGTCCACAAGAACACCGCTTCACGCAAAGTATCGCGGTTGAGCCACCGGGTGAAAGCGCTCGCACAATAAGCTAAATCGCTATAGCAGTACTAGAATAAGAGCAAGTAAAGCCCGGCAAAGCTGGGCTTTTTGCTTTCCGATACGTAAACCAAACAAAAAAATCACAGCTTTGCATTTTTGT
>Ga0306918_10001466_pt1 | contig 11678 bp, 9 predicted proteins | sample tim00Cox0000000H_FD_203315 | JGI IMG/M metagenome (GOLD analysis project Ga0306918, IMG submission 203315) | Lab enrichment of tropical soil microbial communities from Luquillo Experimental Forest, Puerto Rico - timezero.00C.oxic.00.000.00H (v2)... | ecosystem: Environmental > Terrestrial > Soil... | reverse complement strand
GTCCTTCAGCCAGACCGTGGAGGCGGCCCGGCAGGTGATGGCCGATCAGGAGCTGGCGCTGCTGATGGCCAGCACGACCGATATCCGTCAGTTGATCTCCGGCACATTCGGCTATCGGCTGCGTCATGCGGCGCTGTCGGGCATCAACCCCTAACCCCAGGCCGCACTGCGCTACCAGCACATCGCTGCAGGCCGTGATGAGGCCACTGCCGCGGCACTGCCCGAGATCGCGCTGGAGGCGTGATCACCGTGGTCCCCACCAGCGGGTATGGTCGTTTGCTCCACAGCTGAGCAGCCCAAAGCGCCGCCCGCAGTGTGTCAAGAACTTTTTTCTGGGAGATCCGACCAGGCCCGATGGATCTAGCTAACCCCATTTTTGGCTCTCATCTGGGAGTTTGGCGTAGCCGGTTAATTAGAATTGGAGGGGACAACTAAAGAGAGGAGGTGATGAAGCATGAGCACGAAGCTGAAATGGTCTGAGAAGGCCACTGACGATGGCCCCTGTTGGGAGGCCAAGGTCAGCGCCGGTGTCTTCAGCGTGCAGGCTGCCGACAATGGATACATATTGCTGGGTCCATGGTACGACGTGGAAGCGCGTGAGCCATGGAAGTGGCGCTGGAAAATGGTGGCCAGCGCCGACGAGGGCAAGGCGACCGCCCAGCAGTGGCAGGACGAGACCGACGCCCTGTTCGCGACGTCGATGGCGGAGAAGGCCAGACGCTAAGAGGGTCGGAGAGCCCCCGTTGTGAAAGCCGGGGGCTCTTCCCCGAAGACCGCACGGAATCCGTGATCCCCGTACACTATTGTTCCCGGTAATCGCCTGGAACTAGGCGGTCCCCGCCCCTGATTGGACCCAGGGAAGCATCCCCGATCTGTTCTCCGGCAGCTTCGGCTACCGGCTGCGTCATGCGGCCCTCTCGGGCATCAACCCCTAACCCCCACTTCGGATTGCCGGGGCACCACCAGTGGCCGGTATGTCCGCACTGGGCCAAGTGGCCCCCGCAGGGGGCCCAGCGGTGGGTCGGTGGCTGCCTGTGATCGACCCGGAAAGTGCCGGTATGCCCCAGGCCCCCGCAGGGGGCCCGAGGAGTGAACAGGGCTGGCCCCCGCAGGGGGCCCGATGAGGGAGATCCGAGCCCTCGTGGGGGGACAATAACCCCGACACGCCCGGCGTCGGCCTGCCTGTTGGTGCACATCCTGGCGCACCTCCCGAACCTGCCCGGTGCGGCCTGTATTGAGCACCGCGACGTGTCCGCGCCTGATTTCTTCCAGCTGTCGGCGGAGCAATCTACGGTGATGACAGATCGGGCCCTCCGCGAAAGGCACACCCACATGACTCAGGCAGACCCGGCATGAAGCGCCTTATCGCCCTGCCCATCGCCGTCGCCATTCTGTCGGGCTGCTCGGAGCACACGGTGTCTGCCGCCGACTACGTCAAGTCCCATGCGAGCGATGTCGACCAAGTCATCAGCGCTGTCGCCAAGGTGCAGGACGCGACAATCGGAGGCTTGGAAGGTGCGCGGTTGGACCCCATCGCCGCCGCCACCCTGAGCAGCACCCTGTACCAGGCCCAGCAGACGTTCGAGGCGGTCAACCACACCTTCCTGGAAGCCCCCAAGCCGAAAGATCTCGATACACCAGGGCTTGAGATGTGGTCGGCCACCGACAAGATGGTCGATGCCATGAAGGCCGGGCGCGCCTATCTCGATGACGGCAAGCCTTCCGAGCTTGTCGGTTACCGAGACAATTGGGCTACCGGGCGAGCGTGGTGGAATCAGGCAGTCGTGCCGATCTGGACGGCTGCGGGTGTGTCCTCGGCGCAGCCAACCATCAGCGGAGTGCCACCAGCGCCGCCCGTGAAGTGATCAGTGAGGACACGAAACACCATGAAAGCCATCCCGACGATCTATGACAGGATCGAGTACCGATCACGGCTGGAAGCTAAATGGTCGGCGTTCTTTGACCAGCTCGGTTGGGACTTCACTTATGAGCCGTTCGACGGTGACTACTACACCCCCGATTTCATCATCCACGGGAGGACCGATATCCACAGGAATGTTCCGTGGGTGAGTTCCTCGTTGGTGGTGGAGATCAAGCCCGCTGTAGATGTGGCTGATTACTGGCGTGCAGTGCCCAAAGTAGCCGATGGGCTGGCTGATTTTTCCCGCTATGGCGTTGTCGTGTTTGGTGTTAGCCCGAAGTTTTTCCCGGTGGGGGTTTTCCGGCCGCATGGACGACCAGGCAGCACCTTATGGTGGCCATCTGCTGAGTGGCGCAGGTGTCCCGAGTGTCTCAGCGTGGGTCTCACCGTTGGTCCAGAGTTCCCCGGCGAGGTGATCAGCAAGATACTGGCTCACCACTACCCGTGTGGGCATATCGCTTACTCCTACCCCAAAAACATGGTTGACCACCAAGAGCTTCAACAGTTTTGGGCGACCGCATGCAACAACGTGAAGTGGAGAGGCACAGGTGTGTAGCGCCGAGATCGGCGAATCCCCAACCCGCCCAGCGCCGCAAGTCTGAACCCGCCCACGTTGCAAAACGCCAGGACAACCGCCCAATACGATCACACGGGGGCGGGACTGAAAGTGCGTGAGAAGCCGACTAAGAGAACGGTTTTCGCCGCGATCATGCGAGGAAGCTGCCCAGCCCACTTGTTGGCGGAAAAAGCCGCCGTGCCGCCTCGGCGGCGAACTGGGGAACCATGTTGGTCGCGAGCATTGAAAGTAGCTGGATTGGTGTGAACGGAGGGTTCGTGCAGGCGGTCAGAATGCCGGAAAGTGCTCTGTGCGTTTCCTCTTCGTACAAGTCGAGCTGGTCTAGCAGGAAGTCGTCAGGGTGGCGCACTTCGATGTTATAGGGTTCGACGGCCTGCGCGGGGAAGCCGGTGCGGTCTGCTGTAACGATCAGCTCGGCGCGTTCCCGCACGGCGGCGGCGAGCACATGGCGGTCCTTGTCGTTGTTGCGCATCGCGCCGACAAGCTCCTGATAGCCGCTGACCTCGGCGTCAACGAAGTGCTCCTGCATCATGTTCAGCCGCCTGTCGGCCTTGTCTGGCGGCACGCCCAACTTGTTGACCATCGTGCGGCGGGTCTCGATGAGGATGTCCTGCGACCACAATGGCCGGTAGATCCCTTCGTCGGCCAGGCGCAGCAAGAGGTTGGCAAGAGGGTATGGGGCGAGCACACAAGCGTCGAACACCACCGGAAACGGCATTCGCCCCAATCCCCTACTTGCCCTTGAGGATTGCGGTCATTTCGTCCGCGGACTCGCGCATCATGTCATCGAGGGCCTCGCGCCGCCGCGCCCTGGTCCGCTGCTGGTATTGCAGCAACGCATCGAGTCTGACCTTGCGGTGCCGTCCCGGCTTGTCAAACGGAATATGGCCTTCTTCAAGGAGTTTCACCAACGTCGGGCGGGAGATATTCAACAGCTCGGCTGCCTGCTGGGTGGTTAGTAGCTGCCCACGCGGCACCAGTGTGATGCCTTTGCCGTGGGCCATCGCGTTGACCACGTTGTACAGCGCTTCGCGCACCGGCTCGGGAAGGGTGATCGGGCCGCTTTGATTGCCGCAGAGGGAAACCTGCTCACAGGCGAGGGCCTCCAGCAGTGGTCTGAGGTCTTCCTGGGGCGGGAGGAGTGTGCGTTCTTCAACTGTCAGCATGGCTGTCATAGACCCAGGCTAAAACGAAAGAAACGAAAAGTCGAGGACCGGCGCTGGAAAGTCCCGACACGCCCAGGTCGAAACCGGCGCGGAATCTTACCGGCCAGCGCCGGAAGCCCGACCCCGCCCACGGCGCAGCGGGTCTGATTTGGCCCGCTGAGCGCTTGCCTGCGCGCCGAATGCCGGTGCCGACGGGTAGAAAAGCATTGGCCGTCCGGTCCTGCGCCGCCCTGGAGCCATCGGTTGGCGTCGGCCAGCAGGTTCCGCAATACGTCCGTCTGACCGAGAGTTCGTTACGGTGCGAGTCGGTTCAAAGCTGCATGGAAATCGCCATTGGGGTAAGCGTCCGGTAAAGCCGATGTAATGTCACGCAGTGCGGTCTCGCCGCTGACGCCCTGCTTGCGCGCTCCGTAAAGTGCCGCCACGGTCGGTGTGCGGCTCTGGCAGGCCACACAGTGCAGGAGCAGCGTGCGTCCCTCGTCGCGGAGCTGCTCGATGAGCCGCATGGTATCGGTGAGGACGAAGTCGAGGTTGGGGTTGGCGTCCTGGCCTTCGATGTCGATCAGCCGTATGTCGATTTGCTCGATGTCCGCAGGCAGGTCATCGTCGTTCACGCGACATAGGGACACCACTGCATCCACCCCCGGCGGGAGGCTCTGCAACGCTGCGACATCGGCCAGCCACACGCCCTTGTCATGTGGATGCCGCACCGGGGCCATGGGCTCGATGTCATAGGTGAACGGTTTGTCGGCCTTCACGATTCGAGTTGCCAGTGCCACCAAGTCTCGACTTCGCATTCCGGGCCAGCCGTGCAACACTCGACGCCACTCAGCCGGTACCGCCGACGCTCCGTAGGCCGCTCCCAGCAGTCCGCCCGCGATGGCGGCGACGGTGTCAGTGTCCCCGCCTCCCCGGACCGCGGCATCGAGGGCCAGGCGCAGGTGATCGACGCGGAAGACTCCCTTGGCCGAATGATCCTGCGGGATTGGCGTTGTCATAATCGCTGACCAGGCAGCCTGCAGCGCTTCAACCACCCACTCGTTGTTGGTGAAGTCCGCGGGCTTTGACGCTTCGGCGACATCCAGCCGCGAGGCCCACATGTCACGCCGCTCGGAGGGGATGTGCTGCAGGCCGATTCGAGCATCCAGAACGCCAGTGAGGATAGCGTGGCGGATGGCACAGCACCACAACACGCAGGCATCCCCCGCCTCGGGGTCGAAGTGCGTCAATTCGCTGACCCCGCGAGCCGCTTCAACCAGGGCGGCTTCGTTGTCGAGGAGAGCCAGCGCCACTGGTGCGGTCCGCATTAGTGAGCCGTTACCTGCTGTGCGGCCTGTGCGGTCGTGGAGCGCCGCAGACTCTTCACGTGCCGTCTGTGCCGAGATGCCCTTTCGGCCCGCTCGGCTGAGTACCGACCGGGTCTGTACTCCAACATCTTTGGCGTTGAGAGACCACTCATACCACCGCTTGACTATTGCATCGAGTGACTCTTCCTGAAGCAGGTCCGCACCGGTGGCGGCCACCTCGGCGATGGCAATCGCCATGGAGGTGTCGTCGGTCCACTCGCCGGGCTCCCAGCCGAAGGCCCCGCCGCCCACCATGGCCACCTCTAATTCCGGCCCACGTGGCGGGCCGAACTCATAGGCAGATCCGAGTGCATCCCCGGCCGCGGTGCCCAGGAGGACGCCACAAGCCCGGTCAATCTGTGCAGTTGTCAAAACCATGGGCAGAGTCTCCTTATCGTTCGCCCACCGATAGTGGGCATGAGCGGATGCGGCGGCCCCCGAAGGGGGCCAAGCGCAGTACTGGGCTCCCGCTGGGCTGAGCGGAGCACTGGGCCCCCGCTGGGGGCCCGCAGCTTCGTCATGGCCCCCGCCGGGGGCCTAAGCGGCTTCGTCGGCGAGATACCTGTAGAGGGTGGCGCGAGAGACCCCGAGGTACTTGGCTATGTCCTTCGCGACATGGCCGTCGTCCTTCATGCGCTTCGCCGTGGCGATGTGGCTCCGGTGGGCGACCTTCTTCCGCCTCCCGAACTTGGTGCCGTTGGCCAAGGACATCGCCCTCTTGAGGGCGGTGCGTTCCTTCACCAGCTCCCGCTCGTACTCCGCTAAGGACCCCAACACCCCGATCATCATGCGACCAGCGGCGGTAGACGAGTCGATGCCGTCGGTGGCGGAGATCAGGGTGACGCCGCGATCCGTCAAAGCCTTGACGGTTTCCAGGATGTGCAGGGTGTTGCGGCCCAGGCGGTCGAGCTTCCACACCACAACGGTGTCGCCCTCACGAACGTAATCGAGGAGGGCGGCCAGACCTGGACGGTCATCACATGCGCCAGACATGGTGTCGGAGAAGGTCTTCGTCACACCCGCAGCCTCCAGAGCCGCGTTCTGCTGATCCAACGTTTGGGCGACGGTGCTGACTCGCACATAACCTACGTGCGCGCCACCACCAGGTGGCGCGGGTACGTCCAGATCAGCCTTCATGATGCATAACAACAACCAGGACTGCATAGTTATTCCCGAGACAGCTTTTTGAGACGTTCTGGATGAGACGGACATTCGAGACACAGCGACCTGGGGAATCGCTTGGCCGACAGGCCTATCCGCACCTATCGCATATCTGCTCTCTTATGAGACAGCGCTCAGTGCCGCTCGGGCCTGGTCGATTTGGTCGTAGGTGTAAGTCGCGATGGCGGCGGTGGTCATCATTTCGCCCTTGCGGGCGAGCGATTCGTAGGTCTGGTCGCCGAGGACGTCCCGGAGGTGGGTGATCGTCGTGGTGATTTCAGGGAAGCCCGCCGTGCTGAGGGGATCGACGGCGAAACCGGCGATGACCGCCGCCGGTTCGTAGCGTCCGAGCCGGTCCAACAGGGCGCTGAGGACCGTCAGGGGGACGCCGATATGGCCGGTGTTGCCCGCGGCGTCGAAGTGGCGGATCGCCACCACTGCATAGTCGAGCGCGGCCAGCGTGTCGCCGTGGACGGCCTCGAGGACGCACAGGGCGACCGCCAGGCTTGCTTCGTTCCAGCGATTGTCACTGTCCCGAGCGAGCATCATGCCCCGACGCAGGGCCTCCCGTGCTACTCCGGGATCGGCGTCGCGGAAGGCAATGCCGTGGGCGAAAAGCGCGAGTGAAAGCACATACGGGTTACGGGTGGCTTCCGCGGCGTCGATCAGGCCCTCGGTGGCGGTCATAGCCTCGTCAAGAGCACCGGCGGCCCTCAGTGCGATGACCAGCTGTGTCTGGGTCTGGGCATGAGTGTCGCGACCGCGTGCCAGCTGGGCGCGGCACCACTCGACCTGCCGTTCGGGCTGCCCGACGAATAGGTATGCACCGCCGAGAACGCCTTCGCCGCCGAACGGCAGCTCGTAGTCCCGGCCGCTGCCGAGAAGCGTCTGACCCGCGTCGCTGTACCCGACGGCCGCCTCGGTCCGTCCGACCATGGTGCACATCGACGCCATTTCGTACAGCGCCCCTAGCCGGTGATGGTCGACGGCGCGGGCAGGCTCGATCAGCTCTTCGGCCCAGGCTATCGGCTCGTAATTTCCGGCCTGATTGCCCAGGATCGTCCCGTAGATCGCAATAGGAGCCGCCGCGTCGACGTAGCCATGATCGGCCGCCCACCGAAATGCCGTGCGCAGGTTGGCCAGTTCGGCCCTGAACCATTCGTGGGCCTCGCGCTGTCGGGGGCTGTCCCATAGGGCCATGATGTCGGCTTCGCGTCCGGCGAAGTACCGCGAGTGCGCGGCCCGAACCTCGGCTGCCGCACCACCGATGACGAGTTGCTCCTCGGCGAATTGGCGGATCGTTTCCAGCATCGAGAATCTGGTCCGCCCTGAAGACCTGTCAGCGACCAACAGCGACTTGCGCACAAGAGCGTCGAGTACCTCGAGGATGGCGTACTCGTCGAGGTCATCTGATCCGGCTACCGCGCAGGCGCTGTGCAGGTCAAATCCGCCCACGAAGACCGAACAGCGGTCCAGCACTGTCTTTTCGGTGTCATCCAGAAGGTCGTAAGACCAGGCCACCGCGTGGCGCAGCGTGTGGTGGCGTGCCAGGCTGCGCCGCGAGCCGACCAGCAGCCGAAACCGCTGATCCAGACGATCACGCATTTCACTGGCCGTCATCGACGCCATCAGCGAGGCGGCCAGCTCGATGGCCAACGGAATCCCGTCGAGGCGTTGACAAATCTCAATGACTGCGGCGGATTCATCGCCGATGACCATCGCGAAGCTCGGTGCGATGCCTTGAGCGCGTTCGACGAACAGGCTCACCGCCGCTGAGTCGAGTCCCGCGCCGATGTCCAGCGAGGGTACTGGCCACACTTGCTCCTGGGCGACCCCGAGTCCTTCGCGGCTGGTGGCAACGACCCGCACGGTCGCCGATTGCGTGAGGATGGCTTCGATCAGGTCGGCGGCGGCGTCGAGGACGTGCTCGCAGTTGTCGATCACCAACAACCGCAGCCTGCCCTCCAACGCGGCGGCCACCGACTCGCTCACGGTCTTTCCCTGCTGTTGGGTGATGCCCAGCACCGCCGCGACCGCGTCGGGCACCGCCGCCGGATCGGTGACCGCAGCCAGCTCGAAAAGCCAGACCCCGTCAGGAAATTCATCAGCCAGCCGGGCTGCGACCTCCACCGCCAGCCGGGTCTTGCCGACCCCACCCACCCCGGTCAACGTCACCAACCGATGAGCCTTGATCGCGGTTTGCACCTCGTCGAGTTCGGACTCGCGTCCGATGAAGCTCGTGGGCGCGGGGCGCAGATTCCCCGGACTCACATCCAGTGCCCGCAACGGCGGAAAGTCCACACGCAGACCGGGCGCTCGGACCTGAAACAGCCCAACCGGGTTTGGCAAATCCCGCAACCGTCGCGGCCCTAGATCAAGCAGATCGACCCCGCTTAGCAACACCGCCGTCGAGTCGGCCAACAGGACCTGGCCGCCGTGCCCGGCGGCCATCACCCGCGCCGCACGATTCAGCACCGCACCGAAGTAGTCACCGCCCCGAAGTTCGGCTTCGCCGGTTGCGATGCCCATCCGCACCGGCAGTTCCAGTTTGCGCTGCGCGACTATGGCGGCATCCACCGCTGCCTTTGGTGAGGAAAATGCCGCACACACCCCGTCGCCGGTGTGCTTGAACATGAAGCCGCCGTGCGCCTCGATTGCCGAGCGCAACACCTCGTCATGGGCGGCCAGCGCGACCCGCATCGCATCCGCGTCCTTCTCCCACCGACGAGTCGACCCCTCCACATCGGTGAACAGAAAAGTCACCACCCCCGACGGGGCAGCTACCGTCATGCCATCGCCTCGGCCCAGTCGATATGCCCTTCGAAGCCGAGCGTTCTCGCCATGTTGCGGTACCGATCTCGGTATTCGCGATAGCGAGCATCGTCATTGCGAGCCTTGGCCAGCAGGGCGCGCAGACGCAGCAGCCAGATGTCGCGCATCACCAGACCGTCATCGGCTGGCGCAGCCGCTAAGCGCTCGATTGCGGCCTCCGCTTCGGCCACGTCACCGTCGGCCCCGCGATCCAGCAGTGTTTCCGCCAGAACACCCGTCGCGGCAATGCCCCACATCAGTAGCCATCCCTCGTGGAAGAGCTGGTCGACGGTGGCGCGCATGAGCGCTAGGGCGTCATCGCGATCTTCACGGCGAGCCTTCCCACGCGCCGTATACACCTCGACGAGCGGTAAGTTGCACAGATTGTGTCCCCTGCGCAGGAACACTTCACTGGCCTCGGCCAGGAGCTTGTGTCCGCGTTCACACTCCGCAGCCGTGTTGCGGTGCGCCAGCGCAACGCCCAGCGTCGCCCCGCTGAAGGCCGAGGCCACTTCATCACCGGATCGTTCGGCAATCTTTAGTGCATCCTCGATCTCGCGCACCGCAAGATCGTCTGCGCGCAGTACGCCCAGCGGTACTCCGGGGAAGTAGACCCAGCTGACAACCCTCGCGTATGTCATGGGATCGACGCTGCGGGCCATGTCCAGGCTGTGCCGCAGGTCTTCATGCCATCCGGGACGACCCAGGTGATAGCGGGCCATACCCCGCGTCGTCAAGGCGAGCGCTAGCGGGGACCCGATGATGAGGTTGCCTTTCGACGGGTCCCCGTCGGCGAGGTCGATGACCCGTTGTGACCACCGCAGCCCGTCACACCACTCGGTCCTCTCGCCCTTGGCGTAGATCACCGGGGGGGACAGTCCCACCGTCAAGTTCTCATCGCCCATGGACTCGATGAGGGTCATGGCTTCCGATGCCAGCTGCGACGCCTCACGCATCCGGGCCTGATACGTGTGATCCATCACCAGCCCCGCCATGGCGACGGCCAGTGACGCCTTGTCCCCGGCGGCGGTGCACAACTCCCGCAATTCCTCAAAGCGGGCACCAGCCACGCTCATATGGACTCGATAGGCGATCCCGCACAACATGGTGCGCGGGGCGATGCGCATGGCTTCCCGGTTGGGGTCATCGGCGGGTAGGGTGTCGGCGATCTCTACCGCTCGCTCCCAACTCAGTCGGGCGGCGTTGATGTCGCGGTTGGTCGCCCAGCTCGCGGCGCGCATGTGACAGCCGTAGGCGGCGTGTAGATCACCGGCGGCCTGCAGATGTTCGGCGATCAGCGCGGCGTTCTCGTCGACCGCCGCCGGGTCACGTGACTCAATTGCCGCCGCGACGCGCTGGTGCAACTCGGCGCGATCCGATTTGAGCTGTGATTCGTAGGCCACCGTGCGAATCAGCGGATGGTGAAAGACATACTCGGGTTGCCGGGTGAAGCGGACCTGATCGATGAGCTGGACCGCCAACAAGTCAGCAATCACCGGTTCGACCCCCAGGACGGTAAGAACGTCGAGGCCAAACCGCGAGCCGATGACCGCCGCTGCGCTCAGCGTGCGCTTGGCCGCCGGATCGAGGCGGTCGATGCGAGCGGCGATGGTCGCCTGCACAGTGGCAGGCATGCTGACCTCAGCCACATTGATGGTCGACACGTATGCGCCGGTCTGTCCCTGCAGCACGCCGCGCTCGGCCAGGTCACGCACGATCTCCTCGGCGAAAAAGGGGTTACCGGCGGCCCGCTGGGCGATCTTGTGGCCCAGCTCGCCAACGGAGGGGTCGGGGCCGAGCAGCTGCGAGACCAGCGCCATGGTTTCTGAATCGCTCAGCGGCGCAAGGGCAATGGTGTGGGCATCTGCCACTCGGGTCAACGCGCCCCGATATTCGGGGCGGTAGGTGACCAACACCAGCGAGGGCGTCTGTGGGATCACCGTGAGGAACTCGGCCAGCATCGACTCGCTGACCTCATCGATCCAATGGGCGTCTTCGATGACGTAGAGCGCCGGGGTGTTTCGGGCCAGCGATCCGGCATTGACCAGCGCAGTCAACCGCCTCCTCCGGGCATCCGGGTCGATCTTGGGCAGCTCAACGTCGGGATCGGCGATGCCCAGCAGGTCATCGAAGAGCGCCAAGTCCTCGGGGTCTGCATCTCGAACCCGGGCGCGGACCTGAGCGCGGGCCGCCTCGGCGTCAAGACCCTCGATGCCGGTGGTCGTGCGCAACAGCCGGGCCACGACATGAAACGGAACGTCGGTGGCGTGCGATTCGCAGAAGGTGGTGAACACCTCCACGGTGCGGCGACGAGCTATCGCGGCAACCTCGCGCACCAAACGGCTCTTACCGATGCCCGGTGACCCCATCACACCGACCACCGCGCCGTGCCCGTCGATGGCACGGTCCAACAAACCCTCGACGGCGGACATCTCCCAACGCCGACCAACAAGATTCGACTCAGCACGCCCGGCAGCGCGAGGCCCGTCGCCCATGGCCAACAGCCGACGGGCGGGCACTGCCTCGTCGGCACCCTTGATCTGGACCAGCTCAGATTCGCCGAGGTCCGCAGTGCCATCCACCAGTCGTGCGGTGGACGCGCTGAGCATCACCCCACCCGGCGGGGCCACCGACTCCATCCGCTGCGCCATGCCGACCTGGTCTCCGATTGCGGTGTAGCCCAACGATCCTGAGCC
>Ga0306918_10001457_pt1 | contig 11723 bp, 9 predicted proteins | sample tim00Cox0000000H_FD_203315 | JGI IMG/M metagenome (GOLD analysis project Ga0306918, IMG submission 203315) | Lab enrichment of tropical soil microbial communities from Luquillo Experimental Forest, Puerto Rico - timezero.00C.oxic.00.000.00H (v2)... | ecosystem: Environmental > Terrestrial > Soil... | reverse complement strand
CATTCGCGCGCGCCGAGCGGATGGCCTTTTCGTAAAGGCCTTCGGCGTCGATCACGCGGCCTTCAATCCGGGCAATCTCGGCGCCAACGAGCGCCGCCCGGTTTTCGAAATTCTCCGGGCAATGCTCCGCCCATATTTCGAGCTGTCTGTGGTGAGTGACTAGAGCCTCGAAATGCTGCGGTCTCTGGTCGGGAGATGCAGAATCCCAACATGCCGCGTGGGAAAGCGCACCATAGAAGTGAAACTCTGCTGTTTCGAATTGCGACGGTGATGTCCAGAGCATCGGTTGCGCCGTCGATGCGGCAGCCACGGCTGAAGCGTAATCACCAGCAAAGAAGCGGGCCTGCAGCTTTCGGATAGAATACCAGCGCCACTTAACCTCTACACCCGGCTCAGTTGACAGATGCCGCTCAAATCGAAGCTCATCGAACCCATCATGGTTGAAGCTGCCAAATCTCGGTGTTAATCCACGGAGGGTTCGGATAAGTCCGAGCTGGGCGGTGATCTGGTCAATGACGAGACCGAACCGAACCTTCTGCGCAAACTCGAGCCCATCCTCGGCCTCGCGTTGTACGTCGGCAAGCGAATCTCCCGCCGCGAGAAGGTTCGTGATCAGGTGGCTGCGGCTGTAAGCCGCAAAGGTAAGGTCTCCGACACGGTAGGCGGCATCGAAGGCGCGACGCACTAGATCGCGGCCAGTCTTGACATGTCTCGTCCATGGCAGGACGATATCCCCGAAAGACATATAGGTTCGAGCCTGAAAACGCTTCAATCCGCGTTTTTCGACAACATCATAGCCGAGCTGGCCGAATCGAGACCCAGCCTCGTAGTTGCTGAAGCGCGGCCCGGCGATGATGGCAAACCATACGTAGGCAAAGCACGACCCGTCGCTATTGCCATACTGCAGACTAAGATTAACCATCCTGCAGATGACAAGCGATAGAAGATTTTCATCGGTAAATAGAGCCGGTGCCACGAACTCGGTCAGGACGTCCACAACGTCAAGGGGATCCGGGTTTGTCATCAAGGGCAGGTCAACGAATTCCTCGATTTGCCTGCTTCCGACCAGAGACCAGATTTGATCGTATTCGCGCCGTACTTCGTCGCGGGTCGGATGCGGCGACCAATCAGTGCCGCCGCGTCGCAGATATTCAAGGCATACTTCAACGGCGCGATCGCTCCGATACAAAGTGGTGTAAAGTGTGAGACGCAACCGTGTGACTACAGCGATATCGTGGGCCCTTTTGGCGCGTTCCGCGAGCATCGAAAGCCGACTTTCGGCCGCCACCATGTTTGCGGTCAGTAATTCGCACTCGGCTATGAGAAATTCGATAGGGAAGATGAGCTCGTAATGGTCGTCCCAGCTCTGTTCCGTCAACAGTGCCCGGCCAGCTGCAAGGTAGGACAGCGCCGAGACATAGGCAGTCGAGGTCTTCGCGCGCCTGCCTGCAATGAGATTCAACTCTGCGACCCACTCACGCTCCTCATCCGATGTGATCAGGTAAGAGGCGCGATTGAACTGATTGACTATCTCGAAGATTCTTTCCTCCCGCTTGTCTGGAGGGGTTTCCGCTGCGAGCAGCCTCCCTATTCGGAGATGGGCCTCAGCGCGCAATTCTTCCGGGATCGAAGAATACGCTGCTTCCTGAACACGGTCGTGGAGGAACCTATAGGAATCGTCCGAGCGGACGATCAATCCCGCTCGGACCGCTTCCCAAAGCTGCCCGTCGATTTCCTCGGTCGAGCTCTGGTAAGCCATCCTCAGCATGGCGACCTCAGCGTTGTTACCTAGGCAGGCAAGCTGCCGTAATGCTTTCTGCGTTTCAACGGGCAAGCGGCTCAACTTCCCCACCATGAGGTCCACCACATTATCGGTGTAACACTTGGAGTGAATGCGATTCAGGTCGCAGGACCACCGACCTTCGCCGTAATCGAACGTGAGTAATGCCTCTTCGGCAAGGGTAGAAATAAACTGAATGACGAAAAATGGATTGCCAGCCGTCTTCCCGTGGATCAACTGCGCCAGCGGGATGGCGTGCTCCGTTTCGCAATGAAGAGAATCTGCAATTAACCGTTCCAAATCTTCACGGGCTAGGGGCGCAAGTATGATGTCCTGCACTATCACTCCAGCCTGGCGAATCGCTTCGAGCTTGCGCATCAGAGGATGGGCGGAAGTGACTTCGTTGTTTCGATAGGCGCCGATCAGCAGCAAATGCTGCATATCCGTCCGGGTCAACAAATCCTCCATCAAATCGAGCGTCGCTGCGTCGAGCCATTGCAAATCGTCGAGAAACAGGGCCAGCGGATGCTCCGGCCGCGCGAATATGCTGATGAATCGACGGAATACCAGCTGAAAACGGCCTTGCGCATCTTGTGAAGGAACTTCAGGGACTGGTAGCTGTTCTCCTATGATGAGCCTCAATTCCGGGACCAGGTTCACAATGAGCTGTCCGTTCGGATCTAGCGCCTCATGAAGGGCGTCGCGCCATTTGCGCAGCTCCTCTTCGCTCTTACTCAGAAGTGCACGGATAAGGCTTTGAAAGGCCTGTGCCAAAGTTGCATACGGGATGTCGCGGTTGTACTGGTCGCACTTACCTGATGCAAAAAGGCCGCGGGGCGAAACCAGGGATTTATGGAGCTCATTCACAACCGAAGACTTGCCGATACCGGAGTATCCGGAAACGAGCACCAACTCCGTCCTGCCGCCGGCTAGAACACGGTCGAAGGATGCAAGCAAGGCATCGACCTCGGATGCTCTCCCGTACAGTTTCTCGGGAATCAGCAGCCGGTCTGGAGTGTCGTGTTCGCCAAGCGGAAATTCTTCGACGCGGTGCTGAGTTTCCCATTCAGCAAGGCAGCGCCGAAGATCATTCTCGGCGCCGGCCGCTGTCTGGTAGCGTTCCTCACCAGTTTTAGCGAGCAGCTTCATGACGATTGCAGACACCGGGCCCGGAACGTTTTTCAACCGTTCGCCGGGCGGCGCTGGCTGTCTTGCGATGTGGCAGTGCACCAATTCCATCGAATCGGAAGCCGAAAAGGGCAGACTCCCGGTCAGCATTTCATAAAGCGTCACGCCGAGAGCATAAAGGTCGCTCCGCGAATCGATCGAGCGATTCATTCGCCCGGTTTGTTCGGGGGCCATGTAGGGGAGTGTTCCGGCGATGAACTCAGGAGGTTCGGGCGCCTGGCGCTCGCGTGGAAGACGCGAAGCGATCCCAAAGCCCATCAGTCGGACTTGACCCGTCGCGGAGTTATAGAGAACATTGGCCGGCTTCACATCCTTGTGGATCAGCTTACTTTTGTGCAGCCCGCTGAGTGCAGTTGCGAGACCAATAGCGAAGCGCAAAAACTGCGTCATCTCCACGGGGCCCGGAAGGAGTTGATCGAGAGTTTCGCCGCCAGGGTCTTCGAGCACGAGCGTCGTCTGTCCGCGTTGCTGGGAAAGAGCCAGGGGCCGAACTGCCCAGGCTGAGTCCAGTGCATCCCTCAACGAGTATTCGTGCACTATCCTCTTGAGGCTTTCCGGCGCGGGACGTGTTGAGACAGGCGTCAGCAGGAGAACAGACGGAACGTCCGCTTGGCTCCGATGCCGGCCTCGGTACAGGATAAACTCATCGTCCTTACGGACGGTTTCGAGGATGTATTCTGAAAGGTCCACGATGATTGTCCTGCAGGCTCATTGATGCTGAGACCGCTGCCATGGGCACGACAAGCCTCAAAACGGGGAAAGCTGGGTCCGGAGCCTATCGGTTTGGTGAGATTCTCATACGGCTGGCACTTACTTTCAAGGCCTCCAGCCACCTGGGATTCCGAGATTCTCTAGAATATTCCGTTGGCGCTCCGAAGCGCAAGGGACGTAGGGAGTGTTACTCGAGTGGCATCGTATCCTGCGAGTGAACTATCAATCGCCGTTGTTTCAGGCGATTCGATATGCGGTTTGGCTGTTGCGCTAGGAAGAACTTTGTTCTGCGAAGCCCACAGCTGCGCTTGCTCGGAGGCCTAAACTCTTGCCATCTCGCGAGCAGTTTAAGTGGCCCAATGCTCTTGATAAGAGTTCTGCGGACCGCCAACCTGCCAATGAGACTTCTTGTACAAGTCGCGAAGCGTCATGGCATCTGCCAGCAACTGATTCAGTTGCTCGGTCATTTCTAGTCGCACCGGCTCTTCCAATTCAAGGGGCAGCATGTGGCTGACGGTTCCGTAAGATTGGATTTCGCTACGCGCTAGGCCAATATCGAAAACGCCGCTCTTGCGCGCGTGAGACCACAGTTTGTCGGCTGGCTGGGCTGAGTGCGCGTCAGGATGGGTGTCGACCGAATGTCTCGGTGTTGCTATATCGACATCACGAATTGAGCACAAGACCGCTGCTGATTTCGCGTCGCGATACTAAACCTGAAAACAACGGGCTTTTTAAGCAGCCTGCACTAGTTCTGCTTTTTTTGGTCATTGTCGTGCGTGCTTCCCTCCTGCGTGAGGAGCTGAGGTCAAACTCACACACATTTCGGGCGGATCTGGAATTGCATGAACCGTGAGCGAAGTATTGAAGAATGAAATGATCAGCAACGTGTGCGCACATCGTTGGAGTGATGCGCTGTGTGGGCGCGACACATTGAGCGCCGGTGCCACTTTACGCGTTTTGCTGGCCGGAGTATCTGACCGCACCGCACACGAATGGGGAGTAGTCGCCGAGATTGTGCCAAATGGTAAGACGCTCGCTCGGGCGCATGAACTGGCTTCCCTTTATCTGAAGGCTCCGGAAGTCACGCGCCGCAACACCCGCGCGCACTTCATTCAACCGTTGAAGCAGCGCATCGTACGGGAAATCGGCGACGGACTCTCGCTCGAAGGGCCTTGGCCGCGGATCTTGTCAAGTCGATGCAAACCAAGATTGAGTCAGTCGCTGGTCACAGCGAACCTGATTTGAAGGAGCACGAATGCAAATCCTTAGTGCCCGTCCAAGTATCGAGGAATATCTGCTCAAGCGACTGATGCCAGTGGAAGGTGCGATTCCGCATCTCCCAGGGATCGAGATGTACGGAAATTCCATTCCCGCGGGAACCGTCGGCGGCGACCTGTTTGAATACATAAACTTCCAGCAGCGTTACGATATCGATGCACGTATTCAGCGAGCCCTGAAGCTGTCGAAAGAATTCCTCGAGCCCCTTCCGCCAGATGCTTCGCCGCGTAATTCGGTGGACGAGCATGTGGACTGGTTGAAGTCAAGGCCGGGTTACAGGTCCGAAATAGAGACCGAGTTACAGAGACGCGGGAGTTCGGAGCAGGTGCGGGTCGCCGAAGACCTGCACGAGCTCTATAACACGGCGGGCGTTCTTCTTGTGGACGCTGAAGGACATGGAGTTATTTCAGCGAAAATTGCATCCACAGTCCACGACGCATTTCATGCTTTCATGCTTGCCGAACTCGATCGCCGTGGGAAAACGACTCCGGAGCTATTTGAAAAGATCAACCTACGATTGGCGCAATCCGTTACCGCTCGGAATGCGCTAGGCAGAACTGAGCAGGAGTACGCCCGCGAGATTGCGACTATGCTTTACGGCGAAGTGCATCCTTATGGCTATTTTCGGTTCGTGAATTTCGGACATCCACCACCGCTGGTGTTTTCGGCAGAATGGCGCAAGTTCGTAGCGATTGATAAAAGCCGCATGGTGCAATTCATGCCGCTCGGCCTGCAGATTCCCGAAGATTATCCAGACCGAAGCCGGTATTTCTCAATGGAATTCCGGCAGAGGCGAGCGAACTCCTCCGATGTCGCCGAGATCACATTAATGAGTCCGGGAGACACTCTTTTCCTTTACACCAACGGGGTTTATGACGGCAGCGATGACGAAGATCGCCGGCAACTTGAAGCGGTGATGCGTGAGCACTGCTTGTTACCAGCAAAAGACATCTGCAATGCATTACTGGAATGCACACTAAGAAAAGACGACCATGAACGCCAGATTGGGGAAGGGGACCGTATTGACGATAAGTCTGTCTCTATTATCAAGCGAAACTGAAGAAGGATAACGATTTATGGAGGCAATGAAAAGGATGCGCAAATGGACTGGAATTCCTGTCCTGGGCATCGTAGCTGGAGCGCTGGTCCTTCTTATGTCAGGCTGTACGGCGAGCAAGAAACCCTCGAAGCTCGAGACCACTCTGGCCAACATCGCCAAGGACGTGGTTATACCGCTGGAGGCGCAGAACTTGAAGAACCCTGCCACGGCGACCGACGAGAATATTCAGGCAGGGCGACAAACTTATCTGCAGCAATGCGCCCTGTGCCACGCGGCCGGCGGCCACGCGGCGACGAAGCTCAGCCTCTCCATGTACCCGCCAGCCATGGATTTGAACTCACCTCACGTGCAGCGATGGACCGACGCCGAGCTTTTCTGGATCATTCAGAACGGGGTCCGGCTCACGGGCATGCCCGCTTGGAAGACGATTGTCTCGGAGCGAGACACTTGGAAGGTGGTTAACTTCATTCACGCTCTGCCCAAGTTGGCGCCCATTCTGTCAACACAGCAAAAGAGGGCCGAAGCTGCAAAATCGCAAGCCGAGCTGGTCGCCTATGGCCGCAAGCTCTATCGCCAGGAAGGATGCTGGGGATGTCATCAGCTCGACGGAGAAGGTGGAACGGTCGGCCCCGACTTGACCGTCGAGGGCGCGTGGGCGCAGTGATGAGTGGCTTGTCGGTCACTTCAAGGACCCGAGCGCCTACACTCCCGGCTCGGTGATGTTTTCCTTCAAACAGCTTACTGACGAGCAGCTCCACGCGCTAACCGCGTTTCTGCAAAGCCAGAAAGGCCCCAAACCGAAATGAAACAATGGACTTTACCTGCTGGGCATAGGTTGAACGAAGTAAACGAAAAGTCTAGTACAGCTTATCCATCATCATCGTGGCCGCAAACGCGCAGTTGCTTCGCGGACTAAACCTGCAGCGCGAGGCCCTCCAAGGAAGTGTACCCGGATAAAAGGAAAATGGCGGACGTCTTTCGTATGAGCGGAAATCTAGAATTTTCCGTCCGGCAAAACGCCCGGCGCTAAGTATCCTTGATCCACGACCTTTACGTGGGAACTCTGCGATCGTTGTATGTGGTATAACGACGACATTCTATGGAAGCCACCGTCGCTGCAAGCGGAGCCTGGAGTACATCCATTGACAAAGCCAGCTGGAGGGCGCTGGCCGCCTCGTGGCTGGGCTGGATGTTCGATGGATACGAGAACTATGCACTCGCCCTCGTGATGGGGGTCGCCGTACGTCAGCTCCTCCCGCCGGAGAGGCTGCCAAAGGCTTCAGTGTATATGGGCGGCCTGCTCGCAGCGACGCTGCTCGGATGGGCCGTGGGCGGAGTCGCAGCCGGTGTGCTCGCTGACTATATTGGTCGTAAGCGCATGCTCATGCTCTCGATCCTGTGGTATGCCGTTTTTGCAGGGCTGACCGCGCTCTCCCGAGACTACTGGTCCCTTCTGATCTTCCGCCTCCTTACGGGGCTCGGGTTAGGCGCCGAATGGGGGCCGGGCACTGCAATCGTGGCCGAGTTTTGGCCACCCTCGTCGCGGGGGCGCGCGGCGGGTGCACTCCACGCCGCCATTGGGTTCGGTATGCTCCTGGCCTCGGGTAACTGGCTGTTGCTGAATCCGCTTGGGCCTTCAAGTTGGCGCTACATGTTCCTGATCGGCATCTTACCGGCATTCCTGCTCCTATACATTCGTCGGGCGGTGCAGGACTCTGCGCTTTGGGTCGCGGCCAATAACCATTGGCGTGATGCGCGGAAGCGCCTCGAGATGGGCGTTGTCTCCAAACAGGACCGAGAACTGGTGCAGTTCACCATCACCCGCGTCCTTTCGGACCCGGAGCTGCGACGACGGGTAGGGCTTCTCGTGCTGATGGCCATTAGCACACTCGTAAGCTGGTGGTCTGTTTCCCTGTGGATTCCAGAGCAGGCCGCACGGTTGGCAACCAATGCAGGACAGCCGTCTCAGCATTGGGCTTCCCTGGCTGCGCTCATGTTCAACGCCAGCGCGATTGCTGGTTGTCTTGCGCTGGGATGGTTGGCAGACACCTTCGGTCGCAAGCCGACCATTTGGATGTACTACCTCTGCGCGCTGGTGCTCTCGTTGTGGTTTTTCTTGCTAGTCAACGACAGGCATACGATGCTCGCAATCGCCGCGATGAACGGCTTTTTCACTTCTGGCCAAACCGCATGGTTGACGGTCTACCTCCCGGAGCTGTTCCCGACGCGTGTAAGAGGCTCCGCAATATCCCTCGTTTTCGACGGTTCGCGAATCATCGCGACGCTTGGTCCGCTCTTGGCAGGTTGGTTGATTTCTTACTTTGGCGGCATCGGCACTGCAGCGGCGCTGATGTCGCTTATCTATATCGTGGGGTTGGTCGTCACCCCATTTGCCGGGCCGGAGACCAAGGGGAAGCCATTGCCCGTGTAAGAGGCCCTACAGCGCTAGCCTTGTCAGATCTCCACAGTTTCAACCTACCGCCCATACGAAAGATACAGCTTAGATCGTATCGAACATCGTCTTCCCAATTGTTTTACCTGTTTCACAGGTAGAGATCACAGCTGAGAATGCCGGTAGCTTCAACGCGGCGAAGCGCAGGAAGCACAAATCCAGATTGTCATCTAAGTGGAACCTCTTCCTCCTGCCAGCCAATGCTGGGTTTCAGGAGAAATTCGGAATTTGGGTAGCCGGGCAGGGTAGCCGCCCTCATAAATCCTGTATTCTCAAGGCGAGGTTCAAATCCGCCCTTCTCCGCCAATATTGGAAACTGCGAAATTTACGTTGTTCCTTGTGGGTTCAACTTAGGTTCAATTGAGAGGCTTGAAGAAAAGTGGTTTTGGTCCGTATGCGACACCACCAAAACGACTTAGTATTTTTGAAACTACGGTTCGGGACCAGGAGGTCGTTGGTTCAAATCCAATCGTCCCGACCACTTTTACCTATGTGTCGGGTCGCTCAACCGTAGATTCAAGAAGGTAGCAGCCTTTTCGTATTCCCATCCGAGATTGCCAATTCCGTGCCCACCTAGCCTTTCCAGCGCGGTGAAAACAGCGTCTTCAGAGGGGTGGACGTAACGCATGGACATCGCCACAGAACTAGTTTCGAATATCTTCGACGACGCCAAACCAAAATGGCGCTACACCGTCCACGGCTGGGACAAGAGCGACGTTGGTACGCACCCAAAGTAAAGTGCCATCTTTGCGGTAATAGCGCTTCTCGATTTCGAAGTGTTGCCGCTTGCCTTCCAGGAGCCAACTCCAGGTTAGCCTTACGGTCCTCAACGCAGGTCACATCCACAAAGGTCAGCTGGTACAGCTCTGACTCCGTATAGCCCAACATGTTCCGGAAGACGCTGTTCGCAGCGAAGAGGCGACCGGTGAAATCGACCATGATGATGCCGATCGCTGCGTTCTCGAACGCGGTTCGCCATCGTTGTTCGTTTTGACGGTGCGCATGATTCTCAGTAGCCGTCAGGGGGGATGCCCATTGGTACCTGCGCATCGCGTATTTGCAGACTCGCTAGGAACAAATCGCAACCAAACCAATTGGGCTGTTCTTCTTCCCGGTGATGTACTAAGCCTCCCAGCAAACTGCAAGTGACGGGGTGCTCATTCGAAGGCCGAATATTCAGGCTGCCCTGGATTCCCTGGAGTTCTGCGAGCACTGGCGCAGGTATCGGCTAAGTTTTTCCGGTTCATCGGTAAGGAAGGTGCTGAGAGGCTTGCCCACTAATTCGGGCGACGGTCGTCGAAACAGTTTTGATGCACCAAGATTGGCGGCAACAACTGTGCCCTGCAGTTCGACCAGCAGGACTGGATCCGGAAGCTCGTAAATGATCCCGGAGAGGTCGGAAGGAGTCATCTACGTATCCCTTCCCCGTGTTTTTCAGGCCTATGAAACTCTGACGTGCAGTCTCGCCCGGCCGTTTCGGCCTCCCGGGCTCGCTGGATCTGAACATGATGTGACACCCGGGGTTGTTTGGCAATAGTGGCTGGCATGTCTACTTCGCATAGGCTGGATTTCCCCGGCAACATCAAGATGGCCTCCCACTCGCCGCTTCCCAGGATCTCCTAGCGTAATTCGATTCATCTCGTTAAGGGACGCTGGCGTCATCCTGCGTCAAGAATTGTCAACCTAACGACGGCTGTCCGAACACCGACATAACATGGGAGCTGGAAATTCAGCAGATAGCGCCAAGTGGCTGTGAGTAAGCCACTTCGGAGTTTACACAGGTTGGCAGCATGAGTGCTTTTCCCCAAGAGGTGTGACGCGGACGGTTGAGGGCCTGGCAAACGGGCTGCAGTTAACCACTCATCGCGAAAGGGAAATTTCCATGGATTGCCAAAGCACAAGCCGGGACAGAAAGTCCTTCGACAAAGCCTCTGAGGGCTCGAAGAATTCGACTTGTCTCTTGCGGCTTCCGTGCAATGGAAACCGGGAAGCTCTGGATGATCTGTTTGCTTCGAGCTGCTCACACCTCTATCAGGCCGCCTTTCGCATTCTTTCGAATCCTCATGATGCCGAAGATGCCGTACAAGACAGCCTCCTGTGCGCGTTTCGGAACTTGAATCAATTCCATGGACGCGCAAGGTTCTCAACCTGGCTCCACCGGATCGCCATCAACTCGTCGCTGATGCGACTACGCAAGCGAAAGTGCCGACGCGAGTTTCCGCTCGAACCGGTGTTTACAGGCAACGAACTAATTGCACCAGTAATTGACCCACTTTCCGGTGATCCAAATCCAGAGGAACAGTGCGCCCGCGTTGAACAGCGAAAGATTCTTTTGGAGGCATTGTTGAAGCTGCCCGGCCCTTTTCGCACGGCCATCGAGCTCTGCGACCTTGAGGGGCTTCCGACCAAGGACGCAGCGCAAAGATTAGGTGTTTCTTTATCAACAATCAAAGCACGGCTGTTCCGCGCCCGCCGAGCCCTCAAAACGGCGATTCTGCGACGGCGTGCGGCTCGTCCGTCGATTCGGGCTGCGGACAAAAACGCCCGCTGGCCTAGGCCCGAGGACAAGGCAGCAAAGATGGAATTGCTTCCTGCTGTGTGACGGTCGTCTTGTTTTGATGGACGCCATCATTCAGGAGAGAGCAATCCATTCCCTAAGGAGTGTAACCATGAATCGACCATCGATGTTGGACTGGTACCGCATTCTTCGAGTCCACTATCACATGAAGATGTTTGAAGCGATTCAATACGCGCTGTGGCTCGCGCGTTGATCCTTTGCGCGGGGCAAGCACAGTCGATAGATCGATGCGGCGGTCGAAAGGACAACAATATCAGCACAGCATCGAGTGCTCGCTGGCGAAGATGACCCTGCCAATCTGGTTGGTCAGATCCGGGAAAAGACGCATTGAGTTTCTTGGATTTGAATTGCGCAGATACCAAGAACAATAAATCGGGAGAACTAAGGAAATGGCAACGGAAACAGAACTGGGGCCCGACCGGGCGGAGCACATGGGATGGAAGACCAGCGGGCGAGCATCAGCGAGGCTGTGGGTGGCCGCTGGCCTAGCATTGATAGCGCTTTGGGGTGGATGGAGCAAATATTCCCGTGGCGCAAGTCGAAGTTCTGCCAGTACCCGTCCAGCGGCACTCCCGGAAGTAGTGGTGAGCAAACCGTTAGTACAGGACCTTGACACACAGTTGGGCTTCCTTGGTCAATTTTCGGCGGTCTCGCAAGTGGAGCTGCGCGCGCAGGT